>Ga0172372_10000932_pt1 | contig 45240 bp, 45 predicted proteins | sample LakKiv5m_2_FD_114544 | JGI IMG/M metagenome (GOLD analysis project Ga0172372, IMG submission 114544) | Freshwater microbial communities from Kabuno Bay, South-Kivu, Congo - kab_092012_9.5m | ecosystem: Environmental > Aquatic > Freshwater > Lake | place: Democratic Republic of the Congo...
GGGCGGGGTGGTTTTGTGTTTTGGGGTGGGGGGGGGGGGTGTGGGGGGGGGGGGAGGGGGGGTGGGGGGGGGGGGGGGGGGCACTGTTCGAAGATGGCCTTTCGGTCCTCAGCCTGATACACTTTCTGTGCGTTGTACCGGCATGTTTTTCGTCACCGAGTCACTTTACTTCCGCCTGCGAAGTCACTCATGAAAACGCTCATTCGATTTGCTCAGGTCGTCCTGCCGGATTCGGTACAGGGGATGAATGTGTTGCTTGAGGGAGGTCAGATAGCGGCTCTGGATGTTCCGGACGGTGCGTCAGCTGACGAGGTGATTGACGCTCGGGGGCTGCATTTGCTGCCTGGCGTGGTGGATGATCAGGTGCATTTTCGCGAGCCGGGTTTGACGCACAAGGAGGACCTGCAGACGGCGACGCGGGCCTGTGCGCGGGGAGGTGTGACTTCGTTTCTGGAGATGCCGAACACGAAGCCAACGACGACGACGGTGGATGCGTTGCACGCGAAGCTGTCGCTGGCATCGGGGCGATGTCTGGTGAACTATGGTTTTTACATCGGGGCGACGCCTGGAAACGTGGCGGAGTTGTCGCGGGCGGAGCGGACTCCTGGGATCAAGATATTTATTGGATCCAGCACGGGCGATCTGCTGGTCGATGATCAGGCGGTGCTGGAGCGTATTTTTGCGGAGACGACTCTGCCGATCTGTGCTCATTGTGAGGATGAGGCGACGGTGCGAGCGAATGCAGCGGCGATTGGCGGCGGTCGGGAATATGCGGATCACAGCAGGATCCGTGACAATCGAGCGGCGATTCTGGCGACTCGGCGTGCAGTGGATTTGGCGGAGCGGCACAGGCACCGATTTCATGTGCTGCATGTTTCGACGGGTGACGAGGTTGAGTTTCTGAGGACGACGAGTGACCTGATAACGGCCGAAGCGTGTCCTCATCATTTCCTTTTCAACACGGAAGACTACGCGCGTCTGGGTTCGCTTGTGCAGATGAATCCGTCGATCAAGAGTCCGACCGACATGGGGGCGGTGTGGCGGGGACTGCTCGACGGGACGCTGGAAGTGGTTGCCACTGACCACGCTCCGCACACGCTGGACGAGAAAGCTCAGCCGTATCCGAAATCGCCATCGGGGCTGCCAGCTGTGGAAAATTCTTTGGCGCTGCTGTTGAATCAGGTGACGCATGGAAAGTGTTCGCTGTCACAGGTGGTTTCGTGGATGTGTGAGGCTCCGGCGAGGATCTGGAATCTTCGAGGCAAAGGTCGGATTGCGGTGGGTTACGATGCGGATTTGGTGCTGGTGGATCTGAACCGTACCGAAGTGGTGCAGAACGAGAAGCAGTTAACGAAGTGTGGCTGGTCACCGTGGCACGGGACAGAACTGACGGGCTGGCCGGTGCGGACGTTCGTGATGGGGCAGACGGTTTACTGTGACGGCTGGTTGTCACCAGAGCCGCTCGGTCGAGAGATCGAGTTCTCGCGACAGAGTGGCTGAGCAGACGGCGACACTTGATTGAGAGTGGAGGGCATGAAGAGATGACGGTGAAGATTACGGGATTTGAAACGTGGGACCTGCGATTTCCGACATCACAGCACCTTGACGGATCGGACGCGATGAATCCGGATCCGGATTATTCGGCGGCTTATGTGGTGTTGCGAACGGATTCGGGAGAGTTGTGTGGACACGGGATGACGTTCACGATTGGTCGTGGGAACGAATTGTGTACAGCGGCGATCAGCGCGCTTGCAAAGCTGCTGGTGGGTCACTCGGTTGAATCACTCATGAAGTCACCTGTTGTGCTCTATCGAAAGCTCACGGGTGACAGTCAGCTGCGATGGGTGGGACCTGAAAAGGGAGTGATACATCTGGCTGCAGCGGCGGTGATCAATGCAGTGTGGGACTTGTGGGCGCGGTTGCTGGGCAAGCCGGTGTGGCGTGTGATCTGCGAGATGTCTCCGGAGGAGTTTGTATCCTGTATCGACTTTCGTTATTTGACGGACGCGGTGACTCCGCTGCAGGCGGTCGAGTTACTGCGGCCGTTTGCTGCGGGTCGCGAGGAGCGGATCGCGCGGCTGGAGTCGGAAGGTTATCCGAGCTACACGACATCGGCTGGATGGCTGGGGTATTCGGACGAGTCATTGCGGGAGAAGTGTGCGGATCTGAAGGCTCGAGGGTGGAAGCACTTCAAGATCAAGGTGGGGCGTGATCTGGAGGACGATTTGCGTCGATGCACGGTTTTGCGTCGGGAGATGGGTGAGGACGCCTTCATGATGATTGATGCCAATCAGGTATGGGATGTTCCGCAGGCGATCGAGTGGATACGGCAGTTGGCATCTTTTCGGCCATGGTTTGTGGAGGAGCCGACATCACCGGACGACATTCTGGGTCATCGGGCGATTGCCGAGGCGATTGCGCCGATTCGAGTGGCGACGGGTGAGATGTGTCACAATCGTGTGATGTTCAAACAGTTTATGCAGTGTGGTGGGTTGCAGGTATGTCAGCTGGATTGTTGTCGTCTGGGCGGGGTGAACGAAGTGCTGGCAGTGCTGCTGCTGGCGGCTCGTTACCGCATACCAGTGTGTCCGCATGCTGGAGGTGTGGGGTTATGTGAATACGTGCAGCATGCAGGTGTGGTGGACTACGTGTGCGTCACGGGGACTCATGAGGGCCGTGTGATCGAGTATTCCGATCATCTGCACGAGCATGTTTGTGACCCTGTGGTGATGCGTGGCGGGCGTTACATGCCGCCGAAGGCTGCGGGCTACAGTGTGAAGTTCACGGAGTCTGCGTTGCAGGGTTTTGTGTATCGCGGCTGAGTGGCTCGTTCAGAATCCGGTTGACCTTTGTCCTGAATTCACGAAGAATCGCGGGTATGTCGAACTCCGCACAAGAGAAAAAACATTTGCTGTGCAAGAGGACTCGCCCGGGGGAGTGGAGTTTTTGGGTGGCGATGTTGTGGTGGACGGCGGCATTCGAGCTGGTGACGCTGGTGTTGCGATTCGGTTTTTCGCTCGAATCAACTCGCGACACGGCATCGACAGTGGGTCTGCTGACGGCGGGGCTTCGCGTTCATCACAGCTACGTTGGAATGCTGTTGCTGCCTGTGGCAGCGTGGTTGCCTCGGCGGGCGGCATGGCTTGAACGGAGGCTTGCGGCGATTGCTGCGGGGCTGGTGCTGAGTGACCTGGTGCATCATTTTGTGGTGCTTTGGCTGATCACCGGAAGTGCTCAGTTTGATTTATTCTATTAGTGTCAGCGGTGGGGCATGTCACAGCAGCGAGTGTTGATAGTTGCGGCCCGGCGAACACCTTTCGGCCGCTTTCGGGGTCGATTGTCCAGTCTGTCTCCGGTATCGCTTGTGACGGCTGCCGCGGGGGCGGCTTGTGCCGGACTGGACCGTGGATTGATCAGCCACGTGATACTTGGGCAGGTGCTGGCAGCTGGCCATGGCATGAACGTTGCTCGTCAGTCTGCATTAGCTCTGGGGTTCAAAGAATCATCGACGGCGATGACTGTGAATATGATGTGTGGTTCCGGGCTCAAGGCGCTTGCACTGGGCGTTCAGGCGATTCGCGCCGGAGAGACACGTGCCGTACTGGCGGGTGGCGTGGAATCAATGTCACAGTCGCCGTTGCTTGTGCAGCGGCCGGGACGTGGGCAGCAGCCGGATGTTGGGCAGATGCGTGATTCGATGGTGACTGACGGTTTGCGGGATGTGTGGATTGATGAGCACATGGGTGACACGGCGGAGCGGCTGTCGCGGGAGTTTGGAATCACGCGAGCTGAACAGGATGCCTGGGCTCTGCGAAGTCAGTCGGGTTATGCCGCAGCTCAGGCGGCAGGTAATTTTTCTGACGAGCTGGTGTCAGTTGGGGAGCAGGTTGCGGACGAGCATCCGCGTCCTGAGGTGACGCTGGGGGAACTGGCGGGATTGAGACCGGTTTTTGCAGAAGACGGCACGGTGACTGCTGGAAATTCGTCGGGAATTAACGACGGAGCAGCGATGGTGGTTCTGGCGGAGGAGAGTCTGGTACGTGAGCAGGGTTGGCCTGTGTTGTGTGAATGGGTGGGAATGGAGGAGGTGGGCTGCGATCCGCAGCGAATGGGTTTGGGGCCGGTGCATGCTCTCAGGGGTCTGCTTGAACGGCACCGGCTGAAGCTTGACGATCTTGATCAGCTGGAAATCAATGAGGCCTTTGCCTCGCAGGTACTGGCCTGTGTGCGTCATCTGGGGCTGGATGCGGCTGCTTTCCCGGGCGAAATTAATCGCAAACGGCCCGCAGTGAATCCGCATGGGGGTGCGATCGCTGTGGGGCATCCATTGAGTGCGAGCGGCGCGCGGCTGGCGGTGCATCTGGCATGGCAGATTGCAAATGGGAGGGCGCGGACGGCGGCCTGTGCGTTGTGTATAGGGGGTGGTATGGGGATCGCGGCGTTGCTGCGGGCAGCGGATGGATTTTGAACGCAACTACTTTTCTTCAAGAAACGCAACGACCTGTTTTTCCAGCTGTTCAGGGTTTCGCGTGCAGCATTCCCAGACCACCAGCACGTGCCAGCCAAGTTGATTCAGCAGTTGCCGGTTGCGCTGATCGCGGGCAACGTTGTTTGCGCGTTTGGTTTCCCAGAATTGAGCGTTTGTGGCGGGTTTGACAGAGCCATAACTGCAATTGTGGCAGTGCCAGAAGCAACCGTGCACGAAGATGACCCGATTGTGTCGCCTGAGCACCAGATCGGGGCTGCCGGGGAGGTTAGTCTGATGCAGTCGGAAGCGGTATCCCAGACGGTGAACGAGGCTGCGGACGAGCACCTCGGGGCGGGTGTTCTTCGAGCGAATGCGGGACATGTTGCGGGACCGCTGTTCCGGCGTGTGTACGTCGGTCATGCCGGTGGAGCTCCGTGATTGGGACGAGTGCAGGACTCCGGGAAGATGGAAACAGTTACCGGGGACTGGCTGCAGTGTTCCGGATTGTTTTTGACGAGTCCATCGGGAATTTTGGTAACACTCGGATTTTCAGCTGGATGGAAAAGTCTGGTCTTCAGGCAGACGGGCTCGTGGGTATTGCGTTGGCTGGGAGCTGGGATCAGGGCCATCTTCGGACTGCACTCCTGAAACGGGAGATGCTGCTCGGACGCTTGTGAGCAAGTTCTCAATTGCGGGAGCGAGAAATCATCAGTCAGAGCTGCTCGATGCAGTTCAGGAAACTTTTCGAACACTCAGTCTTGCTTGCCAAGTTTCCGGTCGCTGGTGTTGCCGATAATGGCTGGCACCAGTAAATTCCGCTTTTACCGGTCGGTGATTCCGCGCCTTTGTCACTGGCAAGCAGCAGAAAGAATCCCATGCAACATACCGACATCGACATATCCTCTTCCCGCGTGCTGATAGCTGACGATATTCAGCAGAATCGCGAGTTGCTGGAGGCGTATCTTGCTGACGAGGGATATGAGATCCTGATGGCGGCTGACGGTCAGCAGACGATGCAGATGGTGGAAGAGCATCAACCGGATCTGATTCTGCTGGACATCATGATGCCGCGGATGAGTGGATACGAGGTGTGTGCTCGGATCAAGGCGGATGCGGCGAAGCGTATGATTCCGGTGCTGATTGTAACGGCATTGAACGAGCCTGGAGACATAGAGAAGGCAGTGAATGCTGGTTGCGATGATTTTCTGACAAAGCCGGTGAATCGGCTGGAGTTGCGAACGCGTGTGCGTTCGTTGCTTCGGGTGAGGCATTTAGCCAGTGAGCGTGATCGGTTGCTGGCGTATCTTGAAGAGATGGAACACCGCGTGCTTCGCGGGGGAGACTAGCGGTGTCTGACGAAGAAGAGGACGTTTCCGGCCGAGTGCCTCAGTTTCGTTACGAGGCGTCGAGGGGGCTGCCGCAGGTGGTTTTGCGTCCACGGCGAGCGCAGCCATTTTTTGGCCGTCACCCATGGGTGTTTGCCGGAGCGATCGATGTGATTCGCACCGGGGACGTGGGGTCAGTCGAGCCTGGCGATCCGATCCAGCTGGTGTCTCATGAGGGGCGTTTCATCGCGTGGGGCTTGTTCAATCCGATCAGCCGCATCTCGGTGAGGCTTTATTCGTGGCAGGAATCGCAGCCACTGACGGCGGACTACTGGCGTGGCCTGGTGGAGTCTGCGGTGTTGCTGCGTCGTCGGCTGTTTGATTTGAGCCGTTCTGCGACTGGATGTCGGCTGATTTTCAGTGAGGCGGATTTTCTTTCGGGGCTGACGGTAGACCACTACGGAGGCTGGTTGTTGGTGCAGTTCACCAGTCTGGCCTTATGGCGTCATCGGGAGCATTTGTTGGCGGCGTTGGAGGCGTTGGTGCAGCCGCGGGGCATTTGGCTGCGGACAGAAAAAGGGATGCGTGAGTCGGAGGGTCTGGAGGTTGTTGATGGGCTGATCAGTGGTGTTGAGCCAGCTCAGCCGGTTTTCATTGAGGAGCACGGCACGACGTGGGGGGTGGATGTGCAGCGGGGGCAGAAGACGGGCTGTTACCTGGACCAGCGTGATAACCGTTTGGCGGCCAGTCGCTACATGGCTGGTGCGGAGGTGCTGGATGCCTTTTGTTTTTCCGGTGGTTTTGGAATTACGGCGTTGAAATGTGGCGGCGCTGCTGCGGTTACCGGGATTGACTCATCCGAGGCTGCACTGGCGCTGGCGCGGAACAATGCGATTCTGAACGGTGTGGCTGATCGTTGTGAATGGATACACGAGGATGTTCGCACGGCTCTGGACCAGCTTGCCGGGGCGAAGCGGTTGTTTGACGGGGTGATTCTGGATCCACCTCGGATGGCGCGAACTCGTGGGGGGCTTGAGCGTGCGTTGCAGGGCTACATTCGTTTGAACGAAGCCGGCCTGAAAGTGCTCCGGCCGGGTGGAATTCTTGTGACCTGCAGTTGTTCGGGACTGGTATCCCGTGACGACTTTGCTGAGGTGGTTGCTGAGACGGCGCGGCGGTCTGGGCGTAATCTGCAGATTCTGGAGCATCATGGCCAGCCGGCGGATCATCCGGTGAGTGCGACGTGTCCGGAGACTGAGTATCTGAAGGTCTTGATTTGTCGGGCCTTGTGAACGGTATCAGGATCACGGACAGCTGCGGAAGATCTTTGGTTTTCGTTCGGGTTTGAGGTGGATGTGGAAGGGGTAGGCGGTGTGGTGTTGTGCGAGTTCTGAGAAGCAGTGATCGAGTTGCTGGATGAAGTCTTCGAGGTTGATGCGCCCGACAGTGCCGGGGAAGCCGGAGAGGTTTGCGCGAGCGGACAGATACATGCGGCAGGCGCCTGCGAGGTTGCGTTCTTCGAAGTGGAAGAGGGCGACTGCGGCCTGAATGAGTCCCTGGAAGAATGGCTTTTCCGGGCAGGTCAGTTCGCTCCAGAAGTCTTCCAGCACATCATGGCACGTGAAGTAGTCACCGGCGTTGAAGAGTTGGATGCCTTCGTCGATGCGTGGATCAGAGAAGTCGCAATCCATTATGGAAGTTTCATGGCTGGTTAGTGCAGGATGGGGAGCATCAGTCCGGAACCATGTTGAAGTTCGCGGGTAACGATACTGCCGAGCAGAGTAGTGCTTGTGCAATCATGAATTTCGATGTCGGCAACAGAGCCCGTGAGTCTGGGGTTGCCATCGAAGACGACGATACGATCGCAGTTGGTTCGTCCTGTGAGTTGAGTGGCGAGTCGTTGGGCTTGTGGGGAGGCGTGCTGGAGTGATTCGGCGGGGAGCAGGTGTTCGGAGTCGTGATGGTGGTGTGGGTGATCGTGGTGTGGATGATGGTGGTGTGTGTCTGGGAGGAGGGCGAGTGGGTTTCCGCCGTCAGTGGGAAGACCTTCGCGAGCGGAGCGTCTGGCAGCAGATTTGCTGGGGCCTTCGACGAGAATGGAGACACGTCGGCCGATGAATTCGGCGTTGTCTTCTTCGGAGATGCGATTTTGGAGTTCAAGCATGTCCTGGTTGCGGCGGCGTTTGACATCGTCGGGGATGTCATCGGGGAACAGTTCGTCGGCTTTGGTTCCGGAGCGAGGGCTGTATTTGAAGATGAAGCTGTTTTTGAAGCGGCAGTCGCGAATGAGTTGCAGGCTTTTTTCGAAGCTGGATTCAGATTCTCCGCAGAAGCCAACGATGAAGTCGCTGGAGACGGCGCAGTCAGGGACGAGTTCGCGGATGCGGTGCATCATTTCGCGGTAGTCTTCGACGGAGTAGCCGCGTTTCATGCGTTTGAGGACATCATTACAGCCGGACTGAGCGGGGACGTGCAGGTATTTCATGACCTTTGGGAGATCGCGGACGGCCTGCAGGAGGTCGTTGGTCATATCGCGTGGAAAGTTGGTGATGAAGCGAATGCGTTCGATTCCATTGACTTGATGGAGTTGTTCGAGGAGGTCTGAGAGTCGAGCAAGGCGACCATTTTCGGAGTATTTGTAGCTGTTGACGGTTTGTCCGAGGAGTGTGATTTCGCGAACGCCCTGATCGGCGAGGAGTCGGGTTTCCTGGAGGATGTGGGCTGGAGGGCGGCTTTGTTCGGGGCCGCGAGTTGCCGGGACGACGCAGTAGGTGCAGAACTTGTCACAGCCGATCATGATGCGAACGAACGCCTGGAAGGGCGTGGGGCGCATTTCGGGATCGCGGAGTGGATCCCAGGACTGGAAGCTGTCTGAGACTTCTTCGCGTGAGCCATCTTTGCGTCCGAGGCTGACGGCTTTGAGTTGCCCGCGGGTAGTGGCCTGGCGGGACTGGCGGATGAGTGACGGGATTTCGGCAAGTTGTCCTGTTCCGACGACGATATCGACGTGCGGGGCTTTCTGAAAGATGAGGTCCTGGTCTTTCTGGGCCATGCACCCGATGACGCCGATGACTTTGGCGGGGCGGTTGCGTTTGCTGTATTTGAGTCGCCCGAGGGCACTGTAGATTTTGTGTTCGGCGTGTTCGCGAACGCTGCAGGTATTGAAGATGACGGTATCAGCATCTTTGGGGCTGTCGGTGAGCTGGTAGCCGTCGCGGCGCAGTGCGGCGACTACCAGTTCGCTGTCCAGCATGTTCATCTGGCAGCCGACGGTTTCGATGTAGAGGAGCCCGTTGTGGGGCTGTTCGTGTGATTCGTTTGGCTGCGTCATGGTCAGGACTGAACGCGTTCCATGTATTCGCCGGACGCGGTATCGATTTTCACGCGGTCGCCTTCTTTGATGAAGGCGGGGACCTGGATTTCGGCACCGGTTTCGACTGTGGCAGGTTTGGTGACGTTGGTGGCGGTATTGCCGCGGGCTGCGGGTTCTGTGTAGGTGACTTTGAGAATGACCTGCTGTGGCGGGGTCATGCTGATGAGCTGACCGTTCCAGAAGAGCAGTCCGACGGTGGCACCTTCCTGGAGCCAGCGCATGTCGTCTGCGACATTGGCGGCGGGGAGACTGTGCTGTTCGAAGGTGGAGTTGTCCATGAAGACGTAGTTGTCGCCATCGCGGAAGGAGTAGACGCCTTCGTTGCGATGCACATCGGCGGTTTCGAGCGAGTCGCCGTTGCGGTAGGTCTTTTCGAACAGGGATCCGCGCAGAAGGTTGCGAAGTTTGGTGCGGTAGAGGGCCTGGCCCTTACCGGGCTTGACGAAGTTGCATTCGAGCATTTCGTAGGGTTCGCTGTCGATTTGAACCTTGATGCCTTTTTTGAATTCGCCGGCAGGAATCGTACCCATGTGCACAGACTTCTTGATTGAGCGGATTGGAGTGGTGTGGGAAAGGCCGGGCGAACGGGCGTCCGGAACGGCTGACGATTTTAGCAAACGGCAGCGTCTGAGTGAATGGTGGGGCGGAAGAATCCCGGGAATGCGGGGTTGGGGGCGTGGTCCCAGTGAATTTGGCTTGCTCTGGCTTGCACGGGCAAAGCCGGCGCGCCCCGGCGCTCTTTGAGCCACCGGACAGCAGTCCGCGGGAAAAACGCGAGTGCCGTTGCCCCAGTCATGGGTGCAGATTCGGAACCTGCCCGGTTGCAGGCTGCGATGCGTTGACAGCAATAAAAACACTGAGAATTCTTTGCAAGGTACATGGCACCTTAACGCCGTAAGGTACATGGCACCCTGATGGCCTGGCACCCTGATGGCCCGTGGCACCCTGATGGCCCGGGCTTATCTTCGGCCCCTGTTTGGGGGACTGTCCCCGCGGACGCGGAGGGGGGGGCTCTTGTGTTGCGGGACGATACTGACGACTGAATCGTTTTCAGCGTCTGCAAAGGTTGCAGCAGTTGCAGGGGTCATGTTCCGTCGCGTGCGGTGGATGGAGTGCGAAACGGGACGCGAGGTGACCTCATCGTGATTCCGTTCGTTTCGCTTTATCTTCCGGCATTCCGCGCAGCGGCAAGGGGGGGCCATTCGCCTGGGGCGGAGTTCAGGGGGATTGGAATTTGCGTTCCCTTTCGGAAAGGCAATTGGCGAGGTGGCATAGAGGGCGAGTTGATTACTATGATTCGCGTGTTCATGGTGTCTTTGAGATTCCCGGTTTTCTCTCCTCCCACGGAGTCATAGCGATGTCCACTCCATCCGCAGAAAAGTCGCCGGCATTTGCACCGGCGGTTGCCGCGTTCCTGTCGACGGCAGTTCACAAGTCTTATGCTGGCGGTCGCTGGGTTGAGGCGGCTGACGGTCAAACCTTTGATGTGCTGGATCCTGGTTCGGGCGGTCGGATTGCCACGGTGACCAGCCTGAAGGGGGCTGACGTGGACAGGGCGGTGGATGCGGCGATGGACGCATTTCAGAACAGTGGCTGGGCGACGATGCAGGTGGCGGAGCGAGCGGCACGATTGCATCGGATTGCCGATGCCGTGGAGAGCCGATTAGCGGAATTTGCACAGATTGAGTCGTTGGACTGCGGCAAGATTTATGCTCAGGCGGAAGCTGACATTCAGAACTTCATCGACACATTCCGTTATTTTGCGGACCTTTCGCAGGCGGTGAATTATCGACAGGTGATCGCGGTGAAGCACCACGAGGCCTGGGTTGCTCGACATCCGTGGGGACCGTGTGGCTTCATCATTCCCTGGAACTTTCCGTTTCTGCTGGCGGGATGGGGGCTTGCTCCCGCGCTGGCAGCCGGGAACACCTGTGTTCTGAAGCCAGCCGAGGACACACCGCTTTCGGCTCTTTACCTGTGCCACGTGATCCACGAGCAGGATCTGTTGCCTGCTGGGGTGCTGAATGTGGTGACGGGGTTTGGTGAAACGGCGGGGGCAGCAGTTTCCCGCAATCCGAAGTTTCGTCGGATGAGTTTCACGGGTTCACCGGAGGTGGGTCGGCTGGTAGCTGAGGCGGCTGGCCGAAATCTGATTCCGGTGAAGTGTGAGCTGGGTGGAAAGGGGGCGGCGGTGATTTTCAACGACGTCAACATTCCCGAGACTGCCGACAAGCTGGTGGCGGCGATCACATTTCACACCGGTCAGGTTTGCTGTGACGCGACGCGCTGGCTGATCCAGCGTGACATCTACGATCAGTTCGTGGATGCCTGTGTTTCGCGAATGAAGTCGGTTCAGATTGGTTACCAGCTTGATCGTGGCGCGCAGATGGGACCGGTTGTGAATGCTCGACAGCGTGAGCGGGTGCTGGGATATTTGCGCAAGGGTGTTGCGGAGGGTGCCGATCTGGTGCTTGAGGGTGGCGCTGCCGAGGTTCCGGGTCGATCTGGATTTTACGTGAAGCCGGCGCTCCTTGCGGGTTCTCTGAACAACGTGGCGGCGCGCGAGGAGATTTTCGGGCCGGTGGCGTTTTTGGCACCGTTTTCGAGTGAAGAGGAAGGGATTCGTCTGGCGAACGACACGGAGTATGGTCTGGGGAACAGTGTGTGGTCGAGCGACCTGAAGCGGTGTGCGCGAGTGGCGGAGGCATTCCGTGCCGGCAACGGCTGGATCAATGCTCACAACGTGATTGTTCACGGTGTGCCCTATGGCGGAATTGGCAAGAGTGGTATGGGGGGCGGGGTTGTGAGCCCGGATACGCTCAATGACTATCTGCGTCCGATTTCGGTGGTGCGTCCTCTGAAGTAGTATAGCAGGCCAGCCTTTCAGGTTTTCGGAGGCTTGATCTGGACCATCGGCCGGTAGCGGGAAGTTGCCGGCCGATTCATTTTTCTGACTCGTGAAGGAATGTGCGTAGTTCATCGAGTCCGCCGGTGACGACGGCCATTTTTTCTTCGAGGTGTCTGAGGGCCTGAGAAAAACCTTCGAGGGGCCATTCGCCGTGGTTGGGGGCGAGTGGATCGCGAATCAGTCTTTGCAGCCGATGGAGACTGCCGGCGAGAGTTTCATCGAGAAGGGGGACGAGATCGCGCGCGTCCTGACGGATTTTTTTGGTTACGTCCTGTACAAGTTCTCTTTCGGTTTGTCTTCGGGCGGCAGTGAGGACTCTGGCAGAGGTGCTGACGGCTTGTCGATCGAGTTCTGCGGTGTTGACGAGTCTTCCGAAGGGTGATTCTTTCTTTTTCGATTCGATCTGTTGTGTCTGGAGGCTGGCAAGCAGTGCTTGTGCGCGTACAGAGTCGGGGCGAAGTTTGATGGCATCCTGTACGCATTTGCGTGCCATGCTCAGGTTTTTGAGTTCTCCGTAGAGTCGGGCGAGGTTGAAGTGGGCATCGAAGAAATCGGGGTTGAGTCGAATAGCTTCGCGCCATGCGTTGATTGCCATGGTTGTGAGATTCATGGCCTTTTGAGCGATTCCCATGTTGAAGTAGGCGTCTGCGCACTTTGAGTCTTTCTGGATGGCGCGGCGGAGTGCTTCGACGGCTTTTTTGTGTTCACCCAGTTTATTGAGGACAGCCCCAAGGTTTACCCAGCCACCAGGGAAGGCGGGGTGGAGTTGGGTGAGTTTTTCGAAGCTTGACCGAGCGGCTTTGAGGTCTTTGCTGAGGAACTGAGCGGAGCCGAGGAGAGCGAGGGCATCTTCGGTCTCCGCGGCGGGAATCGGCAGTTTCTGCAGGAGGGCGACGGCATCTGCGGGGTGCCCGCTGCGGATGAGTTTTCGGGCCTGTGCGAGAGTCGTTGAGAGATCCGGATTGGTGGCCATGGAGGTGGGTTCCGTTGGTGGGAGGAACTTGCGGGAACCAGCAGGGAGCTGGTGTGGGAATGGCAGGAGCGTGGCGGGGTGGCCGGCGTATTCGGCGGATTCTGCGGGGTGGGAGTGTCGCGTGGCGGAGTCGGCGGGGTTGCGGAGCGTGTGGCGACGGATGTTCATCGGATGATGTCAGCCTGCGGGTATTGTAGAGGTTGCGTAAGTTTTTGGTAAATTCCGGTTTTTCAGGAAACCGCGGAAACCCGCCAGGCAGATCTTCTCTGAGTTGCCAGTGGTAAGAGGGGCAAGCGGGAGGGATCGGCACCGTGCTGTCTCAAGGCGCGATTCGGGGGCAGACGATCGACGAAGGGAGTTTGCGGACCCTGCCGGGTATGGCGGGTGAATCAGAAGAGTGCTGGAAGAAGGAACGTCCGGAGTGGCACCTCGATTACTGCTGGCAATGCTGATTGCAACGGCCGGACCGTGGTCCTTTGCTTCGGCCGAGGACCTGACAAGGGAAACGCCGCTGGTGCGAGCGGTGCGACAGTCAATGCAGTCGGTTGTGAACATTCACACGGAAAAAAATGCATCAGAAGATCGCGATGCTCGATTTTTCGCACCGAAGGCCCGCCGGATCAACGGCATGGGAACCGGGATTGTTGTGGATGAGCGTGGTTATATTGTAACGAATTACCACGTGATTCAGGATGTGGATCTGATCACAGTGACACTGGACGACCGCAGCAGTTTTGACGCCAGTGTGGTTTCCTATGATCGTCGCCAGGATCTGGCAATTATCAGAATTGAAACTCCGCAGCCGCTCACTGTGATGCCTTTGGGAACATCGAGCGACCTGATGCTTGCGGAATCGGTGTATGCCGTGGGGAATGCGTTTGGATACGAGCATTCGATCACATCCGGGATTATCAGCGCGCTGCACAGGGATGTGGAGGTGGACGAGACGCAGTCTTACCAGAATCTGATTCAGACGGACGCCAGCATAAATCCGGGCAACAGTGGGGGGCCGCTGCTGAATCTGAACGGTGAGGTGATCGGGATCAACGTTGCCATCCGTTCGGGAGCACAGAGGATTGGTTTTGCGATTCCGATTGATGACGCACGGCGGACGATCGCGCGATTGCTGAGTGTTGAGCGTTTGAACGGTCATGTTCACGGGCTGACGACGACCGATGTGAAGTCTGCGGGCGAGCGGAGGCTTGTCGTGGACGATGTGACTCCGGGGAGTCAGGCGTCGGCGGCGGGGATTGAGCCTGGCGACGTCATTTGCAGTGTTCGTGGTGTGCCGGTGAGTGATGGCACTGATCTGGAGCGATCGTTGCTGGATCTTGAGCCTGGGCGATCGGTCGAGATTCGGATTCTGCGGGATGGAAGTCCGCTTTCGAAGCAATACACGCGGAGTGCAGCGTCGGCGACTGCGGATATGCGAACGGTGAGCAAGTCACCTCTGGAAGCTCAGACTGCGATGCGACCGGCATCCGCAGGTGATGGAAATGGTTCGTCGGACAGCGGTACGAAGGCGCAGTTGCCGAGTTTGCAGCGTCGAGGGGCGGATGCTGATGAGGACCGGGCGTGGTTGTTGCTGGGAATCAGGCTGGAAGCTCTGAATCAGGCTGACCAAAAAATGTTGACGGGGCGTTCGTGGCCGGGTGGACGGGGGCCGGTGCATTACAACGGTGGAATGCGTGTGGCGGAAGTTCGCAGCGGGAGTCCTGCTGCGGCTCTGCTGAGGAAAAACGACATTCTGCTGGGGCTGGATGGGTATGAAAGCACATCTGCAGAGAATCTGGCAGCGATTCTGGCGGCTGAGCGGCTGGCGAGTGGTCGGCGGTTGAAGTGCCAGTATTTGCGACCGGGCATGAATCCGCTTGAAGGATCACTGCAGTTAACGCGATGAGACTGGCGAATCGCCTGCCCGCGGAATAGATTTTCATTTTTGGGAATGCGGGCGAACTGTACAAAATGACAGGTTCAGGGCGAAAACTTCCGATTTTCGCAGCGGTGGATAGATTCAGTGCTTTTCTCCGGGCTTTTCATCGGGTAAAGAGATGGGTTGAAGGTTGAAGTTTGTTTAAGGGAACTTTCCCGAGCCTGCGGCGGTTTCCCAGGTTGGACTCAGCGTCAGCAGTGCGGCAGCCATGTCAACAGTTATTCGCAATTGCCCCGGGTGCAAAACCCTGATTCTGTCCGACACGGATCAGTGTCCGGAGTGTGGGCATGTGTTTTACCAGCGGCGTTCGACTCCGGTTGAGCTGACGCAGCAGACTCCTGCGCCCTCGCCCAGCCGTGCATCTGAAATGCGTGAGGCCTGTCCGCACTGCGGTGAGATGGTGCGTGCTGGTCTGGTTCGGTGTTGGTCCTGCAACGGTTTCATGCGGGCTGACATTGCGAAGCGGTACCACGACCTGACAACGAATCCTCAGCCGATCATCTACAGTACAATTCCTCCGGACCAGCGGAGCGACTTTCTGCCACCTCGTGCGGGCATTCAGACGACTGAAGTTGAGGAAGCAGACGAGTTCACGTTGTCGGATGACGTCGTGTCCAGTCCGGGAAGTACCGCATTTGCCACGCCGGCGCCTGTTGTCCCGGAGGTGCCGGTGGCTGCAGCGAAGGCTGTGTCAGCCGACGGACCTGACAAACCGCAGACGGTTACCGCGGGAGGTGGTGCTGGTGTGGCGGGATCATCTCCACCAGCTGCACCTGAGGCTGCTCGCCCTGCTCCGCCTGCGCGTCCGGAGAAGCCTGCATCAGACGATTTGTTGTCGATTGCGTTGCAGGAGCAGCGGGACGATCGGCGGCGTCGGAACGAGCGTCTGGCGGAGCGACAGAAGCGGCAGGTGCTGGTGCCCTGCACTTGCGGTGCGTGGCTGCGTGTGCACGAAGATTTTGCTGGTAAGGTCGTGCGTTGCAAACAGTGTCGCAGCCCGATTCAGATTCCGGAGATTCGTCGCAGGACCGTGGAGAAGAAGGAGGATAAGCCGGTGGTTCAGGTGAATGTCACCTGGATCAGTGACGTCTGGTTTCACGTGCTGGCACCGGGGTCAGTGACACTGAAGCCCGGCAGTGCGGCGGCGCAGCACTCAACGGCTGATCTTGCGATTACTCCTGAAGCGGTGCACATCATTTCGTTTTCGGGTGGTGAGAAGAAGAAAAAGTCATTGCTGAGTTTCGGCGGTGGTGCAAAGACCGGTGGTGTGGCTGATGTTCGTCGCCAGGTTCGTGAGCAGGTGTCGACTACGGGTGAATTTCAGGGACTTCCGGACTGTCAGGTCCGCAGCATACCTGCGGATCAAATTTCGGTTCTGAAACTTGTCCAGCCGATCCTGAAGGTTCATGAGTCGATGTTTGCGGGCGTTCCAATTTTTGGTGAAGGCCGTGTGGCGGTCTTTCTGCCCGTGGAAGCAGAACCAGGAGAGCAGGCTTACTGTTCCTTTCCGCTCTCTGGATGGCGTCAGTTCAGTCTGAAGCTGAAGGAATTGTTTGGGCTGTTATTGCCAGCGTCTGAGAACGGAGTCCCGGAGGTCGAGAAGAACGAGACTCTGAGTTGTTTTGTGAATCAGTCGAAGGTGGAGTCCATCAAGTCACTGATTTATTATCAGCAGGATCCGGCCTTCGAACTCGAGCTGAGTGGATACCGCTGCAAATCCTGCGGTGCGGCGGTCAGCGAGGAAGGTCGTAAGAAGAGCAAGCTGGGTGGTGCGAACGGCAAGGCGATAGCAAAGGCTAAGTGCCCTAAGTGCGGCGGAAAGATGGGCGAAGATCCGCTCTACCGAATCCGCAAGGCCCCGGAGCGTCCGGCAGAGTCCGGCTGAGGAGCATTTTGAGGGATGGCTGGGACAGAAAAGCAGTTGTTTGAATTCGAGGTCTCCGGGGACGTCCTGATCCTTACGGCGAACGGTCCGTTTATGGAGTTTCGTGACAACGACATTCGCAACGGCTACAACGAGGCTTATCGGCTGTTGAGTCAGCCGGGTACAAAGCATCTGGTCGTGGACTTCTCGCTGCTGGACTATTTCGGATCGACGTTCGTGGGAATTCTTGTGCGTCTGGCGAGGAAGGCCCGAGGAAATCAGGGGCAGGCGGTGCTGTGTCACCTGTCCGACAGCATGCGGGAAATGCTCAAAACACTGATGCTGCTGGAGAATCCCAAGATTGACTTCAGCATGCAGCAGGTGAAGACTCGTGCAGACGCCCTGCAGCAACTCGCCTCAGCCTGCTGAAGATCGGGAGTCCGTTCGCCGTCGTCGCTGGCGTTCTGCCTGGCGGGTGGTGCGATTAATCCCGGCGATCATTCTTCTCGTGGCGCTCATAGCAGTTGCCTCGCCGCATTTGGATTTTGCAAAGCTGGCGGAGCGGGAGGATCAGTTCAGGGAGTCCTGCGGTCAGCATCCGCTGATGTCCTTTGCTGTGGTGTTCCTGATCTACACCGTGGCGACGGGATTGAGTCTTCCGGCTGCGGCTGGAATGACAGTGACTACGGGCTGGTTGTTTGGCTTCTGGTCAGCACTGCTGCTGGTCAGTTTTGCATCGACCAGTGGCGCGTCGCTTGCATTTCTGGCGAGTCGCTGGTTTCTGGGGCGGCGGTTGCAGGGGTTGTACGGCGTTCGAATTGGAGAGCTTCAGGAAGCGATCGAGCGAGACGGAGTGCAGTATTTACTGATGCTGCGACTGCTGCCGCTGATGCCATTTTTTCTTGTGAACCTGCTGCTGGGACTGACGCGGATGCGACTTCGAACCTTCTGGTGGGCGAGCCAGTTGGGAATGCTGCCCGGCACGGCCGTCTTTGTCGCCGCCGGTGCGGCGACCCCGACTCTGCGGCAACTTGCTGACGAGGGTTTGTCGGGAATCATGAAACCGCAGCTGATGCTGACCTTCGCCATGCTTGGCTGCCTTCCGATCTTCATTCGGTGGGTTGCAGGGCGGGCAGGACAGGATAAGCGATCGCGATGACCTGCTGTGCGTCAGTTTCTCGCAAAGAGTTGTGTTGAAGTTTGTGAAGCAGCGCGGCGATGCATGTGAGGGCTATTGAGCTGAGTGGCTGACAGCCGACCCAGCGGACTGCATCGTCACCATGTTCCAGGAGGCAACTGCAGGATTCTGACGACATGGTTGTTACTGTCGCCTATGAACAATCGTCCGTCATTGGAGACGAATACACCGTGGGGTCGATCGAGCCGGCAATTCAGTGGGCTGCCACTGGGACCGTTGCCTTTATTACCGTCGCCGACGATGGTTTCCACAATTTTCGTCTGTGTGCGATAGACTCGGATGGTATGGCTTTCGGTATCGGCGAACCAGACATCACCATTTGGAGAGACGGCAATTCCTTTGGGTCCGGCAAGCTGGGCGTTTCGAGCTGGTCCACCATCTCCGGAGTAGCCACTTTTTCCGGTGCCGGCGAGGTGTTGCAGTGTGCGTTTTTCGAGGTCGATTCGGAAGAGAGCATTTCCTTCGCGGAGGGCGAGGAAGAGAGCATTGTGACCATCGAAGTCGAGTGCTCTGGGGCCATTCAGGGGAGTGCCATCGAGAGTTGCGCCATCGGGTGTGGTTCCTCGACCACCAGTCCCGGCGAATGTGGTAATGACTCTGGTAGCAGCGTCGACTTTTCGAATTCGATGATTGCCGATGTCGCAGATGTAGATGTGACCTTTGGAGTCGAGTGTGATGGAGTGGGGCTGTCGCAATTCTGCGGCGGCAGCGGGACCTCCATCGCCTGAGAAGCCGGGATTGCCCGTGCCGGCGACTGTGGAAATCACGGATGTGACGGCATCGATACGTCGAACGATATGATTCTGCATTTCGACAAACAGGAGGTTCCCTTTGGCATCGAAGCGGACTTCGTAGGGTTCGTTGAGTTCTGCGCTGGTGGCGGGGCCACCATCACCGTCGTAGCCTTTTCTTCCGGTGCCGGCAATGACCTGCGATTGTCCCGAGACGAGGTCAACTCGGCGGATAGTGTGGGAGCCGACTTCGCAGATGTAGAGTGCCTGATCGGGGCCGATGACCAGTCCGAAGGGTTGCGGGACAGCGGTTTTGAGTGCGGGGGCAGTGAGTTGCAGGGGAGTTTCGAGGCCATTGCCAGCGACAACATCAACTGTGCTGGCAGTTTTTGAGTCTGGAGGTCCGGAGGCGCTGGAGGGTGTGGCGACGGCAGATGATGCGGCGAGCAGTGTGGCGAGGAGGCAGAGTCGCATCGAGAGGCTCCGTAGGGCGTGCATCAAATGGAAACGGCCTGCAAGGTACAGGTCCTTGGAGGCCGGTCAGATGGATCAGCAGAAAATGCCGAAGGATCAGTTGCTGCGTGCTTCGCGCTCGGAATCCCGTCGGATGGCATCATAGATTTCCTGACGATGGACGGTGACGTCCCGGGGGGCATCGATGCCAATCCGCACTTTGTCACCTCGAACTTCCACGATGGTGACTCGGATATTATCGCCGATGATGATCGCTTCGTCGCTTTGGCGGGACAGCACAAGCATGATTGTTCTCCTTCTGGAGAGAGGATCGACCTTGGCAGGATGGCAGTTCAGGAGTTTTGCCAGCGCTGGAATAGCTCGATACTTCGGCGCGGAGTGCTTCATTGCGCCAGTGGTTGCAGTCCCTACAAACGGTCTGTTGTTGGTTGTTCTGGAGGGTTGAGTGGGATGTTGCGGGAAAGTCTGGATGGGCCGATTGACATGCATAGCATAGGATTTGCGATTGTTTCCGTGGCTTTTAAGGGGCGATGTGTGATGTTTGCAAATCGCATTGAAGCTGGTCAGCGATTGGCTGAGAGAATTCGTTCATTGGGCGTGAACGGATTTACGACGGTACTTGGATTACCGCGTGGTGGTGTACCTGTGGCTGCAGAAGTGGCGCGTCTGCTTGATGTACCTTTTGACGTACTTGTGGTGCGGAAGCTGGGGCATCCAGCCAATCCCGAGTTGGCGATGGGGGCGGTCGCGGAGGACGGCGTGCGTGTGATCAATCAGGATCTGGCTGGTGACAGCGAAGAGTTGCAGGCGAGCGTGCATGCGGCGAGTCTGGAGGTTCGCAGGCGGGTGCGGCGATTTCGAGTGGGGCGTGCGTTACCACCGTTGAACGGCCGGACAGTGATCCTGGTGGATGATGGACTGGCGACGGGTGCGAGTATGCAGGCAGCGGTGTCAGCGGTGCGTCAGAAGCATCCAGCGCGAATCGTGGTCGCGATACCGGTTGGGCCACCGGAGGTGTTGCGATCGATTGCAGCGGTGGCGGATGAAGTGATCTGCCTGCAGAGTCCGGAGATTTTTTCTGCGGTGGGTGAATTCTACGAGGACTTTGGTGAGGTGACGGACGAGGACGCAGAGCAGTTGCTGAAGCAGCACGCTCGGGGCGTACCTTCGGCTGTTGGCAAGAGCGTTGTGCGGAGCGCTGATTGACTTCAGCGAGGGGCAACCGGCTCTGTTGATTGTCTGCGGGACTGCAGGATTCGCCCAAAGAACTGCTGCAGCTCGTTGGGTGCCTGGTCAATGTCCAGTTGCAGGATGTCCTCGGATTCGTATTCATCGAGGCGGCTGTAGATTTGTGAGAGCAGGAGATCGAGTTCAGAGTTTCGTTCGCGGTCTTTGAGGACCCATGCTTCGCCGATCATGCCGAGCAGCTGGAGGTGGCGTTTTTCGAGGTCGAGCTCGCCTCGTTCGCGGACAGCTTTGAACGCCTGTCTTGCCTGAGCCGGGTCGGGAACGAGGCTGGACATGAGTGCGATGCCCAGTTGCATGGAGGCCATGTCGGCTTCGGATGTATCGGGAAAGGCGGCGATAACGGCGCGCCAGAGGTCGAGTCGATCGGGCTGCAGCATGGCTCTTGCGTACTGGCGTGCGACTGAGCTTTCCGTGGCCACTTCAGCGGGGCTTTGTGGAGTGGGGAGCTGAACAGGGGGATTGATGGACCGTGCGACGAGTTGTCCGAGCAGGAAGCAGGCGGCGAGCGAGGCGGCTGCTGTTGTGAAAATTCCCCGGGATCTTTTCAGCAGTCCCCACCAGCTATCGTTTGCCTGCAGGGAATCGTTGACGGGAACATTATTGAGTTTGATGAGTGCCTGTTCGAGTGCAGCCATATCCGGGTAGCGATCTTCCGGTTTTTTGGCCAGCATGCGTTCGATGACGCTGCAGAGTGCGGCGGGCAGATCAGCTCGGAGTCGAGCGAGGCCTGGCGGAGGTTCTCTGAGATGCTGGACGGCGACGGCCATTGGATTTTTACCGGGGAACGGGGGCTGTCCGGCGAACATGTGCCATACGGTGATTCCGAGGGAGTATTGGTCTGAGCGATGGTCGAGCGGGCGGCCTTCGATTTGTTCGGGGCTCATATACCATGGAGTCCCCATGGTGGTTCCGGCCTGAGTGAGATTCATTCGTGGTTGTCGTGGCTGGTTGAGTTGAGCGAGTCCGAAGTCGGTGACTTTTGCGATACCGGAGCGAGTGAGGAGAATATTTTCCGGTTTGACATCGCGGTGGACGATTCCGGCATCGGCAGCGGCTTTCAGAGCGGCTGTGATTTGCTGGAGCCAGCGGAGTCCGGTGGCATAGTCCGGGGGTCCGTGGCGGCGGATCCACTGGCTGAGGTTCAGGCCGGGGACGTATTCCTGAACAATCCACGCCAGTTCGCCTGTGCGTCCTGTGGTGATGATCTGGACGACATTGGGGTGACTGAGTCCGCCGGCAGCCCTTGCTTCCTGATCGAATCTGCGAAGGAGCACTTCACCATTTGATCGCAGCGATTCGGCTTTGAGAATTTTAACAGCGACGTGTCGAGAGAGGGATTGTTGTTCGGCGAGGTAAACATCTGCCATGCCGCCGCTGCCGAGCCGGCGAAGGAGTCTGAATTCGCCGATGGTGCGGTTGCTGAGGTCGGTTTCAGGCCCGTTTTGTTCTTCGCCCATGGTTACCCCGGTAACGTTTGCTCCCTGCGGCATAAGAGCGAGCCGGAGGTGGATAGAGGAAATGTACAGAAGAAACCGACGTCGAAAAGAGAGATTTGCCGGGGGCGTCCCCTGAAAACTCGAATTGACAGTCTTCCCGCAAGTGGCGTACAAACGGGAGTGAGGCTTGAGGAGCTGGACCCCTGGCACATGGAGTGTGCGGATGCGACGTTATTTTCCGGTGGTTGTGTTGCTGTTGGTGGCTGGCTGCGGCAGGCAGCATTCTGACAGTTCTTCATCCGGAGCTCAGGCAGGTGTGCCTTTGGCGATTGCGGGGCCTCAGCCGGATGCGGCTGAAAAAGCAGGCACTGAATGGCCCGCGGAGATTCGAGCACTTCTGCAGCGAGCCAGTGGTGCTGTGACTCGGGGGCGCCATGCGACGGCCGTTGAATCTTTGAGTCAGGCGATCGGGATCCGTCCGGACGACGCGGTGTTGTTTCGGATGCGGGGTGACGTTTATGCTCTGATTGGCGAGAATGCGAATGCCCGCGCCGACTTCAGTACGGCGATCCGGCTGCAGCCGCGGAATGCGGATTTGTACAATTTTCGGGGTTATTTCTTGATGTCGCGGGGGTTGGGCAGGGATTCGCTGGCAGATTTTGATCAGGCAGTAGTGCTGAATCCAGCGCACACGGCTGCGTTGAACAACCGTGGTTTGCTGCGGCTGTCTGAGCAGGACTACGCGGCAGCGGAGGCGGACTTTACGAAGGCGATTGAATCGAGCAGTACGTTTCCGGACGCATGGAACAATCGTGGTTTTGCGCGGATGAAAAAGCAGGAGCTGGAGACGGCGATGGCTGATATTCGTCGGGCGCTTGAGCTGAATGAAAACTACGTGACGGCGTGGAATAACCGGGGTCTGATTGCGATGCAGCAGCAGAACTACTCGGAGGCAGCACAGGCGTTTGGGAGGGCGGTGGAGCTGGAGCCATTTGACGTGCGCTGGGTTGGTCATCGTCGCGGCGCACTGCTGAAGATGGAGCGCTACAACGAGGCTCAGGCGGACGCCAGTCGCATTGAGTGGCTGACACGACTGCAGCAGGTGACGCAGGATGTGCGGCGAAGCCCCGCGAGTGCTGAGGGGTGGCTGCGGCGTGGAAGGCTGCTGATGGAGGGGAATGAGTTTGCTGCTGCGGCAGAGGATCTGACGCGGGTTCTGATGCTGAGCCCTAAGCATCCCGAGGCGCTCACGGCGAGGGCACGGTGCTGGGTGGAACTGAAGGACACCGACAAGGCGATGCAGGACTGTGACGAGGCCGTGGCGGCGGGTGCTGTTGCGGAGGCGAATTCACTTCGTGGAGATCTTTGGGCGGCGAAGCGGGAATATGATCGGGCACTTGCGGATTACGAAGCAGCGCAGCGATTCGACGCGGGGGTTGCCGACATTCGGGAGGCTCGTGGCGAGCAGTTGCGGGCGGCGGGTAAGACTGCTGAGGCAGATGCGGACATGGAGGAGGCACGAAGAATTCGCGAAGCGCTGACTGGTGAGTCTGCTGCGGGGCAGTCGACGGTGCCGGCTGAGGACGCAGCGTTTAATTCCGGGGTTCCCGAAACGCCCTGAGCGCGGATGATTTACGCAGCTGCGGCGTGTGGTATGCTGTGCGTCTGCGTGAGCTGCTGCTGTTTTGCTGCCCGTGTTTCCGTGGTGGTCAGATGAAGTTGACGTCCACGTGGATTTTTACTCGACGAAGTCTGCTGTCTTCGGCAGTTTTTTCCGTGTTGCTGCATGTTTTTGCAGCAGCAGGTGTGTTGCTGCTGATGCGGGGATGTGCGTACCGCAGTCCGGGAAGTGCTGGGGGCGAGGTATTTCGGGACGTGGGATTGTTTGTTGTGGACGGTGCTGATGACGGTGAAGGTGATGCGGGGGCGTTTGCGGGGAGTGGCGATGCGGAGTTGACTCGTCCGCAGCAGAGCGAGGCCGTGGAGTCTTCGCGGGAGACCTCTGTGGACGAGCGGCGAGGGCCCCGTTCCGATGTGCCGACGCGAATCCCGGGAGTTTCTGGTCTGCTGTCGACGGAGTCTGAGAGTACGGCGAGCGGTGAGACGGCGTCTGCGTTGCCGGAGTTGCTGGGTTCGGGAATGCTGCGATCGGGGCGAAGTGGTGGCACGAGTGGAGGCGGTAATTCGGCAATCCAGCCATCGGAGGCTGGTGGAGTGCGACGTATTGGCGGGCAGGGAGGAACGGGTGAAACAACATTCATGAATATCGTGGGTGTGGGTCGTTCCTTTGTGTATGTAATCGACACCAGCAGCAGCATGGATGGTCCGCGGCTGCGGCAGGCGAAGAGTCAGTTGAAGGCGAGTTTGCGGCTGTTGCAGCCGAATCAGCAGTTTGCGGTGATTTTGTATAATGAGACGATTCAGCGATTAAAGCTGCGGCGTCAGGCGGAGCAGCCTTTGTATTTTGCGACTGAAGTGAATCGTCAGTTGGCAGTTCAGGAAATTGATTCGATTCTTTCTGACGCTGGGACCGACCACCGCCCTGCCCTGCTGGAGGCGCTGGGGCTGCGACCTGATGTTGTCTATTTTCTGACGGACGGCGACGAGCCGGTGTTGTCGGCAGCGGACCTGCGTGACATCCGCCACGCGTCTGCGGGGACGACAATTCACGTGATTCGTTTTGGAGATGGCAGTGGGGCGCGAGCAGCGGGGCACTGGCTGCAGGTGCTGGCGGGGCAAAATCACGGTGAATACCGGGAGCTGGCGGTTCCGGTAAATTGAGCTGAAGTTGAGCGAATACCGGCAGTTCGAGCCAGAGGCCACGGTGTCGATTCACCATTTCTGCAGGTATGACGGTGGTCGCCTGGGATTTGATTTGAGTCCGGTGCGGGAGTTCGGGCTTTCTGCTTGCAGCGACCACGGGAGGTAACTTAAAGGAGGTCATTTCCATCGCGGAGGGAATGTGCGGCGACGGAGGCAGCAGGCAGAGGGCTCATTCGGAATTGGCAATGCACGGATGCAACGCGGAACGACGGAGGTTCCGGCGACTTTTCGCCGTGTGGGAGACGGTGCGTCTTTTCGTTCGGTTGCGATCTGATGTTTGGGCAGCGATGGTTGTGAGTCTGGGGATCTGGGCTTTCGGTCTGGATCGAGGGATTGCGCAGGACGCTGAGGCGGAAACGGGTGCGTCTGTTTTTGTGGATGAGCTGGTTCCGTCGAGGCCGGATGTTCTGAGTCCATTTCCGGTGGCGGAGAGTGTGCCTGACGAATTTCTGCCAGGGCCATCTGCACCTGAGTATGTTCGTCCACTGGTGCGAGCGCCTCTGGGTTACACTGGGGCGTCTGGTATTCGCCCCAGTGAAGCTCAGCAGAGCCTTGACTTTGTGCCGGTGGAGGATCGCTGGCGGGTGGGTTTTCCGGACTGGAATCGATATTCAGAGTCCAATCCGCGGGGCGTGGATCAGCCATTCGAGAAGGGGCACTGGTGGGATCCGTATAATCAGAACGTGCTGAAGGGGGACTATCCGATCATTGGTCAGCACACGTTTTTGAATGTGACTGCAACGAATTTCATGTTGCATGAATTTCGGCAGACACCGACGGGGACATCGCCGTTTGAGAGTACGGCGGGGGTTGGTCAGCGGGAGTTTTTCGGTGATCCGAATCAGTATTTCTTTGTGAATAATCTGAAGCTGCAGTTGAATTTGTCTCATGGTGCCGCGGGATTTAAGCCCCTGGACTGGCAGGTGCGACTGGCTCCGGTGCTGAACCTGAACTATTTGGATGTGAATGAGCTTGGGGTGGTCAATCCGGACGTGCGTCGCGGGACGACTCGTTCTCGGCAGGACGTAGCTTTGGAGGAGTGGTTTGCGGAGGTGAAGCTGGCGGATTTGAGTGCGGACTACGATTTTGTGTCCGTGCGTGCGGGATCTCAGCCGTTTGTCAGTGATTTTCGGGGATTCGTGTTTGCGGATACGAACCGCGCCGTGCGGGTCTTTGGTACGCGACTTGCAAATCGCGATCAGTTTAATGTGGTTTGGTTTGATCAGACGGAGAAGGAAACGAACAGCCTGTTGAACACCTTTGATGACCGGCATCAGAACACACTGATTCTGAACTACTTCCGGCAGGATTTTGTATTTCCTGGGTACACAGCGCAGATGAGTTTTCATTATAACAACGAGCAGCCGAGTATTGAGTTTGACCGCAATGATTTTCTGGTGCGACCTGATCCGACGGGTGTTTTTCGGCCTCATGAAGTGGATGCTTACTACTTTGGCTTTGCGGGGGACGGTCACATTGGTCGCATCAACATCAGCCATGCTTTTTATCATGTCACGGGGCGGGACAGTCTGAATCCGATTCAGGGGCAGAGTGCGGACATTCGGGCGAACATGGCGGCGGTTGAGTTGTCGATTGACCGGGACTGGATTCGCTTTCGCACATCCGGATTCTGGGCTTCGGGCGACGACAACCCGAATGACGATCGGGCTGAGGGTTTTGATGCGGTCCTTGACAATCCGAATTTTGCGGGTGGTCAGTTCAGTTTCTGGCAGCGTCAGCAGATCAGGTTGTTTGGAGTGAATCTGACTCAGCGTGAGAGTTTGCTGGCGAATCTGCGAAGCAGCAAGTTTCAGGGGCAGAGTAATTTCGTAAATCCGGGAGTGCGATTGCTGAATGGGGGGATGGATTTCGAGATTACGCCGAAGGTCCGGGCGATCAGCAATGTGAATCTGCTGTGGTTTGACCAGACGGAGGTCCTTGAGCGATTTGTATTTCAGGACGATATTGCGAGGCGAATAGGAACGGACATCAGTCTGGGGTTGGAGTATCGCCCGCGATTGAGCGACAATGTTATTATAGCGGGGGGAGTGTCAACTTTGATTCCCGGAGCGGGATTTGATGATCTTTATGGAGTTCTTGATCCGCTGGCGGCAATGGCTGGCAGTTCAGGAGAAGCTGAGACGCTGTATGGCATGTTCATGGATGTTTTGCTGACCTATTAACTTCAAGCCTGATGGACTTTGGCAAATGAACCGCACTGTACGCCTGCTTGCTGCGATTGCGGCGTGGATTGCGCTGTGGCTGAGCTGTGTGCTCTGGTTGCACAAGGTGCGTCAGTCTGATCGTCATCTTGCGGCGACGGAGGACGAGCGATCGAGGGCTGGTCGGGCATCGCTGGATGATGGGCGAGACGAATCATCCGGAAAGTTTTCCGGGCGGGATAGGCACGGTTTATCGCGGCAACCTGCTGAGGTGGATTTGTCGCGTCAGTCTCGGGAGCAGGCGGATGCAAAAAGTACTGGGTGCATTCGCTGCCATGTGAACGCGCATGATCCGCATACGAGCAGCAGTGTGAAGCTGGGTTGTGTGGATTGTCATGGAGGCGACGCCCGGGCTGTTGACAAGCTTGCGGCTCACGTGAGTCCACGTTTTGGCGATGTGTTTCGGTCGTCTGCAAACCCGGTTCGATCGTATACGGTGTTGAATCATGAGGATCCGGAGTTTATTCGGTTTGTGAACCCCGGTGATTTGCGAGTGGCGCATTTGAGTTGTGGTACTGCGGGCTGCCATGGGACGGAGACTCTGCAGGTTAAGAAGAGCATGATGACGCATGGCTGTATGCTGTGGGGAGCGGCTCTTTACAACAACGGAGCAGTGTCTGAGAAGTGGCCGACGTATGGCGAAAGTTACAGTATGCACGGGGTACCGCAGCGGCTGCAGACGGTTCCGACGCCGACGCCTGAGGAAACAGCTCGAAAGGGAGTGTTGCCGTATCTGGATCCGTTACCGCGTTTCGAGGTGACTCAGCCGGGAAATATTCTGCGGATTTTTGAGCGTGGTGGGAGATTTGTGCCGGACGTGGGGATACCGGAGCGTTTGGAGGAATCCGGGAGGCCGAGAGCGCGGCTGAGTAATCGTGGACTGGGCACAGCGAATCGAACGGATCCGGTGTTTATTGGCTTGCAGAAGACACGACTGCTGGATCCAACGCTGAATTTTCTCGGGACAAACGATCATCCGGGCGACTATCGTTCAAGTGGCTGTACGGCGTGCCACATGGTGTATGCGAACGATCGGTCACCGGTGAATTCCGGTCCATGGGCTCGATTTGGCAACCGGGGGCTGGCAGCAGCAGCGGCGGATGAGCTGGCGGGTCCACCGGATCCGACGATACCGAAGAATGAACCGGGACATCCGATTACGCATCGGTTTACTGTTGGGGTACCGACGAGCCAGTGCATCGTGTGTCACATCCATCCGGGTACCACGGTGATGAACAGTTATCTGGGATTTATGTGGTGGGACATGGAGACGGATGCGCGACTGATGTATCCGCGTGAGGAGCGTGATCCGAGTTCTGAGGAGTTTACGGAATCGACGATGTCGGATCCGCATGAGGCAACGGCGCGGGGGAACTGGAGTGATCCGGAGTTTTTAGCGCGATCAGCGGAGTTGAATCCGCAGCTGGAGCACACGCAGTTTGCAGACTTTCACGGACATGGCTGGATGTTTCAGGCGGTGTTTAAGAAGGATCGTTCCGGAATTCCGCTGGATCACGCGGGAAGACAGATAGCGGAGCCGAGCGTTGAGCAGCGAAAAAAGGCGATGAAGATTCCTGAGATTGCACAGGAGTTGCAGCGTGAGGTGGATTGGACTCAGCCGGAGGAGGAATTATTGCGGCAGCTGCGTGAGCTCGAATCGCAACTGATGGCGGAGAAGGACAATGTGCCTGTGCACATGCTGGACATTCATCTGGAGCGGGGGATGCACTGCGTGGACTGTCACTTTGTGCAGGACGTGCATGGCAATGGGAAGCTGTATGGAGAGGTTCGGGCTGCGATTGAGATTCAGTGCATAGACTGCCATGGATCTCTGGACCGTCGGGATGCGGGGAGACTGCTGATTACTTCGGGGCCTGCGGCTGCGGAGGATACGGAGGGCAATCCGGCTGGACGTCAGCTGTTGGGTATGCGTACGCCATTTGGCAGGCGTCGATTTGAGCAGACAGGGCGGAGGTGGATTCAGAATTCGATGGTGGATCCGACGCTCAGCTGGGAGTTGACTCAGGTGGCTGACACGGTGAATCCTGAGCATCCGGATTACAATGCGGCTTCGGCCTTGGCGAAGACCATACGGCGTACGGAGGACGGCAGTTTCGACTGGGGTGATCCGCATGCGGAGTCGTTTGGGCATGCGAATCGAGCGATGTCATGTATAGCTTGTCACACATCATGGAATCCCAGCTGTTACGGCTGTCATTTGCCACAGAAGGCTGCTCGTAAAACACCCTCTCTGCATAACGAGGGCGATGTGAGTCGCAACCAGGTGGCATACAATTTTCAGACGCTTCGGGATGAGGTGTTCATGCTGGCGAGGGATGGAAATGTGACGGGGAGGCGCATCGGTCCATCTCGATCGTCGTGTGCGATTCACGTCACGTCGTATAATTTGAATCGGGAGGCAATTTACACGCAGCAGCAGACGATATCAGCGGAAGGACTGAGTGGAGTGGCGTTCAGTACGAATGTGCCGCACACGGTGCGTGGAAAGGGTGAGACGAAGACTTGCAGTGACTGTCATTTGTCAGCGGCGAACGACAACAATGCACTGATGGCGCAGCTGCTGATGCAGGGGACCAACTACATGAACTTCATTGGTCGTAACGTGTGGGTGGCGGCGGGTGAGCATGGGTTGTTTGCTGTGACGGTGACTGAGCGGGATGAGCCGCAGACGGTGATTGGCAGTACGATGCACCACGATGTGTATCCGCAGCGATATGAGGAGCATCTGAAGGATGGCAGGGAATTGCATCATGCGCATGAGCACCCTGGGTACGACATTGGTCGGCAGTTGCTGAATCCGGGGCGTCAGCATCAGGTTTTGAGTCTTCAGGTTCGGGGGGAGTATTGTTATGCGGCCTGTGGAGATGGCGGGATTCGGGTTTATGACGTTGCTTTTGTAGAGCACAAGGGGTTTTCGGAGCGGATTGTGACCGCGCCGGTGTCACCTGTGGGGCAGCGGTTTCATGTGAAGACGGCGTATGCGACGGATATCGCTTCTCCGACGACGATTGCTCCTGATCCGACGCGGAGTCATCGGGAGGAGAATATGGAGCGACCGGTGGCGAAGATGTACGGGTATTTGTATGCGACTGATTTCGAAGAAGGGCTGGTGATGATTGGAGCGGGAACGCTTCTGGATGGAGATCCGCTGAACAATTTTCTGAAGAAGGACGTGGTTTTCAATCCCGGCAATGTGTTGCATGGGGCGAGTTCCATCACAATTTTTGGGCACTATGCATGGATCTGCTGCCATGCAGGTCTGGTGATTGTGGACATTGCTGACCCTGAGAAGCCGTTTGTTACGGGAATTCTGGGTCCGGACGTGGTGAAGAATCCGCGTGCGGTGGAGTTTCAGTTTCGGTATGGTTTTGTGGTGGATGAAGAGGGTTTGAAGGTACTCGATGTGACCGACATCACGAAGCCGCGGCTGGCGGCGATCATGCCACTGAGCGAGGCGCGAAACATCTATGTGGGGCGGACGTGGGCTTTCATTTCCGGGGGGCGGAGCGGGCTGGTGATTGTGGATGTTTCTAACCCGGAGGTACCGCGGCTTGATCAGATTTACAACGCTGGCGGGAGAATCAGTGACCTGAGGGACGTGAAGCTTGGCATCACCTACACGAGTCAGTTTGCGTATTTGGCGGACGGGCACAACGGGATGCATGTGGTTCAGTTGACTTCGCCGCAGACACCGGGGTCTTCGGGTTTTAGTCCGCGGATGGAGCCGACGCTGATTGCGAGCTGGAAGTTTCCGAAGGGTGGTGAGGCGTTATGTATTTCGGAGGGGGTGGACCGGGATCGGGCGGTGGACGAGGCTGGAAACCAGTTGGCGGTATTTGGGCGAGTGGGTGCAGGTCCGTTGACGCTTTCGGAGCAGCGAAAGCTTTATCTGAATCCTGATGGTACGCCGTGGTTTGTGCGGGATCCGTCGCGTGACTGGTCAATTCGGGACTGGCGTGAGCGTGAGCGGGTGCTCCACGAGCAGCTCCTGGATTCTTACCCGCGGGGGGCTCGAGTACGGCTGCGTGAGATTCGCCGGTGAGTGTGAGGAGGTCCGGGGTTTCCGGGGTGCACGAGTCTGAGCGGTTGTGTATGGTACGGTTTGTGGGGGGGGGGGGCTGGACGCAGGAGTTGCCTGCCCTGCTCTCCCAATTCCCCTGGAATTGGCAGCGGCAGGGTTGCAGGGATTTCTGAGTTTGCTGTACTACGCAGAGTTTTCCGCGGGCTGGACGCAGGACATTCCGGCCCAATAGTCAATAAGGACTCAGGTCACGCGAATGAATCGGATCTTCATCACTGGAATTGGTGCCGTCAGTTGTCTGGGAAATGACCGGCGAACGCTTTGGAAAAACCTTCTTTCCGGGCAATGCGGCATCGACACTCTGCGAGTGCACGACACGAAGGACATGGAGGTGAACATTGGCGGCGAGGTCGTGGAGCTGAACGACGCGAGGGTGAGTGTGAACGACAAGGTTGCGTCGAGGCGGATGGATCGGGCATCGCAGTTTGCGGTACACGCGACATTCGAAGCGCTTGAGGATGCTGGTCTTCCGGTGCAGGAGATTGGTGACAATGCGGCTGTGATTCTGGGCGCTGGACTGGCGGGACTTGAGACCTACGAGACTCAGCACGAGAAGTTGCTGACACGGGGGCCATCGCGGGTCAGTCCGTTTACGATTCCGATGCTGATGCCGAACGCACCTCCGGGAAATGTGAGTCTGGCGTTTGGGATACGGGGGACTGCCTACACGACCAGCAGTGCGTGTTCATCGTCGGGGCACGCGATGATTGACGCATTTGAGTATTTGCGTCGGGGTGACGCGGATTTTGTGGTGACTGGTGGGACCGAGGCTTCTTTGACGCGGCTTGGTATTTCTTCATTTGTGAACATGCGGGCGATGAACAAGGGTTGCAACGACCGTCCGAAGAAGTCGATGCGTCCGTTTGATGCGGAGCGTGGCGGTTTCATTATGAGTGAGGGGGCGTCGATACTGATTTTTGAAACAGAAGAGCATCTGCGTCGGCGTGGAGGGCGGGCGTGGGCAGAGGTGTTGTCTGGTCGATCGACGAGTGATTCGTTCCATTTGACGCAGCCGGACCCTGAGGGTCGGCAGGCGGTACGTGCGATTCAGCAGGCGCTGCAGAAGGCGGGTCTGAATCCCGAGTCGATTTCGCGGGAGACCTACGTAAGTGCTCACGGAACAAGCACGCATTACAACGACGCCATGGAAACTGTGGCTTTGAAGTCGGTTTTTGGTGGTCGGGCAACTGATCTGCAGATCAGTTCGATCAAGAGTATGCTGGGGCATATGATTGGTGCGGCCTGTGCAATTGAGATGTCGGCGTGTGCGATGGCCCTGTCTTCTGGCGTGCTTCCGCCAACAATCAACTACGACACTCCCGATCCCGAGTGTGACCTGAATTACATCCCGAATTCTGCTGTGAACAAGTCCTGTCGGTATGCGATCAACAACAGTTTCGGGTTTGGCGGCCACAATGTTTCGCTGGTGATTGGGCGGGTCGAGGACGCAGCTCTTCAGAGAGACGACCTCTGACGATCACGAGTTTGCCTTTTTCCGCGGGGCGTCTAAAACGTTCACGAGACGTGTGGCATACGAGCTGGGTGTGATCCTCGATTTTTTTTGTCCTTCGCGGAGCATTAGCTGTGGCAAAACAGACGGTCGCTGTTTCTGGCGCATCCGGCCTTGTGGGAACTCGACTGACGGCGGTCCTGCGTGAAGCCGGGCACACAGTTGTGCCTGTCAGCCGGCGTTCATCTGAGTCGAACGCGATTCTATGGGACCCGGTTCGTGGATTCCTGAACCCTGAGCGGCTTGAGTCTGTTGATGCGATTGTGCATCTGGCTGGGGAAAATATTGCCGGGGCGCGGTGGAACAGTGATGTTAAAAAGCGGATTCGTGACAGCCGGGTCGCGGGTACAAAAAGTATAGTGGATTCGCTGCGATCGCTGTCGAGGCGTCCATCGACGTTGGTGTGTGCATCAGCGACAGGGTTTTATGGTAATCGAGGCGACGAAGTTCTGGACGAGTCGTCAGCTCAGGGGACAGGTTTCCTTGCGGACGTCTGCAGGGACTGGGAGCAGGCAGCCCTTGGGGCGAGGGAACTGGGAATACGGGTTGTCTGCGGCCGCATTGGGGTGGTGCTGTCGAGCAAAGGCGGTGCCCTTCAGAAGATGCTGTTGCCATTCAAAATGGGCGCGGGCGGCATCGTGGGAAGTGGCCGGCAGTACTGGAGCTGGATCGGTTTGTCGGATCTTGCGCGGGCGCTGGCTTTTTGTGTTGAGACAACTGGCATATCCGGACCAGTGAATCTGGTGAGTCCTCACACGGTGACCAATTTTGATTTCACAAAGACGCTGGGATCTGTGCTTCGACGACCGACGATCTTCCCGATGCCCGGATTTGTGGCAAAGATCGTGCTGGGTGAAATGGCTGAAGAACTGTTGCTGTCCAGTACTCGCGTGACACCTGCGGTGCTTCGGAAGGCAGGATTTCAGTTTACGGAAGCAGATTTGAAGGTTTGCCTTGGCAACGAGTTGAAGTGAGTTGCTGGTGTTTGGCAGATGGTGGGTGTTGGAATGAAGCTTCCGGCGGGCGGTGTGGGCAGTGTGTCGGATCCGACTGTTTCCCGAGGCACTTCGGGACCGCGGTGGGCTCGGATTTGTCTGCTGTCGGCGGCCCTGCAGTGTCTGGTCTGGGGACCATTCATCATTTTGGCACCTGCTGCTTCAGCATTGGCGTATGGTTTTTCGCGGCCGATCGCTGACGAGTTTTTATGGCAGGGTATGGGGTTGGTGATCCTGCTGTATGGTTTGGGCTATGCGGTTGCTGCTTTTGACCCCTGTCGTCATTACGCGGTTGTGTTGGTGGGGTTGCTGGCAAAGATACTTGGGCCGGTGGGAATGGCGTGGGCTGTCGGGCAGGGTCAGGTTTCGTCGAACGTTTTATGGTTAATTCCGATTCATGACATGATCTGGTGGTGGCCATTTGCGGTGATTGTGCTGCGGGGGCGGAAGCTAAGGGTCAGCCAGTAACGATGTTTGTCAGCTTTTGCGATATCCGAGCAGTTCGCGGACTTTCAGGGCTCGTTGTTGCGTTTCGTTGGGATCGTGGCCGAGCGCGGTAATGTGTCCCATTTTGCGTCCTCGACGGGCTTCTTCCTTGCCGTAGAGGTGAATTGTGGAATTTGGGACTCCACAGGCGGATTTCCAGCGTTCTGCGGTGAGATTCTGCAGGTGGTCGCCGAGAAGATTCACCATGACGGCTGCGGAGTTTGCGTGAGTATCGCCGGAGGGCAGTCCGGCTACTGCGCGGAATTGTTGCTGGAACTGGCTTGAGCGGCAGGCTTCGATGGTCCAGTGTCCGCTGTTGTGGGGGCGTGGGGCGATTTCGTTGACGAGCAGTTGAGAGTCGGAGACAGCGAAGAATTCGACGCAGAGGACGCCGAAGACGTCAAAGTGTTCAAGGATTGCCTGCGTGATCTGGCGGGCCTGTTCAGCGAGTGTGGGAGTGATGAGCGGGGACGGGCAAACGGAGACGTCGAGGATATGATTGACGTGAGTGTTCACGGTGGGTGTGAAGAAGTGGCAGGAGTTGTCGGCGAATCGTGCGCCGACGAGGGACATTTCGAAGGCGAATTCGATGCGTTTTTCGAGGATTGCCTGAGAAACGCGGAGGGATTTCCAGGCGTTGTCCAGGTTGTCCCCGCGGCGAACGCGGATCTGTCCTTTGCCGTCATATCCCATGGTGACAGTTTTGAGGATGCCATCACCGCCGATGGCTTCGAGAGCGGAAGTCAGTTCGGTGGCGGAGGCGACAGCATGAAAATCTGCGGTTGGGATGCCGATGGCTTGAACGGCGGATTTCTCCAGCAGTCGATTCTGGGCTGCCTTAAGCAGTTGGGAGCCGGGGAAGACGGGGACGAGATTTTCGAGGAACTGAACAGTTTTGAGCGGGATGTTTTCCTGCTCGTAGGTGACGACGGACACCATCTGAGCGAACTGGGCAAGTTGATCAAAGTCGGTAAATTCGTCGGGGCAGCAGTGGTCACTGACCTGGCCACAGGGGGAATCGTGGGCGTCACCGAAGGTGACGATGTGAAAGCCGAACGGGCGAGCGGCGAGCGCGAACATGCGTCCGAGCTGTCCTCCACCGAGCATCCCAAGTGTGGCGCCTGGCAGGAGGGTCTGGGGTTTTCGGGGCATATCCGGAGTACCTGAACGGGAGACCGTTAGGAGGGTTGGGCGGCTGTATGTGAGAGTGAGCGATCGCGGAGGACGGTCTCTGTTTGTTGCTGCATCCAGCTATTGAGTTGTTCGGCGAGCTGGGTGTTTTGGAGTGCGAGGATGCGGGTGGCGAGCAGTCCGGCATTTTTAGCACCGGCGGGTCCGATGGCGAGAGTGGCCACGGGGACACCACCGGGCATCTGAACGATGGACAGGAGAGAGTCGAGGCCGTTGAGGGATTTGCTTTGCACCGGTACGCCGAGTACGGGGAGGTGTGTCATGGAGGCGATCATGCCGGGCAGGTGGGCTGCCCCACCGGCACCGGCGATGATGATTTGAATGCCCCTGCCTGCGGCGGTTTCAGCAAACTCGCACATCCATTTGGGGGTGCGGTGAGCAGACACGACGAGGCATTCGTGCGGGATACCGAAGTGGTCGAGGATCCTTGAGGATTCGGCCATGGTATCCCAGTCGGAGCGGCTGCCCATGACGATGGAAACGATGGGTTGGGGCATGGGAAGTGAGTGAAGAAGTCAGGAACGAGTGGTTTTGGGGGGAGGAACTGCGGCTGATGAACACACCGAACCCTGAAGACTGAACGCTGAAACCGTCAGCGTTGTGGTTCACCGAGTTTGACTTCGATGATGGATTCCTGTTCCTGGCGTTTGACGGTGAGTTTCATGATATCTCCGGGTTTGGCGGCGACGAGTTGCTCGACGAGGGACTGGTAACCTTCGACCTGGAGGTCACCGACTTTGGTGATCACGTCACCGGCTGCGATGCCAGCTTCTGCGGCTGGGGATGCGGGGCGTACTGAGCGAACGACGATCCCGTTGTTTCCGGAGGCACCGAGGTCTGGCTGGAGTCCGAGGAAGGGAGTGCGGCGGGAGGCGCGGGCTCTGCGTGGCGGGCCTTCAGAGAAGGCTGGTCGAGTTTCGAGAGCATCCATACCGCGGAGGAGTTGTTCGGAGTAGTCAATGACGAGGAGAGCACCTTCCATGTTGAGGGTGGGTGCATCGTCATCGGGTGTATGGTAGGTATCAGTGAGGCCTGTGAAGCAGAACATGACGGGGATTTGTTTTTGGTAGAAGGGCAGGTGGTCGCTGCCTGCGAAGGAGCTGGGGTTGACGGTGATTTCAATGGGGCTGGCTTCGTCGGCTTTCTGGACGATATCGGGGAAAGCGGCGCTTGAGCCGACGCCGTTGACTTCGACGCGGTTGTCCTTGAGTCTGCCGATCATGTCAAAGTTGAGCATAGCGACGGTATTTTCAAGAGGGAAGATGGGGTTTTGGACGTAGTGGGCGCTGCCGACAAGTCCGCGTTCTTCTCCGGAGAAACAGATGAATACCATGCGTCGTTTGGGTTTGGGTCCAGCGGCGACTCGACGAGCCAGTTCCATAACGGCGGCGGTACCCGAGGCATTGTCATCGGCGCCGTTGTGTACTTCGCCGGTTCTGGCCTGAGTTCGGGAGCCGTAGCCGCCGAAGCCGAGGTGATCGTAGTGCCCGCCGATCACGATGGTTTCGTTGGCGAGTGGGCCTTCACCTTCGATGACACCGACGATGTTATGGGCGGTGACAGAGTTGGTTTTGAATCGGGTGGCAATGGTGGCGGAGCAGCCTGCGAGGGGTTGTGAGACGGGTTTGAGGGTTTCGTCGATGTACCTGGCAACATCGTGAAGGCTGTTGAGTGTGCGACCGTCGGCCTGGAGAGGAGCGGCGGTGAGGAGTTTGTCGAGGACTGCCTGTTTGACGTGGACAAAGGGCACGGAGTCACCGTTGTTGCCGAAGCCGGAGGGTTCGAGCAGTTCGTCTTGATCGGCAGTTGGGGCACCGGCATGGTCATTTACGAAAAGGACAGCGGCGGCACCGGAGTTGCGGATGAGTTCCAGTTTGCGATCGATGTAGGCGTTAGGGCTTGTTTCCTGGCCTTTGAAGGCGCCGTCCGGGCGGTTTTGGGGTTCGCGGCGGATGATGACGACAACTTTGCCTTTGACATCCACACCGGCGTAGTCGTTGTAGTTGTCTTCGGTGGAAGTGATGCCGTAGCCGAGGAATACGATCTCACCTGACGCTTCGCCATTGGCACCGCGTCGAATGGGTTGAAAGTCCTGGCTGATTTTCAGATCGAGGATGAGATCGCCGGGGCCTTTGAGTCGAACGGCGGTGGAGGATTCGACAGCGATATCACCGAGGACAACTTCGAAGGGTTGTCGCCAGGTGCCATCGGGCAGTCCTGGTTTGAGCCCTGCTTTCTGGTATTCATTGAGGATGTGCTGGGCGGCGAGTTCGATGCCTTTGGTTTCTACGCCGCGTCCTTCGAGTTCATCGGATGCGAGGTATTCGATGTCGCCTTTTACTCGGGCGAGAATCTGTTCGCGGCTGGGTTCTTCTGCACTGAGGAGTGCAGGGAGATTTTGGAGGATGATAAGGGACAAGAGGGCCGTGCGGGGCCCGGAATTCAGTGTTGTCAACAATCGCATGGACCTGCCTTCTGCTGCGATGACCAAACGGAGTTCTGCACGGACAAGGTAGCCGACGACACTTCCGGGTTGGGCGGAACGGCAGCCAGCGGGACCAGATTTTACCGGGAAAAAACAGGAAAGGCGAAGCCGGAAGCGGATTTTTCAAGGTGAATTTCGAGGGGTGTGCAGAAACCACGGGGATCCTGTCGGGCAGCCTTACTCCCGTTTTTCCTCCGGGTCTTTGCTGCGGAGGAAGGCTTTTGCGATCCATTCTCCGGCCGGGCTTGCGAGCAGTGCTGGCTGGAGGATGAGGTTTCCAGCGAGACCTGCGGTGAGCATTGCGGTCATCATCAGGCCGAAGTGGCGAATGGAGCTGAAGTCGTTGACGGCCTGTGTGAGCATTCCGAGTCCCAGCAGGAGCCAGCTTTGGTAGATGGGGCGGACACAGGCTCGCCAGGCGAGCAGAACGGCCTGTCCGCGTCCGAGTCCATCGCGGACGCCTCGTCGAAACCAGACGACAAAATGGATGGAATCATCAACCGTGACCCCGAGTGCGACGCAGGGTGCGAGGACAGCACCGACATTGATGGGGATCTGCAGCCAGCCCAGTCCGCCGATGACGAGCAGGGTTGGGAAGAGGCTGGTGAGCATCAGCAGGAGTCCGTTCCAGGTACTTCGCATGGCTGGGATGATGGCGGCGACGATCAGCAGCACATCGGTGCAGAGTCCCTGCATGAGTCCATCGACCATGGACTTCCGCGCGCGGTAGATGAGTGGGGCGATGCCAGTGCTCCAGACTCTGACTCCGCTGGTTCGACCGGTGCCGACGACCTGTTCGGACTGTTGTCTGATGTCGTTGGAGAGTCGGTTGTAGTCGAGGCGTTCGGCGCGATGCAGTCTGAGGTTGATTCGCCAGAGTTCAGCGGTGGGTGTGGCGGCAAGAAACCCGGACGTCAGCAACTGATCGCGCTGTCGTTGCAGGCGGCGGTTGAGTTCTGAGCGTTGCAGGAATCCGACACCGCCACTGGCTGGTTCCGGGGCGAATCCTGCAATTGACAGCGAGCCATCGATGTCGGGGTGTGAGAGCAGTCGCTGTTCGAGCCTGCGAACGAGCAGGATGCGTTCGAGAGGACTGAGGGGGGATTCATTGGGAATTTCGACGAGTACTTCGAGCGAGGTGAGTGCTCCGAGTTTCTGTTCCAGCCATTTGCCTGCTTCCACGACCTCCGCTCCTGCTCGAAATTCTTCCAGCAGATTGAGTGTGATCTGCAGACGGGGCACACCGATAACCGCGAGGACAGCGGTGACGGCGGAGGCGAGGCAGACGGGTACGGAGAAGCGGACGAGTTGTTTTCCGGCCCAGACCCAGAAGAGTGGCAGTGGGGCATCTTCAATGAGGGTCTGATTGACTGTGTGATCACCGTGACTTGCGTTGGGATGATGCATGTTGGCAAGTGCTGCGGGGAGCCACAGGACAACCAGGAGCCAGCTGAGAGCGATGCCGATGGCAGAGAACCACCCGAATTGCTGGACAGGTTTGAGATCATTGAGGCAGAGGGTGAGCAGTCCGGCGGCTGTTGTTCCGGCGGCGAGAGCGAGAGGCAGCCAGCCTCCTCGGACAGCTCTGACCGCGGCGATTTGGGGCTGGCAGGAGCGTCGGGCTTCGAGGAAGTAGTTGCAGAGGTGAATGGCTCCCGAGACAGCTGCGGTGTAGACCATGGGAATCATGGTAATCAGGAGGGAGCTCATGGGAGTTCGTGTGAGCGGGAGCATTGCGAGGCTGAGTGTGGCGCCGTAGAAGCCGGTGACGAGAACGAGCACGGTGATGCGAACATCGCGGAGTGCGGCCCAGGCGATCAGAACGGCGGCAAGGCAGCTCATGACGATTGCCTTCAGCATGGCGTTGAGGCTGGCTTCATCGAGTGCTCGATTGAGCACGGGTGCTCCGGCCCAGCGGACGGTATTGAAGGGGACCCCGGCCTGTTCAATGGCGTTGCGGAGGCGCTGGAGGCTGCCTGGAACGTCTGCTCGGGCAGTGGGTGTGAGCCAGACCATGACGCACGTGTGGCTTCCGTCGGGGCCAGCAAGTGTCCCCTGGAGGCGGTGGATCGCTTGTTCGCGGGGCAGTTGGAGTGGTGGATCGGTGAGACGTCGGAGGACATCACGACCGGTGGAAATTCGTTCGACGAGTTCGTTGTCGGTGTTCTTTGGTGTCAGTATCAGTCTGAGTCGATCGATGCGATCGTCATCGAGCGTGCAGCCATCCCATGAAATCACGATGAATTCATCATTTCCGAAGGCTGCCTGAAAACGTCTGTAGTCCTGTGTTTGTTCGTAGCGTTCAGGGAGCCAGTCGCGAACGTCGTTGCGGGCAGTGCTGAGTGCAGAGAGGCCGAGGATTCCGATGACAGGGAGCAGCCACCAGCCGATTTTTGCAATTCTCTGCTGATGGCGTTCGAAGAAAGGCTGCCACATCGCGCTGTACCGCATTCGGCCCGAAGAGCCGTCCTTCAGGCAAGAATTTCCTGGACGACATGCTGAGGTTCGACGCCGGTGAGTCGCTGATCGAGTCCCTGGTAGCGGCGAGAGAAGCGTTCGTGATCGATTCCCATGCAGTGCAGAATGGTGGCATTGAGATCGTTGACGTGGCAGGGTTTTTCGGTGATGTTGTAGCTGAAATCATCGGTAGCCCCGTGCACGACGCCGCCACGAATTCCGCCGCCGGCCATCCACATGCAGAAGTTTCGGGGATGATGATCGCGTCCGTAGTTGGTTGGCGTGAGCGTTCCCTGGGAGTAGACGGTGCGTCCGAATTCTCCGCCCCAGACGACGAGGGTGTTATCGAGGAGACCGCGTTGTCGAAGGTCGCGAAGGAGTGCTGCGCAGGGCTGATCGGTATCACTGCACTGGTGTCTGATTTCGCTGGGGAGTGAGCCGTGCTGATCCCAGCCGCGGTGGAGGATTTGAACGGCGCGAACACCTCTTTCGATCATGCGTCGGGCGAGCAGAGCGCTGGCGGCGAACGAGCCTGGTGTCTGGACTTCGGGGCCGTACATCTCCAGGGTTTGTTTGGTTTCGCCGGAGAGATCGACCAGTTCGGGGACGCTGCTTTGCATCCGCCAGGCCATTTCATACTGGGCGATGCGTGTGAGTGTTTCGGGGTCCCGGAAGCGATCGACGGTTCGCTGGTTGAGTGCGGCGAGTGCATCCAGCATGGAGCGGCGGCTGGCGGGAGCGACACCTTGAGGATTTTCGATGTAGAGGACAGGGTCACCAACGCTGCGGAGAGCGACGCCGGTGTATCTGGAGGGCAGAAATCCGCTGCTCCACATGCGAGAGAAGAGAGCCTGGGCGGCGTTTACTGAGGACCAGCGGGGAGTGAGTACGACGAAGGCGGGAAGGTTGTTGCTTTCACTGCCCAGACCGTAAGCGAGCCATGAGCCGAGGCTGGGTTTGCCGGGGACTTCGCTGCCAGTGGTGATGAAGGTGCAGGCGGGGTCATGGTTGATGGCGTTGGTAAAAACGCTGCGGACGAGCGCGATTTCATCAACGCAGCCAGCGGTATGAGGGAGAAGTTCGCTGACCGAGGTACCGCAGTTACCATGGCGGGAGAACTTGAACATGGATGGGGCAACGGGCAGGCGGGATTGTCCGCTGGTCATCGTGGTGATCCGCTGCCCATTACGGATGGAGTCGGGGAGGTCGGCATTGAAGTGCTGCTGGAGTTGGGGTTTATGGTCCCAGAGATCGATTTGGGAGGGGCCTCCGTTCATGTGGAGGTAAATTACGGATGTGGCTTTGGGCGCGAAGTGTGGGAATCCCGCCAGTGGCGGATGGACGCGTTCTTTGCTGGTGCCGTCGGCGTTTGATTCGTTGGTGGCGAGAAGAGCAGCGGCAACCGAGCCGAGTCGGAGGCCGCTGGCAAGGAAGTGCCGCCGCATATTCAGCTGGTGTCGATCGATGAGCGGTTGCATATCAGTTGACGGCCTCCGCATTGCCAATCCCGGCTCCTGTGAGGTCTGTCAGCTGCAGGGAGAGGGTATCTGAGCGTTTGGAGCGATCGATGGTGATGGTGAGCAGATGAGGTCCGGCGGTGAGTTCCGCTGAGAAGTCTGCGGTGGCTGGCATCGGTACGCCATCGATTCGAATTTCCAGACCTTCCGGGCGATCGACCTGGAAGCCGATTCGTCCCGGGGACGTTACCAGGATCTTTGATTGGACGAAGCTGACAGACTGTTCGCGAATCCTGAGCGTTGGGACTTCGTTGAGCGGGATTGAACCGGAGACGATTGTGTACTGGGGGGTGAAGGTGAAGGCGGGGTCTCCGGTGGCGGCGGAGCTGAAGCTGGTGCGGTTGATTTTCTGGAGTCCTTCGGGAGTGGGCTGGAGGGCTTGCCAGGATCGGATGAGGCGAAGTTTTGAGAGTGTGTATTCGGGGGTGCGTCCGAGTTCGGAGAGGAAGCGGACGAGGGCTGCGAGGTCATCATCGGTGAGGGCATCGACGAGTCCTTCGGGCATGAGTGAGACGCCCTGCCCTGCTTCTTCGATTTCATTTGCGGGGACGACGACCACCTGATTTTCGGCGGTTCGGAGCGTGACAGCCTTATCGGACTTCTGGATCTGGACTCCGGCAATCACTTGTCCGCTGGTGGTGGCGATGACAGTGGTGTGGTAGTTTTCTTTGACTTTAGCGTTGGGATTGAGGAGTGATTCGAGGAGGTAGTCTGGCTGTGCGCTGGCGCCGAGGCTGATCATATCGGGGCCGACGAGTCCTCCGGCGGCGCCGACGGCATGGCACTTGAGGCAGCCGAGTTGAGGGCTGCGGAAGACGGCTTCACCGGCGGCGGCGCTGGCGGAGGTTGTGGCTTTGGCAAGGATCGCGGCGCGGGCTTCGGGGGACAGAGTTTTTCTGGAGGGAATACTACCGACGGTTCGGAGTGTGGATTCGAGATTGGCGTCCGAGCGGCCGCTTTCGCGGAGGACTCGAAGAACTTCGAGGGCGACCGCGGTTTTGAGTGTGCGATTCTGGAGTGCAGTGTTGAGGAGTTCTGGTCCGTTACGGCCGGTGATGAGAGTTTTGGCAGCGTTGGCTGTTTTGGGGTCGGCTGCGGATTCGAGCAGAGCAGCAATTTGCGGTGCAGCCTGAGCTGGGCGAACGGAGGCGAGGGCATCAAGCAGCAGGAGTCGGCGATCGAGTGGTGTGCTGGAGGTGCTGGCGAGTTGTGTCAGGTGATCGAGGAGACCATCCTCGCGACCGGCGATGATTCCGGAGACTGTCGCTGCGAGATCACCGGGATCGGTTGCTGTGTCTGCGGTGACTGTTTTGAGTTGTTCGTAGAGGGCGGCGATTTTCCACTGTCCGGCAATTTGAAGTGCCAGTCGGCGGAGGACAGCATCCTCATCTTTCAGCACAGACTGGAGGGTTGCTGGATTGACCGGCGGAACGAGTTTCCGGGAAGCGGTGCTGGTGAGGAGTGTCTGGAGTGTTGCGGTGTCGCGGGCATCGAGCGCGGCAGCGGCGAGTCGACCGGTTTGTTCGGGGTTGGCGTTGCTGCTGATCAGTTGAACGAGTCGGGCGCGTCGGGTATCGGGGATGTTGCCGCTGTAAAGATCCTTCATGAGGAGATCGACGGGAGCTCCGGCGCCGACGGTGGCGAAGGCGAAGGCGACCTGTTCAGCATCACCGGAGAAGTTGATGTCACCTTTTTCGAACGCGGGTCGCCAGTTGGGAGCGAGTTCTTTGGTGGTGAGCCAGAGGGCATAATCGAGGTTGCTGTCGAGAGGCTGGTGGAGTGGCAGGAGGGCAGTTTCGATGAGTCGCGGGTCCTGATATTGAGCGACGATGGCTGCGGTGGGGGGAACTGAGTCGGAGGGGAAAGCGGAGCCGTCGGCGATTTGGCGTTCGGAGTCCTGGAGTGGGGAGAAGGAGAGTGCACGGACGGCTTCGAGTCGCACGCGGGGATGGGGATCCTGGACGAGTTTGGTGAGGAGTTCGAGGGAGTCAGGGATAAAGAATTTCCAGTGGCTGAGGGCACGTACGGCTGCAGCGCGAATGCGTCCATCGGGGCTTTGGAGGAGTGATTTGAGAAGTTCGGGCTGAACGGAGCGGGCAGTTTGGTAACACCAGAGTGCTTCGAGGAGGACGCGTTCGCGTTCGTCGTCGGTGAGGTTGGTTTGGGCGAGCCATGTGGTAAGTTCGGCGGCGATTTTGGGTCCGCGTTGTCGGAGGAGTTGTTTGGCAGACTGACGTTCGACGCCGTCGTTGGAGCGGAGGCTTTCGAAGAGCGCTTGATTACTGCGATCGCTCATTTTGCGAAATTCGCGTTTGGGGGCACCTTTCCAGGTGACGCGCCAGATTCGGCCGTGTGTGCGGTCACGGCGTTCGTCGCGGAAATCGACTTCGCCGTGCTGAATGATGGGGTTGTACCAGTCTGCCACATAGATGGCACCGTCGGGGCCGATTTTGACATCGATGGGGCGGAAGGCAACGTGATTGGACCAGATGACTTCCTGCTGTTCGCGGGAGACGTAGCCGGAGGCTTCTTCGGTGAGTACGAATCGCACAACGCGGTGACCGCGGAAGTCATTGGTGATGGCATTTCCCTGCCATTCCGGGGGCAGCATAGGGGTATCGACAAGTTCGAGACCGCAGTGTTTGGGACTGCCCGGATTGAGGCCTCGTACGAGTCTTTCGGCATCAGCGGCTGTGAAGTAGTAGCCACCGGGGATGACGTAGTTAATGCCCTCTCCACCTGCGCCATCGGTGGCGAAGGACTGTCCCCAGCGATCGAAGTGATGGCCCCAGGTATTGACGAGGCCGCGGAGAAAGACACCGAGTTCGAGATTATCGGGTCGGAACTGCCAGATACCGCCGGCATTGAGGCGTCGGACGCCCCAGGGGGTTTCGACGTGGCTGTGGATGTAGATGGACTGATTGAAGTACAGATAGCCGTCATAGCCCCAGCGGAGAGTGTGCAGAATATGATGGGTGTCTTCGGTGCCGAAGCCGGAGAGGACGACGCGTCTGGAGTCAGCTTTCAGGTCCCCGTCGGTATCGGCGAAGTGTACAAGTTCGGTGCTGTTGGCAACCCATGCCCCGCCGTCTCCTGGAGCGACGCCGGTGGGAATGAGCAGGCCCTGGGCGAATATGTGTGTGCGGTCGGCGACGCCGTTGTGATCGGTATCTTCGACGACGAGGATCCGATCAGTGGCGGGGGCACCGGGGACGATTTGCGGGTAGACTTCGCTGCTTGCGATCCAGAGCCTGCCGTCTTCATCGAAGTTCATTTGGATGGGTTTGGCGATGGCTGGGTCGGCCGCGTAGAGCTGGACCTCGAACCCTTCGGGAACGCGGAAGGTAGCCTGTTCGAGAGCCGGATCCGGGGCTGGAATATCCTTTTTGGCTGGTGGCTGAGCATTTGCCGGTGGAGAAGCGACCGGCAGGATAATGAGCAGAAGGAGGATGGCCAGCGAATTCCGAAACGCGAAGGTCATGTGTACGGCCGTTGGAAAAGCGGGTTCTGAAGGTGTGAGA
>Ga0172372_10000933_pt1 | contig 45223 bp, 38 predicted proteins | sample LakKiv5m_2_FD_114544 | JGI IMG/M metagenome (GOLD analysis project Ga0172372, IMG submission 114544) | Freshwater microbial communities from Kabuno Bay, South-Kivu, Congo - kab_092012_9.5m | ecosystem: Environmental > Aquatic > Freshwater > Lake | place: Democratic Republic of the Congo...
ATCATCCATCCATTTAATTAACTTGCGAATACGCCTGCAGCTCGAAGGAAGAATGCTATTGTTCCGTAAATAGGGAAATGTATCTGTATCATGGGAGGGCGAATGCAATTCTCCCCTACGCATGTGACATTACGATGTATGAACACCTCTCCGATTCTCGAAATCATGTAAATCCTGCTTCAAAACTTATTTACGGAAAATATTCCCACCCAATCAAATTAATTACCTGCGAGATAAGCCCTTACTCGAACACCAAAACGCCATACTTAGCATATTCATGAAAACTTTTGACTATGGGACTCCATGCCCATTTGACCATTTTTCCCGTATCATAATCTAACCGATAAAAATTAGCTCTCCAGGTTGTTCCCTTTTCCGGTTTACCCTGAATCATAGGATTAAATAGCTGATATGGAAAAAATATTTCGGCATGCCAGGTGAATGGAGCAGACTGATCCGGATTTTTTTCAAGCCAGGTATTTTTGATTATCTTACGCTCTCCCTCATATTTCCATGGCGTCCATCCTAAAAACTTGCCCCCATAGTTGGGTATTAATAAAATCAGTTCATGATTATTGGCATTAATTTCATACTCCAGATAAATCGGTTTTGATGCATCAGGCTGAAAAAAAACTTCATATACATCACCCTTAAAAAGATCTTCAAAATCAGCTTTGGCAGAGGTAGTAATTTTCCATTCATCCCCATAAAAATGAACATATATTCCTTTCTCACTATAGGTTAGCTGAAATTGGGTAACCGCTTCGCGACCATCATCATCTAATTTTTTTAAAGCGTGAACAGGTACTTCTTTCCAAACAGAACTGAGTGATTTCTCCTTGAAAAGGAAATCATCGGAAAACGGTACTGAAATAGCAGGGGTTTGCCCATACAAAAAACCACAAACCCAGGATAATGGAAATATAGAAAGCAGTGAGGACATTAATTTCATCATCTTAGTTTATTTGCCTGCAGATAATTTTTCAAGGTCATAAAGCGTTCCATTGACCACCGCATATTGAATTTTTTCTTCTTTTTCCAATACAAAAGAGGGATTCAGTCCAATCTTGAATTCTTTTGGAACCACTGCACCAGGCTGAATAATATGGAGGGGAAAGCTCATTACTTCTTTTGACTTCTTAAAATTAGACACTTGAATATAGGTAATTCCCTGCCTTAATAGAGAATTGGCATCCAGATTTTTTGCTGCTGCAAAATCAGCCAGTACCGTAGGATATATTTTACCCATCTTTGCCTTAAATCCATTGAGATTTTTATCATTGTAAGCAAAAAAGGTAGATAAATCGCCCAATTCCGAAATTTTAGACGACAAATAAAAGGATCTGTTGTCAGCAAGCTGAACTTCATCATTTCTATAGGCCAGATCGGAGAGGAAAAATTTTCCTCTAAGGGCAGGTAGTTGAATTTCTCTTAACAGCAGATCATGAAATGCATTACTATTATTAAAGGGAATACCATCATATTCGCTTACCGGCATATTCTTATATGTTTCATCAGCAATAGCAGACAAGGCAGTCAGGATAGCCGTGTAATTGATACGTCTTAATTCTTGCTTTTCAGGATCCCCGGGTAAGGCGCCTGTTTCAATTAGAATTGTTCTGGTACCCCATTTTTGGATATTATCACCAAAAGCCCTGGGTTCGAAAGTGTCATCATATTTCCCAACGCTCCCCGGAATAATTTCCTGAATAGTTTTATTCATAATGCCAATGAGGCGAGCAGCATCTGATCTTTTGTCACTCATAGTTTTAGCTTCGTCAAAAGCAGGAGCCAGAAAAGAAATAGCTGCTGTTTTAGGCACGTTACCCGCTGCATAATAACGACTCTGATCATGTAAATTAAAACCCCAGTCGGCTTGTACCGCATCCCTGACAGTCTTCAACATATTTCCTTCGGGAGTCTGTAATCTTTGGGCATCCCTGTTAATGTCAATATCCTGAACATTCCGGCGGGTGTAGCGCTCGGCACCATCCGGATTGAGCATTGGAACCACATGAATGGTAAGTTTTGAAAGAATCTGATCTCTGAAACCATCAAATTCGTCATGGCGTTGCATAAAACGGAAGATATCAAACAGGGCCATAGTGGCTGTAGGTTCATCCCCATGCATTTGAGACCAAAGCAGGACCGAAACAGGTCCATTCCCCATGGTCACACTATAAATATTTCTTCCCTCCACTGATTTACCTAAAACACTTAAACGATAGGCGGCAGGTAAAGCATTTAACAAAGGAACAATGTCAGCATGTTTGAAGCGTCTTTCTTTGAGAAGCGGCTCTTTATATCGATTATGTGATTCATAAAGCGCCATTTTTTCGGGAAATTGCACAGGATGTAAAAAACGGAATCCCCAAAAGGAGAAGGCAATCAGGCATAGAACTACAAACGGAATTATTTTTTTCATGTCAGGCTCGTTATAAATTGAACCAAAATAAATCAATTTAGTGTTATAAAAGGCGAATCTGCTTAAATTTGTAAAAAAAAATAATGAATCAGATAATTTGGGTTAACCAGCTGGATCAACTTACTGAAGCTGTCATTTCAAATTTCGGCTTACTCCGACATGAAGACCTTTATTTCAAACCTGATACCAACAGGTGGAGCATCGCCGAAAATCTGGCCCATCTGATTGTTGTAAACAGAACTTATTTTCCAGTTATTGAAAAAATCAGGAACAACACTTATAAAGTTCCTTTTTTAGGAAAAATTCCATTTTTGCCAAAATTATTTGGATCTGTTCTCATTGAATATGTTAAACCTGAAAAGGAAGAGGCAAAGGTTAAAACCTTTCCCATCTGGGAACCTGCCAACTTTAAGGAAGAAGGATCTATACTGGAAATTTTCGAAAAACATCAGCAAGCTTTAAGAAATTTGCGTATAGAAAGTGAAGATCTTATTCAGCGAAAACAAATTATTGCTTCCCCTGCCAATGATAACATCGTATATTCACTTGATGATGCTTTCGATGTTATCCTGTTGCACGAACAACGACATTTCATACAAAGTAAGGCTGTTTTAGCATTACTCGATAAAAACCTTATATGACTTTAACTAATTTGTCTTCCGGACTTTTACCGGAACAGTTTGAAAATGACCCGTTTCAAGTAAAAAAATATACCCTTAAGAATGGCTTGCAAGTATTTTTAAGTATTAATCCTTATCACCCGACGCTTAGCACCCAGATTGCAGTGAGAGCTGGTTCAAAGCATGACCCGGCAGAAACAACAGGACTCGCTCATTACATGGAGCATATGCTTTTTAAAGGGACTTCCAACATTGGAACTTCTAACTGGCAAGAGGAAAAAGTGTTGCTGGAAGAAATAGCGGAATTATATGAAAAACACCGAAATGCAGGTTCTGACGATGAAAGAAAGGAAATTTATCTACAGATTGACCAAAAATCATATCAGGCGGCCAAATTAACCATCCCCGGTGAATATGATAAACTGGCCTCTTCCATAGGTGCCAAAGGAACCAATGCTTACACCTGGTTTGAGCAGACTGTTTACCTGAATACGATTCCAAGTAATGAACTTGAGCGTTGGATTGCGCTGGAAGCAGAACGTTTTTCTCAACTTACCCTACGTTTATTTCATACTGAACTGGAAACGGTTTATGAAGAATTTAATATCAGTCAGGATAAGGATATTCGAAAAGTTAGTAATCTGTTACACAGTGCCCTTTTCCCAAATCATCCCTATGGAACGCAAACAACCATCGGAAGCGCCGAACATCTAAGAAATCCATCTCACTTTAATATCCATAGATTTTTCAGCACTTATTATGTTCCTAATAATATGGCGATTATTCTGGCTGGCGATCTGGATCCGGATAAGACAATAGCACTCATTGAAAAATACTGGGGCAACAAAAAGTCCGCTGACATTCCTGCTTTTAATTTTGATGAACAACCTCCTGTCGGGGAAGTTAAAAGAATGGAAGCCCTCGGCCAGGAATCACCCTTTATTCAAATGGCCTGGCGCTTACCAGGTGCCAATACGGATACGCCTTATTTACTTAGTCTTGTACAGCATATATTTTATAACCAACAGGCGGGCTTGCTTGATTTAAATATAAATCAGCAACAATTAGTTCTTGAATCAGAGGCCTGGACCTGGTTTCACGAGGATTATTCTGCTTTCGGTTTTTATGGTAAACCCAGAGAAGGACAATCTTTAGAGGAACTGGAATCCCTTTTACTGCATCAACTGGATCTGCTGCTGGAGGGGAATTTTCCCGATTGGCTGCCTGAAGCTGTTTGTAACGATTTTCGTTTAGGAGAACTAAAATCCTTACAATCCAATGAAGCCAGAACTAATGGAATTACGCAAGCTTTTATTTTAGGCATACCATGGAGGAAGTATTCGACCAGGGTCAGTGACATGGTGCATTTCAGCAAGGAGGATATTAGCCATTTTGCAAAAAAATATCTTAACAGAGATAATTATGCCATTGTTTATAAAAGAAAAGGAGAAGACCCTAATGTCATAAAAGTGGAGAAACCTCCCATTACCGCTGTAGAAATAAACAGAGATGGGTCTTCTGACTTTGCAAATGCTTTTTTATCGACGGAATCACCCAGATTAAAACCGGTTTTCGTTTCCTTTCAGGATAATATCAGGCGGGAAGAGTTATTTCCAGGCATACCTGTTCATTACGTAAAAAATCCTGATAATGAATTATTTAGACTGGATTTCATATTTCCTGTAGGAAAAATGCACGATCCCCTTTTGCCCATTTTATTTAAATACTTACCCTATCTGGGAACGAAAGATCTCCATCCTTCAGCAATACAACAAGCTTTTTTCAGACTGGGTACCTCTTTCGAGGTTAGTATGGAAGAGGAGCGATGTTATATATCTCTTTCCGGATTGGAAAAATCAATGGAAGAATCCCTTATTTTGCTGGAAAAAATATGGCGTGGTGTCGTTCCGAATGCTGAAATATTAAAAAATGTTGCTTCCGACCTGCTTATAAAAAGAGAAAATGCAAGAAGAGATCGTACTTATATGTTGCGCAATGCCCTTGGGGCTTACGCAAGGTATGGCACCCATTCTCCTTTTAATTTTAGATTGAGTAAAGATCAACTTCTACAACTTGATGCGGAGGAACTTGTTAATAAAATACATGCATTAAACCAATTTGAACATACGGTTTATTACTTTGGCAACAAAGACATGGAAAGTGTCATACCTATTCTTCGCAAGCACCATGTGGTACCAACTGAAAGGAAATCCACGCCTGAAATTACCTCTTTTCTGCAGCTTCCCCATACGGAAAATCAGGTATTATTTTATAATTTCCCTATTGTTCAGACAGATTTGATGTGGATTTCAAAGGGAACACCTACCTTTAATCAGGAAGAACATTTCATGAAAGAATGGTATAATGAGTATTTTGGATATGGTTTATCAAGTATTGTATTTCAGGAAATAAGAGAATCAAAAGCGCTTGCTTATTCTACCTATGCATTTTACACTTCCCCTTCAAAAATGAAGGAAGCTCATTATTTACAGGCATACATAGGAACTCAACCCGATAAATTAGCAGATGCCATTCCCTGCCTCAACGATTTATTACAAAATATGCCGATAGTACCCGCTCAAATCGAAAATGCACGTATTTCCATATTAAAAAGACTGGAAAGTGAGCGAATGACACCCGGCGGCATTTATTGGAATTTTAGAAAAATACAGGATCTGGGTTTGTCTTATGATTTGAGAAAACCTCTATATGAGCGCTTAAATGAAGCCAGTGAGACCGATTTATCCACCTTTCAACAACGATATGTCAAAAATAGGAATTATACCCTGCTGGTAATGGGCAATAAAGAAAATATTGACTTTTCGTTACTTGAAAAATCGGGCCCTGTTACCATATTGACGGACGAAATGGTTTTCTCAGATAAATCAGTTTAACCCATGCCATCCAGTTATGATGCCTGGGATTATTTCCTGCATCCTCCTGTTTCTCCCATTTCCGTCCTGCACAATGAAGAATGGCAAAAAAAAGGAGTTCAGGTATATTTGAAAAGAGATGATTTACTATTTGTACCCTCCCATCCGGAAATTGCTGGTAATAAATGGAGAAAAATGTGGGGTACATTTAAACAGTATAACCGGGACCAGAAATGGCCTGTAATTACACAGGGTGGCCTGCATTCCAATCATTTAGCTGCCTTGGCTGCAGCAGGAAATTTCCTTGGTATTGAAACCGTTGGTCTGGTGCGGGGGGAAAATAAAACAGAGGTAAGCCCTACCTGCCAAAAGGCGACTGCCTATGGCATGAAACTTCATTTTATTTCCAGGAATGAATATAAGTTATTGACCTCTGACCTCCTACCTTCATTTTTGAAAAATAAATATCCTCATTTCCATTTTATCCCTGAAGGAGGAAGTAATGCGACTTCTTCGCTGGGATTTGGCCTTTTGATGAATGAGTTAAAAATTAAATGGGAAGAAAAAGATTTAATAAATGAAAAAATAAGTATAGCTGTACCAGTAGGAACTGGCGGCACTATTAAAGGTCTTTTTGCCCATAATACGCTGGGCATCCAATTACTTGGCATTTATGTGTTGAAGGGTTTTTCTGAAAATATCCTGGGTCAGGGCATTGATTTACATTACGATTTTCATCTGGGAGGTTATGCGTCCTTCCACCAGGGACTGGTGGAATTTATTCAGGATTTTTACCTCAAATACCAGATTATATTAGATCCGATTTATTCCGGAAAACTATTATATGCCCTAAATGAGCTAATCAGAAGGGATTACTTTAAACCTGGAACTACCATAATCGCAGTTCATACGGGAGGACTTCAGGGCATTGAAGCATTTAACAACAGATATCAAACCTATTTACCTACAAACCCGTCATACCAACCCTGATACCTTCATCATATTTTACGATAAAAGCTTTTAAAAATCCGTTTTTAATACATTCTGCTTTTACCCTTCTTGCTTCCGACACTTCAGGAAACGGACCAATCAATATTCTAAACAGTTTTTTCTCCAGCAGAAATTCCGTATGTATATTTCCTGATTTTGAAAGAGGATTATATTTCTCTATTTGCACTTTATCCGTTGCTTCCAACTGTACCTTATAGCTTATACCCGGCAGTCTGGAAGCATTTGTTTCGTACTCACCGTTGTCATAAGGCGAAATTCCTTTTGCCCTGTAAACTTCTGGAGCAGTCGATTCAGTCAAATCCGGCTGTTTCCTTTTTGCTACCTCCTCCATTATTTCTATTACCTTTTTTTCATCCACCGGCTGGTGCACTACTTGTTTTGTTTCTGGTATCAATTTAAACCATAGTTTCATTTGACCATTGGAAGAATCATCCATTTTAAATGGTTGCTCAGCTGGTTGATATCCAATTGCCTGAATTTGTATCAGATAATCCCGAAAGGGTAATACCTCGAGGACAATTTTAGAGGTCAGGGTGTAATCTCTGGTAAGTTGGGGCAGATTTTTGTCTTTCAGATCTTCAAACAATTTCAGGGATAATTTCGGTATGATTTTTCCGCTTTCATCAAGAACTTCGATATTTAGCTTTATTGTAGTTGGTTTTATTTCAAAATGAAAAATATCATTATGGCTTGTTGATAATTTCTCACTTTCATAAATTCTGTTTGATGTCAGCCAACCTGATTTTTCATCTTCGGTAAGACAAAAATGCAGGTCATCTGCTGGTGAGTTATAGGGAATACCTACATTTTTAACCTCCCCCCAGTGGGTCATGGTTCCTATTGAGGAAAAAATATCGAGACCTCCCAAAGAAGGAAATCCATTGGACGAGAAATAAAGGGTATTATTTTTAGAGTGATAAAAAGGGGAAAGCTCATCATCCTGGGTATTGATGGTCGGACCCGCATTCACAGAAGGTAAGAAGGAGGCATCTTCTGAGGAAGCATCCCTAGAAACAAACCAAATATCCATTCCTCCTCTCCCGCCAGGTCTGTCAGAGGCAAAATAAAGGATTTCCCTCCCATTTTTTGTTACCACATTAGGATGCGTAGCTGTATAACCTTTTGCATTTATATCATCAGGTAATCGAACAGGTTGTGACCAGGAATTACCTATTTTTTTCATCCTGTAAATTTCACATCTCGTCAGACGATTATTATATAATCCGTCATTTGAACAAATGGTAAAGTAAAAACGGGTACCGTCTGCATTAAAACTGCCTGTGGAAATTTGTCCGTTTGGAATAAGGGGAAAGGAAGACGGAATAATCCCTTTTTTCCAGTTTTTATCTTGTTTTGAGGAAGCCAGTATAGTCGATTTTCCATTAGCTGTTGATGCATAAAAAAGAAAATTTTCATCCAGTTGAGAAACAGCAAATTCATCTTTCTCTGTATTCAATTCCTTGGGCCTGTCCAGATTAATCTCATCAGAAGCTGATTCGGCCAGTTTCAATGCCAGCGAACACCCTTCCAGTTCATTTGCTACCATTTCTTCCCAAAGCGGTTTTTCTTTACCCTCATATAGTTTTAAAAACAGCTGAAATGCTTTAACAGCTGCATCATATTGTCCGTCCTGCTTCAGACATTTGGCATATTTGTAAATGAGATTATCAAATTTGTTGAAATCATTTTTTATTTTCAAATAGAAAGAAGCCGCGTTTCGATAATCGCGTTGCTGATAAAAATTTTCGGCGGCCTGAAAAGCAAAATCCCCCTTTCCTTTTTCATTGTAAAGTTTAGCCCAGATTCCGGCAGCCTGACCATAATCACCAGCCTGGTGGAATTTAACCGCCAATTCTTCCAAATCCTTTACAGATTGAGTAAAACCCCCAATTGGCAGGCATAATAAAAAACAAATCCTAATATATTTCTTCAACCTTTTATATTTCAACATTAAAAAAACACCTCTAATCAGGTAGAGAACTAACCAGCTTATCTATTATGACCGGATAACAAGAGTGCTCCAGTATTTGAACTTTTTTAGCGATATCCACCACCTGATCGGTGGGAAGAATTTCACATTTCTCTTGAAAAACGATAGAACCTTCATCATATTTTTCATTGACTAAATGAATTGTAATACCTGAAAAAGATTCTCCCGCCAGATGAACGGCTTCATGGACAAAATGACCATACATTCCCTTCCCTCCATATTTGGGTAGCAAAGCCGGATGAATATTTACGATGCTATCGGGAAAATGCTTTATCAAATAGGCAGGAATCAACCATAGAAAACCGGCCAGTACTATAAAATCTATCTGGTGTTGTTCCAACATAACCAGTAAATCAGTCGAATGATAAAAGGATTCCCTGGAAACGACATAAGTATCTATAGCAGCTGCTTTTGCTATAGGTAATACTCCCGCATCTTTTTTGTTGGAAATAATTAGTTTTACATTTATATCCTTTCTTTCTGAAAAATATTCAATGATTTTCCGGGCATTTGATCCTGCGCCTGAGGCAAAAATAGCTATATTTTTCACTTATTTTGGCATATAATAGCATAGAAAATGGCTGCAAAGATAATCTATTTAAAAAGTCAAAATACCAAATCGAAAATTTTTACCTTTTTCCCCATAAATTATTTTTTTGTTTCTGCCAAAAGCGGAAGTAAGTCCGGGTTGAAAAAGTACCCCTTGTTCTTCATTTATAGCGATGGGAAAACTCTCAGTATTCCCATTTTCATCAATATGAGTAAGGGCAATGACCGATTGTAAGCCCTTAAAAGTTCTGATTTTATTATTTTTGCTAAAATTTTTACCGTTATCATTATAAATGAGATAATTTTCATTAGTAGCCGGGATAGCGGAAATGGAAGAATATTTTCCCTTATCATTTAAAGTCCTTTGTTTTTTTGGTATTTTTTTTACCCAGCTTACCTGTCCTTCCTGAGATAGTTTAATAATAAGTAAGTCATTGAAATTATAGTTAATCTGATTTCCGTTATAACCTTCTTTAAAGGAAATATAATTTTCCTGTAAAATGACCTGTTCCGCAATCAGTATTCCACCCCCAGTGGTATCAGGCAGAAAATTCCTGATATAATAATGTAAAAACTCCCCTTTATTATTGGAAAGTTCATTCCATTCAAATTTCTGCCCCAGCCTTACCCTGCCCATATCAAATGCTTTGGAAAAAGCATGTAACTTACCCCCTGTGGCCGTTTGCCTGTAAGGATCAATATTGGTCAAAAAAACACCACCAGCTGCGGCAGTTCTGCTTTCGCTGTAAAATCCAACGCCGATCAACTTTCCCTCACTACTCAGGGAAACGTTAAAATCGGTTACTATTTTACGTCTCAAGCCAATTTGAAATTCTGTCTGTATTTTTCCAAAGCCTGTAAAAGAAAGAATAATGAATTGAAAATTTGGTTTTCCGTTATCTACTGATCGTTCAAAGGCAAATTGCGTATAACCTGTTATAAAAACATCCCCTTCAGGAGAAACGATCACTTTTTCCGGATAATATTCGGCATAGACATAAGGTAGCATGGTATCTTCATCCCAACAGACCTCCATATCCTGGTCTAATACAATGAGCCGAAGCCTTACCCTTTGCTGCCAGCCCTTTCTTTCTCTCAATAAAATGAGTAATCTGCCCTGAGTGGGATCCACTTCTACATTTTGCCAATATTGGTCTTTTTCTTTTTTCACATAGAGTATTTCGGAACCCGGAGCCAGTGATTCCTCATTTACGGCGATTAACCTGACATATTCCTTCCCTTCAACGAGTGCTACTTTTCCACCTTTCCAGGAAAAAAATTTCCTGAAAGCCTCACCCGGATTCATTTTCAATTTCCTGTATAAGCTTAGTGAACCATCTTCGTTATATTTTTCAAGGTACATTTCATCTCCTTTTCTGGCATATTTTCCATATCTCCAGGCATAAAAACAGGCGGAATCAGTTACAATACCAGCCATTTTTGCTTCAATAGGTTGTTGAAGAAGGGGTCCCCATTCCAAATCAGGTAGAGGAAAATTTTGTCCTGATAAAAGGGTGAAATTCAATATAATCCACAACGATAAGATATATTTCATAGCAGAATTTGGAATTAAATAACAAAGCAGGCGAAATTGTTTCAAAATGTAAGTTTATCAACCGTGAAAAATTTTTATTTACTGATAAAATGCCTAATTTTCGCATTCGTAAACAGAAGTAAATGAAAAAAACAATTTTTTCCAGTTTTATAATCTGGCATTTCTTTATTGCATTAAATGGGATGCCTTTTCTTAATTTGATGGTTCAGCTTCCGCAAACTTCTGTGCAACAACAGATGGATGCACCTGTAAACTATGATAATGTAGCCAGGTTAATTAAACAAGATAAATCACACCGTTACAGGGTCATGGATTTATCCTCCGGAAACCCGTTTATTAATGGAAATGCGGCAAAAGAATTTAATATTGTAGGTGGATATTCAGCCGCTAAATTGAGACGGTATGAGGACTTGATAAATTATCATATTGCAAATGGAAATCCTGCTATTTACAATATGTTAAATACCAGATATTTAATTGAAAAAGGGCCAGATGGTCAACTTAGACCATCCATCAATAATGGTGCACTGGGCACTGTTTGGCTGGTAAAAAAAATTAAATGGGTAAATTCTCCTGAAGAGGAAATTGGCGCTATGTATGCCTTTGATCCCAAAGTAGAGGCTATCGTTCACAAAGAATTTTCTTCAAACCTGGCAGGTTTATATCCTACGGGAGAAGGTAAAATAGCTTTAAGTTCGTACTCTCCGGTTGAATTAAATTATGAGGCCGTTCTCAAAAGAGATGAATTGGCGGTTTTTCCTGAAATCTGGTATGGTCCCGATTTGGGATGGGATGTATTTATAAATAACAAGAAGGTAGAACCTATCAGAGTTAATTATGCCTTAAGAGCATTGCGAATTCCATCAGGATACAGCGAAATACAATTTATTTTCCGACCAAAAAGTGTATATATAGGCAGACAAATATCTTTCGTATTTTCTTTCTTAAGTCTGGTTATGCTTGGTTTTGTCGTTTTCACCAGTATTAAAAATTCCCTTGCAAACGTTGAGATTAAGGAAGAAGAAGTAGAGAAAAAACCCCAAAAGAAGAAGAAATAAATTCATTCTGTCATTTCTGAAAGTAAACCGGCCAATTTTTTAGTCTGGCTAATCACAGACCATTCTTCTGAAAATGAGTCAGTCATTTCGACGTCCATTTTCTGCCTGTAATTTTCGTAAAGGATTGAAAGTGATTTTTTTATTTTTTCGTAGTCCTCATAATCACAAACCGGATTACCAGGTACAGATCCAATGATTTCTGAAATTTCAGCTTTTGTATTCCCAATAAATAGAATAGGTCTCCTTAAAGCCATATATTCGAACGATTTACCAGGGATTCTTCCCTCTGCATTTGGTTGTTGATTGAGCAGCAATAGGAGAACCCTGCTTCCCTGTGCTTTTTGTAAGGTTTCTTCCCTTGTCAGAGATCCAATATACCGGACAGAAGCCATAACATCTGCCTTTTTAATTTCTTCCCAGATACTGTAATCAATTTGTCCAATCAATTGAAGGCAAAAATCATCCTGAAAAGTTGGAACCTCCTTTATTAAGGCTGCTATAGCTTTGAAAAGATTTATGGGATTTCTATCATAACCCATAATACCAAAATAAGTCAGGGTAAATTTATCATCTAATTTTTTATTCAGGGAAGAATAATCTGCTGGATCAAAGCCCCAATAAAGGATATCTACATTTTTTGCTCCAATTTCTTCCAGACTTTTAGCCCACGCCTTACTCACAATTGTTAATTTATCAGCATATAAAAAAGCTTCCTGCTCCAGTTTATGATGATAATTATCAGCCCATGGAGTTAATCTAAGTAATTGATAATAATCAACCTGCGTCCAGGGGTCTTGAAAATCTGCCAGCCAGGGAATTTGATATTTCTTCTTTAAAAGTGTGGCAATACGAGTATTACTGTGGGGAGGACCGTTACTAATAATAGCATCTACCTTATTGTTATCCAGCCATTTGGACAAATATTTATAGGCGGGTTTAATCCAAAGTGCCCTGGCATCCGGTATAAAAAAATTACTCCTTACCCAGACTGCAAAATGGTGCATCCAGTTAAGTTTGGAAGGTTTAACATTAAATACATTATTTACATTGGCTTTTGGAGACTGGAATGTCAACATCTTATAGATGCCGTAAGGCTCAATAATTGGACAAGTCAATACTTTTAAATCAGAAGGGATATCACCCGTATTCGTATAATCAAATGAGGGGTAATGCGCATTCCTGGCTGTAAAAACAATTGGCTCCCAACCAAAATCAGTAAGATATTTGGCAAATTTCAGGCATCTTAAAACCCCAATTCCACCAGAAGGAGGCCAGTAATAGGTTATGATTAAAACTCTTTTACGCATTTTTATTCATTGTATCAGACCCCTTTCTCATGGAAGACCATCTAAATGTGCACAAAATAAAGAATAATTTTACCTTTTCCAACAAGTAAAACCCTCTCTCCGGAACGTTTCCATTTGCCTCTGACATATATATGAAAATCAGACAAAAATGAAAACAGAAAAAATCAGAAATGAAATTGAAATGCTTGAATCCTTTAGCAAGCAAGGGGAAAGCTATACGAACGATAATGGAAGTTTTGGCTGGAGAAATCCGATCAGACAGGATACAGGGCCATTATTAGTTGATTTAACAACAAAAGCTTCACCAAAAAGAGTCCTTGAAATTGGCACCGCACATGGTCTTTCTACCCTGTATCTCGTTTGTGGCTTAAAAAAGGAATTAAATCCAGTAATTGATACCATTGAATTTGATAGTCAGGTGGCTGAATCTACCCAGAACAGAATGTCGCAATTAGAGGTTCCGGTAAAGGTTCATCATGGAGAAGCCATGGAGGTTATTGATCAATTATCAGGTTCTTATGATCTTGTCTTCTTTGATGCACAGAAAAATCATTATTTCAAACAATTGAAATCTCTCCTATCTAAAGGATTAATAGGTAAAGGTAGTGTTATCCTCGCTGATAATGTGATTGACAGAAAAACAGAGTGTCAGCCATTTCTCGATTGGTTTACTGAAAATGATATCCCTCACGAGATTATTCCAACAGAATGTGGCCTTTTATTTGCTAAACTATAAAACTAATCAGACATGTCCACCAATTCCATTTCCCATAAACTAAAAACGTTTGGTCCTTCAGGAAAATTAAATAATGACGGCTTTTTACATATTGAAGGTGACCAAAAAATTTATCCTCCTTTTTTTGATTTAAATGCGATTGAACAATTGCGTGAAAATTGGGAAACCCAGGCAAATGACATCTTTATTTGCACCCATCAAAAAGTAGGTACCCATCTCACAAAACAATTCGTTAGTGAAATCCTTCGCGCGGTTTACCCTTTTCCCGAGAATCACCCTATAGCCAGCGGTGATATAGGACATGCCACTATTCCCTGGCCTGAGGTAATGGTATCTCAATATGGATATGCCCATTTCCAGGATTTTTTAGCAAAAACTGCTGATTTACCCAGGATCTGGTATCTTCATTGCGAACATGATGATTTACCAATGAAAAAAATACATCCTGCCTCTAAATTCATTTATGTGTATAGAAATCCAAAGGGTGCAGCAGTGTCTCAGTATTTTTTCTACAAAGCTCATCCGCTACTTGATGTTAATCCTGCCATGGAAATGGATGAATTTGTCTCTTATTTTTTAAGTGGAAACCTATATTTCGGCGATTATCACCTTCATGTAAAACAATGGAATGATAATACCGATGTGAGAATAAACAAAGATCATTTTATTTCCCTGACTTACGAGGAATTGGTGGAAAATAAAGGGAGTGCTACCAGAAAATTGTGCCGGTTCCTTACCGGAGAAAATCTTCCTTTGAAGAAAATCAGAGATATCGCAACCGCTACTGATTTTCAACAAATGAAAGATAAAATATCAGAAAACCCGGGCAGTTTTCATTTTAATGTAAACACCTTTTTCCGTTCCGGAAAAACCGAGGACTGGAAAACTAAGTTGTCCTTAGAAAATATAGCGGCTATTGATAAAAAAACAGCTGCTCTCTGGGCAGATTCTTTCGAAGAAACGCAGAAAACACCAAAAATTAACCTTTTTAAACATGCTATTTGATATGGAAAATGCATTTATTTCTGATATTTCTGAAATCCTGCAACGCGATATAGAGGCATTGATTAATGAATTACAAGCTGTTTCTGAAGAAAATCTTTGGAAATCTCACCCTGGAATTATAAATGCCGCAGGCACAATTGCCTTTCATTTATGTGGAAATTTGCGATATTTTATTGGCGCAGTTTTAGGGAATGATGGCTATGTCAGGGATAAAAAAAAGGAATTTGAACCACAGTATTTTTCAAGGGAAATATTGATTCAAGAAATCAGAGAAACGCAGCAGGCTGTAAAAAATGCTTTAAATAAATTAACTCCGGAACAATTATTGGATCCTATGCCCGACACGCCACCGCAACACAAAGGTCGGAGTATCCAGTTCTTTTTAATTCAGTTAAGTTGCCATTTATCGCGACATACCGGGCAATTAAACTACCTGGTGAGGATTTTGGAAAACAAATAAGGTAATCAGAACCTTTACTTTAAAATTGCCCGCTTTTGATGTATATTGGGGTTTAATTTATCAAAAACTTCCTAAAAATATTTACGCTATGGAAATGTTTCAAATGATAATGTCTCAATTGCAAAATGGTGGCATCACTGAAATAGCTGAAAAATTAGGAGTTTCTCCTGTTCAGGCTGAAAAAGCAGTCAGTGGTGCTCTCCCCAGTTTAATGACAGAATTAGCTACCAAATCAAAAAGTGCGCAGGCCGCCAATGATAATCATGGCTTTTTATCCCTGCTGGATAAAAATAAAGATGGATCCGTAATGGATGATATTATGGCTCTAGTTGCTAAAGGCGGACCAAATAGTGGTGATGTCACAAGTTTGGTTTCCAACATTTTAGGTGGAAAATCCGATAAGGTGGTTAGTGAATTGAGTAAATCGTCCGGTATTAATCCGGCACAAGCAGGGGGGCTACTCAGCATGATTGCTCCATTAATCATGCAAACGCTTTCAAAAACAAAGGCGGAAGGGGGCTTAGATCTCGCAGGTATTAGCTCTTTACTGGATACTCAAAAAGAAAAAGCAAAGGAGAAAGCGAAAGAAAGGGGTATGGGTGGTTTACTGGATATGCTTGATGCTGATAAAGATGGTTCGGTGATGGACGATGCTTTCGGATTACTGGGTAAATTCATGAAGTAATATTTTTGAAATGGAGGAGCCCAAAAGGATACAGATGCCAAATGGAATGAGAAATCACTCAGATCAACAAGGTACGAGATTATCTGCCCTTTAGGGAAACATGATACTAACAAAACGGAGCCTCCCTTTTAGATAATGTAATTTTAATCATTCACCCTACTTAGGGTGACGCATTTTCAAATATGGGCTTACATTACATATTAACATTTTTAGCTTTATATTTCTTTGGTGTAAATGCAACCAACCCTGCTAATCATAATTCAGTCGGGGCTGATGAAAAATACAGGCCCAGGTATCATTTTACACCCGATTCTATGTGGATGAATGACCCGAACGGATTGGTCTATTACAAAGATGAATATCATCTGTTCTACCAATACCATCCCATGTCCAATGTTTGGGGACCCATGCATTGGGGGCATGCAGTGAGTAATGATATGATTACATGGAAACATTTGCCCATTGCATTGTTTCCTGATACTAATGGATATATTTTTTCAGGAAGTGTGGTCATAGACTGGAAAAACACGAGCGGATTTGGGAGCATCGAAAATCCACCAATGATTGCCATTTTTACCTATCATAATCCTGAAAAAGAAAAAGAAGGATTCTTAGATTTTCAAACCCAGGGTATTGCTTATTCCCTAGATAATGGCAGGACATGGAAAAAATACGAACAAAATCCAGTCCTTCCAAACCCTGGCTTTAGAGATTACAGAGACCCCAAAGTAATCTGGCACGAGGCCACCAGGCGCTGGATTATGGTGCTGGCAGTCAGGGATAAAACGATGTTTTATTCCTCTAAAGATTTGAAAAAATGGGATTTTGAATCTGAATATGGCCTTAAAAATGACAAAAGGTTATGGGAATGTCCCGACCTTTTTCCTTTGGAAGTAGTCGGAACCAACCAGACAAAATGGGTTTTAGTAGTGAGTATGCAATCTGGCGCACCCAATGGGGGTACAGGAACCAGTTATTTCATCGGTGATTTTGACGGACATCGTTTTGTGAATAGTCAACCTGAAAATAAACAGTATTGGCTGGATGCCGGAACCGATAATTATGCCATGGTCTCCTGGTCAGATATTTCGCCTGAAGATGGCAGAAAACGGATGCTTGGATGGATGAGCAACTGGCAATATGCACAACAGGTGCCTACCATTCGCTGGAGAAGTGCCATGACTTTACCCAGGGAAGTTAGCTTAGTCCGAATATCCGAAAACGAATGGAAGTTACAAAGCAAAATAGTCAGGGAATTTGAATCGTATATCGGGAATAAAATCAGTGTTTCCAATGATTCAATTTTAGCCGACAAACTTTTAATTCAACAAAAAAAACCGCTTGTTTGTGCTTTGAATATCAGTTTTAACCGAAAAAAACTGAAAGAAGCCTTCACCATTTTGATTTCCAGTGCGGAAAAAGATTCCCTGGAAATTGGATTTGACCCTATTACAAACAACTATTTTATAGATAGGGTTAAAGCTGGAATTTCTGGTTTTAATACAGCTTTCGCCGCTAAACATTTCGCTCCCTGTTTATCCCGGAATAATGAGCTGGTCATGAAAATAGTATTGGATAAGGCCAGTATTGAGCTTTTTACGGATGATGGATTTACTGTCATGACGGATATCTTTTTTCCCGCAGGTGAAATGAATAAAATAGAAGTTTACACTGATGGATTAAAGAAGATCTTAACCGGTACTGAATTTTATACCTTAAAATAAATCCCGGGACATCTTCTTATATGCAACGTTATCAACATATCCCATCCGTTTACTGGGTTTTTACACAATTATGCAATGATCAGTGCGACCATTGTTACAATAACTCCGGTCCTTCAGGAGAGAGAATGACTTTAGAAGATTGTCTAAAAATAGTTCAACATTTACCGGACAATATTGACCGTTTAATATTGTCAGGCGGAGAGCCCCTGGCTGAAAAAAAGAAGTTATATGAAATAATTGGTGCAGTCAAAGCTAAATATGGAGCGTCCATCAGGATAATGCTTCAAACGAACGGAGATTTATTAACAGAAAAAATACTGGATAAATTACTGGATCTTGGCGTCACCCGGATTGATATTGCCAGTATAGATCGTTTTCATACCCACAAGGAAAACCATCTGTCGAAATTAAAAGCCTTATTTTCATCCCGGAATATATATTGTGACAATGATGACAATATAAGTTATCTTCTGGACGCGACAAAAGTAAGCTGGGCCTATTGGGGATCAACGAAAGATTTATGGCTTGGTGGAAATTGGGCCAGAGGCAGAGCAATAGAAACGGAAGTATGGACAGAAAATGCAGATCATAATTTTTGCTTTATCCATTCAGGTGCCAGAAATTTTCTTGGAGGTCACACCGATATTTTTCAAGAAATTAGTATCCAGCTTTGGAAAATAAACCCTTGTTGTCCCGGAACAAAATATCCAATGGGTGATGCCCGAAAACAGAAAGTTTCAGAAGTATTGGAAAAGGTGAGTGCTCACCCTGTTTTTAAAGCTTTAAATGACGGACAACCTCAAAAAATGGGTGAACATCTAGGTATATCATTTGAAGAAGCAAAAAAGAAAACAGAGGAATTGAAAAATATTTGCCTTTATTGTGACCATTTTTTTACCGAACACATGACATCCTGGAATCCGGATACCTTTATTCCACTTCCTGTTATTTAATTGAAATACAAACAATTTAGCGCTTTATATAATGACAATCAATTATTTATGAATATTTATTCCTGGTGATTTATTCCCTGATGAACCTGCAAACCTTGATTTATATTTGTATTTTACAGCCTTTCATTTATTATAATTCACATTTAGTCTTTATTTTACCCTTTAAACAAATTACAAAGTGTCTTCTGAACAGTTTAAACAAAGCATTCTTTTTGAAGACAAGTTTCTGCTCATTGTGGACAAATCAGCGGGAATTGCTGTAGAAAAAATTTCATCTCACCTGATAACTATGGAAGATCTGGCTTACCAGTACCTTAGGGAGACTGTTAAACATCCTTTTATAGGAATCATTCATCGCCTCGACCGACCAACCAGCGGCATTTTACTTCTGGCAAAAAAAACTTCTGTTTTAAAAATAATGAATGCTCAATTTGAAAAAAGGACAATCAAAAAATATTATCTGGCCTTAGTAAATGGTAATATGCCTCAACTTTCCGGAACGCTTAGCCATTTTCTTCAAAAAGATACCCTTCAAAAAAAGGCGGTAATTTCCCAAATTAAAAATAATGTTAATCAGGAGGTCAAATTGAAATATAAAAAAATTGGACGCATAGGGAGTCAATCGCTACTGGAAATTGAGTTATTAACTGGTAAATACCATCAAATCAGAGCTCAACTCGCTTTTGTTGGTTGTCCGATAGCGGGTGATACACCATATGGAGGATCTGACTGGAACAAAGAAGGCATAGGACTTCACGCCTCAGAAATCCATTTTGACCATCCGGAAACGAAAGAAAGATTATGTATCAAATCAGACTGGCGTTTATTAAAACTTCAATCTGAAAAGTGATATCGCACCCATCAGGCGCCTAACATCGATTGCAATTTCATAGCAACACTCATATCCCCTTTGACTATTATCTTACCACTCATGATTGCCATCATCGGATTCAGGGAACCGCTTCGCAGTTGTTCCATAGTTTCTATACTGGTAGTAATGGTACAGTCTGCCTCTGTATCAGCGTTGGTAATTTGTGGTGTTGTTCCATTTAAATCTATAAAAACAGCACCTTCATTAAATTGAAATTTAATACTTTTCCCTATAGAAGGGAAATTGCCGGATTGCGACTCAAATTGAGCTGTAATTTCTTGTAAAGTCATTGAAATAGTCTTATTTATGATTAATTTGAACTTTATGCCTGTTCTCCAATATTCTTAATACCTCATCGATGGAACTATTTTTTGCGGATAGTAAGATAAGATAATGAAACAACAAATCTGCAGCCTCGTTTACAAATAAATCTTTATTATCATCTTTTGCCTCAATAACCAGCTCAACGGCCTCTTCCCCAACTTTCTGAGCAATTTTGTTAATCCCCTTTGCAAATAAGGAGGCCGTATATGAATTAGATTGTCCCTCAGATTTCCTGTTTTGAATAATTTTTTCCAAGACAGGTAAAAAGTAAGGGTATTGGTTGGGTTGAGAAAAACAAGTATCATTACCTGTATGACAAACAGGTCCGGTTGGCTCAACCAGGAATAAAAGTGTATCCGCATCACAATCCAGATACCAGGTTTTCAAATGCAGTATATTTCCGGAGGACTCACCCTTCATCCAAAGTCTGTTTTTTGAACGACTGAAGAAAGTAACCTTCCGGGTTTCCAGGGTAGTCTTAAATGCTTCCTCGTTCAAGTAGCCCAACATTAACACTGCCCTGGTATTCACGTCCTGAACTATTGCCGGAATGAGTTCGCTTTTGGAAAAATCAGGTTTAACAACTGAATCATTTTGCATAAAAGGGATTTAAAATCTTACTGAAATTCCATTATTCTTTAGCGCTTGCTTTACATCTGGAATTTTAATTTCGTTAAAATGAAAAATCGAAGCTGCCAGACCTGCATCTGCCTTACCGATTGTAAAAACATCTTTAAAATGGGCTATATTTCCAGCCCCCCCGGAGGCAATAACCGGAATTCCCAGTTGGTCTGATAGATTGGCTAAAGCAGAACAAGCGAAACCATTTTTTGTACCATCATGATCCATGGAAGTAAATAATATTTCACCCGCACCCCTACTTTCGGCCTCTTTTGCCCAACTGAAAAGCGGTATTTTTGTAGCAAGTCGGCCCCCATTCAAAAAAACAAACCATTCTCCGTCCTCTTGTTTAGCATCAATGGCGACTACAACAAACTGGCTACCGAAGGTATTTGCCAGTTGATCAATTAACTCAGGATTTTTAACGGCAGCAGAATTGACTGAAATTTTATCAGCTCCAGCTTCAAGCAGGTAGGAGGCATCTTCAACGGCAGCAATTCCTCCACCTATTGTAAATGGAATATTCAGATGCCTGGCAATATTTTTTGCCAGCGCGGCCAGAGTTTTTCGCTTCTCGTGAGTAGCTGTAATATCCAGAAAAACTAATTCATCGGCCCCCTCTTCACTATACCTTTTACCTAATTCAACAGGATCTCCGGCATCTTTAAGATCCAGAAAATTTACCCCTTTTACTGTTCTTCCATCTTTAATGTCTAAACAAGGAATGATTCGTTTTGCTAACATATTAAAGGGTAGGAAGAATTTCCTTAATTAATTTTGACAATTGTTTACCAGATTCCTGAGCCATTCTAATTACCTCTTCTACCGACGAAACGCCAATTTCCTCCAGTGGATAGCATCTGTTGGTGGCTATTGAGAACACAAAGAAAGGTAATTCCAGATATTTTGCCATAATTACTTCCGAAACGGTGGACATACCTAAAACATCAGCACCAATAATATTAGCAAATTTATATTCCGCAGGCGTTTCCATATTTGGCCCCTGCAAACCCAGATATACGCCTTCGTGAAGTTTAATTCCTAAGGATGAAGCTATTTGTAGTATATTTTTATTCCCTTCCCGATCATAAGCCTTCAACATGTCCGGAAACCTGGGACCAAGGCGGTCATCATTTAAACCTCTCAACGGATTATCCGGTGTTAAATTAATATGATCTCTGATTAAAACCAGGTCACCCGCATAAATATCGGGATTAACAGAGCCAGCGGCATTACTGATAAATAATCTGGCAATACCTAATTTTTTAAGCACTATGACTGGAAATGTAACTTCAGCGGAAGAATACCCTTCGTAATAATGAAATCTTCCAGCCATAGCTACAACCTTTCTGCCGGCAAGATAACCGAAAATTAATTTTCCCTTATGGCTCTCAACTGTTGAAATGGGGAAATGAGGTATTTCAGCATAATCGAAAACTTGAACAGGTTCTATATCATCAGATAAGTCCCCCAGGCCAGTCCCAAGTATCAATCCAAATTCGGGATCAAAATTTGTTCTGGATCTGATGAAAGAAATTGTTTCTTCGGCCTTTTCAAACCTCATAGCGTATCATTTTTGAAAAATCCAATCAATCAACCAACATTTCCTCCCTATTCAACATTTGTTGTTCCATATTCTCAGGCAAATCCCGGTATTCGTACTGCTGATTTCTCAACTGAGGCTCAAATCCGGCTTCCCTGATAGCTTCCTGAATACCATTTGCGGTAAATCGGAATCGGGCTCCAGCAGCAGAAACAACATTTTCCTCAATCATAATTGAGCCAAAATCGTCAGCACCTGAATGTAAACAAACCTGAGCTACTGTTTTACCAACAGTCAGCCAGGATGCCTGAATATGTTGAATATTTGGAAGCATAATCCGGCTTAAGGCAATCATGCGAATATATTCATCTCCGGTACATGCATTTCTTGCCCTTTTCAATTTGCGTAAAATCGTGTCTTCATCCTGAAAAGGCCATGGAATAAAAGCAATAAAACCTTTTGCGCCGGCTGGTTTTTCACTTTGCACCTGTCTTATCTTAACCAGGTGCTGCATACGCTCCAGATTTGTTTCGATATGTCCGAACATAAGTGTGGCAGAAGTCGTTAATCCGATTTTATGAGCGGCTCTCATCACATCCAGCCATTCTTCAGCACCACATTTACCTTTAGAAATCAATCTTCTGACTCTGTCATCCAGAATTTCCGCGCCCGCACCTGGCAGAGAATCCAGACCAGCTTCTTTCAGAGCCTTTAACACCTCAATATGAGATGAAGCTTCTAATTTGGCTATGTGGGCAATTTCGGGAGGACCCAAGGCATGTAATTTCAGTTGAGGATATCTTTTTTTCAGTTCTTTAAAGAGATTCACGTAATAATCTAATCCCAGCTCCGGGTGATGCCCGCCCTGCAGTAATAGTTGTTCCCCACCAAACCGAAACGTTTCTTCAATCTTAATTGCGTATTCATCTAAAGTAGTAATATACGATTCTTCATGACCAGGCCTTCTGTAAAAATTACAGAATTTACAATTGGCAACACATACATTTGTGGTATTGGAATTTCTGTCAATAATCCAGGTTACTTTTTTTTCCGGATTAAATGTAAAGCGAATCAGGTTGCCAACCTCCATCAGTTCAGCAGTTGGTGCATTTTCAAAAAGGAATACGCCCTCCTCAGGAGAGAGAAATAGTCCATTCAAAGCATTATTCAGCAACGTATCTTTGTGCATCGCAACATCTGTTTAAATAATAAAGTATTAAATACAAAGATAAAGAAATCAAAGTTCACGAACTTATTCAAATAGACGTATTTTACTTTAATAAAGCATCCAGTTCAATGTCATTCCTTTAAATTATCCCAATATTAATATAAAAACAAAAATATTTATTATCTTTGCACGGCAACGATGGAAAAAAGTAAGACGAGAGGGGCAATGACCCTCTTTTTTATTTTAATCCCAGTTTTAGATATATGGATGAAATCAAGGAAAAATTAAGCCAGTTATTGACAGAAAAATTTCGGGAACCTGAAATTAGTCATTGTTTTTTGTTGGATATAAACATATCTGCCAAACAAAAAGTAGAAGTATTCATAGATAGCGATACTGGAATTGACTTTGATATTTGCCGTATTATCAGTCGGTTTTTAGAAAGCCTGCTGGATGAAAATAAATGGTTGGGTGAATCCTATACCCTGGAAGTTTCCTCGCCGGGTGTAAGCCGCCCTTTGGTTTTACCCCGTCAGTATAAAAAACATGTAGGCAGAAAACTCGTTTTAACCCTGGAAGACAACAGTCAGGTTACAGGTATCATGAAAGAAGCTGATGATGAAGGGGTATTAATGGTTTGGGAAGAAAAAATACGCGAAGGAAAGAAAAAGATAAGTACACAGCAGGAGAAAAAGTGTTCCTTTGACACAATCAAAAACGCACTCGTTAAGGTTTCATTTTAAAAGGATAAAAATATGTTGAACCTTGTAGAAACATTTTCAGAATTTAAGGACGGAAAAAATATTGATCGTCCAACTATGGTAAGGGTTTTAGAGGATGTGTTCCGCACGCTTATCAAAAAGAAATTTGGCTCAGATGAAAATTTCGATGTTATCGTAAATACCCAAAAAGGGGATCTTGAGTTATGGCGGGTTCGTGAAATAGTCCCAGACGGTGAAGTCGCTGATGAGAAGAGTCAGATTTCTGTCTCCGAAGCTGTTTCAATCGATGCTGACTATGAAATTGGCGAAGAATGTTACGAACAATTGCAATTGGAAGATTTTGGAAGAAGAGCGATAATGGCGGCACGTCAGACCCTCATTTCCAGAATCATGGATCTTGAGAAGGAAGAAGTATTTAAAAAATATAACGACCGGTTAGGGGAAATAGTCACAGCGGAAGTTCACCAGATTCTTAAAAAGGAAATACTCATCGTTGATGACGCTACCGGTAATGAACTAATTTTACCTAAAACAGAAATGATAAAAGGCGATTATTACCGAAAAGGCGATTTGGTAAAGGCCGTAATCAAATCTGTGGAAATGCGCAATAATAATCCTACCGTTATTGCATCCAGAACTGATTCCTTATTTTTGGAGAAACTCCTGGAACAGGAAGTACCTGAAATTGAAGATGGATTGATTACCATCAGGAAAATTGTCCGGATGCCGGGAGAACGTGCAAAGGTTGCCGTAGAATCGTTCGATGACCGGATTGACCCAGTGGGTGCCTGTGTTGGTATGAAGGGATCCAGGATTCATGGAATCGTCAGGGAATTAAATAATGAGAATATAGATATTGTAAATTATACCAATAATCTGCAACTATATTTACAACGTGCTTTGACTCCCGCCAAAGTAACCTCCATCAATGTTAATCAGGATAAGAAACATGTAAAAGTATTTCTGGAACCTGAACAGGTTTCACTGGCTATTGGTAAAGGCGGAACCAATATAAAATTGGCTGGTTTATTAACCGGATTTGAAATTGATGTTTTCAGGAATAATGAAGAATTCGAAATTGACGATGTCGATCTGGAAGAATTCTCTGATGAAATTGAAGGCTGGGTCATTGATGCACTGAAAGCTATCGGTTGTGATACCGCCAGAAGTGTTTTAACCCTGAGCAAAGAAGAACTGATTCGCCGAACAGACCTCGAAACAGAAACGATAGAGGATGTTTTATCCGTTCTTGCAGCTGAATTTGAGGAATGATATAATTTCCTATTATAATTTAACGAAACTCTTTTGTAGTTTTGCACTGCAAATTTGTATTAAATCGAATGCCGTTGAAACTTATTCAGATAGTAAAGGAACTAAACGTGGGCTTGTCCACACTCGTTGAGCATCTTACCAAAAAGGGGTACGAGGTGGAAAATAAACCCACTGCTAAAATAACAGATCAGATGTACGCTGAACTGTTAAAGGAGTTCCAGAAATCAGGAGATATTAAACAACAGGCAAAATCAGTCAGTTTTGGTGCAGTAAAAACCAGTAAGGATGACGCGCATGATGTTGCTGCCACAGAATCACCAAAATCAGTTGTAACACCACCTCCAGCTGAGGTAAAACCAGAAAGACCGGAGGGCGCAATTCAATTGCAACGGCCAACAGTCCTTGGAAAAATTGACCTGTCAAGCAGGTTACAACAAAGAACTAAAGAAAAAGAGAAAACGGAAGTAGTACAACCTGCTACGGCCAAAGTTTCTGCTAAACAGCCTGAAACTCCTGCTTCCTCTCCGATTTCTAAAGTTTCTGCTGTTCAGGATAAACCTGATACCACTAAATCCCAACCCACGGTTTCCCCGATTGTCCCCAAAAGTCCTGCGGAATCCAACCAGGTTAAAACAACAGCTCAACCTGTTGATAAACAAGAAGATATCCAGTCAAAAAATGTTCCTCCAGCTATCGCAGAAGAGGAAAATATGATGCGTGCTGAGACGCCTGAGTTAAGAGGTCTTAAAATTCTGGGGAAAATTGATACTAACGCTTTCGATAAAAACAGGGGTAGGAGTAAACCACAAACAGCTCCACCATTGCCTTCTAAACCTGCAGGACCCGGTAATAATCAACCTCCTGCAGCTGGTGTAAAACCACCCGCTTCAGCTTCAGCAGAATCGGAGGAGGCCAGAAGAAAGCGTAAAAGAAAACGTAAAAAAGTTACAGGAGAAGGAACCACCGGTACAACTGGTACAGGTCAGGGACAAGGTAATAATCAGAATGCTAACCAGTCTTCCGGGCAGGGATTAAATAATCAAAGTAACAGAGATCCTCAAAACAGATCTAATGCCGGTGGGCAGGGTGGACAAAATAATCAGGGGAATCAACAAAGGAGACCTCCTCAAAATAATAATAACAACAATGCAGGTACAAACAACAGGCCTGCGGCAAACAGACCACCTGTTGTCAGGGAAGAACCTAAAGAGGTTTCAAAAAAAGAAATTGAGGACAAAATAAAGGCAACTATGGCGCGTCTTTCCGGTGGTGGAAAGAATAAACGCCAGAAATTCCAGCGGGATAAGCGGGATCGATTCAGGGAAAAACAAGAACAACTGGATCAGGATGAATTGACAGGTAAACTGGAATTGACAGAGTTCATTTCTGCTCAGGAGTTAGCCAATATCCTGGATGTTCCTATTTCAGAAGTGATTACTGTCTGTATGAACCTGGGGGTTATTGTTTCTATAAACCAACGGTTGGATGCCGAAATTATTGAACTTGTTGCCGGTGAATTCGGCAGAGAAGTTGAGTTTATATCTGTTGAAGAACAAGCTGACGATGAGGTAGTTATCGTCGAAGATGATCCAGCCCTTCTCGTTCATCGTGCACCAATTGTTACCGTTATGGGTCATGTCGATCATGGAAAAACTTCTCTGCTTGACTACATCCGAAGTGCCAATGTCGTTTCAGGTGAAGCAGGTGGGATAACCCAGCACATCGGTGCCTATGAAATGATTATCGGTGATAATAAAAAAATTACTTTCCTGGATACTCCCGGTCACGAAGCCTTTACCGCAATGCGTGCCCGTGGTGCTAAAGTAACCGATATTGCCATCATTATTATTGCTGCTGACGATAGTATTATGCCTCAAACCAAGGAAGCGATTTCCCATGCTCAGGCTGCAAACGTACCTATCATTTTTGCTATTAATAAAGTGGATAAAGTAGGTGCCCAACCAGAAAAAATTAAACAGGAACTCGCTTCAATGAATCTTCTTGTGGAAGAATGGGGTGGAAAATACCAATCACAGGATATTTCAGCCAAAACTGGTCTGGGTATTCCGGAAATACTGGAAAAAATATTGTTAGAAGCTGAAATGCTTGAATTAAAAGCGAATCCAAACAGAGCCGCTGTGGGTACCGTTATTGAAGCTTCCCTCGATAAAGGAAGGGGGTATGTTACCAAGCTCCTGGTTCAGAATGGAACGCTGTCAGACAAAGATTCCCTGGTAGCAGGAGAATTTGCAGGAAAAGTTAGGGCTCTTCTAAATGAAAGAGGTCAGAGAATAAAATCTGCAGGTCCTTCAACACCAGTTCTTGTACTCGGTTTAACTGGGGCACCACAAGCAGGTGACCGGTTCAAGGTAGTTGATTCAGACCAGGAGGCAAGACAAATAGCCTCCAAAAGGGCCCAGATTACCAGAGAACAAACAACACGTGCAACCAAACGTATCTCGCTCGATGAAATCGGTCGTCGTCTGGCTCTCGGTAATTTCAAAGAACTAAAACTCATCGTTAAAGGTGACGTGGACGGTTCCATTGAAGCACTTTCCGATTCACTTATCAAGCTATCCATTGAGAAGGTTCAGGTAAATGTGATTCATAAAGCAGTGGGTGGTATCATAGAATCTGATGTACTCCTCGCATCTGCATCTGATGCTATTATCATAGGGTTCCAGGTTCGTCCGTCCTTGGGTGCCAGGAAATTAGCTGAAAAAGAAGGGGTAGAAATAAAGACTTATTCCATCATTTACGAAGCTATAGAGGAAGTTAAAGCAGCCATCGAAGGAATGCTCGAGCCGACCAAAGTTGAAACGGTCATTGGTACAGTGGAAATAAGGGAAATTTATAAAATCAGTAAAATCGGCACCATTGCAGGTTGTTACGTTCAGGAAGGTAAGATCAGCAGAAATAGTCATATCAGACTGGTAAGAGATGGCATTATCGTTTTCCCGACCAGAGAAAATACCCATGGAGAAGTCTCCTCTCTCAAGCGTTTCAAAGATGATGTTAAAGAGGTAAGAAATGGTATGGAATGCGGTTTATCCATTAAAAACTTTAATGAGATGAAGGTTGGTGATATTATCGAAGTTTACGAAATAACAGAGGTAAAACAACGTTTGGATTAACCAATAATCCCAGATATATGCTTTCCAGAATCAGGAAATATGCCGTATTCTTCTCTGAATCAAGTTTCTGGAATACGGTACAGTCCTACTCGAAAAAAATTGGTATTAAATCAGTTTATGCTGCGTTGTTATTATTTTATGCCTTTAAAAGAAAGGAAACCCCAACATGGGCCAAAAATATAATTATCGGGGTGTTGGGTTATCTGATAGCTCCAATAGATTTATTACCCGATTTAACTCCTTTCATCGGATATACAGATGATCTGGGTGTATTGGGGGTGGGCCTGGTTGCCATAGCTTCTTATGTAAATGAGGCAGTGAAGTCTCAGGCAAAGTCCAAATTAAGGGACTGGTTTGGAAATTATGATGCGGAAGAGCTTGAAAATATAGATCAAAAATTATAATATACTGATTCTATGGGCGTACATGCCGTTTTTACTCCTGAATAAAAGGGTGTAAAAACCTGCATTTAATTTATTTCTATGCCATTGATACTGTCTGATTCCTTTTTCTAAGACTATTTCTTCTATGTTTTGTCCCAGACTATTGATTAAAGATACCGTTTCCCATAGATGATCCGACCTAAAATCAATTAAAAATTTACCGTCACTGGGATTTGGATAAACTAAAATATTGGCATCTGAAATAAGGGATACCGCATTTACGGTATTACTGAAATTAACACAATAATCTTCAACCTCACCGAAAAATTCTACCGGAAAGACACATGCACCAGGTTCTTGCCGGTATTGCATGACAACCCGCATACGGGTTGAGCCTAATTTCGCTGTTGCAGGTATAGAAAGCATAGCATTAATAATTCCTTTTTTGGGAGAACCTGAATTATAGAGTTCCTCCTCATTGGTAAAGGATCCATCCTGATTAAGGTCTATCCAAACAATAAAAAATTCATCATACGCTGTATTTAAGTATCCCGGCTCCAGCGTCAAAGGATAGGAAACCCCGGGTTTTAAAGTTGGCCCTGCTTTTCTTGTAAAATCACCATATCCGTCTTTCCTGGATAAGTGAATAAAATCTCCAATTTTTACTTGGGCAATCCATTCATTTTCAGCACTTACTATGGTTATTCCTTTAGGAATACAATAATTTTTCTCCAGACAATTACCACATCCCGTTGTTTTCAATTTAAAAGAGGGACTAAAGGCAATTTGTCCGGTATCACATGAACTTCTGATTTGAATATCATATTCGGAACAAGTTTGTAAGCTACTTATGGTAACCCCGTTCTGATTAACTTGAACAGACTGCCAGCCCAAAGAGTCCTTCGATAATTTCCAGCGAAGGACATACCCCGAAGCGGCTGTAATTTTTTCCCACTTTAAGGTCATTGCTGTATTTCCAATACTTACCGTTTCTAAGGTATTTGGATTTTTGCAACAGCCATCCGTTTTAAATGCAACTAACTGGCTGGCAGATGGTTGCATATTCAGACAGGTTCTGTTTAAGGATAATTCATAGTCCTGGCATGGCAATAATTTATCCAGAATCAGCGGATTATTCGTTGCCAGGCTAATCCATTGCTGACTTCCAGTATTTCTATAGGATAAATCCACCTTTTTTATACTATCATTCGTTACCCATGAGAGCTGAATGGCCGATGGGGAAATATTATTTATTTCTATTTTAGCCAAAGGTGGACATTTTCCACAGCTATCAATCAGATACCGGATACTTTTCCCGATATTTAGTACCCCGCCGGAACTGACTTTACTGATCAGACTATCTAAAGTCGTTACGCCTTGCATTAAAGCCGTCCTCACCAATCTGGCAGCAGCGGCAGGATCAGTTTTAGCCAGTACTGCCAGCGTTGGACAAGGAGAAGCGTAAAGCAATCCGATGGCCCCGGCAATTTGAGGAGAAACAAAAGAATTACCACTTTGTCGGGCATATCCACCTTTATCAGCGGTTGTCATCAGATTAAATCCAAGGGAGGTAATATCTATTGATTTTTTACCATAACCATATCTTAACTCACCCTTGTCAGAAATAGCTGTTGCAGCAATCATAAAATCACTGGGACAAGTGGTTGGAATATCGCCTGATACATCAACATCAATACTTTGATTTATCGTTGCAGCTACATTTAATATCCCGGCCTCACCTAAAGCATTATAAAAATTACACCAGATTGGAAATTCATCTGGTTTTCTTTTATCTATCCCCCATGATGTATTAGTTGCAACGACAAAAGCACCTTTTCTTCCTTTGGAGTCATTATATATTTTTCTCATTGTCAAAGGATAGGAATAAGCTTCTATGGCTCTGCTTTCAGAAAGAACATTGGCTATCTGTGAAGTGACAACCATTAATTTTACTTTCCAGTTAATTCCGGCAACACCTATTTTATTATTGCCGGTTGCTCCTATTAATCCAGCTACCGGGGTTCCATGAAAATTAATATAACTAACCTCATCCGATTTAAAGTCCACATTCCAGCCCAGATAATCATCAACATAACCATTTCCATCATCATCTTTATTATTATCAGGAATTTCTGCTCGATTTACCCATAGATTATCTTTCAAATCAGGGTGCTGGGTATCTACTCCATTATCAATGACGCAAACAACGATAGTATCCCCTCCGGGACTTACACCGCCCTGTGTGATTCCCCAGGCCTCTGCAGCTTTAATATCCAGACCAACGGTACCCCCGGTTTGTCCTTTATTCTGGAGATAATATTGCTGGGAAAAAAGTGAATCGTCGGGAATAACGCTTCGTAATTTGATATAATGATTTCTTTGTACATATCTGATATTTGACTGCATCTTAAGAAAGCTGAGGGCATTCTTTTCAGAAATAAGTGTGGGATTTATATTTAAGAGGTAAATATTCAGGGGCTCTGATATTAATTTTACCTTAGTGATTCCTGTCTGTTTTTTTTCAAGCAGGAGCGTGTTAAACCAGGTCTTACCTGAAATATCCGGATTAAACTGTACCAGAAATTCATTAGGAACATAATCTGATTCCTGGCTTTTAAGCTGAATAAAACTTAAAAGAATAAGCGTCAAAATAATTTTAAAGCGAATAATTAGCACCATTACATCGAATTCAAGTCTGGATATTAGGTATTCAGACTTACCACATAGGTTAATAATGGTTTAAAATAAGAAAATATTTTATGGAAATAGCATTTCCACTTAATTATTCCATTTTAAAATGATATTAACCGTTCATTGAGGAAAGAAATTCATCGTTTGTTTTAGTCCCAACCATGTGTTTCCGTAAAAATTCCATAGCTTCTTCTGGCTTCATATCAGCCAGATGATTTCTGAGGATAAACATTCGCTGCAGGGTCTCTTTGTCCAGCAATAAATCTTCACGCCGGGTTGATGACTTGGTTAGATCTATAGATGGGAACATCCGTTTATTAGCAAGACCTCTGTCCAATTGAAGTTCCATATTACCGGTACCTTTGAATTCCTCAAAAATGACACCGTCCATCTTTGAACCTGTATCAATCAAGGCGGTGGCCAGGATAGTCAAGGAACCCCCACCCTCAATATTTCTGGCTGCGCCAAAGAATTTTTTAGGTTTATGAAGTGCATTTGCCTCAACACCACCGGAGAGTACTTTACCACTTGCCGGGGCAACGGTATTATATGCTCTGGCCAATCGGGTGATAGAATCGAGCATGATTACCACATCATGACCACTTTCCACCAGACGTTTTGCTTTTTCAAGCACTATATTTGCGACTCTCACATGATTATCAGCTGGTTCATCAAAGGTAGAAGCGATCACTTCTGCATTTACACTTCGCTTAAAATCAGTCACTTCCTCAGGACGTTCATCAATCAGGAGAACGATAATATAACATTCCGGATTATTTCTGGAAATAGCATTTGCCAGGTCTTTTAACAGGAAAGTCTTACCTGTCTTAGGTTGTGCAACAATGAGCCCCCGTTGTCCTTTACCGATAGGCGTAAACAGGTCAATCATCCTGTTACCCATATCCTTACCTGAAGAGGAAGCGGTTAGCTTAAACTTTTCGGTTGGGAAAAGCGGCGTTAAATAATCAAATGGAATTCTTTCCTTGATATTTTCAGGATTGGTTCCATTTATTTTTGAGACCTTCAGCAAGGCAAAATATTTTTCACCCTCCTTGGGTGGCCTTAAGGTACCTTTAACGGTATCCCCAGTTCGGAGTCCAAATAATTTAATTTGAGAAGGGGAGACATAAACATCGTCCGGAGAAGACAGATAGTTATAATCGGAAGATCTTAAAAATCCATAGCCATCAGGCATCATTTCAAGACTTCCCTCACTTTCAATAATTCCATCCAGTTCGGGTTCGAATTTGATAACAGGAGGTTGGGGTGTTACGGGCGGTTGAGGTGGGGCATCCGTATTTGCTCCATCATTCATTGGTTTTCTGTTATCTCTCAGGGGAGGTCTGTTATCCCTGGGTAATAAACCTGATCTTTGTTGAGATATTGGATTATTAACCCGTTGAATATCGCCTTCTTCTCTTCTTTTTCTTAATATTCTCCTGTTTTCTGCTTCAATATTTTCAGGAATAGGTGTAATTTCTGCAGCGCCGGGTTTATCCCACAACTCCTTTGAGGCAATATTTTTTCTTCCTTCATTTTCAAATTCAACTGGTTTATTATCCGTTGAACTATTTTCAGGATTCCTTCTGGCTCTTATAAAATCTCTGCGATCTTCCTGATTCAAGTTTTCTTCTGGTTTAGCATCCCTTATTGAGGAAGTTCTGCGAACGCTGGGAAACTCGCGTCTGACAGGTTCAGGATTAGCACCTGAATCGGCACTGACACCCGTTCGCCTTACCCTGTTAAATTCCCGTGGAACTTCTTTTTTTTCCTCTATTTCTGAAATTGAATCTGATGCTAAAATCTCTTCCTTGGGAATCAACATCGAATCTTGAATGATCTCGGGGGTTTCAACTGCGGGTTGAGGATCAGGTGTATTTTCTACCTGATCAAATTCGATCCGAAACTGCTCAGGTTTAGCCTGATAGATAGGTGAAGCAGGTTTATTAGTGATACTTTCCGGATGAACGCCTAACAGGGCTTGCTGGTCTAGAATCTTATAGACTAACTCTTTTTTAGTTAATTTTTTGAAACCAGGCACCTTCATTTCTTCCGCTACATCGCGTAATTCGGGTACCAACATTTCATTGAGCTGGACAATGTCGTATTGCATGAATAGTACTTTAAAAAAACAGGAGATTCGCTATTCGAATCATACAAGAATAATTAATTGAAGCTGTCATTTTCCCTTCTTATAAAGAACATGATAAAAGACAATTAAAAATGCTAATATCAGAAAGACAAAGCCTTCAAAAAGAGGCTAAATATTGAAAAAGGAAAAAACAGAATGAAATTCTTTCGTTTCATCGAGGAAACAATGGGACAAAAATAGATTATTTTTTTATACGAAGTATTATCTTTGCAAAAAATTTAAAATTTGCGTTGAATTCTTTTTAAAAAAGAAATAGAAAGACCTCTTTCTGGTTCATTCACGTATAAAAGGGAAGTAAAGTTATGCTGCAGATTAGCGTTATCCGTCAAAATCAGTTGGAAGTCATCGAAGGGCTAAATAAAAAGAATGTCCCTGAAGCTGCTGAAAAGGTATCTGAAATATTAAAGCTTGATGATCAGCGCAAGCTATGGCGTACTGAACTGGAGAAGTTACTTACCGAAAGAAATCAGTATTCCGATGAAGTTGGCAAGTTGTTTAAGGAAGGAAAAAAAGAGGCTGCAGATGCGATAAAGGCAAAAGTAAACGCTTTAAAAGAAAAAACGGCTGAATCAGAGACGCAGCTGGCTCATATAGAAAAAGAACTGGATGGTTTATTATACCTGATTCCTAATCTTCCGCACACATCAGTGCCTTATGGCAAAATGCCTGAAGATAATGAAGTTTTCAGACCATGGTCAGCGGATCTTCCAACTTTGAATGAAAATGCGTTACCTCACTGGGAACTGGCTAAAAAATATCATTTATTCGACCTGGAGCTGGGTGTCAAAATTACCGGCAGTGGTTTCCCCGTTTATCGTGGAAAAGGAGCAAAATTGCAGCGTGCTTTAATACAGTTTTTTTTAGACCAGGGGGTGGATGCTGGTTATGAGGAAATTATGCCTCCCCTTTTGGTAAATGAAGCCTCTGCCACGGCAACAGGTCAACTTCCTGATAAAGATGGACAGATGTATTATGTGGAAAAAGATGATTTATATCTTATTCCAACAGCTGAAGTACCTATCACCAATATTTTACGCGATGTTATCCTCGATTCATCTAAACTTCCGGTAAAAATGTGCGGCTATACACCTTGTTTCCGAAGGGAGGCTGGTTCTTACGGTGCTCATGTAAGAGGCTTAAACAGGGTTCATCAATTTGATAAAGTCGAAATAGTACAGGTTGCTCATCCTGATCATTCTTACCAAATGCTGGATGAAATGATTGAACATGTCAGTAACATTCTAAATAAACTGTCCTTACCCTATCGGATTCTAAGGCTTTGCGGTGGTGATATGTCCTTTGCATCAGCTTTAACCTACGATTTCGAAGTTTATTCCGCCGGTCAAAAAAGATGGCTTGAAGTCAGCTCTGTATCAAATTTTGAAACTTTTCAAAGTAACCGCTTAAAATTAAGGTTCAGAGACGGTAAACAAACAAGACTTGCACATACACTAAATGGCAGTGCTTTAGCACTGGCTCGTATTGTAGCTGCTTTACTGGAAAACAATCAAACAGAGGATGGCATTCTGATTCCGGCGGTATTAATACCCTATACAGGCTTTGATCGCATATCTTACATTTAATTAAACTAATTTTTAACGATTTGCGTTATATTCGTAAAAAATTCAAATCATGGGATATTTTATTTTAGCAGGTGTATTATCATTGGTTGGTTTTATTATCAGTCAAAGGCTAAAAAATAAATTCAGACATTACAGTCAGATTGGAATCCGTTCCGGGCTTTCTGGTCGTGAAATTGCTGAAAACATGTTGAGATATTATGGTATTCACGATGTGAGGATAGAGGAAGGCCATGGTATGCTCACGGACCATTACAATCCAATGTCAAAGGTGGTTAATTTAAGCCCAGACGTGTATAATGGCAGAACCATCGCTGCGGCTGCCGTTGCAGCTCACGAATGCGGACATGCGGTGCAACATCATCAGGCTTACGCCTGGTTGACCATGCGCTCGGCCGTAGTACCCATTGTAAACATAGCTTCTTCTCTGCAACAGTGGTTGCTGATGCTGGCACTTGGATTATTTGGATCAGGCGGAAACCAAACTATTTTATTCATCACCATGCTGACTTTTCTGGTCACTGCTGTATTCAGTTTAATTACCTTACCTGTAGAGTTTGATGCATCAAACAGGGCGCTGGTCTGGTTAAATCAATCTGGTTTCACTCATGGTGCAGAACATGAAGGAGCAAAAGATGCTTTATGGTGGGCTGCAATGACTTATGTTTCAGCTGCTTTTTCTGCTTTGGTTATGCTATTGTATTTTGCCCTTCGTTTCTTTGGTTCTTCCAATGATTAATGATCTGGCACAGGCACAAATATTTTTAAATTCTGGTTATAATCCAAATTGCTATGTTGGAAGAAGTAAATTTTTTAGTGGAAACGGCTGAGGAGGCCATGGAAAGAGCGTTGGATCACCTTCATAAAGAATTGGGTAAGATCACAACAGGTAAAGCAACGCCAGCTATTGTCAAAGATTTATTGGTCAATTATTATGGCACACCTACCCCAATGAATCAGGTAGCCAATATTTCTACTTCTGACGCCCGTTCGCTGGTTATTCAGCCCTGGGAAAAATCAATGCTCGCACCCATAGAACGTTCTATTTTTGAGGCAAATTTAGGGGTGACCCCAATGAATGACGGCGAAGTAGTTCGTTTGTCTTTCCCACCGCTAACAGAAGAACGTCGCCGGGATCTGGTTAAGAAAGCAAAAGCCCTGGGTGAAGAGGCCAAAGTTAGTTCCCGATCTTCCAGGAGAGAAGCCATGGAGGGTATCAAGAAAGCCGTTAAAGATGGTTTTTCAGAAGATGAGGGAAAAAAAAGGGAAGAATCGGTTCAACAATTGACTGATAAACAAATCAAAAAGATTGATGAACTGCTGGATGCAAAGGAAAAAGAAATAATGACCGTTTAAATTTTTATTTCTTGTTTAAAAACTATACTTTTGCAAACATTTTGAATTAATTGAGCATATTGCTTAAAAATAACAGCAATGAAACGTACTTACCAACCATCTAAGCGCAAACGCGTAAATAAACATGGATTCCGTTCCCGTATGAGTTCTAAAAATGGACGCCGGGTTCTTGCTAATCGTCGTGCAAAAGGTCGTCATAAGTTGACCGTTTCTGACGATACACATACTAAATAATCCCTGAAATATTTTTTCTGCCTTTTTCACATTAAGGCTGGAATTAATATGCGTTCAGCTACCTCCTATTGCGCCTTATTTTATTATCACTTTAAGTGATTTTAATAAGGCGCAATATGTTTAATCCTACTGGATTTTATCGCCCCGAAGTTGCCTGTATCTTTTTCTGGCTTCTACAGCATACAAACTGTCCGTAAACTCAATGAATATGCGCTCATAACAGGCACGGGCTTTATCTATATCAATTATTTTACTCTCAAATAATTCTCCTAATGCGAACAACGCATTGTCTATGCGGATTCCTGCCGGATCAGCTGAAATTGTTTTTTCATAAAAACTGATAGCCTCTGCGTATTTCCTTTCTTTCCTGAATATGTTACCTTTTAAATACCAGATATCATCAATCAGGCTATGATCCGGATATTTTATCAGAATTTCATCCAGAACGGTAAAAGCATCCTTAATTTGATTTTGAAAACTTAATAATTCAGCTTTTGCATATAGTTTTAAAGGTTCAGGTGTGGTATCCAGTCCTAAATTATCCATAATGAAAACAGATAAATCCAGGGCATCATTGGAAATAAACTTGGATGTCGAAGCTTTTAATACATCAAATTGCGATTGTGCCCAGGAAAAATCACCCGTATAATATGATAACCGTGCATTTCTGAATCGGGCATCCTGACCTAATAAATCATCCTGAAATGCTTTATCTACCTGAGAGTATAATAAAGTAGCTTCCCATATCTCCCCATTCATAAGTTGATAATCACCCAAATTGAGCTTAGCTGTAGCCTGTATTCTGGGATTTATTCCGGGAAAACCAATCACTTCAGTCAACAGGTCGATAGCCTTTGGTAAATCATTTAAATAATAAGCTTCCAACTCGGCGAGATCGATTAATACGCTGGCTGTGTTTCTGTTTCTACCTAACTCATTAAGGAAAACGGTATATTTGGATTTCAAATCCAGCACATAGCTATTGTTTAGATTTGATTCAGCTATCAGTTTAAATCTTCGGCACCGCAATCCTTCCATTTTGGCTTCCAGATAAAAGCCTGATTGAATACCTTTAGCATCAACGATATAATCATAAGCTTCTATGGCTGTATTATAGTCATTCTCATTTGCTGCCATATTAGCAAATTGAAATAATCGGGTTCCATTTTCTTTTAATTTTCTATCTAAGGCCTTTACCTGTCTAAATGCACCTGCAAAATCTTTTTCCTGTAACAGCAACCAGATGAGCAATTCAGGATAAACAATAGCATCCGGATTAGATTGAATCCGTTCATAAATCTGTTTTTTCAGCTCCTTATAATCTTCTTTCAGTAAATATCGCTGAAAAATCATTTGAATATTATCCATTCTGTCTGCCTGGCTGGAAACCACATTCAAGTATTGATTTATCATTTTTGCACCATCACCCTTCCTTCTGAACAGATCAGCCAGATAGTAGGAAAAAACGAGATTATCATTTAATAAGGTGGCCCCTTTCTCATAGGTTTTTATTGCCCAGTCCAGCTGATTAATATTGGTAAACGTATTTCCGATACGGACGATAAAAAACCGTTCCGGTACCATTCTGTTTATAGCCAGCTGAAATTGTTGGTCAGCTGCGGCCTCATCGTCCAGTTTTTCATAAACCTGGCCCAGGGAAATATTAAAAATTGGATCTGCATTTTTCTTTTTCAATTCCTTAACTAAAACCTTTTCCGCTTCATTATACTTTTTTAGCTGAAACAAACAATCCACATATCTTTCCAGAAAATAAGTATTTCCCTGCGTAGTTTCTGTTAATTTCTTGAACAATACCAGTGCTCTTTCATAATCACCTTCTGCAAAATATTGCTGTGCCAGCTTTTGATCTTGCCCAAAAGAAAAAAATGGAGCTATTAAAGCAAACCATACAATGACCAGAATAAATTTTTGCGGCATAAAAAAGGATTAAACAACTTAAAATAAGAAAACGAAAATGGCGGGAACATGTTTTATAAAAACAAAAATGGTTGTTCCACCTAAGTAAAACAACCATTTTAATTACAATAAAGGGAAATAATTATTGTAATTTAAATCTTACAGGAAGACGGAACTGCACTTTCACCGGTCTGCCACGCTGACGGCCAGGTGTCCATTTAATTCCAGATTCATTCATGGTATTCACCACTCTTGAGGCTTCTTCCCCGCAACCACCGCCTATATCCTTAAGGACAGAAACATCCTTTACAGCGCCGTCTTTATCAACAACGAACTGGATTACAGCGGTACCTTCGATACCATTTTCTCTGGCAATTACCGGATACTTAAGATTTTTGAAAACGAATTCAAATACTTTACGATCTGAACATTTTTTCTTATCCTCTTTTGTTTTCTCAGCGTCACATCCAGGGAAAAGGGGCATATCCTCAACTACCATGAAGATTTCATCGTCTTCTTTTGGTGGTGGGGGTGGTGGAGGCGGTGGAGGTGGTGGAGCTTTCACCACAGGTGCTTCAACAACCTCATTAGCTTCAACCGATTGATCCACGAAATCTGGCTCTTCTTCTTCCAGAACCGTTTCATCGGGAATTTCCTGGATTACTGGTGGCGGAGGGGGAGGCGGAGGCGGAGGGGGTTCAGCCGTGCGGGGGGGTTCCATCTCGATATCTTCTTCAATCATGACGAAATTATCCCCTGTGGCTACCTTCTCAGCATATTCCGTTAGACCCAGAGCCAGAACAGTAATACCAAGCGCTACAACCAAGCCATAGTTGAAAAAAGAACCACTCATCTTGAATACATCCGCTTCAAGAAACTTGGCGCGGTTTGACGAGTTTGCTTTCTCAGCTAACTTGCTGTACTTTTCATTCAATGAACTTTCATTCAACCTGGACATCAAATAACGTGCTGCGAATACAATACCAATAGTAAGTAGTGTAAAAGCCAGGAGCGAATAAAAGACCACTGAGCCTGATACTTCAATAGCCATACTAACAAATTTAAGACGGTAAAAAATTATTTATTACGAAGAATACGCTAAAGATAGATGAACATTTTTAAAAAAAAGGTGTATTCCATAAAAAAAAATTAATTCACCAATTTTTGGTATTCAGCAGCGCTCAAAAGTTCTTCCAGCTCCTCCGGATTTGTCATTTCAATTTTAATAATCCATCCTGATTCATAAGGGTCCTGATTAATCAATGCCGGATTATCTCCATTACCGGCATCAAGGTCTGTATTAAATTCCAATACTTTTCCACTTACGGGCATGAACAAATCAGAGGTTGTTTTAACGGCTTCTACGGTCCCGAAAACGGCATCTTTCTCCAGGGTATCCCCTACTGACTCCACCTCGACATAGACGATATCACCCAATTCACTTTGTGCAAAATCAGTAATGCCTATCATTGCCATATTATCTTCCACACGAATCCATTCATGTTCACGTGTATAATATAAATCATCAGGGTATGCTATCATTTTACTTAGCTTTACGTTTTATGATCAATTACTTTTTTTCAATAAGAACTCCTTTACCCAATCTGTTGTAATGGATTTTGGTCTTTCCAGCGGAAAATTGAGGGCACGTGACCAGCACAAGGCAGATAACACGCCAATGGCTCTGGATACCCCAAATAAAACCGTATAAAATCCATGTTCCTTTAGGCCATAATGGACAAGTAAGGCACCGGAATGGGCATCCACATTTGGCCATGGATTTTTAATCTTTCCCAAACTTTCTAAAATAGGCGGCACTACGCGATAAATTTTCCAGACTACGTTTACAATCGGGTCATTGGTTATATTCCGTTGTGCAAACTCCATCTGTGCAATGAACCTAGGATCTGGTTTCCTCAAAACGGCATGCCCGTAACCAGGTATAACCTGACCTGAAGCAATCGTTTTCTTTACATAAGCAATGATTTGATCTTCGCTTGGTTCCTCTGTACCCAACTCTTTAATCATATCCATAATCCAGCCAATAACCTCCTGATTGGCAAGACCATGCAATGGGCCTGCGAGCGCATTCATTCCAGCGGCAAGTGATAAATAGGGATCACTGAGCGTACTGCCAACCAGATGCGTTGTATGAGCTGATGCATTTCCACCTTCATGGTCAGCATGAATGGTCAGATACAAACGCATCAAAGACTTAAAGGTAGGATTTTCAATACCTAATTGATGTGCAAAACTACCTGCCCAATCCTGGTTAGGGTCAGGAAGAATATAATCTCCTCCGTGATAATTACGTCGATAAATGTAAGCGGCAATTTGAGGAACACAGGCTATAAGATTCATCGAATCTTCGTAGGCAGCATCCCAGTATTCATCTTTACGCATGCCTTCATCATAACGTTTCGCGAAAACACTTTCCGTTTGAAGTGCATTTATACCAATTGAAAACTGGGTCATCGCATGGGTCTCTACAGGCAGTGCATCCAATACCCTGAATACATGGTCTGGAACAACAGCTCTTCTTCTCCATTCATCACAAAGCCAGTTAACGGAAGCCCTGTCTGGAATTTCGCCGGTAAGTAATAACCAGAATAAGCCTTCAGGCATGGGTTCCATTCCATTTTCTCCTTTTGGCAATTTTTCGCGTAACGCTGTTATACTGAAGCCCCGAAAACGGATACCCTCAATGGGGTCGAGCAGAGAAGGTTCCCATATCATTGAAATGATTCCTCTTGCCCCGCCATATACCTGACTTAGTGTTACTTCATCTACCTTTTCTTCGCCGTGATTACTCAGGATTGTTTTGATCTCTCCCCGAAGCGCCGCAGCTTTTTCGAAGAATTTTTGTTTCAAGGGATCCATTAAAATACAGTTAGGTTGTTTTTGCGTTAAAAGTACCAAATTCCCCTTACATTTGGGAAATTTATGTAAAATAAACGCACTAAAAAATGGTAGTTATTGGAGATATTCTGGTTAGTGATGAAGTTGTTTCTGAAAAATTTGTCTGTAACCTGAATGCCTGTAAAGGTGCCTGTTGTTGGGAAGGTGATTTTGGCGCCCCCGTTTCCGAAAAAGAGAAACAAATCCTGGATGATATTTATCTTTCCATAAAACCTTTTTTAAGTGTTGAAGGTCAGGAAGTCCTTGAAAAGGAGGGAAAATATACTTATTACAAACAGGTTGATGAATGGGGAACCCCTCTGCTTGAAAATGCTGCCTGTGCCTACCTCACCTATAATGACCTGGGAATTGCCCAATGTGGCATTGAAAGAGCCTATCTTGCCGGTGCCACCTCTTTTATAAAACCTATCTCCTGCCATTTGTACCCTATAAGGGTGAAAAGTGAAATAGCCGGTTATGAATGGTTGAATTATGAAAAATGGCATATTTGTAATGCAGCCTGTTCCCTGGGTAAAGAACTTAAAATTCCGGTATTTCAATTTGTTAAAGAGGCGATTATCAGAAAATACGGTGCCCCGTTTTATGAAGAATTATATGCTTATTACCAAACCCACTTTATGAATAAAACGGTCTGAGAGATTACAGATAATCCCTTATTATAGTATTCGTCCGGATGCCCATAATAAGGCATAATAACTTTTTATCCATTCCCCTTTTGTTTTAATGTATTTCATATTTATCTCCAGATTTTTTTGCTCTCTGGTATTTAATAAAAACACAGAACTTTCACCGGCTGCGAATTTTATTTTTTCCGCCTCAAAAAGGAAATTTAACTGTAAAGACTGATTTTGAAGATTTTTAACCTGCTCCTTCAATGTTTCAAATGCACTGTAATATTGTCTGGTTCTGGTAACCCAGTACTGGGTTTTGTCCATTGTTTTATATTCCCATTCCTTTATTTTATGGTCCATCAACTGCAATTTTCCTCTTTCCTTTCTGAATAAAATAGGAATTTGTGCTCTTAATCCCAATTTATAATTATTCTCCAATAAAAAATTATCCGAACGGATATCAAGATCCTGATCGAACCGTCCTCCGGTTGCCAGCGCATTAAACTGTAGGTTCAGTATTGGTTTAAATTGTTCCAGCGCCCATTTTCTCTCCAATTGATATTGGTTTCCTGTTAATCTCAATATCAATAAATCAGGATTCCCAACCATCGTTTTTTGTACCCATGTTTCGGCATCTTCATTTAATGACGGCTCCAATTCACTGGTTGTCAGAGGAAAATAGTTCTCTGGATTCACTGGTTGGTCATTTCGCCATAAATAATTTGCTATCTCCTGAGTTGCCAGTTTATAATCTAAACTTACCTCAAACAAGGACGCTTCCCTGGTTAATAAATTTACATAAACCTCGGTCGTATCAACTACTGGCTTATCACCTGACAGATAACTAAAAACCATATCATTAAGCCTGTTTTTGGCTAAAATTAAAGCTTGATTCTGCACCTGTTTTTGCTGATATGTGACAAGCCATGATAAATATGCTTTTGATGCCTCCAGTAATAAATCATTTTTAACCTGTTCCAGCCCTATTTTCTGAATCCTTACATTCAGCTCTGCTTCTCTTAAAATGAGTCTGAATTCGTCAAAAAAGAGGCCCTGTAATAATGGAATGTCAAGCCCAAGAACTGCCTGACCATTTAATGGTCTAACATCCAAAGGATTTAAAAAATTGCCAGAGGTGAAATCGTAACCAGCTTTAAATTTTGGTCCCCACCGGGAAGGAATACTTAGTTGATTTTCAGAAATGGTAAAATAATTTTTGCCATCAAATTTTTTCCGGTCTGCAGCAAAATTCAATTTAGGGTCAAAATTTCCTTTTGCCATCAGAAATAAATGGTTCGCCTGCAAAACGCGCTGATTACCTTCCTTGACAGCGGGATGGTCAGAAACGACCCAATTCAGAAACTGGTTAATGGTTAGAGGCTCCTGAGATATCCCCTGAATGGTAAAAAAAACAAAAAGTAAAAAAATTAATCTGCTCATTTTAAAGATTTGATAGGCGCCTTACCTTTAATTTTTTCTGCTTTTTCTCCATCGGTACCCGATCCATAAAAATCAGGAGGGAAACCATTTAATTTTCTCCAGATTTCATACCAGAGTGGGACATCACCCAGCAAGGCAATTCCCTGAGCACCTGACCCAGGACGTAATTCTTTGGGCCATTTTTTATTTCTTTCATCTGCCGCAACAATTATTCTATACAATCCATTTTCAGAAATATCATTATCAATAGCTGCAATTTTTCCCTCAAATGTACCAAATGAATTGCCTGGCCAGCCAGAAAATATAATAGCCGGCCAACCGTCGAAAATAAAACGCACCTCCTGATCCCGTTCAATAAGTGGTAAATCCATGGGTCGGATATATAAAGCAACTGCGAGTGGAAAACTGGAAGGCAATATGGTTATGACCGATTCGTTTTCCTTTACAATTTCTCCTAATCCGGGTTTTAAAATTTTAGTTATAAAACAATCTTGTGGCGCTGTAATGAAATAAAACCTATTTCTGATTTCATAATTTGATGCTTCACTTCTCAATTTATCCAGATAGGATTCTGTGTCCATAATAGCTGCGCGTGCTGAGGCAATATCTGCATTGATTTTACTTGTTTTTTGAAAAAAATCATTTATTATGGCTTTTTCCTCTACTTGTAAGTTCACCTTTTCGTTTCTGGAAATATTCAATTTGTTTTCAGCTGCATTCAGTTTTGCAACCAATTCCTGTATTTTGAATTTTTTATCTTCAATCTCAGCCACCGATTTAATTCCCCGCTCATTCAGGGATATCGTTCTGTCCAGCTGAATCCTGGCAATCTGCAAATCAAGTTTAACCCTGTTTAAATCAATACTATCCGCGTCGATTTTCAAGACAGTCTGGTAAATTTTATTCTTAATTTGTTGTTGCTTCAATAAAACCTCGCTTTCTATGGCACGTTGAATATCATTTAAAGACTGAATTTTAGCAAGATATTCCTGAATGCTGCCCTCCTTATTTACCACCCGTGCTTTAGACCGGGAAACTAAATCCGGATCGAAATAATCAGCTTTTACCTCAGATAAGAATAGGATTGTATCTCCCTTTTTTACTCGATCTCCCTCTTTGACATACCATTTTTCAATTCTTCCTGAAATAGTCGCATCAATAGTCTGAGGCCTGTCCGCCGGATTAAGCGGAATAGTTTTCCCATCGGCCTGAATATTCTGAGTCCAGGGCAGAAATAAAAAAGCGATACTGAAACCCACAAATATCCATATCCATACCCGGAAATACAATTTAGCGCTGGATGTCTCTGTCTTTTTCAAGGAAGAAAAAGGATA
>Ga0172372_10000934_pt1 | contig 45133 bp, 41 predicted proteins | sample LakKiv5m_2_FD_114544 | JGI IMG/M metagenome (GOLD analysis project Ga0172372, IMG submission 114544) | Freshwater microbial communities from Kabuno Bay, South-Kivu, Congo - kab_092012_9.5m | ecosystem: Environmental > Aquatic > Freshwater > Lake | place: Democratic Republic of the Congo...
CCGGGTTGGACTCGAGATCGGGCTCCTGCCCGGCGGCCCACCACATCTTGATGCCGGTGATCACCAGGAAGGCGCCGAAGAGGTACAGCACCCAGTGGAACTGCGAGATCAGCCAGGAGCCCACCAGGATCATCACCGTGCGCAGCACGATGGCGCCGATGATGCCGATCATCAACACCCGCTTCTGGAACTCCGGCGGCACCGCGAAGTAGGTGAAGATCATCAGGAAGACGAAGATGTTGTCGACCGCCAGGCTCTTCTCGATGAGATAGCCGGTGAGGAACTCCAGCGCCTTGGTGTTGGCCACCGCGGTGCCGTGGTCATTCCAGATCGCCCACCAGAACAGGCCGTTGAACGCAAAGCTCAGCGCCACCCACACCAGCGACCAGTTCAGCGCCTCCTTCACGCCCACGGCGTGGGCGCCCTGCTTGCGCAGCACGACGAAGTCGATGAACAGCGCGACCAGCACCGACACGACGAAGAAGATCCAGAGCCACAGCGGCGCAATGGTGTCCATCGACACACTCCCGGGAGGTGAAAGGGGAAGGCGTGCCGAAAGGTCTTGCGGGGAGTGGAATCCCTGCGGTCCCGGGTGACGGGCGGGCGCCTGTCACCGTACTGACGGGGGGCCGCGGCAGCGGGCGCTGCGTGCTACTCCCCTCTCGACCAGCGGCATCGTAGCCGCGACCGCGATGTCCCCACGGCCTGCGGGCCCATGCGACCCGGCGGGTGCGACAAGTGCGACAAGTGCGACAGGTGCGGCAGGTGCGACAGGTGCGCCCGGCAGGCGTCCAGGCCGCCGCAAGCTGTCAAGCCGTCAAGCCGTCTGGCTGTCAGCCGTCACGCTGTCAGCCGTCACGTCGCCAGACCGAGATCCCGCAACAGGCGCGGGATCCGTTGTCGGACCTTGAAGAAGCCTGCGCCGGCGTGCGGCCAGACGGCTGCGTCCCAGTCGCGCCGCCATTCGCGCAGCGCGATCCCGTGGGCCTGCAAGCCGCGCTCGGCGGCGTCGAGCCACTGCCGCAGCGGCCCCTGGGGCACGTAGCCGGTAGCGATCTGCCGCACGCCCAGGGCTGCGACCCAGCGCACGAAGTCCTCGGGATCGGCCGCCTCGCGCGTCGAGGGGCGAGACGCCGGATAAGCGGGTGTCGAGTCTTCGGAACGACCCCGCCCAGCCCCGGCCCGCAGCGCCCGGCGGTGACCGAGCACGCGAGCCACCATATCCTCCAGCGCCCGCGCCTCGAAGTCCGCCACCGCACCGGACACCGGCCGCGGCGAGCGCAGCGCGCTGGCCTGCAGGGCGCACACCGCCCGCAGGTCGAGCGCTGCGAGGTCGAAATCCTCGGGCCGGCCGTCTTCCTCGGTGACGAGCAGCAGCGTGGGCAACCCGTAGGCGGGCGGCCTCGGCGCGCGCAGCGCCACGGCCGCCGGCCAGCCGTCGGGCTCCTCGCCGTCCAGCGGCGTGACCGTGGCAGCGAGTTCGGACTCGGACGGGGTGTGCCGCTGCCCGGTGCAGCGGGCGATGTTCCCCGCCTGGGCGACATAGGGCTTGCCACGGGTATGCAACCCCGCCACCCAGCGCCAGCCCAGCGTGTTGGACGCCGGGTCGCCGTCGAGCAGGTGGCGCAGGAACAGGTCGGCCCCGAGGCGCCACGGCAGCCGCAGGGTGAAGATCCAGATCGAGGCGAACCACATCCGCGTGTGATTGTGCAGGTGCCCGGTGTCCTGCAGTTCCTGCACCCAGGCATCGAAGCAGGCCAGTCCCGTGCGGCCGGCCTCGGCAGCCTCGACCCGCCGGCGCAGCGCGCGATCACCGTCCAGGGCCAGCAGGTCCCGGGTCAGGCCCTCGCGGTATCGCGTCCAGACCGCCGGTCGCTGCTCCAGCCATCCCTTGAAGTAGCCGCGCCAGAAGACCTCCTCGATGAACTTGCCGGCCGCGTCGGGCCCATGCGCCGACAACGCCGCCGCAACGACCTCCTGCTCGAGCACCAGGCGACGGCGGATCCAGGGCGACAGCCCCGACACGTCGGGCCGGGCCGCGGGCCCATGGTCGTGGTTGCGGCCTTGGGCGTAGTGCCGCCCCATGCGCGGCACAAAGGCCTCGAGCCGCGACAGGGCGTGGGCGCGCGTGGCCGACAGGGGGCTGTTCATCCAGCACGCCCGGTTGCAGCGGCGCACGCTCTGCGCATCGGCGGCCCTTGGTGCAGAACCGCTGTCAGTGCCCGCCGTGCGAGTGCCCCGAGGCCTGCATCGAGCGCACAGGTACCTGCAGCGTCACCTCGCCGGCGCGGCCCTGGGCGTCGGTGTAGGTCAGCGTCAACGGCACGGTCGAGCCCTCGGGCAGCGCCTGCTTCAGGCCCATCAGCATCACGTGGTAGCCGCCGGGCTTGAGGTCGACCGCGCGACCGGCCGGCAGTGCCAACCCCGAGTCGAGCGCGCGCATGCGCATGACGTTGCCGTCCATCTTCATCTCGTGGATCTCGACGACGGACGCCACCGGCGAAGAGCCGCCGGTCAGGCGCGCGGCCTCGCGCGCGGTCACACGGGCGAACACGCCCGTGGCCGACTGCCCGGGCACGGTGGCCCTCGCCCAGGGCTGGCGGATGTCCACCGGCGCCGTCTGTGCCCAGACGGCGCCGCAGGTCAGGAGCGCCGACATCACGGCGGGCAGGAGGACAGACAGACGCATGATCGGCACTTCGGGTGGAGACATCGTTCGGCACAGCGCAACGGCGGACGGTCGACAGTCGGTGGCAGGCGGTCGGACACGGGCTGCGCGTGGACGGGGGAAATCCGCAGCAGATGCAGGACGTATGCGCGGCAGATCCGGCGCAGACGAGCCCGATGCGCTCGACGGATGCCGCGAAGTGTAGGAGGGGCGGACACGGCAGCGCGCCGATGAAACCACCTCGCGCGCCGACGGGCGCAAATCCGCGGGCCGTCTGCATATGAAGCGTGCTCCATCGTCCCGATGTGCCGAAGCGCCCGCACCGACGCCTCGCCCGCCCCGATTCATGACCTCCTCTCCTCGGGAAGCCCTCCGGCCGTCAAAGGCGCTCCTGCAGTCTCCCGGGAGCGGGCCGGACACCGAACCTGCCCCCGGGCATGGCGCTGGAGGCGCCGCAACGCGGCCCGGAGCGCCAGCCAGGATCTCCGTTCGCGGGCTGACCAAGCGGTACCGGACGCGGGCGCGCGAACACACGGCGCTCGACGACGTGTCGATCGACATCGCCGCCGGTGAATTCGTCGTGCTGCTGGGGCCTTCGGGCTGCGGCAAGACGACGCTGCTGCGCTCGATCGCCGGGCTCGAGGAGCCTGACGTCGGCGACATCCGCCTCGACGGGGAGTTGGTCTCGTCGGCCGGCGCTCGCGTATGGGTCCCGCCGGAGCAGCGCCGCCTGGGGATGGTGTTCCAGAGCTACGCCCTGTGGCCCCACATGAGCGTGGCGGACAACATCGCCTATCCGCTGCGCAACGCCGGACGTCGTTCAGCCGAGATCGGGCCGATCGTGCACCAGGCGCTGCAGCGCGTCGGGCTCGACGGTCTGGACGCCTCCTTCCCCGGCCAGCTCTCGGGCGGTCAGCAGCAGCGCGTGGCACTGGCGCGCGCCCTGGTGTCCACCGGGGGGCTGGTGCTGTTCGACGAGCCGCTGTCCAACCTGGACGCCAAGGTGCGCGCCCGCCTGCGGCTGGAACTCGCCGCGCTGCAACGCGCCGTCGGCTTCTCCAGCCTGTACGTCACGCACGATCAGAGCGAGGCCCTGGCACTGGCCGACCGGATCGCCGTGATGGAGGTCGGCCGGATCGCCCAGATCGGCACGCCGCAGGAGATCTACAACCATCCGGCCACGCGCTACGTGGCGGATTTCATCGGCAGCGCCAACGAAGTGCAGGGTGCGATCGAGCGCCACGGTCCGGCAGAGTGCGCCGTGCGCACACCCTTCGGCCTGATGGCGGGTCAGCCCGGCGCGGGCGCCGATCGGGTCGGGCAGTCGGCAGCGGTGATGTTCAGGCCCGAGCACTGCCAGATCGTGGCCGCCGACGCCGCCACGCCGGCCGGGCACAACCGGATCGACGGCGTGCTGGAAAGAGCGCTGTTCCAGGGCGCCACGGTGGAGCACGTGGTCCGCGCGGCGGGCAGCCTCGTCGTGTCGACCGCGCTGGGCCGTTCGCCGATGGTGCCCGGCGCCAGTGTCGCCATCACCTTCCCGGCCGAGAGGACGTGGGTCTACGGGCTGCCGCAGGACGCCCGATGAGCGCCGGCGCGCAACACGGCAGACACTGGCTGCGGGGGCTGGACCCCTTCGGGGGCTTCCTCCTGGCAATGCTGGTCGTGGTGGCGCTGTTCCTGGCGTTCCCGCTGGTCACCGCGGTGCTGCGCACCCTGGCGGATGCCCCGGCAGGGGCCGACGCGATCGTCAAGTCCATCGAATCCGGCGCGCTGCCCAAGGTTCTGCGCAACACGCTCGTGGTCGTCCTGGGTGGTGCGCTCATCGCGACGGTGGCGGGCTCGGTGCTGGCCTTCGTCAACGAACGCACCGACGGGACGCTCGGTGCCGCCGGCGAGTTGCTGCCGCTGGCGCCGATGATCGTGCCGCCGATCGCCGGCGTGATCGGCTGGGCCATCCTGCTGGACCCGAGCGTGGGGCTGGTCAACCACCTGTTCCGAAGCCTGCTCGGCGCCCTGGGCGTGGACATCGCCGACGGGCCCGTGGACATCTACAGCGCCGCCGGTCTGGTGTGCGTGACCGGGCTGTACCTTGTGCCCTACGTCTACCTGATCGTCGCCGCCGCGCTGCGCGGTGTCGACCCGGCCCTGGACGAGGCGTCGCGGGTGAGCGGCGCCTCACCGCTGCGCACCATGCTGCGGGTGACGCTGCCCGCCGTGCGCCCGGCGCTCGTGGCGGCGGCCCTGATGGCCGTGATCGCCGGCATCGGCCTGTTCTCGGTGCCCATCGTGCTGGGCACCGCCGCGAGGATGGACGTCATCTCGGTGCACATCTACCGCCTGTTCGACCAGTTCCCACCGCAGACTGCCACGGGACTGATGCTGAGCGCGGCCATGGTGGCGGTGGTGCAGTGCCTGCTGCTGGCGCAGCGCTGGCTGCTGCCGCCAGACCGGCACTCGATGATCGGCGGGCGCGGCGGACGCACGGCGATGATCCGGCTCGGGCGCTGGCGGCGCCCCGCCCAGGCCCTGGCCCTGGTCTACCTGGCCACGACCTCGGTCCTGCCGGTCGGCGGCCTGCTGATCGTGTCGCTCCAACCCTTCTGGACGCCGCAGGTCAGCGTCGAGCAGTTCACGCTGGAGAACTTCGCCTTCGTGCTCTTCGACAACGGCCCGACCAGCCGCGCCTTCGTCACGAGCCTCGGCCTGGGGGCCGCCACCGCCACCGCCGCCGTCCTGATCGCGGCGGTGCTGCTGCTCGGGGCGAAGCTGCGCCGGGGACGGACGGCCCGCGCGGCCGACGTGGTGCTAGCGCTGCCGGCCACGCTGCCGCACACGGTCATCGGCGTGGCCTTCCTCATCACCTTCACACCGGCGCCGTTCAAGCTCTACGGCACGGTGCTGATCCTCTTTCTGGCCTACCTGGCGATGGCTCTGCCGTTTGCCGCGCGTGCGGCCGCGTCAGCGGCGGCCAGCGTCGGCGCCGATCTGACCGAGGCCTCGCGCATCGCGGGTGCGGGCCCGGGCCGCACCTTCACCCGGGTGATGCTCCCACTGGCCGTGCCGGGGCTGATGGCCGGCTGGATCATCGTCTTCATCCACACCGCGGGCGAGGTCACAGCCTCGACCCTGCTGGGCGGCGCGCGCAACCCGGTGATCGGGCGTGTCATGACCGAGTTGTGGATCTTCGGCAGCTTCCCGCAACTGGCCGCCATGTCGATCGTCGTCACCGCGGTCACGTCGGCCAGCGTGGCGGTCATGCTCTTCTTCACCCGACGGGCCTCGATCAGGACCTGAGCGCGGCGCCTTTTCTCACGACAACGCAGGAGACCCTTCCACCATGAGTTCAGATCCGATCCGCGGCTCGGGCCGCCGCCAGTTCCTCCAGCACGCCGCAGGCGCTGCGCTCGCGCCGGCACTGCTGCACACCACGCCGGCGCTGGCCCAGGACGCCGGCCTGATCGCCGCCGCGCGCAAGGAGGGCAAGGGCTCGCTCTACGCCGTGACCGACCCGACCATCATCCGCGCCGTGGTCAGCCGCTTCAAGGAGAAGTACGGCATCGAGATCGAGGTCACGCGCCTGATCTCGGGCGCGCTCGGCCAGCGCCTGACGGCCGAGCACGACAGCGGCACACAGGTGGCCGACGTCGTGATGGACACCGACAAGCTGCTGCACGAGACGCTGGCCGCCAAGGGCATGTTCACCCCGGTCAAGGAGATCCCGGGGCTGGAGGCCTATGGCGAGTCGCTGCGCACCGAAACCTCGGTCATCGTCTCGCACATCCCTTATTCGCTCGTGTGGAACACCACGCTGGTCAAGGAGGCCCCGAAGAGCTGGGAAGACCTCGTCGACCCTCGCTGGAAGGGGCGGCTGCTGTTCATCGACCCGCGCGTGGGCGGATCGCCGGCGCTGTGGCACGTCCTGATGCGAGACACCTACGGCGAGGCCTTCCTGCGCACGCTGGGGCAGAACGGGCAGCCCGCGCCGAGCGTCGTGCCCGGCCTGCAACGCATCGCCTCGGGCTCCAAGGCCATCTACGCCCCGGGCATCCACCAGGTGGTGGTCGGGCTGGTGGCGAAGAACGCCCCCATAGGCGAGATCTTCCCGCAGCCCACGATCTCCTCCGACACCAGCGTCTCGCTGATGACCCGCGCGCCCCGTCCGGCCGTGGCCCGGCTGCTGGCGCATTTCATCCTCTCGGTCGAGGGGCAGGCCATCCTGAATCAGAACGGCTTCTCGCCGATCCAGGGCGTGCCGGGCACGCTGCCACTGCCCCGCCTGGCCTCACCGGACTACCGCACGATCAAGGACAAGATCCCGGGCTTGGTGTCGCTGCTGGGCCTGACCTGAGCGACGGAGAGCCACCCGATGCAGGCACTCGAGGGGCTGATGGTCCTGGACCTCACCCATGCGCTGGCCGGGCCGTTCTGCACCTATCACCTCGCCCTGCTCGGCGCCGACGTGGTCAAGGTCGAACGCCCCGGTGTCGGCGACGACTTCCGTGCCTTTGTGCGCGAGCCGGGGTGGAGCGTGGGCTCGGCCTTCGCCGCCGTGAACGCCGGCAAGCGCTCGATCACGCTCGACTTGAAGACCGAGGCCGGGCGAGAGGTCATACGGCGCCTGGCCGTCGCATCCGATGTGATGGTCGAGAACCAGCGGCCGGGTGCGCTCGGTGCCATGGGGATCGGCCCCGACGATCTGCGGGCGCTGAACCCGCGGCTGGTCACCTGCACGATCTCGGGCTTCGGGCAAGGCGGCGAGAGGGCCGCCTGGCCCGCGTACGACCACACCATCCAGGCGCTCAGCGGCATGGCCTGGACCGGCGCGGACGCCGACACCCCGTCGCAGGGCCGCGGCTTCAGCATCGACTGCTTCAGCGGCTATCTGGCGCACGCCGCCATCCTGTCGGCGCTGGTGCGCCGGGGTCGCACCGGGCAGGGGCAGCACCTGGACGTCTCGATGCTGGACGCGACGATGGTGCTGATGGGGGTGGGACTGGTGCGCCAGATGATCAGCGGCGACCGCATCAGCGCCACGCAGGCCGTGGTGCAGGACCGCCCCACGGTCGGCCCCTTCCGCACGCGCGACGGCTGGCTGTGGCTCAGCGGCAATTTCCAGAACCACTGGGAAGCGCTGTGCCGGGTGCTCGGAGCCGACGACCTGCTCGCGGACCCGCGCTTTCGCAGCGGCGAATCACGTCTGCAACACAAGGACGTGCTGCGCGCCGAGCTGTCGCGGCGCATCGCCCCACGGGAGGCGGCCGAGTTGGAGGTGGCGCTGATGGAAGCGGGCGCGCCCGCCGCCAAGGTGCGCACCACACGCGAGGCGTTGGAACTGCCGGTGCTGCGCGAACGCGCCATGCTGCTCGACAGCCTGACCCACGATGGCCTGCCGCTGACCTTGATGAATGCCGGATTCGTCGCCAATGCCGACGGGCCCGGACTGCAGCGACGCCTGCCGGCGCTGGGCGAACACACGGCCGAGGTCCTGTCGGAGATCGGCTATGCCGCCGAGGACATTGCCGCGCTGCGCGCGGCAGGGGTGACGTGACATGAAGCCGTCCCGACGCGCGCAGCGGGCGCGTGCATCCATCCCGGACGGCGGCGCGGCGCCAGCGCCGGTGTCCTGGACGACGAGCGAAGCGGGGTCGGCGCCGATGCACCGCGACTGCGTGCCCGGCCCCAGGCGGGTCACGGCCCTCCCTACCGGCCGAGAGGGCCTTGCATGACACAGGTGTTGGAGCGCTGCGCGGGCTACCAGCGGCTGCGCGCGCAGTACGCCGATCGGCTGGGCGCGGCGCGCGCCGCCGCGGCCGCCGGCCACCGGGTGATCGGCCGCATCGGCCACACGACCCCGCTGGAGCCCATCCTCGCTGCCGGCTGCACACCGGTGACCCTGGCCGCCGACCTGCAGCGCGCCACGCCACGGGCGGACCTGCACATCGACCCCGAGCTGCCGGCCGAGACGCGGGCCCTGTGCGAGGCGGCGCTCGCCGGAGACTACGAGTGCCTGCAGCTGCTGATCCTGACCCGACCGTACGACAAGCTCTACTACTTCCTGAAGGAGCTGCACCGGATCGGGCGCGCGCCGCACCTGCCGCCCTTCACGATCCACGACCTGATGCACAGCCGGCGCGAGGCCGTGCGGGCCTACAACCGCGACCGCTTCCAGGCCTTGCTCAAGCGCCTGGGACGCGAGGCCCTGCGACCGATCGACCACGCCAGCCTGACCGAGGCCATCGGTCTGACGAACGCGGTCCGGGGCTTGTGGCGCCGCCTCGACGCGATGCGACGGGACGGCCGGATCCGCGGCACCCAGGCGATGCAGGTCATCGGCGCGGGTCTGGTCATGCACCCGGCCGCCTATGCCCCGGCCTTGCAGGCCTGCGTCGACACGCTCGCATCTGCGCCGACGGCGCAGGCGCAGGCGCCGTCTGCCGCGCGCGTCGTCCTGGCGTCGTCGGAGCCCTTGCAGCACCTGGCGCTGCACGATGCCGTGGAGTGCGCGGGGGGCTTCGTGGTGTCCGAGGACGACCCCTGGGGCGCACGCGCTGGCGGCGACGACATCGCGGTCGATGCGGATCCTTTCGAGGCCGTGCTGGACAAGCTCTGGCGCGACATGCCGTCGCCCGGGGTCTGGCCCCCGGCCGAGCGCGAGGCCTGGTTGCGAACCGAAGCCACCCGGCCCGCGGTGGACGCGGTCGTGCTGCATGTGCCGCCGAGCGACCGCCTGCTCGGCTGGGACGTGCCGCGCCTGTCGCGCACCCTGGAAGGCGCAGGCCGGGCGGTCGTCACCGTGCACCACGACGTGCACACCGCCGAAGGGCGGACGGCGATCGTGCGGGACCTGGCGGCCTTCTTCGACCGCCTCGGCAAGCGGGGCTCGCAGGAGATCGACCGATGAGCACCCGAGCCAGCGGGCCGTCACCCACCGCGGCCGACGACGAGGCCCGACGCCGACACGAGGCCTTGACGCAGTTGGAGGTCACGCGCAGCCTTCGCACCCACCAGCGCGAGTGGTTCGCCCGGCTGCGCAGCGAGGTCTTCGACGCTGGGCGGCCCTATGCCATCGTGGGCGCGCTCGTCCCGCACGAGATCCTGCAGGCGCTCGACCTGCCCTTCATCACCGACGTCTGGTATTCAGGCCTGGTGGCCGCGCGCAAGCAGTCGGGGCACTACTCCGACGTCCTGGACCGCTGCGGCTACCACCGGCACCTCAGCCGCTACGCCGCCCTCACCCTGGCCGTGCTGCTCGACCCGACGCATCCGGACAAGCCCTGGGGCGGGCTGCCCATGCCCTCGCTGGTGTGCACGTCCATCCATGAGCGCAGCGCGCAGGTGCTGGCCGATCTCAGCGGGGCGCCCTTCATCCCGATCGAGCAACCCGTGCTCGACCGGCCAGTGCCCCAATGGTGGCGGCAGTCGCGCTGGCAGTGGGAGGATCTGGACGGTGACTACCGCATCGATGCGCTGGTGGCGCAATACGGTGACCTGATCGCCGCGGCAGAGCGCGTGGCCGGCAGGCGCCTGGACCTGGACCGGCTGCGCGAGATCCTGGACCGCGTCAACGCCCAGGAGGAGTGCTTCGACGAGGTGCGCACGCTCATCGCCACCGCGCCCAAGCTGCCCGCGCGCCTGGGCGAAGTCATGGGCCAGGTCATGGGCATCCAGTGGCACCGCGGCACCGCCTGGGCCCTCGACCAGGCCCGGGCCTTCCGGGATGAGATCCGCGAGCGGGTCGAGCAAGCCCAGTGGGTCTGCCCGAACGAGCGCTACCGACTGATGTACGTCGGCCAGGGCCTGTGGCAGAACCTGGACTTCTTCACCGAATTCGAGCAGAAGCACGGTGCCGTCTTCGTGCGCTCCAATTACCTGTCCATCGCCAGCGACGGCTACATCCGCTACGGCACACGCGACCCGATCCGGGCGCTGGCCAGCCGCTACGTGACGATGTCCGAGCAGATGCACATTCCCGGCCTGGGCAGCGAGTGGGCGCTGCACGAGGCGCGAAGCCACCGCGTCGACGGCGGCCTGTCGATTGCCGGCTGGTGGGGCATCCGCGACATCAACCGCGCGCTCGAGGAAGCCGGCATCCCGGTGCTGGATTTTCCGGTGGATGCGGTGGACGGCAAGACCTGGGACCAGCAGCGGCTGTACCGCCTGGTCAGCGACTTCATCGAGCAACGCGTCGCCCCGGCGCAGGAGGCGCGGCGCGCCGCGGGGTTCTGAAGCCGGATCAGGCGAACCAAGCCGCCGCCTTCACCTTCAGGCGCCAGGCGTGGAGCAGCGGCTCGCGCATCAGGCAGACCGAGCCGCCGCCTTCACCTTCAGGCGCCAAGCGTGGAGCAGCGGCTCGCGCATCAGGCAGACCGAGCCGCCGCCTTCACCTTCAGGCGCCAAGCGTGGAGCAGCGGCTCGGTGTAGCCACTGGGCTGCTTCAGCCCCTTGAAGACAAGGTCGCTGGCCGCCTTGTAGGCTGGGCTTTCCTTGAAGTGGCCGGCCATGGGGCGGTAGGCCGGGTCGCCGGCGTTCTGCGCGTCCACGATGCCGGCCATGCGCTCGAGCGTCTTCTTGACCTGCTTGTCGGTGACGATGCCGTGGTGCAGCCAGTTGGCCATGTGCTGGCTGGAGATGCGCAGCGTTGCGCGGTCCTCCATCAAGCCCACGTCGTGGATGTCGGGCACCTTGGAGCAGCCCACGCCCTGGTCGACCCAGCGCACCACGTAACCCAGGATGCCCTGGGCGTTGTTGTCGAGCTCCTGCTGCAGTTCGGCCTCGGTCCACTTGGGCTTCTTCACCACCGGCACCGTCAGCAGCGCCTCCAGCAGCGCGTGGCGCTCTGCCGCCAGGTCGACCTTCTCCAGATCCTTCTGCACCGCCACGACGTCGACCTGGTGGTAGTGCATGGCATGCAGGGCGGCGGCCGTCGGGCTGGGCACCCAGGCGGTGTTGGCGCCGGCCATCGGGTGCGCGATCTTCTGCTGCAGCATCGCCGCCATCAGGTCCGGCGCGGTCCACATGCCCTTGCCGATCTGCGCGCGCCCGCGCAGGCCGCAGGCCAGCCCGACCAGCACGTTGTTGCGCTCGTAGGCCTGGATCCAGGCGCTGGACTTCATGTCGCCCTTGCGCAGCATCGGCCCGGCCTGCATCGCGGTGTGCATCTCGTCGCCGGTGCGGTCGAGGAAGCCGGTGTTGATGAAGGCCACGCGGTGCGCCGCCGCGGCGATGCAGGCCTGCAGGTTCACGCTCGTGCGGCGCTCCTCGTCCATGATGCCGAGCTTGACCGTGCCCTCCTCCAGGCCCAGCAGCCGCTCCACGCGGGCGAAGACCTCGCTGGCGAAGGCCACCTCGGCCGGGCCGTGCATCTTCGGCTTGACGATGTAGACGCTGCCGGCGCGGCTGTTGCGGATGCCCGGCGCACCCAGACCCTTCAGGTCGTGCAGCGCGATCGTCGTCGTGATCACCGCATCCATGATCCCTTCCGGGATCTCGCGGCCGCCGCGGCCCCACAGGATGGCCGGGTTGGTCATCAGGTGGCCGACGTTGCGCACGAACAGCAGCGAGCGCCCGTGCCGCGTCACGGTGCCGCCGTCCGGCGACTGGTAGACGCGGTCCGGGTTCAGGCCGCGCATGAAGGTGGTGCCGCCCTTGGTCACCTGCTCGGTCAGCGTGCCCTTCAGGATGCCCAGCCAGTTGCCGTAGCCCAGCACCTTGTCCTCGGCGTCGACAACCGCGACCGAATCCTCCAGGTCGAGGATGGTCGACACCGCGGCCTCGACCACCAGATCGGACACGCCGGCCGGGTCTTCGGCGCCGATGCGCGTGCTGCGGTCGATGCGGATGTCCAGGTGCAGGCCGTGGTGCACCAGCAGCACCGACGAGGGCGCGGCGGCCTCGCCCTGCCAGCCCACCAGCTGCGCCGGCTTCTTCAGGCCGACTTCGCGGCCGTCCTTCAGCTTCACCACCAGCGCGCCGCCCTCGATCCGGTAGCCGGTGGCGTCCAGGTGCGAGGCCTTGCGCCCGGACAACGGCGCGGTGCGGTCCAGCACGTGGCGCGCGTACTCGATGACCTTGGCGCCGCGGCGCGGGTTGTAGGCGTCGGCACGCTCGCAGCCGTCGGCCTCGGGGATGGCGTCGGTGCCGTACAGCGCGTCGTACAACGAGCCCCAGCGCGCGTTGGCGGCATTCAGCGCATAGCGCGCGTTCGTGATCGGCACCACCAGCTGCGGGCCGGCCTGGCGCGCGAGCTCGTCGTCGATCTTCGTCGTCGTCACCTTGGTCCTGGCCGGCACCGGCACCAGGTAGCCGATCTTCTCCAGGAAAGCGCGGTACTTGGCCATGTTGCGGATCGGCCCCGGGTGCTTGGCATGCCAGGCATCGAGCTCGGTCTGCAGACGGTCACGCTCGGCCAGCAGCGCGGCGTTCTTCGGCGCGAGGTCGTGGACGATCTCGGCGAAGCCCTTCCAGAAGGTCTCGGCCTCGATCCCGGTGCCCGGCAGCACCTGGGTGTCGACGAAGTCCTTCAGCACGGTGGCGACCTGCAGGCCGTGGACGGGGGTGCGCGAAGTCATGGGCCGGGTTCCTCTCTCGGGGAGTGTCAGGGGTGGACGGTGAGGGACAGGGAGTGTCGCGAGGGCAGGCCGTTCAGGCCGCGGATGCGGCGGCAGGCGCGGACGTGCCGCCGGACCCAGGGAAGAAATCGAGCACGTCGCGCAGGCTGTGGCCGGTGCGGCTGGGCTCGGTGTCGAGTTGCTCGGGCGGCGCCCCCACACGGTTGATCCACAGCGTGGTGTAGCCGAACCAGGTGGCGCCCACTGCGTCCCAGGCGTTGCTCGAGACGAAGAGGATCTCCCGCGCCGGCAGGCCGAGCGCCTGCGGGCCCAGCGCGTAGGCCGCAGGGTCGGTCTTGAAGCGCTGCACCGCGTGCACCGACAGCACCGGGTCGAGCAATGCACCCAGGCCGGCGCTCTTGACGGCCACGGCCAGCATCTTCGGGTCCCCGTTGCTGAGGATGCCGGCGCGCACGCCGCGCGCATGCAGCGCCTGCAGCACCTCCAGGTTCTCGGGGAAGGCACTGAGGTGGTGGTACTGGTTCATCAGCCGCTCCTCGCGCGCTGCGTCCAGCGTCAGGCCCAGACGCATGGCGGCAAAGCGCAGCCCTGCGCGGGTGATGTCCCAGAAGGGCCGGTAGCGCCCGCTCATCGAACAGATGCGGCTGTAGTCGATCTGTCGGTCGCGCCACAACAGGGCCAGGCGTTCGCCGTGGCCGGGGAAGAGCTGCTCGGCAAGCAGGCCGACGCTGTAGACGTCGAACAGCGTGCCGTAGGCATCGAAGAGCACGGCGCGCGGCGCGGGGCCGGCGCCGACAGCGGCAGGAGTGGGGGCAGACAGGTTCACGGTCCCGACATCGTATTTCAGACCACAGCACCCATTGGTCACCGGAAAACGTCGGGATTTGTGCAGAAAACGCACGAATCCCGGCGGCACTCCACAATCAGAGGCGTGGACAAGTTCAAGCAGCTCGAATCCTGCGTTGCCGTGGCCACCAAGGGCAGCCTGACCGCGACGGCACACGCCGAGGGCGTGGCGCCGGCAGTGATCGGCCGACGCATCGATGCGCTCGAGGAGCGGCTGGGCGTCAAGCTGCTCGTGCGCACGACGCGCCGCATCTCGCTCACGCACGAGGGCAGCGCCTTCCTCGAGCAATGCCAGCGCGTGCTGGGCGAACTGGCCAGCGCCGAGGCCAGCGTCAGCGCCGGCGGGGTCAAGGCCAGTGGCCACCTGCGCGTGACCGCGCCCGCCGGTTTCGGGCGACGGCATGTGGCGCCGCTGGTGCCGCGCTTCCTCGCGCAGCACCCGGACGTCAGCCTGTCGCTGAACCTGTCCGACCGCGTGATCGACATCGTCAACGAGGGCTACGACTGCGCGGTGCGCGTGGGCGACCTGCCCGACTCCAGCCTGATCAGCGTGCGCCTGGCCGACAACCGACGCTGGTGCGTGGCCACGCCGGCCTATCTGAAGCGCGCCGGCGTGCCGACGCAACCCTCGGACCTGATGCGCCACGCCTGCCTGACGCTGAGCTCCGATGCCAGCCAGTCACGCGGCTGGGCCTTCCAGGTTGACGGCGAGATCACGCACCTGCGCCCGCGCGGCCGGCTGGACTGCAGTGACGGGCAGGTGCTGCACGACTGGTGCCTGCAGGGACTGGGCATCGCCTGGCGCAGCACCTGGGAGGTGGCCGGCGACGTGGCGGCCGGGCGGCTGCAGACGGTGCTGGCCGACTACGCCGCGCCGCCCAACGGCATCTACGCAGTGTTCCCGCACGCCCGCCACCTGGCGCTGCGCGTGCGGCTGTGGATCGACTTCCTGAAGCACAGCTACGGCAGCCCGGCCTACTGGCGCGGATGAGGCCCGAGACCGTGGGCAGCCACAGCCGAAGCGCAGGACGTCAGCGAGCTTCAGCCACTCGTGGAGACGCAGGGACGGCGGGCCGGGTCGCCGAGCGGTCTTCCTGGCGCCAGGCCGTGTCCAGGCGCCGCACGAGCACGGCGATGAAAGCCCGGTCGAACATCGAACGCACCGCCAAGCTGAGCCGGGCCATCGAATCGGGCGTGAAGGAAACCAGGGTCGCGGGTGACGTCACCATGACGTCGGCGCTGTGCACCGCCCGCTGCGGGTCCGGCGCGAGATAGGCCATCTCGCCCACCGACGTCCCGGCTTCGAGCGTGATCACGTGTCGGCCCTCGCGCCAGACCTCGACCGCGCCCTCGGCGATGATGTGAAAGATGTTGCCGCGTCCGCCCTTGCGGTACAGCGTGTGGCCCGGCGCGTGACGCTCCCACTGTGCGCGATGCACCACTTCCCAGAGCTCGACCTCGCCGAAGCCGGCAAAGAAGGGCAGCGAGCGCAGCAGGTTGAAGCGTTCGGAATCCAGCACCTGTGTCCGCCCTGCCTCGGCACCTCGCCATGCGCGACCAACCCGGCCAACCCCGCTGCGAACTCATCCCAGGTCGCGTAGCGGTCCTCCCGGCGGCAGGCCATGCCACGCCGCACCAGCGCGTCCAGCGCCGGCGTCACGCCCTGGCGCAGGCCGGTCAGGGCGGGCGGGTCCCCCACATGGATCTGGCGCATCAGCGCCGGCTGTTGCTGCGCATCGAAGGGCGGCCGCCCGGCGATCAGGTGGTACATCACGGCCGACAGCGAGTACATGTCGGCGCGGGCGTCCAGGTCGCCGCCGTCGAGTTGCTCCGGCGACATATAGGCCAGCGAGCCGACGCGGAAGATCTGCGTGCGGTCCGACCCGAGGTTCAGCACGCTGCCGAAGTCGGTGATCTTGACGTCGACGATGCGACCGCCGTCCATCTGCGCGAGCAGGTTGGCCGGCTTGACGTCGCGGTGGATCAGCCCCTGGCGCCAGCAGTAGCTCAGCGCCATCGCGCACTTGAAGCCGATCTCGGTGATCTGCTCCAGCGGCAGCAGCGCATCTGCCCGGCAGTGGCGGCGCAGCGTCACGCCCGGCACGTACTCCATCACCAGGTAGGGCGCCGGCCCCCGCGCCACCGCATCCAGGATCTGCACCACGTTCGGATGCTGCAGCCGCCCCACGAGGGCGGCCTCGGCGGCAAAGAAGGCGCCGGCATAGCGGTCGTCGTCATCGGCGGCGGCGGTCTCGACCACACCGGGCCGCAGGCACTTGATCGCGACCTGACGACCCTGGAACTCATCGTTTGCGAGGAAGACCTCGCTCGTCGCACCCTCGCCCAGCCGCGAGACCACCCGGTAGCGGCCGATGTGACGCGGCAGGTCGGGCGAGTCGCTGGACATCGCAGGCGCCCCTACGCTGCGTGGTCACCCCAGCACGGCGGCCATCGCCTGTGCCGCGCGGTGCACGTTGCCATCGTTCAGGCCGGCCACGCACATCCGTCCCGACCGCACCAGGTACACGGCATGCACCTCGCGCAGCGTGTCGACCTGCGCGGCCGACAGCCCGGTGTAGCTGAACATGCCGCGCTGGCTGAGGAAGTAGCCGAAGTCGCGCCCCGGCACGCGCGCGCTGATCACCCCGTGCAGCGCCTTGCGCATCTGCAGGATGCGCTCGCGCATCGAACGCACGTCGGCTTCCCAGGAGGCACGCAGCGCCGGGTCGGCGAGCACGCGCGCCACCACGCCCGCGGCGTGGATGCCGGGGCTGGAGTAGTTGCGGCGCACGGTGGCCTTCATCTGGCCCAGCACCAGGTCGGCCTCGGCGGCATCGGCACAGACCACGCTGAGCGCACCGGCGCGCTCACCGTACAGGCTCATGCTCTTGGAGAAGGAGTTGGCGATGAAGAAATGCAAGCCAGCGTCGGCGAAGGCACGCACGGCGTAGGCATCCTCCTCGATCCCGTCGCCATAGCCCTGGTAGGCCAGATCCAGATACGGGATCAGCTCACGCCGGCGCAGCAGCGGGATCAAGGTCTGCCACTGCGCGGCGCTCAGATCGACCCCGGTGGGGTTGTGGCAGCAGGCGTGCAGCAGCACCACGCTGCGTAGCGGCAGCCGGTCCAGTGCCTCGCACATCGCGTCGAAGGCCAGCCCCCCCGTGGTGGCGTCGTAGTAGGGATAGGTGTGCACGCTCAGGCCGGCGCCCTCGAACACTGCGCGGTGGTTGTCCCAGGTCGGATCGCTGACCCAGACCGCGCTGCCGGGAAACCAGCGCCGCAGGAAGTCGGCGCCCACCTTCAGGCCGCCGCTGGAGCCCACGGTCTGCAGCGTGGCCACCCGGCCGCTCGTCACTGCCTCGTGCGCCGGGCCGAACAGCAGCGCCTGCACGGCGCGCCGCATCGGTGCGGCGCCCTCCATCGGCAGGTAGGGCTTGGGGCCTGCCGCCTCGAGCAACTGCGCCTCGGCCTGTCGCACGCAGTCCAGCACCGGGATGCGGCCGGCGTCGTCGAAGTAGATGCCGATCGACAGGTTGACCTTGTGCGGCCGCGGGTCGGCCTGGAAAGCCTCGTTCAGGCTCAGGATGGGGTCGCCGGCGTAGGGCTCGAGGTGCTGGAACATGGCAGTGGGGCGCGGTCCGCGGGTGGCGGACGGTCTCGTGGAACGACGCCCCGCAGTGTCGCGCAGTTCAGCCCCGCCACGCCGCCAGCAGGGCAGCCGTCAGGATCAGCGCGCCGCCGACCACCAGCGGCCCGCTGACGGCGCCCGCGCCCAGCGCCACCGCCGACACCGAAGCGAACAGCACCTCCGACACCATCACCACCGCGGTGACGTTGGCCGGCAGGCGGGCCGCGCCGTACTGCAGCGTCAGGTTGCCGACGAGGAAAACCGCCGCGAGGACCACCGCACCGCCCACCCAGGCGAACGACGGCACCGGCGGCGCGGCCAGTGCGCCGGCGGCCGTGGCCGAGGCGGCGATGGACAGTGACACCAGCACGCCGCCGGCGAACATCGCCAGCGACCGCGCCTCTCGCGGGTGGCCGGCCAGCCGCCGGAGCATCACGTTGTTCAGGGCAAAGGCAAACCCCGCCAGCACGGCCAACCATTCCGCGGCACTGCGTGGCACCGGCCAGCCACCGCCGTCCTGCGGCCACAGCACGATGGCCGCGCCTGCCAGGGCCATCGCCACCCGCGCGCCGGCCAGCAGGCTCAGGCGTTCGCCCAGCAGCGCCCGCGCCAGCAGCACCGCCCACAGCGGCATCAGGTAGAACAGCAGGATGATGCGCACCACATCGCCGAAGGTGACCGCCGAGTTGAAGGCGGCGTTGGTGGTGCCGGCAGCCAGCACCAGCCACCACAGCGCCGGCGTGCGCCACACCATGCCCCAGGCATGGGGCCAGCGCACGCTGATCAGCAGCAACGCCACGCCGTAGACGATGGCGGTGGCCCACAGCGGGTGCAGCCCATGGGCAGCCAGCCAGCGGAAAGGCCACCACGACACCCCCCAGGTGAAGGCGTTGAGCAGCAGGCCGAGCACGGGCAGCAGCAGGGCTCGTTCTGTCATGCGCGCCCTCGAGGAGACCCCGGGGCTTCGGCCACAGGGCGCGGTCGCGGGCCGGGACGCCGGTCACGCATGTCGTCGATCACGTCGCAGGGCCGGCGGACAAGTCGGCTCACATTCACGAACGGCGCCGGTCAGTGCGGGTCTGCACGCGCGATCGCCAGCAGGCGGTCGACCTCGGCGCGGTGGTGGCGGCAGTTGGCGCGATGCCAGCGGCCCACCGCCCACATCGTGCCGGCCACGACCAGACCGAACACCGTGATCGCGGCGAAAGCCGACAGCCCGAAGCGCGTCATGCCGGCGTACAGCGCACCCAGGCCCAGGATGCAGGCCTGCTCGTTGAAGTTCTGCACCGCGATCGACCGCCCGGCGCCCATCAGGTTGTGCCCCCGGTGCTGCACCAGCGCGTTCATCGGCACGACCAGGAAGCCCCCGAGCGCGCCCAGCAGCAGCAGGAAGGGCGCGGCCACCCAGACGTTGCCGATGAAGTTCATCAGGATCACCAGCACGCCCATGGCCACGCCCATCGGGATCACGCCGGTGGCACGGTCCAGCCGCATCATCACCGACGCCGTCACGGCGCCCACGGCCGTGCCGATGGCCACCACCCCCACCAGCGACGAGGCCTGCGTGGTGGAGTAGCCCAGCGCCACCGCCGCCCAGGCGAGCACGATGTAGCGCAGGTTGCCCGATACGCCCCAGAACAGCGTGGTCGTCGCCAGGGAGATCTGTCCCAGCCGGTCACGCCACAGCAGCGCGTTGCAGCGGCGGAAATCGCGCACCAGGAACCACAGGTCGGCGCCCATGGCCTGCATGCGCGCGCCGGTCAGCGGGATGCGCAGGTTGAAGCCCGCCGCCACGGCGTACAGCAGGATGATCGAGGCGATCGCCGCTTCCGGGGCGGTGTCGATGCCGGTGTCGAGCAGCGGCAGGTCCAGCGCCAGGAGCATCGGCGCCATCACAGGGCCGACGAGCTGCCCGCCCAGCAGCACGCCCAGGATGATGGAGGCGATGGTCAGCCCCTCGATCCAGCCGTTGGCGCGCACCAGCTGCGACGGCGGCAGCAGCTCGGTCAGGATGCCGTACTTGGCCGGGGAGTACGCCGCCGCCCCGAGGCCCACGATGGCATAGGCCGCCAGCGGATGACCGCCGAACAGCATCATCAGGCAGCCCACGACCTTGATGCCGTTGGCCACGAACATCACCCGGCCCTTGGGGATCGAGTCGGCGAAGGCGCCGACGAAAGGCGCCAGCACGACGTAGAACAGCGCGAACATCGGCACCAGCGCGGCGCGGTGCCACTCGGGCGAGCCGTCGGCTCGCAGCAGTTCCACCGCAGCGACGAACAACGCGTTGTCGGCCAGCGAGCTGAAGAACTGCGCCGACATGATGGTGGAAAAGCCTTTTTTCATGGCCAGAGTGCTGCGGCGCAACACTGCGCCGGCCCGGTTTCACCTCGTCTCCTGTCACGGGCCGGCGGGGTTATAGCATGCAGGCCCGCACATCCCGCATCACGAAACATGCCGCGCCCGATCGAAGCCCTCGTCCATGCCGACGCCCTGGCCGCCAACCTCGCGCGCGCCCGCTCAGCTGACCCCGATGCGCGGGTCTGGGCCGTCGTCAAGGCCGACGCCTACGGGCACGGCATCGAACGCGCCTGGGCCGGCCTGCGCGCTGCCGACGGCTTCGCGCTGCTCGACCTTGCCGAGGCCGAGCGGGTGCGCGCGCTGGGCTGGCGCGGGCCGGTGCTGTTGCTCGAGGGGGTGTTCGAGCCGCGCGACCTCGAGCTGTGCTCGCGCCTGGGGCTGTGGCACGTGGTGCACCGGGAGCAGCAGATCGACTGGCTGGCCGCGCACAAGACGCAGGTGCCGCACCGCGTCTTCCTGAAGATGAACAGCGGCATGAACCGCCTGGGCTTCACACCGGCGGCCTTCCGCAGCGCCTGGGTGCGGCTGGACGCGCTGCCGCAGATCGACGAGATCACGCTGATGACGCACTTCTCCGACGCCGACGGGCCGCGCGGCGTGGCGCACCAGATCGCCGCCTTCGAGGCCGCCACCGCCGACCTGCCGGGCGAGCGCAGCGTGTCGAACTCGGCTGCCACGCTGCGCCATGGCGTGGGACTGCCGGGCGCCCCGCTGCTGCGCAACGACTGGGTGCGCCCGGGCATCGCGGTGTACGGCGGGGCCCCGGACTACCCGGCGCACGACGCCGCACACTGGGGCCTGGCGCCGACAATGACGCTGCGCACCCGGCTGATCGCCACGCAGGACCTGCAGCCCGGCGACACCGTCGGCTACGGCAGCACCTACACCGCCACACAGACCCTGCGCATCGGCATCGCCGCCTGCGGCTACGCCGACGGCTATCCAAGGCATGCACCGACCGGCACCCCGGTGCTGGTGGACGGCAGGCGCTGCACGACGGTGGGGCGGGTGTCGATGGACATGCTCGCCATCGACCTGGGCCAGGCGCCGGACGCAGGGCCTGGCGCCGAGGTCACGCTGTGGGGCCAGGGGCCCGGCGACAGCCGACTGCCGATCGACGAGGTGGCCCACGCCGCCGGCACCATCGCCTACGAGTTGATGTGCGCGCTGGCCCGGCGGGTGCCGGTGCGCGTGGTCGGCGACCTGTCCGGGACGACCTGATGGCCAGGGATCCGCGACGGCGCACCGCCGGATACCCGCGCATCGCTCACCCACTTGCCCCACGCCCGCATAGCTCCCCCACACACAGCGCGCACCCGACCCGCGGCACCACACCATGCAACCCCGCCTGCAGTCCCCCCGCGTCGATTCCGAGGAGGTCGACTTCACCGCAGTGCGCGCACAGGGCGCCGGCGGGCAGAACGTCAACAAGGTCTCGAGCGCGGCCCACCTGCGCTACGACGTCGGGGCTTCGTCACTGCCGCCGGAGGTCAAGGCCCGGCTGCTGGCCTGCCGCGACCACCGCGTGGGCGCCGACGGCGTGGTCGTCATCAAGGCGCAGGCGCACCGCAGCCTGGCGCTCAACCGTGCCGAGGCGCTGGCGCGACTGCAGGCGATGGTGGATGCCGTGGCGCGCCCACCCGTCCCCCGCAGACCGACCCGACCGACGCGCGCGTCGGTTGAACGGCGCCTGCAGGAAAAGGCGAGGCGCGCGTTGCTGAAGGTGCAGCGGCGGCCCGATTGAGCCCGTCCGCGGCCCGACTGCGGGCCCAGGACACGGCATCGCGGCGTGCGCCCAGACCGGGCCGACACCCCGCGGCGGGACAGGATCCGCGGCGCGTCCGGCCGCCCCCTGGCCGCCCCCGGCCGCCCCCGACCGCCCTCAGCGCCGCGCGGGCACACCTGCCGGGCGCCGGCCGCGCAGCCCGAGCCCGATGACGGTGCCGACGACGATCAGCGCACCCGCCCATTGCACCGGCGCGATGGCCTGCCCCAGCAGCGGCCAGGCCAGCATCAGCGCCGCCACGGGCTCGACGTTGAGGATCGGCGAACTGCCCACCACGCCCAGACGCGGCAGCACCGTGAACATCATCGTGAACCCGGTGCCGTACAGCAGGGTGAGCGCGGCCAGCCCGGCCCATCCCTGGGACGCGTTCGGCAGGTGCAGGCCGCCGCCGGCCCAGGCCCACGCGCCCGCCAGCACCCCGACCATGGCCATGGTCAGGGCCGAGCGCAGCCGGCCGTCCAGCGCCGCGACCTCGTGCTGCGTCAGTGCCAGGATCACGCCGAAGGTGGCCGCGGCACCGAGCGCGAAGGCCACGCCGCCGCCGATGCGGGCCCACTGCGCCTGCGCCCCCAGCCCCGACGCCGCGCCCGCCGCGTCCAGCGCCAGCGCGAGCCCGGCGAGGATCAGGGGCATGGCCACCAGCACGGCGCGTTCCGGCCGGTGGCGGTACAGCGCCCAGGCCCAGAGCGCGGTCCACAGCGGGTAGGTGTTGAAGGCCAGCAGGGCCAGCCCGACGGGCAGCCTCGCCACCGACGAATACAGCCATACGCTCTGCAGGGCCACCAGCGCGCCGATCAGGCACATGACCCCGCGTTGCCGCACGCTCATCGCCAGCCGGACCCGGCTGAACCACACCAGTGCGCCCACCGCCAGCGCCGTGACCACGCTGCGCGCCGCCACCGCCGTGACCACGTCGACGCCGTGATCGAAGGCCACGCGCGCGGCGACGTGGTTGCCGCCCATCAGGCAGGCGATCAGCACGAGGGTGACGAACGCCTGCGGCGCAGGGGCGGATGCGGACATGGTTTCGGCCTGTGGCGCAGGCGGCCCCGACGGGGGCGCGTGCCTGCGTGCGTCGCATTGTCCGCCCGGCCAGGACAGGGCTGCGGCACGCCCTGGACGCGGGCTGCGGGGGCCGGGGCCCCGACGCCCGAAGACGCCCGGAGGCGCCCGAGGACGCCAGAAAGCGCCCGGGGGCGCCCGTAGGCGCCAGAAAGGTCCTGGAGGCACCCTGAAGCGCCCGAAAGCACCCCAAAGCGCCCCGACAGCGCCCGAAGGCGCTGCGGCGCTGAAAGGCTCAGACCAGGGTCAGGTCGACCGAGATGTTGCCCTGCACGGCGCGCGAGTAGGGACAGGTCTGGTGCGCGGCATCGACGATGCTCTGCGCGGTCTCGCGGTCCACGCCGGGCAGCGAGATCTTCATCCGCACCGCCAGGCCGAAGCCGGCGCCGGCCGGGCCGACATCGACCTCGGCATCCACCGTCGCGTCGGCCGGGTAGGCGATCTTGCGGGCGCCGAAGTGGAAGCGCAGCGCGCCGATGAAACAGGCCGAGTAGCCGGCGGCGAACAACTGCTCGGGGTTGGTCGCGCTGCCCTGGCCGCCCATGGACTTCGGCAGCGTCAACGCGACGTCGAGCAGGCCGTCGTCGGAGGCCGAGCGGCCGTCGCGGCCCCCGGTGGTGTGGACCTTGGCGGTGTAGAGGACCTTGTCGATGGTGATCATGTCGTGTGCTTCCTGGGGTCGGTGGCCCGGCGCGGCGCCTCACGCCGTCGCGCCGGGCCGCCAAGGCTGGCACCGAGCGGCGCCGGGTGTCGGCGCCGTCGTGCCCATCACGACGTCGCCTCCTGCCTCGATTCTCGGCCAGCAGCCTGAGGAGCGTCGGCCGCCGGGCCGTGTTCCCCTGCCGCCTGCGACGGCATCGCCATGGCCTGCCGGCCCGCGGCCCTGCCCACCGAACCGTCGGCCGATGCCTGTGGCAACCGCATGGACGTGTGCGTGTGGGTGCGAGCGATCCGGCCCGCACCGCACAATCCGGTGCATGAATGCGATGTGGGGATGGGCCCTGGCGGTACTGGCCGTCGCGGTGGGCTGGATGCAGTGGGGCTGGCGCGGCGTCGTGCTGGCCGTGACCGTGGTGGTGTTCTGGCTGCTGCTGCAGTTCAGCCGGGCGCTGCGCGTGATGCGCCTGGCCGCCGGCGCCCCGGTGGGCGAGGTGCCCAGCGCGGTGATGCTGCACGCGCGCTTGCGCACGGGCATGCGGCTGATGGAGATCCTGCCCCTGACGCGCAGCCTCGGGCAACGGGTGGACGCCGCCACGGACCCCGGCGCCACGGCCGGTGCCACCTCAGGGCCGAACGATGAGCACTTCGCCTGGCGCGACGCCTCGGGCGCATGCGTGCAGGTCGTGCTGACGGACGGACGGCTGCGGTCGTGGACGCTGCGCCGCGAGACGGAAACGGTGCCTGAGCCCCCCTCCCCGGCGACGGCGGAACGCCCCGAAGGCCCCGCGGCCGACGCATAGAATCCAGCGCTTTGCGCCGCCGTGCGGCGCGCGACCGACCCCTGCGAGGTGAACGATGTCGATGTCCGACCGTGACGGCAAGATCTGGATGGACGGCCAACTGGTCGACTGGCGCGACGCCAAGATCCACGTGCTGACGCACACGCTGCACTACGGCTGCGGCGCCTTCGAGGGCGTGCGCGCTTACCACACCCCGGCCGGCACGCAGATCTTCCGCCTGCGCGAGCACACCGAGCGTCTGTTCAACAGCGCCAAGATCCTGCGCATGAAGATTCCCTTCACCGTCGAGCAGGTGATGGACGCGCAGCGCGAGGTCGTGCGCGCCAATGCGCTGGAAAGCTGCTACCTGCGCCCGCTGGTGTGGATCGGCGACCAGAAGCTCGGCGTCAGCCCCAAGGGCAACACCATCCACCTGATGGTCGCGGCCTGGGCCTGGGGCGCCTACCTTGGTGAAGAGGGCCTGAAGCGCGGCATCCGCGTCAAGACCTCGAGCTACACCCGCCACCACGTCAACATCACGATGACGCAGGCCAAGGCGGTGAGCAACTACACCAACTCCATCCTCGCCAACATGGAGGCCACCGACGAGGGCTACGACGAGGCACTGCTGCTCGACCCGGCCGGCTTCGTCGCCGAGGGCGCGGGCGAGAACATCTTCGTCATCAAGAAGGGCGTGGTCTACACCCCCGACCTGTCGGCCGGCGCGCTCAACGGCATCACGCGCGACACCATCTTCGCCATCTGCCAGGACCTGGGCCTGAAGCTGGTGGAAAAGCGCATCACGCGCGACGAGGTTTACATCTGCGACGAGGCCTTCTTCACCGGCACCGCTGCAGAGGTCACGCCGATCCGTGAGCTCGACCGCGTGCAGATCGGTGCCGGCGAGCGCGGCCCGGTCACCGAGAAGATCCAGAGCGCCTTCTTCGACATCGTCGGCGGCCGCAACCCCAGGTACGCCGGCTGGCTGGCACCGGTGTGACGATGGGCTCGGCCTCCCCCAAATCCGTGGTCGAACTGTCGGCCCGTGAACTGCAGGGCCCGGGTGTGACCTTCTGTCCGAACCCGAAGATGCCGCTGTGGTGCCACCACCCGCGCGTGTTCATCGATGTGGCCACCACGGGCGAGGGCGCCTGCCCCTACTGCGGCACCGTCTATCGTCTGAAGGCGGGCGAGACGGTCCACGCCCACTGACCGACGGCCCTTCGGTGGCCGGCCCCCCGGCTCGCAGGACATCGCCATGAACCGCCCTGTCAAACCGCCAGCAGCCGCCTTGATGGCCACGCCAGAGGACACCGAGGCCCAGTTCTACGACGCCCTGCAGCAAGGCGACCTGGAGCGCATGATGGCAGTCTGGGCCGATGACGACGAGATCGCCTGCGTGCACCCGGGCGGCCCGCGTGTGATCGGCCCGGCGGCGATCCGTGCAAGCTTCGAGGCCATCTTCGCCAATGGTGGCGTGCCGGTGATCCCGGAACAGGCGCATCGCGTGCAGTCCATGGGCTGCGCCGTGCACCATCTCAGCGAGCGCATCTCGATGACGACCGCCGAGGGCGTGCGCACCGCCTGGGTGCTCGCCACCAACGTCTACCTGAAGACCGAGAAGGGCTGGCGGCTGCTGGTCCACCACGCCAGCCCCGGCAGCCTCGAGGCCGAGCCGCAGACCGTGGGCAGCACGCCGACCGTGCTGCACTGACATCGCGCCGATCCGGCGCCGCGCACGAGCCCACCGATGTCGCCGACGCGCGTGGACGCCTCGCCGCATGCGGGACTGGCTGCCTACGTCCCGCCCTGGTGGCTGCCGGGCGGGCACCTGCAGACAATCTGGCCGGCACGCCTGTCGCGCCCCTGGACCGGGCCGCCCCCGGCCTGGCGGCGCGAGCGATGGACCACCCCCGACGACGACTTCGTCGACGTCGACTTCCTGGCGCCGCGCGCACCGCATGCGGGACGGCCGCCGCGCACCCTGGTGCTGTTCCACGGGCTGGAGGGGTCGTCCTGCGGGCACTACAGCCTGGCCTTCGCCGCAGCGGCGCAGAAGCGCGGCCTGGCCTTCGCCGTCCCCCATTTCCGCGGTTGCTCGGGCGAGATGAACCTGGCCCCCAGGGCCTACCACAGCGGCGACCACGCCGAGGTCGGCTGGATGCTGCAACGTCTGCGCGAGCGCACGGACAGCCGGCTGTGGGCCGTGGGCATCTCGCTCGGGGGCAACGCGCTGCTGCGCTGGGCGCAGGAAGCCGGCGCGCAGGCGCGGACCTGCGTCGACACCGTGGCCGCCGTGTGCGCGCCGCTGGACCTGACCGCTGCCGGGCACGCCATCGACACCGGCTTCAACCGGCAGGTGTACGCACGCATGTTCCTGGCGACGATGAAACCCAAGGCCCTGGCGAAGTGGCGGCAGCACCCGGGCTTGTTCGACGCCGAACGCGTCCGCGCCGCACGCACGCTGGCCGACTTCGACGACGCCTTCACCGCGCCGCTGCACGGCTTCGACGGGGTCCGGGACTACTGGGCGCGAGCGTCTGCCTTGCCGCACATGAAGCGATTGCAGCTGCCGACCCTGGTCATCCACGCGCGCAACGACCCCTTCATCCCCGCGTGGAGCCTGCCCGGCCCCGACGACGTGGCCGACGGTGTGACGCTGTGGCAACCTCGCGCCGGCGGGCACGTGGGCTTCGCCCGCGGCGCGCCGCCGGGCGAGCTCGACGCCTTGCCGCGTGCGGTGCTGGACTGGATGGCACGCCAGGGTGACCGCGTGACGGGCGAGGGTCAATAATCCGGCCGCCGATTCGTCCTGGCGCTTCCTGTCCTGGCCACGGTTCTTTTCCCCTACCGCCCGATGCCCTCACCGCCAGACCTTGAAACCGCCGCAGGCACCCGGAGCGCGCCCTCGTCCGTCGACACGATGGGCTCGGGCGCGGCGACCCCGGCGCGCCGGAGGTGGTGGCTGCAGGGCACGCGCTGGGCGTTGATGCTGGGGCTGTCGAGCATGGCGACGAAGGCACTCGGCACGTCGGGCACCATCACCGTCGGCGGCGTGGGTTCGGTGTCGCCGCTGATCCAGCGCCTGGCGATGCAGTTCGAACGGGCCCACCCCGGCACGCGCGTGCAGATCGTCCAGCCCCCGATGGGCTCCACCGGCAGTCTCAGGGCCCTGTCGGCACACCGGATCGACGTGGCGGTCACGGGCCAACCTGTCGGCCCGACCGAGACCGGGCTGGCCCTGCCGTGGCTGCGCACGCCCGTCGTCTTCGCGTCCTCCAGCGGCATGCTCGACGCACTGGACGTGCCCACGCTGCAGGCGATCTACAGCGGCGAACGCCGGCGCTGGCCAGACGGCAGCCCGCTGCGTCTCGTGCTGCGTGCGACCGCCGAGTCGGAGACCATCGCGCTGCGCGAGGCCCTGCCCGAGCTGAACCCGGCCCTCGATGCGGCCCTGGCCCGGCGGGACCTGCCCATGCCCGACGACGACCTCGCCGCCCTGGAGTTCCTCGCGCGCGTGAAGGGCACTTTCGGCACCACCTCGCTGGGTCTCGTGAACACGCTGAAGGCCCCGGTGCGGATCCTGCCCTTCGAAGGCGTACAGCCCCAGGCCGACCCGCAGCTGCCACAGCGCTATCGGCTGTGGCGTGGCTACCATCTCGTCCATCGGTCCGATCCGTCCGCCGAGGTCAGCCGCTTCGTCGATTTCCTGCGCGCCCCCGCCACCCTGCGGGTCGGGGCGCCACTGGGCTACCTCCCGCTGGCGCGCTGACGTGATCCCGTCGATGCCAGGCCCCGCGCCGGGGCCATTCCAGTCCGGACACCGCCTGCTGCGCTACGTGGCGATCGCGTCGGTCGTCTTCGTGTGCATGGCGCCGCCGGTGATGTTCAACATCCGCCAGTTCAAGGAACTCGAGGAGATCCTGCAGCGCGATGCACGCCTCCAGGCCCGGTTGATCAGCCGCTACGCGATGGCCTACCCGGACAGCTGGACCTTCAACACGGACCACCTCGAACCGCAACTCCACGAGGTCCTCGAGCCCGCGATGCGCACCGAGGTCCACATCGGCACGCAGGCGCTGCTGACCATCGGCCCTGCGCCGGCGCCGCCCATGGTCGAGGCCCGTCACCCGATCCAGATCTACGGGCAGACGGTCGGCACGCTGCACGTGTCGCAGTCGCTGAGCGATCGCCTGCCCTACATGGTGGCCGCGCTGCTGGGGGGCGGCACCTTCGCCACGCTGATGCTCTTCGGGCTGCATCGAGGGGTGTTCCGGCGCTTGCGGCAGGCCGAGCAATCGCGGCGTGCGGTGCAGGAGCGGCTTTCCGACATCGCCGAACTGTCCTCCGATTGGTACTGGGAGACCGACCCCTCGCAGCGGTTCACCGTCAACACGCTGTTCGACAAGAGCCCTTGGGAGGGCGGCGGTGCCATCGGGCTGAGGCCGTGGGACCTGCCGATCGAAGTCGACGGATCCGCCTGGGCCCCGGTGCACGCGGCCATGCAGGCGCGGGCGCCCTTCGAGATGCGCTATCCGATGCGCACCCCCGCCGGCCTGCGCTGGCACGAGGTGCGGGGCAAACCGCTGATCGGCCCCGAGGGCGTGTTCAGCGGCTACCGCGGCACCGGTCGGGACATCACCGACGACGTCCTGCGCGAGCAGGAACTCGCGCGCCATCGTGACGACCTGCAGCGGCTGGTGCAGGAGCAGACGGCCGACCTGTCGACCGCCAAACGCCAGGCCGAGGTCGCCAACGACGCGAAATCCCTGTTCCTCGCCAACATGAGCCACGAGATCCGCACGCCGATGAACGCCATCATCGGCTTGTCGCATCTCGCGCTGGCGATGGCCAGCGAGCCGAAGCTGCGCCAGCACCTGAACCACATCCAGCGCTCGGGCCAGCACCTGCTGGGGCTGATCAACGACATCCTCGACTTCAGCAAGATCGAGGCCGGCAAGCTGTCGATCGAACACGTCGCCTTCGACCTGGACCAGGTGATCGGCGACGCCGTCGCGCTGGTGGCCGACCGCGCCCACGCGAAGGGCCTGACCCTGCGGGTCCACCGGATGCCGGAAGCCGTGCAAGGTCTTCTGGGCGATCCTCAGCGCCTGACCCAGGTGTTGCTGAACTATCTGAACAACGCGGTCAAGTTCACCGAGCGCGGACACATCGAGCTCCGTTGCCACGCCGAGCCGCCCGACGCCCAGGGCCTGGTGACGCTGCGCTTCGAGGTGGCCGACACCGGCATCGGGCTGAGCGATGAACAGCAGCTGCGGCTGTTCCGCAACTTCGAGCAGGCGGACAACTCGACCACCCGACAGTTCGGTGGCACGGGCCTGGGCCTGGCGATCTCGCTGCGCCTGGCCCGCCTGATGGGCGGCGAGGCCGGCGTCGAGAGCCGGGAAGGCATGGGATCGACCTTCTGGTTCACCGCCCGGGTCGGGGTGGCGGACGACAGGGCCAGGGATCATGTGGAGCCGTCGGGGGCCGCATCGGCAGGGCGTGCCCCGCAGCCCCGCCCCCCCTTGTCCGCCGGAGCCGACACGATCGCCGGGGTCGCTCCTGTCAGCGGGCAGGCGGCCTCCCCTGCCGGCACCGCAGGCGTCCTGGAACTCGACGACGGGTTGCGCGCGCGGGCCGGGGCACGGGTGCTGCTCGTCGAGGACAACGAACTGAATCAGCAGGTGGCCGCGGAATTGCTGCGCCTGGCGGGGATGCAGGTCGATGTCGCCGACAACGGCGCACAGGCACTGGGGCGTCTGGCCGACCGCCGCTACGACCTCGTGTTCATGGACATGCAGATGCCGGTCATGGACGGCCTGACGGCCACCGCCAAGATCCGAACCGAGCCGCGCCACGCGGCGTTGCCGATCGTGGCGATGACCGCCAATGCGATGGCGCAGGACCGGGAACGCTGCCTGCAAGCCGGCATGAACGACCATCTGGCCAAACCGTTCGACCCCCCGCAACTGTGGGCTGTGCTGAAGCGCTGGCTGAACCCGTCTACGTCCGCCGTCGACCTTGCGCCGGCGCCGGCGCCAACGCCAACGCCGACGCCGACGCCTGCAGGCCTGATGGGTGGTGCGACGGCCGGCCCACCCTCGCCCGCCGTCGCCGTCTCCTCCCCGACCGTGGTCGGTGCAGCCCACGCGCCCTCCGCCACGCGACTGGACCCGATTCCCGGACTCGACGTCGATCGGGGGGTCCGGCAGTGCGGGGGCAGCGTAGCCTTCTACCGGAAGGTCCTGATCAAGTTCACGCAGTCCCGGCAGGGCACGGGACGCGCGCTGGAGGAGGCGCTGGCCTCTGCCCGGTGGGAGGAGTTGTACCGCTGCGCGCACACCCTCAAGGGTGTGGCGGCCAACATCGCCGCACCCGAGTTGCAGGAGGCTGCGCATGCACTCGAACAGGCGTGCCGACCACTGTCGCCAGCCGCCTCGCGCACGGCCGGAGACAGCGCGCCGCTGGCGGCCACACCCGGACCCGCCGAGGTCACGGCGCTGGGCGAATTGACGCGCGCCGTGTGCCAGACCTTGCATCAGCTGACCGACGCCCTGCGGGCCCGAGGGTTCGTCGACCCTGTGGCACCGTCGACGCCGACACACCCGTCGAAGCCCAACTGAGCCTGGATCCATGGACCCCATCGTCGAAGCCGCGATGCGAAAGTGGCCGAGCGTGCCGCATTGCCACGGCTGGCTGGCGCTCGACGCGCGGGGCCAGTGGTACATGCGAGACGAGACGACGCAGGCGGCCGGCCCGTTCCCTTCGGTCAAGGGCAGCATGGTCCGCCATGACAAGTTGCGCGATTTCATCCAGCGCAACTATCTGCGCGACGAGCGCGGGGCTGCATACTTCCAGAACGGCCCGCAACGGGTCTACGTGGATCTGGAGGCTGCTCCCTACGTCTGGCGGGTCGACCGCGCGATCGACGATCGGGCCGCCGGCTCGAGGGACGGTTGGCGCGTGTGCGCGCACACCGGCGAGCCCGCCTCGCAGGTGCTGTCCGCCTGGATGGACGAGGCGGGAAGGTTGTTCCTGCTGTGTCGCCTGGGTTCGGTGGGCGACGCCTTCGGCATCGTGCACACGCTCGACATGGAGGCCGCGGCCGATGCCGTGGAGGCCGGCCGGTGGGACCCTCAGCCCTGCACCGGCGACGAGCTGCCCCGACGATTCGGCTTCGTCCTGAGGCCCCGCCCGGCCGGGCGCTGAAGCGCGCAGACGGCCGGACGCAGATTCAGCTCACTGCTTGGCTTCGGAGGCCGGCGCAGCGGGCGCGGCGGGCTCCTCGAGCTTGCCACCCGACTGGTTGGCGAGGTAGACCACGGCACGACCGATCTCCAGATCGGCGTAATCACCGCCACCCTGGGCGCCCATCGCGCCCTTGCCCTTGAGCGCCGAGGTCAACAGTGCCTCGTAACCCGTGGCGATGCGCGGCGCCCAGGCGGCTGCGTCACCCAGCTTCGGGGCACCGGCGGCACCCGAGTTGTGGCATGCACCGCAGACCATCTGATAGACCTGCTCGCCGGTCTTGAGCGTGGTGACGTCCGACGCATCACGCAACTCCAGGCGCGCCACCGGGGCGATCCGCTGGGCCACGGACTGCGCGTCCATGGCGGACGTGCCGGCGCCGACGCGATCGCCCATGACGACGAACTTCACCAACAGGACGATGATGACGATCGGCACCACGAAGGAGGCGACCACCGCCCAGATCAGCTGACGCGGCGTCTTGATCGGACCTTCGTGCGCTTCGGCGGCGGCGGAATGCGGATCGCTCATGGGGGGCCTCGGGCGGATCGTGGAGAAGTCTTGGGTGGTTCTGGATGTCGTGCCCGAACACATGACCTGCGCTGCTCGTGCGCAGCCCGTCCCTCGGTCCGATGCAACCCATAAGTATAAGCGGCGCCCCTGACGCGCAGCCTTCGGCATGGGCTTCGGCGCGCCGCCGGGCGCGTCCGGCCGTCCCGGCCCACGCGGAGCCCAGGCGCTAGAATCCACTGTCTGGCGACCGTGGTGAAGTGGATATCATGCGGCCCTCCGAAGGCCGCGTCGCAAGTTCGATCCTTGCCGGTCGCGCCAGCACCCAGACATTGCCCACGCAGGGCTGCAGTGTCCGGCTTCGGCCCGCCACCGGGCGAACCTTCGCCACAATGGGACGCTCTCCTGTCCACCCTCAGGCGCATCCCATGGACCTGTCCCGATTCCCCCGTCGTCGCTACAGCGACGGCCCGACCCCCATCCACGCCCTGCCGCGCTTCAGTGCCGCACTCGCCGCCACCTGCCCTGGCGGGCGCGGGCCCGAGGTGTGGATCAAGCGCGACGACCTGCTCGGCCTGGCGCCGGGCGGGAACAAGACGCGCAAGCTCGAGTTCCTGGTCGCCGACGCCCTGGCCCAGGGGGCGGACACCCTGATCACCTGCGGCGCGCCGCAGTCGAACCACTGCCGCATCACGCTGGCTGCCGCGGTCAAGGAAGGCCTGAAGTGCCGCTTCGTGATCGAGGAGCGGGTGCCCGGCAGCTTCGACGAGCACGCCAGCGGCAACCACTTCCTGTTCCGGCTGCTCGGGGTCGAGGACCTCACCGTGGTGCCCGCGGGCACCGACATGCCCGCCGCGATGAAAGCGGTGGCCGAGGCGCTGGCGGCGCAGGGCCGCAAAGGCTACGTGATCCCGGGCGGCGGCTCGAACGCGCTCGGCGGCCTGGGCTACGTCGCCTGCGCGCAGGAATTGCAGCAGCAGATGTTCGACCTCGGGGTCGGCTTCGACCACATCATCGTCGGCTCGGGCAGTTCGGGCACGCACGGCGGCCTGGTCGCCGGGTTTCTCGGCAACCGCATCGGCGTGCCGCTGACCGGCATCGGCGTCAGCCGCGATCCGGCCGATCAAGCGCCGTTGGTGCGGCGCGAGGCGCAGGCCGTGTGCGACCTGCTCGGCCTGCGCCTGACGGTGCCGGACGACGCGGTGCGCTGCGTGGGCGGCTACTGGCAGCCCAAGTATTCGGTGCCCAACGCCGCGATGGTCGAGGCGGTGCAGATGCTGGCCCGCACCGAGGCCATCCTGCTGGACCCGGTCTACACCGGCAAGATCATGGCCGGGCTGATCGGCATGGCCCGACAGGGTACGTTCGCCCCCGGCCAGCGGGTGCTGTTCCTGCACACGGGCGGGATGACCTCGCTGTTCGCCTACCAGGACGTGCTGCTCGGGCGCGGTTGAGCGTCTGCGCGGTACGATGCAGCCACCCCGACCACCGGGTTGTCCGGGCGCCGTCCCTGCGGTGGCCTGAGCGCCCGGCGCCGCCTGCGGCCAGCGGCTTCAGCGGCCGCCGGTCACGTCCAGCACCGTGCCGGTGATGTAGCTCGCCTCGTCGGACAGCAACCAGACGATGGCCGCGGCCACTTCGTCGGCCGACCCGCCGCGCTGCATCGGCACCAGCGGCGCCATCTGCGCCACCCGGTCGGGCAGCCCGCCGCTGGCGTGGATGTCGGTGTCGATGATCCCCGGCCGCACCGCGTTGACGCGCACGCCTTCGGTGGCGACCTCCTTGGCCAGCCCGACGGTGAAGGTGTCGATCGCGCCCTTGCTCGCGGCGTAGTCGACGTACTGGCCGGGCGCGCCCAGCCGCGCCGCGGCAGAACTCAGGTTGACGATGGCGCCGCCCGCGCCGCCGTGGCGGCGGCCCATGCGCCGCACCGCCTCGCGCGCGCAGACGAAGCTGCCGGTCAGGTTGATCGCCCACATGCGCTGCAGGCGCGCCACCGACATGTCCTCGACGCGCTGCGGCATGTCGACGACGCCAGCGTTGTTCACCAGGCCGGTCAGGCGGCCGAGCCCGGCGTCGACGGCGGCGAACATCGCCAGCACCTGCGCCTCTTCGGCGACATCGGCCTGCACGACCAGCGCGCGGCGCCCGAACGCGCGCACGCCGTCGGCCACGGCCTGCGCCGCCTCGGCATCCCGGGTGTAGTTGACGGCCACGTCCCAGCCGGCGCGGGCCGCGCGCAGCGCGGTGGCTGCGCCTATGCCGCGGCTGCCGCCGGTGACGAGCAGGACGCGAGAGGCTGAGGAGTCTGAAGCGGAAGGCGCGGACATGGCGGTCTTTCTGTGGGATGGCGGCGCGCAGGCCGCGAAACGGACGCCGATGGCTCAGCGCCCCAGTTCCTCGGCCCGGTCGCGCGCGGCGTGGAGCGCGCGCACGAAGGCCGGGCGCACCTGCAGCGACTCCAGCGTGGTGATCGCGGCGTGGGTGGTGCCGCCCTTGGAGGTGACGCGCTCGCGCAGCGTCTGCGGCGTCTCGTCGGACTGCATGGCCAGTGCGGCGGAGCCGGCGAAGGTCTCCTGCGCGAGTTGGCGCGCGGCGCCGGCGTCCAGCCCCATCTCGACGCCCGCCTGCACCATGGCCTCGAGGAAGTAGAAGACATAGGCCGGCCCGGAGCCGGACAAGGCCGTGACAGCGTCCAGGTCCGCCTCGCGCGGCAGCCACAGCAGGCTGCCCGTGGGCGCGAGCACGGCCTCTGCCAGGACCCGGTCCTCGGCCGAGACGGCTTCGCGCGCGTACAGCCCGGCGATGCCGCGGCCGACCAGCGCCGGGGTGTTGGGCATGGCGCGCACCACCCGCGGGCTGCCACAGGCATCGACCAGGGCGTGGCTGCGCACGCCGGCCATGATGCTCAGGTGCAGCGCGTCGCGCACGTGCGGCGCGCACGGCTCGGCCGCCTGCGCGAAGACCTGGGGCTTGACGGCCCACACCACCAGCGCCGAGCGCGCGAGCACGGGCTGCGCCTGCGCCAACGGCTGCAGGCCCAGTGCGTCACGCAGCCGGGTGCGCTGGGCCTCGTCGGGCTCGACGACGGTGAAGGTCGCGGCCGGCACACCGGCCCGGCACAAACCGGCGAGGATCGCGGTGGCCATGTTGCCGCCGCCGATGAAGGCCACGGCACCCGGGCCCAGGCTGGAGAGCATGGAATTCATCGCGCGAAGTGTAGGGGCCCACGTCCGGGCTCACACCGGACATACACCGGACCCGCACCCGGGCTCATGTCGGACGCATGCCGGGGCTCGTGTCTGACGTGTATCCGGATCGCACCGGGCCGATACCGGAGGCCACCGACGCCACGTGCGCCGGCGCGACACCGTCGCAGCCTCACCAACTCGCGCCGAAGGTCTGGCGCAGCGCGTCGATCTGCTCCTCGGTCAACGGCGTCGCGCGCCCCTGGCTCAGCAGCCACAGGCGCGCGGTCTCCTCCAGTTCCTCCAGCACGGCGCTGGCCTCGGACGGGCTGCGGTGCCAGACGTTGGGCCCCAGGCGGTCGAGCATCACGGCGCGGATCGGGGCGCCGCGCGCGCGGGCGTCGGCGATGCGTTGCGCGACGAGGTCGGCCGCCGCCGGGTCGCCCGGGCGGTGGTAGGGGATCAGCGGGACGTGGCCAACCTTCATCACGAAGTAGGGCGTGATGGGCGGCACGATGTCGTCGGCATGCCACACGCCCTGCAGCGTCAGCGCCACCAGGTGCGTGCTGTGGGTGTGGATCACGCAGCGCGCCTGGGGGTCGGCGTCGTAGATCCGCCGGTGCAGCGCGAGCGTCTTGCTCGCCCGGTCGCCCGCGGTCTGCACGCCCTGCGCGTCCAGCCGCGCCAGCCGCGACGGTTCGAGCCGGCCCAGACAGGCGTCGGTGGGCGTGATCAGGAAGCCGTCGGGCAGCCGCACGCTGATGTTGCCCGCCGTCGCGTGCACATAGCCGCGCTCGTACAGACTGCGGCCGACGCGGCAGATCTCCTCGCGCAGCGTGGCTTCGGTGTGTGCTGGATCGTCGAGAGTCGTCATCGGGTGCGCTGCCGCGTCCGCGTGCATGCCGGGCATCGGTCGAGGTCGGGCCTCAAGCCCGTTCGAGCGTCTCGAAGGCCCGGGTGAAGAAGTCCATGCCGCCGAAGTTGCCCGACTTCAGCGCCAGGTGCAGCCCCGCCGGTCGCGCCGGCGGGGTGGCATGGCACCACGGCACGCCCGGGTCGATCTGCGGGCCGATGCGCAGCTGCGTCACCCCCAGCGCCTGCACACAGGCACCCGAGGTCTCGCCACCGGCCACCAGCAACTGGCCCACGCCGGCCGCGCACAGCCCCGCGGCCACGCGCGCCAGCGCCTGCTCGACCAGCGCGCCGGCGCGCTCGGCACCGAGCTGCGCCTGCACGGCCTTCACCGCCTCGGGCGCGGCGGTGGCGTAGACCAGCACGGGCCGCTGGCCCAGGCGCGGGCTGACCCAGTTCAAGGCCTGCGTTGCCAGATCGTCCCCGGCGGCCAAGCGCAGCGGGTCGATCGCGAAGGCGCGGTCGGGCCCGCCGTCAGGGTGGGACAGGAAGGCGGCGACCTGGGCATTCGTCGCCGCCGAGCAGCTGCCGCTGACCACCGCACGGGCGCCCGTGGCAGCCGGCAGCCGGGTCGCCTGAGGGCTGGGCGCCAGACCGTGCAGCGCCGGGATGCCGATGGCCAGACCGGAGCCGGCCACCACCAGTGCCAGATCCTGCGCCGCCTGCGCGAGCACCTGCAGGTCGGCATCGGCCACGGCATCGGCCACGGCGAAAGCACAGCCTTCGGCACGCAGCGCGGCGATGCGCTCGCGCACCGCGTGCGCGCCGCGCGCGACGGTGCGGTGCTCGATCAGGCCGCAGCGCGCACCCGTCAACTGCGCCTGCATCACGCGCACCAGGTTGGCATCGGTCATCGGCGTCAGCGGGTGGTGGCGCATCGGGCTGTCCGACAGCAGCAGGTCGCCGACGAACAGGTGACCCTTGTAGACGGTGCGCGCGTTCTCGGGGAAGGCCGGCGTGACGATGGCGAAATCGGTGACGGCCCCAGCCGGTGCCCGCGCCTGCGGATCGTCCGAATCACGCGACGCGGGTGCCTCGGGGCCACCCAGCGCCGCCATCAGCGCCTGCGCCACCGGGCCGATGTTGCCGCGCGGCGTGGAGTCGAAGGTCGAGCAGACCTTGAAGTAGATCTGCCGCGCGCCGGCCGCGCGCAGCCACCGCAGCGCCGCCAGCGACTGCCCCACCGCCTCGTCCACCGGCGCAGTGCGCGACTTCAGCGCCACGACCACCGCATCGACCCCCACCAGCCCAGCCGATGCGGCATCACCCTCGGGCACGCCGATGGTCTGCACCACCCGCATCCCGGCCCGCACCAGGTTGTTGGCGAGGTCAGTGGCGCCGGTGAAGTCGTCGGCGATGCATCCGAGGATCATGGCGGGCTGTCCTTGTCGTAGCCGCAGCGCGGCGAGCGGCGCACTGTAAGCCAAGGCGGGGCCGCCGCTGCCGGATGCCGAGGTCGGCGATCGGCGCGGCGCGGTGCCTGATGCACCGCGCGGGCGTCCACGCTCGCGCCGTCAGGCCGGACGCCGGGCCTGCGGCCCGAATCGGTCAAGCCAGCCGATACAGGCGATCGGTCATGGCGCGAGGTCGAACACCAGGATCTCGGCCCCACGCCCTTCGTCGACGAGCAGACGCGGCTCGCCCTCGAGCGTCAACGCATCGCCCGCCTCGAGCGCGCAACCGTTGACGCGCACCGCGCCGCGCGCGACGAAGACATAGCCCAGCCGGGCCGGGTCCAAGCCGACATCGACGCGCTCGGCGCCGTCGAACAGGCCGGCGCGGATCGCCGCGTTGGCGTGGATCGTCACCGAGCCCTCCCGGCCATCGGGCGACGCCAGCAGCGCCAGACGTCCGCGCTTGGCGGCCTCGTCGAAGTGCTTCTGCTCGTAGCCCGGGGCGATGCCGCGCCGCGCGGGCTGGATCCAGATCTGCAGGAAGTGCGTGTGGCGGTCGCTCGCGTGGTTGAACTCGCTGTGCTGCACGCCGGTGCCGGCGCTCATGCGCTGCACGTCGCCGGGCAGGATCACGCCGGCATGGGCGCCGCCGGGCGCGCCGTTGCCCATGCTGTCGCGGTGGGCGAGCGCGCCGTCGAGCACGTAGCTGACGATCTCCATGTCGCGGTGGCCGTGGGTGCCGAAGCCGCTGCCCGGGGCGATGCGGTCCTCGTTGATCACGCGAAGGTTGCCCACGCCCATGTGGGCCGGGTCGTGGTAGCCGGCAAAGGAGAAGCTGTGGAAGCTGCGCAGCCAGCCGTGATCGGCATAGCCGCGTTCTGCAGACCTGCGGGGGGTGAGCATGGCGCGTCCTTCGTGGGTGTGGCCCGGAACGGGCATGAGTCGGATTCAAACCGCCATCAGGCCACCATCAAGCTGCCATCAGGCCGCCGGCGAGCACTGGGGCGATGTCCCGAAACTCCCGATACTCCCGATACTGTAGGCACCGCCTCGGCAACGCTTGTGGCGGTCCCTTGACCGCAACGTTCGAATCCCATGAAGCCCCGCCCGGCCCCCCCGACCCATCGCCACCATGCGCTCACACCCGAGGCGCTGGAGATGGTCGACACCATCGCGCGCACCGGCAGCTTCGCCGCGGCCGCGCGCGCCCTGGGCAAGGTGCCGTCGGCGCTGACCTACAACGTGCGCCAGCTCGAGGAGGCGCTGGACGTGCTGCTGTTCGACCGCAGCTCGCGTCAGGCGCAGCTCACGGCCGCCGGCACCGAGCTGCTGACCGAAGGCCGCCGCCTGCTGCAGGAAGTGGGCGCGGTGGCCAACCGTGTGCGCCGCGTGGCCTGCGGCTGGGAGACGCAGCTGTCGATCAGCGTCGACGAGGTGGTGTCGGTGACCACGGTGCTGGAGATCGCCGCCGACTTCTACGCGCTGCGGGCACAGGACACGGCGGAGGATGACGACCCGTCGACCGGGTCGGGCTCGACCACCCGCCTCAAATTGCGTACCGACGTGCTGACCGGCACCTGGGAGGCCCTGACTTCCGGCCAGGCCGACCTGGCCATCGGCGTGACCGGACACCTGGTGCCCCCGCCCGGCCTCGAGGCGCGGCCCCTGGGTCAGGTGCGCTTCGTCTATTGCGTGGCCCCGCACCACCCGCTGGCCGGCGGAAACTCGCCGATCGAAGACGCCCTGTTGGTGGCGCACCGCGCCGTGGCCGTGGCCGACACCGCACAACGACTCGCACCGACGACGGTGAACCTGCTGCCCGGCCAGGACGTGCTGACCGTGCCGACGATGCGCGCCAAGCTCGAGGCGCTGCGCCTGGGGCTGGGAGGCGGCTATCTGCCCGAGCCCCTGGCCCGCCCGCTGATCGACGTCGGCCAGCTGGTGCCGCGCGCCACCGCGCGGGGCGAGCACCTGGAAGCCCTGTCCTACGCCTGGCGCGCCGAACACGGCCCCATCGGGCTGGGGCGCGCCCTGCAATGGTGGCTGCAGCGGCTGGAATCGGCTCAGACGCGCCTGGGGCTGCTGGACCGTCAGGCCGCCTTGCGCGGCGCGAGCCAGCCCATCACCGCATAGGCCAGGACGGCCGTGGCCACGACGCCGAGGCCGTAGACCAACGCGATCAGGAACCAGTCGGCCGGCCCGCCGGCGTCGGTGAAGCCCGAGGACGACACGCGGGCCATGATCACCAGCGCCAGCACGCCACCGAACAGGCCGATCAGTTCGGCACGCACCAGACGGCGCGCGACGATGCCCTTCTCGCGCGCCAACAGGGCCACGAAGGCGGCAACGCCCAGCACGGCCAGGCCCAGCATCAGCCAAAGCATCGGGCCCAGCATCTCCTGGAACACCGCCAGGAAGACCAGAGGGTCGAGTTCCTTCACGTCATGACTCCTTCGCGTCTCAGGCGCGGCCGCGCAACATGCTGATGTAGGTGGGCTTGAGCGCCATCGTCTTCATCACCCAGCTGATCCACAACTCCTCCAGCGGCGCGATCACCCCCGGGAAGGACATGACCAGGTTGTCCTGGTAGTCGAACTCGATCAGCATCGCCTGGCCCAGGCGGGTGATCAGCGGGCAACTCGTGTAGCCGTTGTAGGCCTGGGTCGAGGGCTGGCCTCTCAGGTCGCCGATCAGGTGGTCGACGGCCACCGGCACCTGCCACTTCACGCTGGCGGCCGTCTTGCCCTTGGGCACCCCAGCGACGTCGCCGACGGCGAAGACATTCGGGTAGCGCCTGTGGCGCAAGGTGGCGCGATCGACCTCGGCATAGCCATCGGCCGCGAAAGGCCCCTCGGTCCAGGGCAGCGGGCTGCGCCGCACCACCTCGGGCGCGCGCATCGGCGGCACGACGTTGATGAAGTCGTAAGCCTGCTCGGTCGTGCCCAGGGGTGTGCGATAAGTGGCGATGCGCCGGTCCAGGTCGATGGCCTGCAGCACATGCTCATGGTGGACCTTGACGCCGCGGTCGGCGTACAGCATGCGCACCTTCTCGGCCACGATGGGCACGCCGAACAGGGTCTTCGCGTGTGCCATGTAGTGGATCTCGGCCTTGCCGCGGTGGCCACGGCGGCGCAGATGGTCATCGGTGATGAAGGTGTACTTCAGCGGCGCGCCGGCACACTTCATCTCGCCGGCGGGCCGCCCGAACAGACCCACGCCCCCCTTGTCGGCGAACTGTGACAGGGCACGCCAGGTTGCCGCCGCCCCTGCCGGACTCAGGTAGATGCTGCCCAGGCCGTCACGGCCGATGCGGGCGGTGTCCATCCCCTCGATGCCGGCGTAGTTCAACTCCAGGCCCAGGGCGACGATCAGGTAGTCGTAGCCGAAGGTCCGGCCAGCGTCGGTCACGACCTTGCGCCCTTCCGGGTCGATCTCGGCGACCTTCTCCTGCACCCACTGCACGCCCTTGGGGACATAGTCAGCCGTGCCGGAGACGGGATAGGCCTCGGGTTTGATGCCGGAGGCCACCAGCGTGAAGCCGGGCTGGTACCAGTGCTCGCGTCGCGGGTCGATGACAGTGATGACGGCGCCGTCCAGTGCGGACGCCAGCCGGCTGGCCGCGGTCAGCCCGGCCGCGCCGCCGCCGGCGATCACGATGCGGACCTGGGTGCGAAGCTTGTCGGCCCGGGCCGGCGCCACCGTGGCGGCCAGCGGCAGAGCACCCAGACGGGTGAGAAAACGTCGCCGCGCGCGCTGATCGTCGATCGCGCGCGCGCCGGGTGCGGGGTCATCTGTCATGGCCATCCTCCTGACGCTGCGTCGAATGGCCGGATTTATACCCCAGGGGGTGTCAATGTCGGCACAAGAGGCAGCGTCAGGCTTGACAGCGGTCAAGCCTTGGTGGGGCACGGACGACCACCCAGAAGTCGGCGGGGCGTGGCGGGCCCGGCCGACGGGCCCGCAGCGTCAGCGACCCGGCAATTCGATCCCGGGGAAGATCTTGATGACGGCGCTGTCATCCTCGCGCCCGTGCCCGGCGCTGGAGGCCTGCATGAACATCTGGTGCGCGGTGGAGGCCAGCGGCAGCGGGAATTTCGTCGCCCGCGCGGTGTCGAGCACCAGGCCCAGGTCCTTGACGAAGATGTCCACGGCCGACAGCGGCGTGTAGTCGCCGGCCAGCACGTGGGCCATGCGGTTCTCGAACATCCAGCTGTTGCCGGCACTGTGGGTGATGACCTCGTACAGCGCCGCGGCGTCCACGCCCTCGCGCAGGCCCAGCGCCATCGCCTCGGCCGCGGCGGCGATGTGCACGCCCGCGAGCAACTGGTTGATGATCTTGACCTTGCTGCCGGCGCCTGCCCGGTCACCGAGCCGGTAGACCTTGCCCGCCATCGCCTCTAGCACGCCCTCGCAGCGCGCGTAGGCCTGCGGTCGGCCGGCGGTCATCATCGTGATCTGGCCGGCCGCGGCCTTGACCGCCCCGCCCGAGATCGGCGCGTCCAGGTAGTGCAGGCCCAGCGCCTCGAGGCGTCGCTCGAAGTCGATCGACACGTTCGGGTCCACCGTCGAGCACATCACGAAGACGCTGCCCGGGCGCATCGCCGCCGCGGCGCCGCCACTGCCGAACAGGACGTCCTCGGTCTGCTGCGCGTTGACAACGACCGAGACGACCACGTCGCAGTCGGCCGCCAGCGCCGCCACGCTGTCGCAGGCCACGCCACCGTCGCGCGCGAACGCTTCGGCCACGCCGGGGCGGATGTCGAAGACCCGCGGGGACATCCCCGCACGCCGCAGCGACGCCGCCATGCCGGCGCCCATCGCGCCCAGGCCGATCAGGCCCACCGTCACATTTGCCACCACCTGGGCTGTCATCGCATGTCCTCTCCGTGGATCGCGCCGTCGGGTGACGGCGCCTGCATGGGCCGCAAAGACCCGGCCGGCCCGGCATGATTCCACCACGCCGGTCGGCGTTCAGGCCCGCACCGTGCCCGACCAGCCTGCCGCCACGCGTTCGACGAAGCCGCCGAAGCAGGCCGCATCCAGCCAGCGCACGACGACCACCGCGTCATGCGCGGGCTCGACCCAGACGAAGTGTCCACCGGCACCCATCATCAGCACGCTGTCGGCGCTGGCGGCCGGGAACTGCCGGCGGCCCGGGTTCAGCCAGGTGAGCCAGCCGTAGAACGGTGCCAGCGGCTGCGGCGTGGCCATGCGCGCGATCCACTCGGCGGGGATCAGGGCCTGCTCGCGCCCGTCGATCGTGGCCCGTCCCTGGCGCAGCAGCAGCTGGCCGACCAAGGCCTGGTCGTGCGCGCTGATCGACACGCCGCCGCCCCAGTGGGAGCCGCCGGGCGTGCAGGCGATGCGCTGCGCGGGCTCGGTGGCGGTGGCCGGCAGGTCGACGATGACCCCGTCGTAGCCGCGCCAGGCGAAGGCGTCGCGCGCGCCCAGTGGGCGCAGGATCTCCTGCTCGAAGACCTCGGGCAGTGGCTGGCGCCACAGGTGCTGCAGCGCCAGCGAGAGCTGGTTGATGCGCACGTCGTTGTATTCCCAGTGGCTGCCCGGTGGCCCGAGCGGTCGCGCATCGCCCTTGCGACCGGCGGCCGGGCGCGGGTCGAGCGCGACGGTGCGGTAGCGGTCGACCGTCTCGGGCACGCCGAAACAGGTGCCCTCCCACTCGCTGGTCTGCGACAGCAGGTGCGCCCAGGTGATGCCCCGGTTGTGCGTGCTGTCGAAGCCGATGCCTGGCAGGGTCGCCGACACGGGCGCGTCGGGGTCGGGCAGCAGTCCGCGCGCATGCGCCAGGCCGGCCAGCAGGGCCAGATAGGTCTTGGCCACGCTGAAGGTCAGGTCGGCCCGGTGCGGCTCGCCCCAGGCGCAGCGCACCTGCCCGGCCTGCAGGATCACGCCGCTGACGCCGCCGCGCGCGTGCACCGGCCCGAGCAGGCGGTTCCACGGCGCCGGGTCCGCCAGGTGGATGCCCCAGCGCGCCGGCTCGGCCAGCGGGTCTCGCGTCCAGTCGACCTCATGCGCCAAGGCGTAGGCGACGGCCTCTTCAAAGGGGTTCATGACGGGGGCCTCGTGAGCAATGTCTGCGCCGGCACGGCTGGCAGGGCGATGGAATCGCCATGCGCAGGCGAAGGACAGACGGGTAGACGAACAGACAGCCGGGCAGGCAGCCGGGCGGGCAGCAGACGGTGGGGCGGGCGCGATGAAGTGTGCGACGCGGCCACGGTCCGCGAGACGGCAGGCCTCACCCGCGCTCGATCCGGAACACCGCCACGCTGGCCAGCAGGTTGGGCCAACGCCGCACCACCTCGCCGTCCTGCAGCCCGAAGGCGTCGGTGACCTTCAGGCCGTTCTTGCGCGCCAGCACCTCGAAGTCGGCGAAGGTGCCCACGCGGATGTTGGGTGTGTCGTACCACTCGTAGGGCAGCGCCTTGGTCACCGGCATGCGGCCGGTGGCCACCCGCAGCCGGTTGGGCCAGTGGGCGAAGTTCGGGAAGCTGACGATGCCGATGCGGCCGATGCGCGCGGTCTCGCGCAGCATGCGCTCGGTGTTGCGCAGGTGCTGCAGCGTCTCGAGCTGCAGCACGACGTCGAAGCTCTGGTCCTCGAACAGCGCCAGGCCGTCCTCCAGGTTGAGCTGCAGCACGTCGATGCCGCGCTGGACGCAGGCATGCACGTTGGCGTCGTCGATCTCCACGCCGTACCCTGTGCAGCCGCGCGTGCGCTTCAGGTGCGACAGCATCTCGCCGGTGCCGCAGCCCAGGTCGAGCACACGCGCGCCGGCCGGCACCAGGCCGGCGATGATCTCGAGGTCGCGGCGTGGGGACATGGTCAGCCGATGTCCACGCGGTCGAACCAGGCGCGCACGACGCGGTGGTAGCGCTCATCGTCGAGCAGGAAGGCGTCGTGCCCGTGCGGGGCGGCGATCTCGGCGTAGCTGACGTCGATGCGGTTGTCCACGAGCGCCTTGACGATCTCGCGCGAGCGCGCGGGCGAGAAGCGCCAGTCGGTGGTGAAGCTGACGACCAGGAAGCCACAGCCGCGGGCAGCGTCGAAGGCGCAGGCCAGGTCGCCGCCGTGCTCGCGCGCCGGGTCGAAGTAGTCGAGCGCCCGGGTGATCAGCAGGTAGGTGTTGGCGTCGAAATAGTCGCTGAACTTGTCGCCCTGGTGGCGCAGGTAGCTCTCGATCTGGAACTCGATGTCCTGGGTGGTGTAGCCAAACTCGGCCGCGCGCAACTCGCGCCCGAACTTCTGCTCCATCGCGTCGTCGGACAGGTAGGTGATGTGCCCGATCATCCGCGCCACGCGCAGCCCGCGCCGGGGCAGGACGCCGTGGGCGTAGAAGTGCCCGCCGTGGAAGTCGGGGTCGGTGACGATGGCGCGACGCGCGACCTCGTTGAAGGCGATGTTCTGCGCCGACAGGTTGGGCGCGGTGGCGATGGCGGCGCAGTGCCGCACGCGCTGCGGGTGACGCATCGTCCAGCCCAAGGCCTGCATGCCGCCCA
>Ga0172372_10000936_pt1 | contig 45035 bp, 60 predicted proteins | sample LakKiv5m_2_FD_114544 | JGI IMG/M metagenome (GOLD analysis project Ga0172372, IMG submission 114544) | Freshwater microbial communities from Kabuno Bay, South-Kivu, Congo - kab_092012_9.5m | ecosystem: Environmental > Aquatic > Freshwater > Lake | place: Democratic Republic of the Congo...
TTTATAAATTTAGAATTTATATAAATTTTTGCTTCGCCATTATTGAGTGTTTTACAAAATGGAACCCATTCACAGCAAGGAAATCCATCTTGGTAGTGTCCTATGCATTTTGCATTTTTTATCGATGGTATCTTTACCATAGCCATACCACCAAAAGCAGAATCTACTTTAATTAAACCTGCATTTTTGGGAATGTGTATTCTTCTTGAATGCGAAAACATATTTTCTGCATCATTGTAACTTATAAAGTTTGGCCTATCAATTGTCATCATTCGTATTAAATCTGTTGGCATCCAATAATCGTGCCTTAGGGCCCACAGATCATAGTACTTATTTTCTTGGTTTGCACAAATCATATCCCAGTCATTATAATTAAAATTATCTAAAAAATTTTCTTCATTAATTTTGTGCACTGATCTATCGTCTGCATCAAACATGCATAACAAATCCCAATCAGAATAGTTTGATCTGACTAAATCCAAATAAGTATTTCTTGCAAGAGCAATTCTATCTGTTCTGCTGTTTATTGTTTGCTGTAGCTGCCCCAGACACACAAATTCAACATTATGATCATAATGTTTTAAATTCAATAAAGCGTGTACCGTTGCATCTTTTGAATCAGATTCTATAAAAATTATTTTATACTCTGAAAATAATTTAGCTAAATTTACAATATTATTATAAACTTTTGTTATATACTGCTCACAATCTCTAATTGCGCAGGCAAATATAATTTTTTCTTTTCTTTTACAATCCATTTTCAAGTTCCATTATTTTTTCAAAAATTAAATCATCTGCTGTTTTGAGATGTTTTACTTTTTCAAAGTTATTTTTTACTGACTCTATTTTAGAAAAATATAATTCTTCATTTAATAAGTTAAAGTCAGATAAGTCTTCCAAAAATATGATTCCTTCAGAATCAAAATCTTCGCAAATACTCCTATCACCATAGTATATAGGTATAGTTCCAGTAGCAAAACAATCAGTTACTTTTTCCGTATAGTATTTTGGGTAAACAGAATTTTCCATAGCAATGGAAAACATATAATCTTTTAATCCATCAATTTTATTTTTTATATTTCTATAGGTTTTTCCGTATATGTGATCTTTAAAAGTATTTGTGTCTTTTAATTCTTTAAACAAACTTATTCTTTTTTTATGGCCTGAAGTGTAATTTTTAAAACTTGTTATAAAAGAACAAACATTTGTTTTATTGTAAATTTTACATTCTGTTATCCATGGCATATTTGATGCTGGTGGACTGTAAATAAAAAAGTCACGATCTATTTCTACTATTCTTTTATCATTTACAAATATTTTTTTATAATTTTTTTTAAAATGAGGTAAATTATCTTTTATGTAATCTACAATCTGCCATATTATTTCACTAGATTCACCTAACCAACCATATTTTGGCCCAGGATAATTATCGTTACTTAAACAAATTATCATTACATCAAAGTAAACAACTGGATTAAAATTACTTGGATAAGAATTAAAAATCCATTCAAATGTTTTTGGATAATAATTTTCACAAGATCCATTTACAAAAGCATTTGTAAAAATATTTAATTTAGGCTTACTCACTCTGGAATCCAATATTTATTTTCTTTAAGAATATCCATCCAATGTTTTCCATGAAATCCAAAAGTATTTGTGGGATAATGTCCACAGTCTTTACCACAATCAAGTGGATTTTCTACTGAAAATTGTTTAGCCAATTCTGTTGGGGCAAATTGAAATCCACTTTCTTCTAAACAATTTCTTAAATGAGAGCATGTGTATACATCTTCCCCAACACATCCATTGTAATTTGTATGGTTTGCTATCGCTGCGACAGCTTTCATCATTTCTACGCTTCTTAAAGAAAAACCGCCATTGCCAACTTGTTTGTTTTCTTTAACCCAAGGATATTTCCATTCAAATGGCCAAGGAGAAGAAATCCAATCATAATTTAAAAATTCATCATTCCATTTATCAGAATTTAAAATATATCCATCCAAATGGTAAGTCATGTAAAATTTTGTATCACAAAATCTATAAAAATTAAATATTGTAAATTTTGCAAAATCTTGATAGTCTAACTTTTTATTAAAATATACAATTTTGCAATTTTGATCATAATTGTAATTTGTTGTATTTGAATATTTTTCATTTGATGTAAAAATAACAGATTTTTCTGTATATTTTTTCATTTGTTCATACAAAGAAAAATACTTTTCAGTTTGTTTTCCCCCACCGTCTAACATTATTGCTGTAGTATTTGGTATAATCATATAACAGTCCATCCTTCACAGTATATGTCGTCCCATTCTTTTGGAACCTCATTAGACGATCCAAACCATTGTTTTGGTGCTATGGTTTTTTTGCTGTTTGAAAGCCAACTACCCCACCAACTAAAAGAACTATTTGCAATTATGTGATAATTGCATTTTGACATCAAACACAATTCTATAAAATCATTTTTTGTATCAAAAATAAAAGTAGGTCTATTAAATATCTTTATAATTGGCAAAGCGTGTTCTAAGCTATCACTAAAAAGAATTATTGGTAAATCTTGAGGTAAAAGACTTAAAGCCTCCGCATAATAATCTATATTGCAAATTGGATGTTTATTTTGAATTTTTAAATAGTCTCCAATTCTTATATGCAGTGATATGCATTCACAAGGTATTGAATTCCTAAATCCATTTGCGGTTTTTTCTATGTATTCTTTAAACTTATATTCTTTTAAAAGATCTTCTTTATAGTCTTTAAAATATTTTTCAGATTGAAAGTATCCATGTATATTTGTATTATCTGGTAAATTTAAAACTTCTGGATTAAATTTAATATTTGGATATGGTTCCATGTATTTGTGTTTTATCTTATCACCCTCATACATTGGTAAACAAGATTTTGCACTTAAATTTTCAAAACAATCATCTATAAAAATATTTAAATATGGATTTTGTTTTTTGTGGTGTAAAGGTATTCCTATTTCATATCCATTTTTTTTGCCAATTGCAAATAAAGTTGCATATTGAAATAATTGATTTCCCAATCTACCCCATTCACCTAAGAACTGGAATATTATCATAAAATTTGTAACCTTTGTCTTTTATTGCCTTGTCAGTAAAAAATTGCCACTTATGTTCCGATTCTCTTTCATCAGACTGAATGTAATATGGTAAGTTTGGAGTTAGCACTAAAAAGTTTTCTTGAATTGTAGACGGAGAAATGTCCCAAGGAAAATGTAAATCATAAACAAAATGTTTTGCCGCTTCTAAAGCCGCTTTTTTATATCTTTCAGATACGTAAATAACGGCGTGAGCTGCCAACATTCTTCCTATTCTAAGAAAATTGTTATTGTATCTTGAACTTACATATCCAGGACATCCTGTAGAAACACCCAAGTAAATTGCATCACAATTATCCGGAACCTCTAACAAAGAGGTATATGCGTGTGTAATGCAAGCATCATCTTCTAGAACTAATGTCGGTCCATAGTTTAAAGATTTTTCTATGCATGCTATGTGTGACAAACCACACCCGGCAAGATATGGTTTCATGTGTGGATGTGTACTTTTGCACAATTCATCATTTGGATCAATTTTTATTGCAGGATATCTTTCATGATTTTTTATATTATATTTTTTGCACTGCTCTGTTATATCTTCGGCATTTTTTGTTGCCGAATCCAAATTTATCCAAAGTGTTTTAATTTCTGATAAATCTATCAACATTCTAATAACCTCAAAGTATTATAGTTTATTTAAAATAAATGTCAAATATATTTATTTGACTTTATCTAAAGATACTCTAAAGTACATCTTAAAAGATGAATCTAGAGAACCTTAAAGAACTTATTACTAAAGACTCTCAAATAGACTCTACAGAGTTAGGTATAGAGTCTCTTAAGATACCTCAAATACACTCCAAGTATCTAACAATACTTGCAGATGTCAAATTACTTTTGACAAAACACCAAAATGACTTGGCAGTGTTAAAACTTCGTAAATGGAAAATTTATACCGGCAAAGCTTCCAGAGAAGAACTTGAGGCATGGGGTGAGGAACCCTCAGAATTAACACTGCTAAAAAGCGATGTTGAGCAATTTGTGGAAGCGGATCCAAAAGTAATAGAACTTAAAGCTAAGCTATCCGTAACCGAAATAAAATTAAAGATGGTAGAGGAATTTATTAAATCCCTTAACAATAGAAATTTTATGATCAAATCTGCAATTGAATGGCAAAAAATGATGAATGGCATAGTATAAATATTATGTGGATATTGAAGTTGAATCTATTGATGAAGTTCGTTACTACATCAAAACAGAACAAGCACTCAAGAAAGAACTAAGGGATTATTTTTCCTTTATGGTTCCCGGTGCTCAATACATGCCTATGTTCAAGCGTAGGCTTTGGGATGGTAAAATTCGTCTTTATGACATTTTATCATCTACTTTGCCGAGGGGATTGAAATCATATCTTCAAAAATTCTGTGAAGACAGAAAATACTCCTTAAATATAAAAGAAAGCAAAAACCCTTTATGTGTTACGAAGGAAAAACTTTCGGAGTTTTACAAATCTTTGAAGGTTACAGTTCGCAAAAAAGACGTCCAGATGCACGACCATCAGGAACAGGCTATTTTGCATGCATTGAACAATCATCGTTCGGTAGTGATTTCTCCTACAGGATCTGGAAAAAGTCTCATTATATACGTCTTGGTTCGATTTCTTCAAACGGTACTTCCTACAGACCGCAAAATTCTTATTCTGGTCCCTACGGTTGGCTTGGTCAACCAGATGGAATCAGATTTTTTTGATTATTCCGGGCAGGACAGGTCATGGTCTTGCAAAAAATACATTCACAAAATATCTGCTGGCCAAGACAAGGACACTAAAAAGCAGATTGTTATATCCACGTGGCAGTCTATTTACAAGTTGCCAAAGGAATGGTTTTCTGACTTTGACGCCATATTCTTTGATGAATGCCATCAAGCCAAGGCAGAGTCAATAAACTTCATAGGACAGAAGCTACAAAAGGCTTGGTTTAGAATCGGGACTACAGGAACCCTCCAGCAGACACAGGCGCACAGGCTGAGCATAGAAGGCATTCTAGGGCCTGCTGTGCAGTTTATACAAACCAAAAACCTAATGACAAAGGGATTGCTTGCAAAGCTAGACATAGATTGCATAATCCTTAAATATAAAGAAGAGGACAAACAACTGCTGAAGAAGCAAAAGTATGCCGATGAGATAAAGTGGATCGTAAGCAATGACGAACGAAACAAATTCATCAAAGACCTTGCATTGCGGACAAAGGGAAACACCCTCATCCTATTCAACTATGTCGAACTGCATGGACGACCCCTCACGTCTCTCATCGAAGCAGAAGCAGGTGATCGAAAAGTATATTTTATCTCTGGAAAGACAGAAGCAGAAACAAGAGAATACATACGAAAGGTTGTTGACAAGGAAACGGATGCAATACTGGTGGCAAGTTTTGGTACTACCAGTGCTGGCATTAACATTGTCAATCTTGACAATATTATATTTGCGTCACCTACTAAATCCGTGATTCGCCTACTACAGAGCATTGGTCGTGGATTGCGCGTTTCTGCAAGAAAAAAATCGCTAAAAGTATATGACCTGGTAGATGACCTTACCATGAAATCGCACAAGAACCACGTCTTCAAGCACTTTGAAGAACGACTAAAGATATACAAGCGTGAAAAGTTTGATCACAAAATACATTCAATGATGTTCGGGCAAAGCTCAAAAGATAAATAGTAAGGAAGGGAGGACATGCTTATGTCCGATTCACTTCCTGAGAACAGCTTCTCGGGTGCATTGAGAGTTGTTAAGCTCACTTCTGGGGAAGAAATAATAGGTCTTGTTAGTGAGCCTGCACCCGATAAAATAAACATAAAACTTCCGGCAAAACTGGAAAACTATTATGGAAAAGATGAAACTGGGGGAGCAGTAGAATATGTTCGTTTAACAAATTATTTGATGAACGTAAAGTCGTTTGAAGTATCCATACCAAAGTCTGTCCTGGTATACACAGGACATCCAACATTGGAACTTGAAAAAATGTATGAAGTTTTTTTTATGACTATGCAAACTGATCCAAAGTTGATAGTAGGAAACGTGCCAGAAAATTTAACTGGCCCAGAAAATGGTTTGCAACTGTTAAATGAACTTTTTAATAATGAAGATTTTGTAAATTTTGTCAACGATTTAATTGAAAATTTTGAAGGTGTTGAAATATTAATGGATGATATTGATGAAGATGAAATAAGCGAGGAGAATGACATTACAGAGGACTTTTCTACAGTTGAAGCTCCGAAGCCACCTAAGCGAAAGAAACGCAATACAATGAAACCTGAGAAGAAATCCTTGCCTTATAATCCAGATAAGGACCCCAAGGATCCTGAGAGCTGGCCAGATGATCCTAGTCAATATTTAAATTAAAGATCTTTAGTAAGATCAGTTGGAGCATCGGGGTCTAATTTATAATAAGAATATTTAAAACTTGCATTGGCTTTGACAGTCACCACATCTTGATTGTCGGTTTGAAAATTTATACCAGATAAACTTATTGGTATAACATTAAAAAAAGTTACAGTAAGCTCTGAGCTATAGCAATCAATAGGGTCTAAAATTTGAAGAGTTGCGTCTATATGCCAATCTTCATAATTTAAATTATATTCAGTGTCATTTTCAATATTTGTTATATTCCTCATCCAGGAATAAAGAGATTTCCAGTTTTTTAAATCATAATCTACTATAAATTCTACTTTTAATGGCTCAAATTGTACAGATGTTGTTGCATAAGGAATGGTAACACCGAGTGTTGTTGGCTGGGTTGCTTCACCAATTGTCAAACCCGGAAGATTTGCTCTTTGACACATTAATTCAAATTGTCTTGTTCCACGGTTAAACAATAACTTAAAGTAATTATTGTACAGGGGATTTATGTTTGATGTGCAGTTTGACATAAAAATATTTATGGTAAATGAAAAACCTCCCGATTTCTCGGGAGGTTTTCGTGTGTCTTACACACGGTCACCTATTAGATGCTGTTACCGTGGAGGTTTTGGATTGCTGTAAAGCGGTAGTATTGGTTGATACCCTTTGTCAAGGTCTCGCCGTCTGGGTTTGCACCATTGAGAACGAATGGGTTGGCAACAACTCCATAACGTGTCTTAAATGCAATGCGAGGCTGGAAGGTATTGGGATCAACTGCACGTACCATTTGTAGCGGAACATATGGGCAGTAGAAGAGACCAGCGTCATAAGGCGACTCGCCCTTATAACCAGTGACGAAAAAGTTTACGCCAGATGGTGTGTAAGGATCGATATAAACCTTAATCTTACCGTGAAGGATACCAGCAAAGGTGCTTTGTGTGTCATCAACGTTGAGTTGAGGAGCGATTGCTGGGCTGAGGCTCATGAAGCCAGACATGGCGAGGGCTGCTGCGGTATCGCTATCGCAGATGATGAAGTTACCCTTACCACGGCGTGTTTCCTTGGCCACGGCATTGCACTCGCGTTCAATCTGGAAGCAAAGACCACGGAAGCGTTCTGCTGACCAACGGCCATCAGAGTCTTGATCAAGGTCGTATACACCACCAGTTGCAGCATTTGCAAGGTCTGCTTGAACAGATCCTGTACGAGCAACGTAGTAGATTGTGCGGACGATCTCGCGGTTGATTTCAGCAAGAATTTCTGTGCTGAGCAAGTTAGCGAGTTCGGCTTCAGCATCAAGACCGTGAACAGCCTTGAGATCTTGTGCCAATTCAACTGTGTAGTTGCTGGACAGTGCGCGTGTACGAGCTTGTACGGCAACACGGTCAATGGAGAATGCCATTTGATTCCATGTTTGGTACTTGGCAATTGCGTTAGAAGAACCACCAAGACCTTCACCGTAGTTTGTCAAAATACCACGGATAGTGTCAATGTCTGTTCCTGCACGCCAAGCTGTTGGATCTACGCCACCAGAGAATCCGCAAAGACCGCGAGTTGCTCTGAATCCTGCATCCAATGTCCAGCCTGCACCACCAAATGCTGGTTGTGGTTCTTGGAACATGGCTTCAGCGTATGTGTTGGAGCTATAGGTTTGATCGCCCTTATAGTTTGCACGCATTGCAAAGATAAGGCCAGTTGGGGCTGTCATTGGTTGTACGCCGCAAATATCGTATGCCATTAGGTTTGGCATAGAACGGCGAACAAGGCTGATGAGAACTGGATCATAGCCAGAGACTGCACCAGTATTGGTGAAAGACTGAGGCATGCCCAAGTTGTTCGATGTCATGTCTTCTGTAAGGTGCTGAGAGCGAATTGCTTGCTCTTGGTTCTCAAGAAGAACGGCGGTTACTTTCTTACGGTAATCATCCTTAATTGATGGAAGAGCATCGTGATCGAGCACGGGATTCCATTTTTCTGTTAGGATGTCATATGGTGTGTTATCTGAAAAATTCATTTTAGTGATATCTCCTGTTGAGTAAAATTATTTATAATTTTTAAATTTTCTTGTTGATTCGCCCTAACGCGTTTACGTAACCTTCTACCAAAGTTGTTGGGGCTTGTTTGACTGTGGCAAAAGTTTGTTCTTCGGTTAAAATTTTTGTTGAAACTGGTCTTGAAGATGACAAGTAGTTTTCCTTAATTGCAACTAATTTGTTTCGATATTCGTCTGGAGATCCAAACGAAACATTTTCCATTAAAGACTGCAATTTAGCAACCCGAGTATCTGCAAGATCCTTTGTCTCTGCAACAAATATTCCTGCACATTCTGTTAAGGAAACTTCCTTCTTGAGTTGCATGTTGTTGTTAAGAACATTATTCAATTGTTCTTGCAAGTCTTTGTTTTGTGCATAAAGTTCATCAAGAACATTGTATTTTTCAGATGGAACATCAATGTAGTGGTTTTCAAAAAGATTTTTTAGACCACTGATGAAGTTTTCTGCAATTTGTGTCTTAATTCCTTTTTCTACCGCAACCGTGTTTTCTTGCATCCACTCTTCGACAACATATTCAAGATAATCATCAACTTTTTCAACCAAGTTATTGGTTACGTTTGACAAATAATCCTTGACACTGTTGTCAACTTCCTCAAGAACAAGGGCAACGTTCTTTTCAACCTTGTCTTGAACGGCTGCTTCAAAAACGGCTTCAAGCTGTTCTACCATTTCTGGTGAAACATCTTCACCTAGCAAAGAAACAATGGATTCGCGGAATTTAGCCTTAAAAGCCTCTTCCATTTCTTCCTGTTCCTCGGTTTCTTCGGTTTCTTCGGTTTCTTCCTCTGGAGTTTCTTCTTGTGAAGCACCATAAGCAGCCATTGGGGCTGCAGCAGCCATAGCCGCTGCTTGAGTTGGAACTTGAGATCTTGCCCTGTTGGCTGCGCTAAAGTCAATAGCAGCAGGCAACATGTCAGATTTGCCGTCAGGCAGTTGGCTAACGCCATTAATTGGCATTTGCATGATTGTTTCTGTTAGAGATGTTTTCTTTTTTTGGCTCATATCAATATATCCTTAAACTTTAATTATTTATAAAAAATTACAATCCTATGTAACCTTGTCCTGCAGTAATTTGTTGTTTTTGTCTTTTTGGAAGTTTAGCTAATTGGTCTGCGGTATAATCAACACCCATGACCTTTGTTGCATAATCAAAGGGATCTACACCAAGTGCAGCAAGATAATTCATTTTTCCTGACAATTTTTTGCCAAGTTCTCCCATTCCAGTGTTTAAAGCTGCCCTGGACAACCCTAGGCTTACCAATCTTCCAGCAGGCTTGAACAATGTTTTTTTAATATCTATATCTCCTGATTTGTCTTTTGCAGGACCAAAATCCATTAATTCAGATCCTGAATCGGCACTTGTTGGATAACCTAAACTTCTTTTTACTGTTCCTAAAGCGGCCAAATATTCAAGAGATGGGCGATCTTCGGGCATTTGATCAAAATCTATGTCAGAGACATATTTTAATACATTCTTAAAGTCTTTTGAAACTTTGCCACCAAGTCTTTTTTGAAAATCATCCTCAGATTCTCCTTTTTGTTTTTCTGTATCAAACCCGACAGTTGAAAGTGCTACTAATGGATTATTAAGAATATTGCTATCTGCATTATTTTTAAGCGTGGGGAGCGCAGTAGATTGATCATTTACAACTCTATTTGCCCAATTTGGCATTGTAGAACCGGGAGACCATTCGGCATTACCTCCTCCAGCTCCACCCCCCATATTACTACCACTAGGTGAATTCTCGTTGAGGACATGCAAAAGAAATAATTTGGTGTCTTTGTCTAGATACATTATAAGTTTCTAAAAAATTCGTTAAAAACCTTTGTCATATTTTCTGAAAGATTCTTTTTGGAAGACTTTTTTATCAAATTTTTTGCTCTTTGAAGTTGTCTTTCTTCCCAAATTCCATTGTCAAACACCCATTCCTTTCCTTCCATAATTCCATTTACGAAAGCATTTGGAGCTGAAGGATCTGCAACAATGTCAATTGCAGCCAACATAAAATCTTCTTGAACTTCTTGATAGCCATTCTTGGCCTTCAAAGAGCCCATTCCTCTCGTTGACACACCTAGCTGAGCACCTTCGTCAATTAGGTTCTTTACAATCTTTCCCATTGGAGTATCAAGAACTTTGGCTTTTCCATATACGTTCTTTCCATCCTCATTAAGTTCCTTGACTATGTGGGAAACTCTGTCAAGATTTACTGTGGGTCCTGTTGGGTGGTTGAGTTCACCGAGAGCACGCCCTTTATTTACATATTCTGTAATGTATCTTCCAGTTTCTTTGGCAAGCGTGTTTTTTGGATATATTCTTCCATTTCGATTTTTTACATCAGATTGCATAAAAATGCCTTCAATGAAGTAATTCTTTTCTCCATTGCCAACATTTTCTTTAACGTACTTAATATCTTCTGTAAGTTCGGTGATTAACTTCATTTTTATCCCCAGTTTCCGTAAGCTGGATTGCCCCATTGTCCTAATAACCACCCAAGATATGCTCCTGGGCTGCTAGCTGGACCAGAACCTTGCCATGCATTTGGATTATTCCAATTTTGGAAAACATAATTCCAACGGTTAACCCACTGAGGAGGAGCTCCAGCTGGTGGTGCTGGAATATTTCCACCTGTTGGTTCGGGTACTGGTGCTTTATCACTGGGTCTCATTAATTCTGGTTGTCCAAATCTAGCCATTTCGGGTCTATCGCTATCTCCAGCGATACCTGCAACAGCCATATCTTCAAAAATATTTTTTGATATCTCTACGTATTTTTCCTGCAGTTTAGTGCCAACTTTCTCATAAAGAGCCTTGGTAGTATTTTTTTTGCACTCAACTGCATTTTCTTCAATTACATCTTTGATAATTTGTCTTGTTTTTGTAGTCATCGAAACAGTCCTTTTGCTTTGTAGTAAAAATCTAAGTGATTGTTGAAAGAATTTATTGATGTAAATAAATTTTCTGTCATTAATTTTTTATTTTTGACGTTTAAATTGTCAAATAATTCTTTCAGTGCCTTTATTTCATTTTCATCAATATTTATAATACTGCTATCTTTTAATTGAATTTTTGATGGGTTTTCCAAAAGAGATACAAAAACTTCTAAATCTTTTGTTTTTGGTAGAGATTCTTCTTTAAACAAAATTTTTCTATAACTTTCATTTAAAGAATGTGTAATTGCTTCATTAAGTTTTATGGATAAACTTTGAACTAAATTTTTTTTAAAGTAGTTGTCTTCTTCCTCTAACAGTGCATTGATTCCATTTTTTATAAGTTTATAGGATATATCATTCATGCCGCTGGAGCTCCCTCTTGTTGCCCTTCAATCTGTTGTTGTGCCATCATTGCCATTTGTTCTGCCTGGAGTTTTTGTCTATCTTCAGACATCTGGGTATCCATGAGCTTCATCTCTTCCTCGGTCTGCCTTAGTATGTTTCTTTTTACATAATCAATTGAAAAATATTTTCCAAGATATGGTTCTACGAATGATAACATTTTCATTCTTTCAGCCATAATTTCTGTTTCTTTTAAATCCCAGAAATAATTATCCGTATTAAAAATAAACTTTATGTCACTGCGCATCTCCACCCAGTCGTCTTCTGTCATTATTCCTTTAAGAATTACTTGAATTCTAAGGAAATCCAAAAACATGGTAGAAAACTGGTAACGTAATCTTTCTACAAATTTGTAGAACTTTACCTCTTCTCTGGTTATTTCAACTGATCTTCCCATATTAAATCCAGTTTGATCAGCCATAAGTCTGCTTAATGGAACATTCAGAGAAGAATAAAGTTTCTTTTTAAAGTAATCAACATCCTCGATCTGAGACATGGCATTTCCACCAGGAAGAGTGGTAATTTCAGTTCCTCTTGAACCTTCTCTTCTTGGTAACCAATAATCTTCCAAAACAGAAAGATGGTTTTTTTCGTCTCTAACTTCCCCCGTTGATTGATTATAAATCAAACGTTGACGAAATCTACTCATCATGTCTCTCATATATTGTTCAGCTTTTTGTTTTGGAAGCTGACCAACGTCTACGTAAAAAACTCTTCTTTCGGGTGCTCTTGCTACTCTGTACACCAAAAGAGAATCCTCAAGTTGACGCAACATATTCAGAGGTCTTATGGCTTTATGTAGATGTCCTAAAACTCTTTTTGTATTGAGATCTGCTATACCAGATGGACAATAAACAACACTGTCTGTTGAAAGTTTTATTCCAGTTGGACTAGTAGCAAGGAATGTGTCTTTTTCAGTATTTGTATAAAGATAATACTCTTCAATATCTTTAATTAAGGAAATAATTTGTCCAGAATGCTTTTCTGTTTCCTTGTTTATTTTTCTAATTTTTTTTACTTTTAGAGGATCTAGTGGAATAATTTCCTGTATGCCTTCATTTGGCTGATCTTTATCAATTACAATATTATAAAATATTTTGGAATCAATGTACCAACGTCGAAAAACTTCATAAGATTTTCTATTAAAATCAAGTAAATGTACAATTCTATCAAACTCTTTATAAATTTTTATTTTTATTTGTTCTGGAATTTGAAGATCTTTTACATCAATTTTTACTGGCTTTCTTTCAGTTCCCGGAACAATTGCAGCATTTACAATTTCATCAACTGCGTTGTCTATTTCAGGGTAGACAGACATGTTTCTGTATTGAATTATAGAAGCATTTTCATCTCTTAGATTTGCTCCATAATCAAGAGCAGAGCCATAAAAACCTCCAGCTTCTACTGTTACTGTACCATCAAATATTTCCGGAGCTGCAAAAGATTTTATTATTTTATCTTTTTTCTCTTGCTTGTCGGCTTTTTTATTCCCAAACTGGAACCCTAAAATATCAATTTCCATTTGATTCCTTTATTGATTAGAAACATCTGTCACAGATATGTAGTCATAAATTAGAACAACATCAAACATGTTTATTGTGTTTGGTCGATTCATGTTAAAATTTATCGGGTTTATGACTTTTGGCCAACAGCCATATAAACTTATTTGTTTTATTAAATTATTTCTATTTTCATCACCATCCAAATTTATATGATTTACTGTCCACGTTGTTTTAAAATTATCTGGATTGTGATTTAAAATCTCATTGTTTACCAAATTTTTATTGTGATCATTTAGTTCATTTTGCCACTGTTGAAAAGCTTGCCACAGATTTCCTTCTCCAACGTCATCTATAATTGATATGCTCCATGGAGAATAGCTTTTTTCTCCGGGATAATGTGCTTTGCGACCTCTATAATCATAACTCATTGTCGTAGTTGGAAGCTGTGGAATTTGAGTGGCTCTAATATGAAATCGAGAAACATTCTTGTTTGCAAAAGGGATTCTTCCGGTAACAAAAAACCTGTTTAACCTAGTACCACCAAAGAATTTTTCTTTAAATTCATTTAGCATTAGTTTATAGATCCTATGTTAATATAGTCGTATGTAAGCGTTACTCTGAAAACAGCTGGTTCAACTGAACCCATGTCCAGGGTCATGGGCCCTATTTCACTCGGCCAACACTTATAAAGATCTATTGTTCTTAATACATTTCCATTTAAATCTAACTGCTGAACTCTCCAAGTAGTTTGAAGAGAACTATAATCAAAGTCGGAGTTTCTCACTGTGTGAGTAACATGTCCATCCAATGCCTCTTTCCATCTATTGAAGGCTTTCCATATTGTTTGATTTCCACTATCGTCGTAAACATCTATTCCCCAAACAGAATATGATCTATCTCCGGGTACATAATAAGCTCTTCCTCTATATGGAATAGCAATTGTTCCAACTTCAGATCTTGGCAGTGAAGCTGCATATATTTTTACTTTTAAGTCTTCATTAGAAGGCGCACCAACGCCAGATGGCCAGAATCCGGAAACCTGGAATCTGTTTGATCTGGTTCCCCCATTAAAACCCTCTTTAAAATCTTTTATGGAATTATTAGCCATATTATGGTATTAGATTTATGTTGATTAAGAAAGTATCTGTTCCTGCTTTTGTTTTTACGTTAGCTTCTATTGTCAATGAAGTTTCAAAGTCCGGGCTGTTATTTGTAGAATCGCAGATTACATCTGATTCAGCTCTTACTATTGCATATGAGTATCTATCCAATATTGCTTGACATTCTCTTTCAACAGAAGCTCTTGTCGTAGCATCATTCAATTCAAACAAGTATTTAATTCCAACATTTGTCATTTCTTTTGTAAGTGTCTTCTTTAGGAATGCTGGCCCAAATCTGTCATCTATGGTTATATCCGCGTTTGATCCCGTTGCACCAACATAATCTGAACCTAGAAATACTGGGTTGTAATTTACATAAAAATTTACTCTATTAGTTTTTAACAAAGTTCTTGTTGTTGAATACCAATCAACAGGGTTTATTATTTTTTTGTTTTGAACTGTCGAACGGTCCAACCCTGCCATAGAAACAAACAATTCTTTTACAGATTTTGCTCTGTTACAAGCTCCAGCAACATCAGCAATCGCTGAAATTTGATATTCTAGTTCCGCGCCCGTTTGTAAAGTATTTGCGTTGTATGTTGTTCCATTTGAACCATATATACTAAAAATTCTATCAGAAACTGTATTTCCAGAAATAAGATTAAAGTTGCTAAAATATGTTCCAAACTCTGCACCTGTAGTAGATGTTCCTTCATTTTTTGATGGAAAAATCCCAGCCATATATGGTTTGTTTTCCAAATACTTGCATAGATCTCCATTTGTTGTGTTTCCAAGAAGAATTTCTATTCTATTATTTGAAGCTGATTCATAAAGATCCAAACCAGTCGTAGATCCGGAAATAACAAGTAATCCGCCGTAGGCAAGATAGTGCATACAGTGCATTAGATCTCTGCCTCTAGGACCATTCAATTCAATTTTTTTTGCGCTAGTTTGGTTAAAAAATCCAAATGTTCCACCACTCCCGGTATATGAAACAAGTGAATGTGTTACTCCCGTAACCCCACTAAGTTTATTCAAATCTGCAATAAAGGATGCAGGAGTTCGATATACTAAGTAGTTGTCTCCACTACTACCAGCTGGAGGATTTCTTCTGTAGTTTCTAGCATAGATTAACCATCCAAACAAGCCACCTGGATCTTTTTCAGCTGCATTATCTTTTCCACTAAAATCGGGTTTTACAAAGGAACTTCCTGCAACGATTCCTGCGTATAATGGATTTGCTGATGGAGCCGTGGTTCTAAATTGTATACTAGAAACTAAGGAATTCAGATTTGGGTTGCTATTTGGCATTATTCTACCTATTTCTAAAAATATTTATAATTTTTTTAAACAGGATGCCAAACTACTTGACCGTCCGAAAAGCTATCTCCTTCACTATCTCTGTTTTCCATCATAAAGAGAACATTATCCTCTTCGGGTGTTTCTGGTTTTGAGTAATTAAATTTTACACTATCGATTAAATCGGAATAATAATCTTGCCGGCTTAACCAAGAAAAAAACACCAAAGTCATAACTAAATCATCATTATGGCCATCTTCGGCTTTATACGTGTTTGATTTTGATACAAAGGAAAAAAGTTCCTGTATAATTCTTTCATCATTTAGTAGAATTTTATCTTCCTCTACCAATCTTTTTAGTATCGCACATCCTAATTTTTTTGTCTGTGCTGTAGTTTTTAGTCCCATCTCATTTTTACCTACTCCACCAAACCCTTGAGATAAAATTTGTCCTTTGCGACCTAAAATTTTAGTCATTAATAAGTTTTCATATTCTAATTCATTGTAAAGACTATGAGATACTTGAGCGCCAAGATCATTTGTTTCAACTAACACAAATGCATTATTGTACTTTTCTCCAATCTTTTTTATTATTTGGGGAAAATTAAATGGACTTATTGTATTGTTTTTGTATGTTGCAACAACTTTATAAGGTGATTGTGATCCTTCTATGACGCTTATCGCAGAATAATCTGATCCCTGTCCTCTAGCAACATCTACCATTATAAAATAGATCCCATCTTGTTTTGGTTCTTCAAAAATTCTTAAACCATCAGAATCTTCATACAAAAATTCTTCAGATGCCAATACATTGAGTTTTGTTGAAGATATGAGAGTATTTGAAGAACCTAAAAAGCTGCAACCATATTCTTGTTCAAACTGTTCGGGGCTAGTGTTGGCTATCTGTTCTTCCGCCCAAATATCATCTCTTTTTGGCCCACCAGGAGTGATAGGAACATCTCTCCAATTTACATCAACAGGAACAAATTTATTTTTTAATTTATGACCTAAAGGTCTGTTGGCATCTACCCAAAGTTTGTGAAAATGATTCATTCCGTTTGGAGTAGATACAATTATTAATTTTGTAGTTGTACCTGCAGAAATTGTAGGGTACGTAGAAGAATAGAATTCTTCTGCAATATAAGAAGGCAAGAATGCGTATTCATCTAAAAGAAGTAGGTTAAATGACCCACCACGGATTGCAGAAGATGAAGTTGCGTCACATACAACTCTAGAACCGTTTTCTAATTTAAATGATGTTTTATTCCATTCTATCACACCCTGTTGTAAAAAATGTGGCAAATTTTCATATGCTAATTGAAGTTTTGCAAACAATTCATCTTTTGCTGTTTTTAATTTGTTTGCTAAAATTGCACAACTTACTGACTGATTGAATGTAACATAATGTGTTATATAACCTATTACTGACGTAGACTTTCCTGATTGTCTTGGCCATTTTGAAATTACAAATCTATTATTATGAATTGTGTTTACAAATTTTTCTTGATAATCATAAAGTTTAAAAGGCATTATACCTTTGTCTAGAGTTTTTACCTTTACATATTTTGAACAAAAATAAACCGGATCTTTTGCACACTTTATGTATTCATCCAATTCCTCTTTTGTGTACTGGATTTCTACGCCAGGTGGCTTTAGTTTTGGGTTATTTCTATAACCTTGATTTTTATTGTTTAGACTCATCTGTATTTACAACTTCCACATCAATTTTTTCTGTGCTTCTTTCTTTATTCAATAAATTCTGTAAATCTTTGGTTGATCCAACAAAAACAGAATTATTTGTTTGTTTTAATTCTACTTTTTGAGAAGTCGTATCTTTTGCCTTTTTGTGAACATCAATTACATTGTTATTCAAATCAGCCATGGTTTTTAAAAGTATTGCAACTACTTCAAATGCTCTTGGAGAGTCTGATTCAGTTGCAACTTTTAAAGCACTCTCAAGAGCAAGATTTCCAGAATTTACCAAATCTTTTAAATTTGATTGAACATATTCGTAATCTTTTTGAAAATTGTTTATATTAAATGTTCCTCCAGCCAAAGACTTATCTGTTTTGGTTGGTTTTTCATCCGGAACATTAAAAAAATTAGATAAATTTTTGTTTATATTAATCATTTAAAATACTAAAATCACTATCTGTAATCGTAGTCAATTGCTGAATTTTTCCAAAAATATAAGATCTAGCAACAAAATTAATGCTCGATATATTTATGCGTCTATTAGCAAAATCTCCATCATATCTTTCGGTAATATTATTGGAAACCATTGTTATTGGTATTCTAACATTTGTTTGTGTTGAATTTAAATTTAATTGAATAATATGATCTGGATTAAAATAAGGCATTATTTGTTCAACTATTTGCAATGTATCATCGATGTGCCTTGTATAAATGAACAAAGAAAATGATAAATTTACAGGAATTTCTTCACTTAATACGTTGGCTGTTCCGGTACAATTATTAGACGCCACTGTATTTGCCCTATTCCTTCTTCTTGAGGGATCGGGTGTAACAGATGACATCATGTAACTTAATCTAGGTAACTGGTTTTCTATTCTCGTACCATCATTTATAGATGATGTTTCAAGATATCTTCTTATAAACTTTTCTTGAGGTGCGTATGTTATTGGTACACGAATTTTTAAAGGCGTGTTTGGGTCATCTGGATTTGCATGTTCAACTTCGATGTTATTGAATAATGAGCCAAATCCTATAACTACTTTTCTGAGACTTTTATTATAGAAATAATCAAACATGGTTTATCCTCAGCACGGTTCGTTTTTATCTACATTGAATAAAGTTGCTTCATCGTCAATATCATCATTGATACCAGCAGTAGTTCCAATAATATTGTTTGTTGGAATAATTACTCCACCTTGTGTAGTCTGGGTTGTGGAAGAAACTTGATCCACTGCATCTACGTTTGTTTCTATCTTTTCGTAGCTGTATGTGAACAATTCAGCAACTATTGTATATGAATAAAGTTTTCCTAAAGGATAAAGTGGATTTTCATGTTCAACAAAGTTTATCTCAAATAAAGATTTTGATAAAGGAAAATAAATTAGGTCACCTTCTCTAGGCCTTGATATTGATGTGTTTTTGTATGTTATTTCCTCTTTAAATCTTTTTCTGGCAAAAACCAAAGTAACCTTGTCTTTAATTTCTATGCCAAATTGGGTTATCATGTCTGTACCGTCAAAAGACTTGTAAGATTGCAAATACATTTCAAGTGGATATGATTTAGTAAAAGAAGAACCAGGATCCTCTCCAAAAATTTTATCTATGTTTAAATATTCTCTAGGAATATAAAGACAATCTTGACCCGTTGCTTTTATTATTTCAATAGTTACATCTTCGACAAGATTTTGTTCGTTTTGGCCATAATAAAAGTATGGATTGATCGCCATTTTATCCTATCAGCGGTTCTACAGGAATTTCCTGCGTTCTCAGCAACATCGCTTCTATTTCCTTCAGTTCAGCTTGAGCTTCATTTAATATGGCTGGAGCGTTGATTACAGCCCCACCGGGCAATGGTACATTTCCAAACTTTATGAGATTTTGTGCCCACTGCTTCTTTAGCAAAGCAATATAATAATTTTTAAATACTCTATCTTTCCAAACTTTTGAGTATTTTTCAGGATCAATCTGCACATAGGCTTCAATCATCATGTACTTACCAACTTCTAATTTGCTGTAATCAGTTTCAAGAAATAATCTGTCTGTAGTTCTGGTATAAGTAAACGACATAGGATAATTAAACACGTCATTTACCAATTTTACATAACTCATAGATTCCATGTAAGCCGCCATTGGCCCGCTTGGTGTTCCAGACTGATTATAATATAAACCAAAGAAGTCAAACAAAGTGAGTTGATATCTCAAATCAAACATGTAGTCACCGACTTGGTGACTTGGCGCATATACTTTAGATATTGTTCTTATATCTGTGGCTCTTGGCCACATTTCGGTTGTGCCATTTGAAAGAGTTCTTTCCTGCGCACCCAAAGCATTTCCCAGAAGTGTAGTGTTTATGTATTTATTTGCAACATCCTGCTCGGTAAGAATGTATACATATAGAGCTCTTTGGTTAAAATCAAAATGACGTTCAAACATGTATTCAAGAGCCTCATCAAGACGGTCTTCCGCTTGTTGAGGATCTATGTTTATTTGTATTACTGGAGCACCTAAGCTTCTGAAACAATAGTCAACAAACTCTTGTCGTGTGGTAGGATTCATTTCATAATTATTTATGAATTTTTAATTATTTTCTTTATTTGATCTACCATTTGCTCCATTTCCTCAGATCTTCCAACTGTAACTTGTATGTATTGGAGATTTTCAGGATCAAAGCTTTCTATTTTTTCTCTTCGTTCTTTATCTATAGTTGAATTTGGATCATAACTATTAAAACCGGGCAATTTAGAAGGACAATTTAAAAACGGATAATCTAATTTGGAATATTCGCCTTCTTTTTTTAAGAGCCAAGTGTTTTCGTTGTCTCCACAGCCACAACCACCACAATAATAGTATTCAGACTTAGAACTTTTCTTTAAATGCTGACATGGTGGGATATCACTGTGACCAAAACACGAAAGAACTCTTAATTTTTTTGTTCCTTCGTCAATTTTATTGTTATTTAAACCTCTAGATGCAATAGATATTGCAAATAAAACCATCTTCTTTATCATGATTACACACTTTCATATGTTACAAAAACACCAGCTGGAACCAAATATTCTTCTATAAACGCTTTATGAGTATCTAAAATATTTGCTGTTATTTTTATTCTGAATGGTCCATTATTTTCTACTTTAGTAGTTGTTGCACTATAACCAAATAATGAAAGTAATGCATATTTAATTGCTTTTAAGGAACCTTTTGAATCAAAAAATTTGCTTGGGCACTGTACAGAAAATTTTCTTATATTTTCAAGATAATCCTTTAATTCAACACTAGAAAAGTCTGCTCCTGGAAAATAATCTTCAGCAACTCCTTGTAGCAATTTTACATTTATTTTAAGAGGACTTCTAATATTTTCCCAATCAAGCTGGGCCCCATATCCATAATCAAGACTTAGCAACCATCTAAAATAATTTTTTATTATAGGAACAATTAAAACATTCGCTGTATCTTCATTATATTTTTTTACTATCCAATTAGGCAACAAAGATTCAATTGTTAAATAATCTCCAAGCCACTCTTTTCCTTGCAAATTATAGAATTCAGAGCCATATAGTTTTTTTACTTTTTCTAAAAAAACTTGAACTTTTACTTCTTTTGATACCGGAAGATGGTTAAAAAGTAATATCATTCTGAATACTCTAATATTATTCCTGCTGGACCTATTGAATAAAGATAATTTAAAAGGCTAGTAACATTTTCATCTGAAAGAGATGCATCAACATAAATTTTTACTGTGCCAGGTGAAGAACCTGTCGATGCAGTTACAAGATCGATATCATCCGTGCCATCTATTCCCGAAGAAACGATAGCATGTTTGATATCATTCAATGTAACCCAACGCTTTCTAGCTGTTCCATTTAAAAGTACAGTTGATCTTGCTCTTTCCACAGAAAGGGTATTGTAACCGCCTTCTGCTGTAGTTAAACTGGTAAATATTGTATTGCTAAGTTCATTGATTGTTGCATTATTTGCTTGAGATCCTGTTGAAAGAATTGCCTTCACCGTTACTTTATAATTAAGATCTATTGGGGTTGATCCAATGAAATTATTAGTTACCAAATAACCATTAGGACCATTTATAACAGTAAATTTGTTAAATAAAGTATTGCTTTCTTCGCCCCTGTCTATTCTTGTATAAGTTTTGTCTTGGGCATTTACGATGTCGGTGATGGCAAAACTTATTGTTCTGGGATCAACTGTCAGTGGAAGTAATATTGACTGGCTTGCTGTATCATAATCTGTATATGATACTACCTGTGAGCCCGCATATAATGTATAACTTTTTGTTCCTACGGTTATATCTTCTATGCAATAAAAATTTGTTTTTGTTCCATCACTGCATATTGCAGTAAATGGAGTATATGCATCAACTTGAGAACTTGCTTCTATGGTTGCAACAACAGAAGCAGATTGGTTAAAACTTAAAAGCACCGATTCATTTGAGGCAAGACCAGAAAATGAATCTAGATTTTGTGCAGATGTTTTAAAGGATTCATTGAATCCAAAATAAGAATATGCTCCATTGTATGCCGTAGCCGTCGCCAATATGTTTATAAGCATATTGGCTGCACTACTTGAGTTCCTAAAATCTATTCCATTTAAATCTGGTTGTTCTTCAAAAAATGATGTCAGGGAGCTTACTATATCAGTAAAATCCAAAGAAGAAACTTTTAAGTCTTTTATGTTGTATGCCATTATCGTGTAACCTCCACACTGCAATATATGTTTTCGTTTAATGTTTTTCCATCAAAGTAAGAAAAGTATATGTCAAAATAAAGATTTGTTTCATTGCATTCTACCAATTCTACTTTTGTTTTTAAAATATTTTTTATAGATGCTTTTATATAATTTGAAAAATTTGCTTCTATATTTTTTTTATTTCCTATTGGATCAAATAAGTATGTATAATAATCTGATCCAAAGTTTTTGTCAGAAACCAATTCACCTTTATTTGTATTAAATAGGTGGTTTATCTTTTGTACAATTGAATTGTAATCAGAAACCATAGAAATATCGGTTTTTGAACCGGTAGATGGTATTTTTTCAAATAATATTGAAAAATCTTTTTCCTGCATTACAAATATTTATTGTTAATAAATTTCTCTCGGCATTTCACCCAAGGTAAGAACCATTTCATGAGTTCCACCGCTGTTTACTACATGTTTTACTGCAAAAACCATAAAAGTCCCAGACATTAAAGATGGTTCAGATTCAACAGGAGTTCTTACATGATTATCAACAAATAATTCAACAAAACCTCCAGGAACCACTGAAAAATCTCCAGCAACAGTTATTTCTATTTTGGTTAAATATTTCATCAAATCCAAAAATTGTCTTCTTTCTACTGGAGCTCCCTTTGGAGTTTTCCAAAAAGTTGCCACATTTAGCCTGTGTTTTAGGTATGCCTCAAACTTATCCCCGACATCCGGACAAGAGCAACTAAATGGAGCAGATGGTGATCCCCAAAGACATCCGGCCCAATCATCTCCCAACTGACTTTTAATTTGTTCACATTCTCCTGAAGTTATACCCGTCAGCAAATCTTTGAAAACTTTTGTTAAATTTGGATCATCTAACTTTGAAGGTCCGCTCCAGGGTGCGCCAGTTATTCCAATTCCCTCTGCAATTTGTTTAATTTTTGGAAATCTGTCCATGCATTCTTTAAAACTATTAGGAGCTGTTGTAGCTCCTCTTGTTATAAATGCATTTGCACATTCGTATTCTCTTGAAGTAAATGGAATAAGAGCATTTTTTGCTTTAGTATAAGGGTATGTTTTTATTTGGTTTACTTCGGTCATGAGCAAGTTCCATCCACTACATTTTCTACCGTAAAGTAATAGACACTATTTCCTGCCAAAGTTGGATTAGCTAAAAAGAATGCATCTATTTGTTCGCGTGTCTGTGATCCATATTTATTTAAAAGCTTTGCATAAGATGTCTTGTACAGTTTTACAACATGATAAATGTCTCCTGAATTTGTATCAGGACTTGTACCTCTTGCACCAACTGGTCTATATTTTATATTTGGTTGAGAAGAAGACTCTGGTGCCCACCCTGGAGCTAAAATATTTGTCAGGGGACCATTGTTTCCAGCTTCATTTAAATTTATTGCAAGTTTTTTCCAATTTTCTGAATTTTGTGTGTAATCTCCAGACGCCTCATCCGTAGATGGTTGCCATGATCCAGAACCAAATTTTCTTATACTTGCTTCAAATGAATTTGGATTAGAGGGTATCCCACCGCCAAATACAATTTTTTTCCATTCATACAAATAAGTTTTTGTAGCTCCACCAAATTCAGCAACTGAAGCAGCACTTCTATATTTTGTGAGCACAGCATAAAAAGATTCATCTTCTCCACTGTCTCCAGTACAACACAAAGAATATGCAATAAAATTATATTTTTCTATTTTTTGCACCAATTCCTGTTGTTTTAAATTTGGTGCGGGTGTCGTTCCATCAAGTGCCGCATATCTAATATCTATTACTTTTTGAAGATTGCATGTTGCAGGATCTTCTATAGAATCAACAACAAGTGGATAATATGGATCTATTGGAGTCAAATCAAACATATTTTTCCACATTTCAGGATTGTCTATATAACTAAAATTTGTTGTTAAATAGGTATTATCTGCACTACCTAGATACCATCTATCTCGTTTTTCAAAATTATATCTATTATCAGAATAAACGCTGTTAGAACTAATGTCATTTGATTTTGCATCATTTTGATATCCCCATTCACCGGGATAAACTAACTCTTCTGCTCCAGAGATCAATAGGTTTATTCCACCCTCTTCACCTTCACCATTCACATTTTGCTTTGAACATATTAATTCAACATTGTGTTTTTCTCCTTCGGACCAAAATTGATATGCCATATTGAAATATGTGTTTCCAGCTGGTAAAAATGGATTAGTCTGAATATCTAATATTTTTGGAGTTTTTCTTACATAATAATAACTTTTTGTTATAAACTGAGCACCTTGGTTAGTGTGATAATTGTAAATTTTTTTCCAATCAATTCCATTTATTTTTCTGACTGATGTATCTCCAGAATATATTGCATACTTATTTACTGTTATTTCTTGTTCTTTTTTTAACTCAAAACTTAGTGGCGCTATTACCTTAAAGTTAATATTACTGTCCCAGTCTGTCCAAAATAAAAATCTTGGTATTAAACCTAATCCAGAATAAGGGCCTTGTTGATAGGGAACTGCAAGAGAAGAAAGATAGTTTAAATATTCTACAAAACTATCGGAAGCAACATCCGTATTATCATTTTTTGGATTTAATGGTCTGTAGCACACATAATTGTCTGTAGCATCTATTTTTCCCACACCATTTGTTATTTCTTTTCCAAGAGATTCTTGTAGAACTTTTACAAACTTATCAATTCTGTATACTTTAGGTTTTACTTTGTTTAGTATTGTTGTTAAAGTTTTTTCCTGTGCTGGATGATAAAGATAATTTGTAAAATGTATAGCAATAAACGCTTCTTCATTTGCTGAAGCAGCATTGTTTAAATTTGAAACAGAATGTATTCTAAAATTTACCTTTGAACCATTTTCTTGAATAAATTCAATATAATCAATTTTAAAATTTACTAATCTTGTTATTAAATCTTTTTTTTGTCTTACTATTAATGTACCACTGGGAAATACATCAAATATACTTGATTCCAATTCAATCCTATGAAATTCACATTCTGAATTTTTTTGCATTATATCAATAGACTCAGACCCATCAATATTACTGAGTTTTAGTGATACTAATGTAGAATGAAATGGATTTGAAAAATCGCTCATGACGTAGAATATTTAGGTACAATTAAAGAACCTAAAGAAGAATATATGTCCACGGGGGATACTGTTGACAATATGTTTTGTTTTTTCTGTACAGCTTCTTCTATGGTTATTATTTGGGTTTGATTGCCCGATACTACCTCATCCTCGCTGAAGTATCCATCTGTTATTGTTATAGAATCTGACTTTATCTCTTTTTGAATAGATTCCTTATATTCTTTTGTTGATCTGTTAGTCAACTGATTGTTTAATATGTAATAGGTATCACCTTTTGTTATGCTTTGATAATTTCTTATATTATCTGCGGTAGCGTAGATAAAATCTCCTGTTGGATCATTTTTTGATTCTTTTACCGTAACAAATCTAGTGTAACTGTTTGTCTGTTCTACTATTGAAAATGGTCCGTTTATATCAAAATTTCCAATAGAATTGTAAGACCAAGATTCACCGGAATTTGCAGTATATCCAACTAAAATGCTTCCCACAGGCAACCCAAGAGTTATTCCAGAAGGAAATGTTCCCGAGCTTATGTTATAAGCTCCAAAAGAAATTTTATTTTCATTCTTCTTTAAAAATAAATTTGCATTCTCTGAGTTTATCTTAAATGGATTTATTTTATTACTTGAGTGTAAAAAAGCCCACAATGAATCTTGATCGCCGTAGATGTTTATTGAAGCTTCTACCAAAGTAGATTTATTATCAAACTCTCTAGTTGTAATTTTTTTATTGTTAAGATCTTTTTTGTAAAAAGCATAAAAGTTAACTAAAGAAAGATCTCCAATCGGAGTATTGTAATTTTTTTTAGGAATATTTTTAAAAAATTTCATTGTTAATCTTAAAATAAAGAAGCGGATACTTCAGACTTTGACCATATGTAATTTGCAGCAGGAATGTATGTTCCTGTTTCAAACTCCGTAAATACCAGACTTAGTAAAGTATAAGAGGAAGCACCGTTTGGCAGGAATCTAACAACAGGATCTGCACCGGCATCATTCTTTTTTGCAACTACTTGGTTTAGTACACATGGAAGGGGTTCACCCAACCATATTTCAGATAGATTTTCAAATGATGATGGCTGAGATCCAGAAGTTACCTCTATTGTCCATAGATTCTGTGGAAGCGTTCTTTCTGGATAATCAGCAACTCTTGGATATGACCACTTTCTAAATGAGGCAACAATATCTTCTACTATTAAAGACTCTTCTGCATTATGTGGTGTAAAAATATAATCAAATTTATATACTTTTCTTGCCTCACTTACCATAGACATTTCAGTTATATTTGAGAATCTTCTGTATGTCGATGTTGCAAATTGTTTTTCTGTATAAAACTTTGCAGGCTGCAGGGTTCTTTCAAATAAAGAATCAAAGTTTCCTCCAGCATTCATCAAACCCGCTGCACTTAAAACTGGACCTATTGGACTGTCTGCTTCTGCAAATTCGTGTCTAGCATCAAATCCCGGTTCCTTTGGAAGTGGTAATTTTAAATGACCAAATTTTGAATTTGATATACCCCATCTTGTTCTATTTACGTTTATTAAAGAATACGGTGCAACATAAAAGTTAACCCATAAAGGTTGTTCATCAGCGTATCTTCCTAGAGGATATTGAGCATAGTATGCCATATAATAATATTTATGATTTAATAAATATTTTTAATGGCTTTATCAAATTCAAAAATAAATCATTTAAATGCCATTCTTTTTAGAGAAGCTAAAATAGCTTTATCAAATTATGAAAAATATCTTTTGGACAAATTGACTTCAAAGGAATTGGCTCAAAAAATGCTAAACCTAAAAGAAGCAATTACAAAAATAGAAGAAGAAAACAAGAAACTTGACTAAACCAATATAAGGATTATATTGGTTGTATGATTGTCAATTATGAGCCAAAGTTAGATTATTCGGATGTTCTCATAATCCCTACTTTATCCGAGATAAAGTCTAGAAAAGAAGTAACTCTTGAAGTTTCTACCACATTCAAGTGTGGTGCATCATGGTCAGGTGTCCCAATAATGGTAGCAAACATGTCTACAGTTGGAACCCATGAAATGGCTTGTGCTCTGTTTGAACACAAAATGGTAACTTGCCTTAAAAAAGGAGGGGAATACTACGAGGACTTTGCAAATAAATATCCGGAAAAAGAAAAGTATGCATCCTTGACTTTAGGGCTGGATTCCAATAGCAAACTTTACGTTGATACTGCTACTATCAATGATCCAACCTTTGTTTGCCTTGACGTGGCAAATGGTTACATGAAAGAATTTCACAATTTTACAAGAAAGGTTAGAAAAAAATGGCCGAAGTCGATCTTAATTGCTGGAAATGTCGTGACCCCAGAGGGGGTCGAGGAATTGTCATTGGCTGGCGCAGACCTAGTAAAAATTGGGATAGGGTCGGGATCAATGTGTTTGACCCGGCGTGTGGCAGGAGTGGGGTATCCTCAACTGTCCGCAGTTCTAGAGTGTGCGGCAATAGCCGAAGCATTAGGTATTGGGATCGTTGCTGACGGAGGAATAGTTCATCCGGGAGACTTCTCAAAGGCTTTTGTTGCAGGTGCAGCATTTGTAATGGCAGGAGGACTATTTGCAGGGCACGACGAGTGTGGAGGAGAAATTCACCACGGTGAACATGGAGAGTTGAAGATGCTGCATTATGGAATGAGCAGTAAAACTGCCAATGAGAAATATAATGGTGGACTTTCAGATTATAGAGCCTCGGAGGGAAGAACTGTCGAAGTTCCCTATCGTGGTCCCGTCAAAAACACAATTCAAGAAATTTTTGGAGGCATTCGTTCTGCATGTTCATATGTTGGTGCATTTAACTTGCCAGAACTCTATTCACGTGGTAAACTAATCAAAGTCAATCGCACAATCAACAACATTTTTGAAAGCCACGAAGTATGAATATCTTTGTTCTTGACAATGACGCCGCAACTTCTGCCCGAATGATGTGTGACAAACATGTGGTAAAGATGATTTTGGAATCATGCCAATTGCTTTCTACGGCACACCATGTCCTTGATGGTGATCCTTTGGAAATCAATACCGGAAAACGCAGATATAAAACTCACGTCTGCACCAAAAAAAATATCTGCAAAGCAACGATGATCAATCATCCTTGCACCATTTGGACTAGAGAAAACCGTTCAAACTATATTTGGCTTTGGCGTCATGCATACGCACTGTGCAAAGAATATACCCGAAGATACAACAAAGTGCATGCAATGGAATCTATGTTGCAAAATGAACTTTTTGATCCTCCAATGAACATCTCAAAGGGCAAGCTAACCCCCTTTGCACAAGCTATGCCCGATCAATATAAAGATGAAAATGCAGTAGTGGCTTACAGAAAGTATTATCTTAACGAGAAGGTGCGGTTTGCGAAGTGGAGTTATTCAGAGGAGCCTGAGTGGTGGATTGCGAAGACTGCTGACGTTTCTTCTGACGTTCTACTTCCGTTTTAGCACTATTAACCAAACGATCCATTCGTTTATAAATTCCAGTTCCTGTTTTTTTAGATTCCCTATAATCTTTTGCGTCTACGTATTCTGTTGCAAATCCCCCATAATCTCCAGCATTTAATTTTTTTACTGCGTTAGGAGACTTTCCTAACATACCTCTAAAATGTTCAGACGCCAAATTAATTTGTAAGTCTGGAGTATAAGTTTCAAATTTTGGAACCATTTTTACTAATTGAGGAAGTCTTGATTCCACATCAATTTTTAGTAATCCTGTTGCCTCACCTTGAGTAAGTTTGCCTTTTCCTGATAAAATTCCTTTTACTCTGTTAGGATCTTTAATTACCTGTCCCAATACTTTTTCAGAATTTGGTCCAACTAAATGGCCATGACCAAGAGTATCAAGTCCTTTGCTGTCTTTATAGACAGATAAAATTTTTTCTTCATTGCCGGCTGATTCGTCTTGCATTAATCTATTGCAAATACCGTTAATATCACAATTAATTTGTTTTTGCTGCGGTGGGGCCATCTCGTTTAAAAAAATTTTAAATGATTTCATGGGATTAATTGTTGCTAAAAGACCAAAAGACAGTATACTTCTTCTTCTCATTAAAAAGGAAACACTATGAACGTAAAAGTATTTAGATTAAACTCTGGCGAAGAAATTTTATCTCGATTTGAGGAACAAGATGGTGGTTATATGCTAAAAGATCCAGCCATTCTAGTTCCAATGAACAAAGGTCAGATTGGTCTAATGCCTTGGATGATGTACACAAAAGCCGCAAAAGGCGTATTGATCCCCAAATCGTTCATTGCATTCACGGTTGATGCCGTAGAAGAACTAAAAGAGCAATATGATTCCAGTCTAAACAGTGGAATAGTTACTCCTTCAAATAAAATTGATTCTTCTCCGGGAGGATCTAAGCTCAGGCTTACTCCCTAATGAACATAGACACTGTAATTCAAACATATCTTCCCATAGCCAAGCCACTTTCAATGGCTATGGAAAGGCAAAAAAAGCACATTTCTCTCATAATATACAAGCGCAAAATTATCTCGGTGGGTCAAAATATTTTTAAGACCCACCCAGATACTTTTCGTTTGGGTTACAGAAGCGCAGATATGCATTCTGAATTGGATGCATATAGAAAAGTTCCAAAAAATCTAAGAGACAAAAAACTAATTTTGTTGAATTTTAGATTTAACAGATTTGGAGATTTTAGGAATTCCAAACCCTGTCCGGTATGCTCAAAGTGGTGTACAGAACTTTTTCATAAAATTTATTACACTATGGATGACGGTATAAATATTCTATAAATATACTTGAGGATCAATAAATGGGTGTAGGAAAATCTATGAAAATTTTTACCGAAGCCATGCAAAATAGCATGAAGGAACGTGGTTTTGGATCAAAAATTGTAACAACTGCAATGGGGCCTTTCAAATGGGATGATTTGCAGGAAATGTGGGTTAACGTAAATAATGGCTTTCAAATGCCAAATATTTCTATGCAAGACTTAATTTTTGGATATGGAAGTGATTCATCAATAGATGGTGGTCTAGACGGTTCTACAAATTTGCAAGTTTGTTATTCTACTATTTCCGGAATAGGAAATAAAAGTGTTGATGTAATTTATAATAACGATTGGCAAAGTATTTTTAACCTATCTACACCATCTGGTTGGTCAAATTCATGCCCAGCTTACTTTTTTATCTATAAAAGTGGCATAACCAGTATAGCAAACACCGAATTGCAGTTTAGATATACAGTAAATTCAGGATCTTCGTGGGAAATATATGTTCCTGTGCTAGGAATAGGTTCACCAGCAGGTATAAATGCTGATTTAATTGAAGTAACTCCTAACGTTCAATTCGGAAGTGGAGCAGTTTTTGACATACAAGTAAAACCAACTACCGAAGGCAGTCCTTTTACACTTCCCACACAACCAGATGGAGGAGGCAATGCAGATGCTAGCTATTCTTTTAATGTTATATCAACATCTCCACAAAAAGATGGTACTGTACTGACCGTTTCTATTGTTACTATAGAAACATCGAATAGTGAAGTTGCCCCCGGAGAATAATAATATTTTTTTAAATTAAAAATGACAAAAGTATCTTCATTTAGTTCTAAATTTTACAAAGTTTCAAGTTTTCCATCTGAATTTTATGGATCTCCTTTTACTATTTGTGATTTTGAGGGACAAATAACAATATTTTTAGAAAATATTCCTCAAAATATTCAGACATTTGTGTCTATTAATGGTGGCGAATACAGTCTATGCAACACTCAAATCACACTTGAGGGAACTAGTCAACTTGTTTTTAAATTTATAGTTGATTCTCTTCCCGAAGATGTCAATCTACCATTGTTAAATATAACTGGACAACACGAAATCTGTTCATTTAATTTTAGGAATACATAACATGGCAACATTCACAGTAGGCGCAAATTACAATACAAGCAATGGATACATGGGATCTACCGGCTACATAAACCGGTACCATGACTGTTTTATAATTGGAGCTTCCTTGACAAATGTTTTGCCTTCATATGCCACAACAGCAAAAGATAAAATTTTTACTCCGACGATATATCGTCCATCTGGTGATGTAAGTAATGATATTATAGCGGTGCACATTGAACAAGATTCTCGGAATAAAAGAACTGTTGCACAACTTGCAACAATAGGTGCAACATTATTTGTAAAAATTGGAAAAGATGGAAATGATGCTGCGGTAGGATCTTTAAGAGAATCCGGTACAATTACTAGTGTAACAACTTCCAAACAATTTTTGGGAAACTTTAAAGAAGGTGATGCACTTTGTGTTGGATTTAGATCAAGAACAGTAACCGCACCTGCCTCTGGTGGTGGTCTAACCGGACAGTATATTTACTATATAACCAATGGCTCAACAGGAAGTCCATCTTTTGACCAAATAATATGGAGAGTTCAATTCTCGTTTGGTGGAACAGTTGGAAACAATTATACCGGTGTTCCAGTTGTCTATAGTCAACCAGCAGCATGGCTTGATACAAAAACGGGTTCAACATTTTTTAGAAATAATGATCGTTATGGAATAGATTACGATACCGTAAGATCTCCAAACGATTATGATCCAAAACCATATAATGTAGATATTGTTTAATTTTTATTGGAGTGTGATTTATGCCAAGAAAATCTTGTTGCTGCAATTCGCCACCTCCAACTGGAGGTAGTTGCTGCAGGCCAATATATAGTGGTTGCGTAGGAAAAGAATACGAATTTTCTGTATTAATGAAAATTAAGTATCCTTGCTACAAGACATCAACATTTGTACAAAAAGAATTTGTTTGCCCAAATAATCCGGCTATAGTATATCCAATTCAAAATAATCTTGAAACTTTTCGTCTTACTGTAAAATATAGAATAACAGAACCAGCATATCAAACTGTACCTGCTGCTTGTGCTGTTCAATACAATCCCACGCGCAGGTGTGATGAATGTGATACACTTTCTGATCCATTTTTTTGTACAAACAATTGTGGAGATGCAGAAGCACATCCCATAACACCAGTTCAATCCATCCCGTGTGGTGGTTTAAATCCTTTTGGAGTTTATCCGTTTCCAGTTGCCTCTGGTAATCTTGTTACTACACCCACTTCTTGTTTACCACAATCATTTTTACCTTCAAATTATTTAACATGGCCTTTGTTTGGAAACCCAATAAGTGGCTGCGATTGTTTCAATGGAAAATATCCAACATGTGACTTTTCTGAATTAAAACCGTGTGATCAACTTAATACTGGGTTCTTAAGTGGATTATATCGATGTGAAGGTTTACCGGGAGATAGAGAATATTTGCCAGGACAAACCCCTGTCTGTCCCGATGATCCTTTTGGCAATCCTACAACTGTAGTAATAATAAGAGAACCCGTTGAACCAAATTTTTTTCATGCAAATTGCTATAACTATTGGAGACTACAAAAACCAAATTTTGGATTTATTCCATATTCTAGTGGAATTGGGTGTACAATAACCAATCACGGCGAAGTTGATATATCAAACGTAGCTGACTCCTATACAATTCAATTTATACCGGATCCAAACGTACCAGAACAAAATAATCCAAATTATACACCAAAAATTCAACCAAAATTAATATTTTTTCAAGTTCTTTGTAATAAAATAGGTGCATTTAATAATGATGGTTTTGGAATAAGAGAAGAGTTTTTAACTCCTACTAATAATAATAATAATGACAATTATGGAATATTTTTAAAAATGGGATTTGGTTATCGAGCAGAGTTTTGTTGTGATACCAATCCTGGTTCTGGTGGCGGACCAAACCCTTTATGCAATAACATTGAAGTAGTAGACATACCTTTTAGAGAATTTAAAAACTGGTTTGATGGGACTATAACATCACAGGGTATGAGAGTATTTATGGCATACGGCAGATCCAGTCTTCCTAATGATCCAATAAATTTGTGTATACCTACTTCAACACAAAATGTTCCAAACTTATCATGTACACCACAAACTTGTGATACTGGAAGTGCGTATTATGACGATTACAATGCGTGTTATAAGGGAAATCCAACTGTAGGTTTTTCTGTATCCGACCCACAAGATCCTTTTGATCCACCAAACCCAAATTTATGGATTTATAATGATTATTGTGATCCAATATTTAATGGTGATGTAATAAGTATCAATGGCTGGCCCTTGTGTAATCATGTCAGATTTGATTATAGAATAGATGTTGATAGAACAGTTTAAAGGAATTTAAAATGGGATATATTGAGTTTATTTATTATAATAATCAAAACAAAAAGAAAAAAGCAAAATTTAGAATTCATAATGATGATACTCTTGAAATTCTTAGTTTAGAAGATTATAAAAAACATGAAATTATAGAAGAACCTATTCCAAATAAAAGTGCATCAGAAATAAAAGTAAAATATGGCCTTGGAGAAGTGGTAGCATCTTTTACAAAATTATTTGGATTTAAACCATGTGCTCCATGTAATAAAAGAAGAAAATACTTAAATAATAAGACACCGGAATGGTTGGTAAAAATTATAGAAAGATTCTACGTTGGCAAAAAAAAGAATAAAAAATAAACAAAGAAAGCCAAATGAAGACTACAGCTATTATTTTGTAGCCCATGTAGATTCTTCTGGAGAAGTCACGCCTCTTCTTTTAACAGATGTTGAATATAAAAAAGCAAAACAAAGGGCTTTAAAAAACAAAGAGGATGTTCCAGAGGACTTCATAGTTTTTTCTCAATCCCACAGAACTAAATAATTTATAACGTAAGGAGTTACAATGAAAATCCCTGAGTTAGTTTACGAAATTCGAAACTTGGCTCGCAAAGAAGAAGATCCTCTCAAAAAGGATCTTTTTTTTCAATGCGCCAAATCACTTGAAGTCCTTGGAAATCTTGCAAAAGTTTCCGATCTTGCAGTTGCAGAATACAAAAACTGCAAAGAAGTGGAACCAATAGAATTGGATGGAAACTTCAAGCATTACGTAGATCAAGTAACTCTTGACATGCTAGATGAACATATAGATGCATTAATACATTATGGATTTCTGTCAAATGATGACAGATGGCCATATGGAAACAATAAAATCGTAAAGTTTACTCCAAAATACCTAAAATCTCAGATCGTAAAAGATTCAAGCATTGAATAAACCTTCGGTGGTATTGATCTGTGGCTAAGAACGGCCATATTTGATGGCATTATCTTAAGCACATTCTTGCTAAAGTATGGACTTTTTCTATAAGTACCATATTTGCGTGTTTTTTCCATCATAAAATGGCTGTAAATATAACAATGTGCTCTTTTGACATATAATTTTTTATCAATATTAAGATTAAATTTGTCTATTAACTTTACTGCTCGTTTTTCACAATCTCTTTCCATTGCCCGAACAAGCAAAAATGCTCGTTTTAGCGTTTTTGGATCATAATTTTTTCCAGAAAACCAATTTTCTACAATAAGTGCAGCTTTATCAGATTTTGTATAAATTTTAACTTTATTAATATACTGTAAAAAATGTGCGTATTCATGCACCAAAGTTTGAAAAAAATATTGATTATTCCCAGCTATGCGAATAATTTTTTCAGATTCACTGAAATAACCCTCACAACGAGAATTTCCGGAATTTACAAATTTTCCATGTCCTATGACAAGTTTCATTCCGTATTCTGCAAGATGATTTTTCACAAATCTTACAAACTGATGGTCGGTCTTTGCCATAGCAGCCTCCTCAGTCAACATTATTTAGGGAATTGCTTGACAGTCAAGTATTAGGTGCTAGTATATAGCAACTTCTTATAAGAAAGGAAAGTTATATGGAAATTACTACTGTTGATCGTCCGACAAAGATTCAGAGAGTGTTTGATTTTATGCGTTCTGGTGTTCCACTTACTGCTGGAATAGCCCGAAAGCGTTTCCGCATTGAAAACATGCGTGCAACCATGCACGATCTGCGCGAAGCATTTGTTCGATTTGATATTGATTATACTGTAGTCAGAACAAAGAAGAATGGTCGCTCTTACTACAGAGTTGTTCGTAATAGAATTCGTTAAAAAACGCGAAAAAAATTGGGGAAAAAAACCCACTCGGTTGAGTGGGTTTTATCCTATTATAACTTCTAACTGATACGTACTTGGTCCAACAAAATCAAAATAAATGTTTCTTGGTCCATTTCTCTGTTTAACAAACACAATACTAGATTGATCAAATCCCGGCACACCATAATAATATAAATCGCTTTTTACTAAACTAGTTTTTTCTACGTCAGAATAAACGCTTACAGCATATCCTTTTAAAGAAGGATGTGACAGATCCATTTTAAACCCATTTGATATAGAAACTGCAATAGATGAAGATGCTCTTAATATGTAAGATGACGGATAACTTACTAAAAGAGAAGTGTTAGTTTCATTATTAAATAATGTGTTAGTTTCTATTTTTGCAAATACACAAGCATCAAATTCATAACTTTTGTTTGTATTGGATGCGTTGTGTGTGCTTGAGTACAACCTGTCGCACGAATCACACAAAACCCACTGTGTACTGTACGTAGATCCCTCGTATTGACTTCTGAGGTAAGCCTGCAATTCATTTTGTTTTTCAAAGCAATTAATTTGATTTCCGTTTTCATCAAATACAAGATAGCAGCCAAGAGCATTTTTACTCTTTGATAATATTTCGGCATTTGATTCGCCTCTTAAATATTGTGATATCGTTTTTTCAGAACTATGATATGTTTCATTGGTTAAGGTCTGCCCAAGATAAAGAATTTCTTTTTTGTCTTTTAATTGTATTGCACCCTGAACAACAATTTTTCCACTATTTAAAGTTGAACCTTGTATTTCAACATATTCTTCTTTGCTAAAAATTGATCCTAATATTCCCTTATTTAATATTGATTTTGATTTTAAATCATTCAAATTGTTTAATATATAATTTGAATTAAAGGATCCAGTATATCCAGTTGTATATTGTGGAACATACGTAAAGTTTTCTCTAGAATAGAATGAATAACTAGTTTCATATGTAAAACCAGATACTATTCCTCCGATTATTAGCTTATCGTTCTTGATTGATTCTAATGAAAATACACCAGAAACATCCTTCAATATTGAATTTGATTCATCATAATAATTTGCATTTGAGAATGCAAAGGTAATCCCAGAAGCAGTATTTTTAAATAACTTTATTAAAGTTGTTCTATCTGAATTGTTGTAACATTCAGAATAATCTATAAAGCAACTAGTACCAGCTATTGATATATTTGGTATTGTACTCAAATAGGATTTAGAAAATACGGGGTCGTAGGTAGAACCTTTTACCTCAAACCCATAATTTGTTATGTTCTGAGCATTATTTAAAAAATAAGATTTCATCTTATGATGCTAGATAAGTTACTACCTGTGTTCCAGAATTTGATATGGCAAAAACCTTGTTAGTGTTTATTACATTAAGTGTAACATTTTCACCAGGATCTAGTGCATATCCAAAAGATGCACCTATTAATCCCGATGTATTTCCTACGTAAACAAAATCTGTATTTGTGCTTAATGCTTTTATATTAATACCAGATGAGGTTGTATAACCGGCTGAATCCATCTGACCAACAGCAGCAGATGTCACAGACAATCTTCCAGTCTTGAAAGTAGAAGGTCTTCCTACCCCAAGTGATGTAAAATCTGTTCTAAGACCTACAATTTCGTTATAAACAGCAGTAATGCCAGTTAAAAGATTGGTATCATTAATGTTTAAGGCATATCCACCAGAGAAGCCTTGAACCGATAATGTTGTTCCAATTGTAGCGTTAATTGTCGCATCAGTTACACTAACTCTAAGGGCACTTCCAGAAACACCAATTGCATTTCCCGAAGAATCTACCAAATTTGTGTAAACATAAGTTAATCCGCTTGGACCCCAAACGGAAATTGAATCTGTTGACTTGCTTAGGGGTCTACCACCTGTAATCTCAACTCTGGTTCCAGATTGCGTAGAAACAAATACAGGAGATCCGCTAACACCTATTGCTCCTAAATTTCCACTAACAGCTACCGGGTTTCCACCAACTCCTTGAACTTGCAAAGATCCAGTAAAACCAGAAATATTTGCGGTCATCCCACCCGAAACAATTACTGGAAGAGGATTTGTACCGGATACTATAGTTGCAGCTCCAGTAACACCATATGCCAATTTTATTAATTGGAAGTGGGCGGTTACACCGGAAAAACGGGCAACATCAGTTGCTACCGATGCGGTTAAACCAGAAGTTTCAATAACAAGATTTTCGTTGTTGTCTACGGCCATATGGTCCTCTAAATAATTCTAAGAATATTTAGTTGTATTAAATTATTGCATTTTTGTTATCCAAGGATATAATAACGTTATGTTTATAGATGATGCAGCAAAAGAAAAATTTTCAAACAAGGTCATGTCTAGAGTTATATCGACAAACCTAAGTTTTATGGATTGCGTTTTGGAACTTTCTGAAGAAATGGGAATCGATCCTATTTCAGCGGGAAAACTTCTTACAAATCCAATAATTGAAAAAATAGAACAAGAAGCAAAAGATTTAAATTTTATTAAACAAAAAAATAAAACCAAGCGTTTACCAGTTGACTGATTCATGTATTGAAGTATAATCTAACAAAGAAAGGCCGAGGTAGATCCTCGGGCAAAAACATGGCAAATTTTTCAGATTTTAAAAAGAAAAGTAAAAACTCAATTGCAACTCTAACGGAGAAAATGGACAAGCTTACTTCCAAGGAAAGCTATAAGGATGATCGTATTTGGAAGCCTGGAATTGATAAGTCCGGAAATGGATACGCAGTTATCAGATTTCTTCCGGAGATTCAGGGAGAAGAAAGTCCATTTGTGGCAGTTTATAGCCACACTTTTAAGGGAAAAGGTGGTTGGCTATACGAAAATTGTCCAACTACACTTGGAGAAAAGTGCCCAGTTTGCGAATCCAATACAGAACTGTGGAATAGTGGAATTGAAGATGACAAAAATATTGCAAGAAATAGAAAACGTAAGTTGACATACATTTCTAATATTCTTGTGATCGAAGATCCAGCAAATCCAGAGAACAAGGGAAAAAACTTTTTGTACCAGTATGGCACCAAGATTTTTCAAAAAATTCAGGGACTTGCAAATCCTGAATACCAGGATGAAGTTGCAATAGATCCTTTTAACTTTTGGACTGGTGCAGACTTTAAAATTAAAATTAGAAATGTTGGTGGGTATGTAAACTATGACCGTAGTGAGTTTTCTACCCCAGCACCGCTATTTGGTGGGGATGATAAGAAACTTGAGGAGCTCTGGAAAAAGCAGTATCCCCTCAAAGCCTTTATCGACAAAAGTCAGTTTAAGAGTTATGATGAATTGAAGGAGCGCTTTAAAAAGGCAACTGGTGATGATATCAGATCTCAGTTCAATGCCTCCAAAAGCATTGAAGATGATGTGGAGGAGACCACGGTTGTTTCAGATGATGTTGAGGAAAAAGATCCTCTAAAATATTTCTCCGAAATGGAGAATGAGTGAAAAAAGCCCCGCAAGGGGCTTTTTTTATGCCCACGAAGGTCGTTTAATTGCTCTTGCAGATCTATCAACAAACATTAAATTTCTTTGTTGAATAGAAGTTCTGGATTCTGTTACCGAGTCCGAGTTGCTAATTATATCCTGCTTTCTCTGAACCTGTCCTGCAATTTCATTTATTGCATTTCCAAGAGTATTCATTTTTTTCATCAAATCTGCCTGAGCTGATTGTTGATAAAGCAATTCTCTTTGTGAGCTAGAAGGCTCTTGTATGGGGCTATAATTGTATAAAACAGGAGAAAGTTTGCCAGACATTGGCTGCATCATTTCTATTTGCTCAGAAAATCCTGCAAATTTTTCAATTTTTGCTATGTCTTGTGCATTATATTTTATAGGTTCAAATGTTGGTTGAAGCAATGGATCAGGTGCTCTCTGAGATTCAATTATTGAATCAAGTGAGCTTTTTTCTGCTTCTAAATCAAGTTTGAATATATTTTCGTCTTTCATAGTGTAAACATGTTGTTATTTTGGTTTGATATTCTGTATTCATCTTCCTTTGTCTTTTCACTGAGAAGATTTATGTATATTTCTCTTTCCCACACGTACATGTCCTCAAGATCACTCAAAGACCAGAAAAAAGTATTTACTAATTTAAAATTTGATTTGTAATAATCGGTAAGATCAAAGTACCTTACCGATAGGTAAAAAAATCAAGAGTACCGCTTACCTCCTTAATTTCACCTGAATCAAGTTTAAGATTGTATATTAATTTTGGCTGTTCTTCTAAAAATATGTCCAAAGATTTTAAAATGTTTAAAGGTAGATTTTCTAATATTTTTTTTATTTCTTCTGGAACATATTTTTTTACGCTATATACCTCATTTTTTATTATTACCTTATCAATCATAGAAATATAAAGATCTTCTTTTTCAAAAGAATCTAGTTTAACAAGTTCTCCAATACACGGTATGCGCACATCTATTGTAATTATTTCATTTAGTTTTAATAATTTATTTGTGAGGTTGTTTTTGCAAATAATATCATCTATGTTTATTTTGTATTTTTTGTTCTCATAAAGAACAGATATTACTTCATCGATGCTTTTCGATCTTATTTTTAAAAATAAAAATTCTGCTTCAACAAGACTAAGATCATTTATTTCTATGCCACTGCTGTTGTTTTTTAATATTTCAACCATGGCTTTTAAAGCAAGTTTTTTGTTTTTTTCCTCAAGTATTACCGCAAGATTTTTAGCATCCTTGACTTTGAATGGAGTAAATGAAACAGTCTTATTTGATACTGGAAGTTTTATTTCATAAGACGGAATATACGATTTCAAATTATTTAAAATATCCATCATAATAACTTTCTATATATAAAATCTCTGTAATTAAAAGTAAGTGCAATTCTAAGATATTCATTTGTTACTGTTTGTGTCATCTTTATAGGCAACATTTCTACTGGCATTACTTCATTAAAAGTAAATTGTGTTTTTATGTTTCCATTAAGATCCAAAAGATTTACGTTCACATTAACGGGCTGAACCACATCATCGTAGTAAGGCAAACTAAAGGGGGCAGGATAATTACCACCCGATGAATAACCCCCACTATACAAAGAATTAAACCAGTCATTAAAAAAAAGAACTATTCTGTTGTCGCCTGAGACGGGAAAGGCAATATTGAATCCGTTTGCAAATCTTTGTCTACGAGGAAGCAATCTTCCTATTCCATAACCTGTTAAGTTATCAGCCAACTGATCTATTACTCTCTGCTGTAGCAAAAACTCATCAGCAAGATATTCTTTGTCTTGATATCTTGCAATACCATTTGGGACATTTTCAAAACTTACGGAAAATCGATTTGATCTTTGAAGACCATCTCTACCAGAAAAGTAATCTTTCAGGCTTTGTATTGTGTTATTAAGTGGCATTTGTAAATAGCTCTTTTTCCGTTAAAATTTTAAAAGTAAATTTATTTTTTTTGCAGTATGATTCAGCTGCCTGCCATTTTGCATTGTTTATCAGCCAAGTAATTTTATCTCTTTTTGATGCATTTTCTTTTAAAATGGTTTGCTTCTTTGGCTTTACCTCTATGAGTATCGTTTCTGTAAATTGTTTGTTTTTTATTTGAACCAAAAAATCAGGAATGTAATTTGTAACTTTATTTTTTATTGGGTGCATGTATGGAATAGTTATTTCTTCCGAAGCCCATTTTAAAACATTTGAATTCTCATCAAAAAATTTACATACAGAGCGTTCCCATAGGGATCTACAAATTATATTATCTAGATCTCCTACATATTTTTGTTTGTTCTTGGGTTCAAATTTTGTTCTGTAAGCCATTAAAAATATTTATTATTCAAGGTCAGTCGTGTCATCACGAACAAATCTAATTGCTTTTGAAATATAAAAAGACGACCAATCTTGTTTTATTATATTCCACATTCCAATTCTATTTCCTGCCATAGGACTAAAAAAATTTTCTCTCTCTTCAACTTTAAAAGGAAGAATAAATTTTTTGTCTAGTGTTCCTACAATTCTTCCTATTTGTCCATCTTTTTTTATAAAATCTGTAGTACATACACCGTATAAAGTTTCTCTAATAAGCTCATACGGAGATATATGATCTGTTTTATAAAATTTATTTTTTGTTATTATAGTAACATCCAAATGAAAATCATGCAGTGGATCAAAAATATTTTCTGCAACTCCAATTCCACTTTGTTTTTCAAAGTTTGCATATGATCCATATTTTTTTATAATATGGTTTTCATATATTTTGTCTTTTGATTTTAGTTCTTCGTATTTTTTTCTTTGGTAATCTGACGCCCAATACTCCTCAGCTTCCGCCGGGATGTTCTTGTACATGACATCTTTTTTAAAAAACTCGTCTACGCTTAATTCAAGTAAACTTTGTGCTTCGTGTTTAGACTGTGCCGGTGATTTCCGGGGTTTCATCTAAATCCTGTGGGATTTGGCTTAAATGAATTTAATAAAATATCACGGGAATCCTGTTGCTTTGAAACCATTGAAACAAAGTTTACATTTGAATTTGCGTGCTGATAATGCTCAGAAAGAACTGATGGTTTATTTTTGTTCTTCTTTGCAAGATCACGAATTGTATCTTCCAAAGACTTCATATTTTTTTACCAAATTACTCCTGGAGTTGGAGGACCATAGACTCCAGGACTAAATCCTGGGACTTCAGGAGTAAGTCCTGGAGTTGGCCCACCAAACAACGGCGAGTTGGGCTGTTGAAATACATCTGGGATTGTATCGTAACCTGGTTTAGGTCCTCTGTCGTAAGGATGACGGTGAGTTGGAGAATTAATATGCCATTGACGTACATAATTGTTCCACCAAGGCGGTTTAGGAGCAGTTGGATAACCTGGCCAACCAAAATTTTCAGAAGGACCATATCCGCGGTATTCATCACTGTCACCTGGATCCACAGGATAACCATAATATGGTCTAGCACCAAATCCGTCTTTAGCTTCATTTATGCGATTTAAAAGTTTACTAATTTTTTGTTCAACTTGAAGACCGTTTTGATTATTTTTTCTGGGGGTTGTATTATTTCCGGTTCCCGGTGCTCCTGGTGGCTTTTGAGCTGGTGGAGTTTGAGCTGGTGGAGTATATGGGCGGAATTTTGGATTACCATCATTTGGAGTGGTTGACCAAACCTGAGGTTTACCACGTTGATCAATCCATATGTCACCGTCTCGTAAGTATGGGTTTGTATTTCCGGGGCTACCAGTTCCATAACCGGGAGCACTTGGATGTGGTGGAGTTGGCCAATAAAAAATTCTTATAGGTCTTCCACGTGGGCCAGTGCAGTTTCCAGTTGGACAAATCGAGCGGTAAGTATCATATATACTCTTTTGGCGACTCCACTCTTCAAATCTTCTTCTATATTGCTCTTCAGTTTCTGATGTTGGAGCTGGTGGCTGTCCTCTTTGAGGCTGTGGACCTGGGTCTGTTGGTGGTTGTGGAGGTGTGTTCCAACCATCACCTTGATTTGGTTGATTTGGTTTTGGTTGTGCAGGCTTTCCAGTTCCTCTGGGCGGTGGAGCCACAGCAGCCATATCTTGTTCTACTGGTGTTACCGTTAATTCAGTAGGCATAGCTTCAGCGACTTCTAAAATTAATTGCTGATACTTGCGCTCAAGTTGTTCCGATAAGTTCTTATAGTAATTTAATAAATAGTTCATGAAATTATTTATATAAATATTTTTATGCACAACTTTAATGACCATTTAAACTTTTCTCCAAATTTATATGATAATGTTTTCATGAGAAAAAAACTTCTTGAAAATAAATTTTTAACAGAAGTTGAAGCAAATCATCCAGACATATCACCCTTCCTATCACCACAGGCCATGGAACCTGCTGAGTTTACACCCCTTCCGGGAACACCAAAGCAGCCAAAAGGACCTCCTACAACTCCTACAAACAATGACGAATACTGGCAAAGACTAAATGATCTTTCAAAACAATGGTTTCAAAGAGTAGATCAATGGGCACATGAATTCTATAAGCAGAACGGAAGATGGCCTTCTGCGTATGAATACAGACAGTATGGAATTCCTCTATGGAGACAAATGTGGGAGGGAAGCGGTTTAACTGGAATCCCACCAGAACAATTGAGCGATCCAAGATGGCAGGAAACCCACCCAGAAGGTGACCCTGGATACAGATACTGGGATATTCCGGGTCCATTCTTTACAAATCCCGGAGACCCCTCACCCTTCCGTGGTTTTGAACATTGGTGGGAGTGGAAACCAGGAATGTGATTGGAAGTAAATTATGAAATCATTCAAACAATTTTTATTTGAAACCCCATACACAAAAAACGAAGAGGAAACTCCTAAAGACTTTGATACCGAAGTTGAATCTCAATCAGAGGAAAAAGATCGTCAAAAAACTTATCAGCAAGAGATAGAAAAAGCAAAAAACAAAAAATTGAAACCAACAGAGGAACAGCAGCCACAACGTCAAATGGGATAAAAAAAATGAATTACCTAACAAACTATTACAAAAACCTATCGGAACAACTTCAAGAAAAAATTAACATGCTGGAAGCAAATATTCGTTCGGCTTCGGAAATTGATGAAATAGGGCGCGAAGAATACAGAAAGAACCTTGAAAGAAGAAAAGCAAAGAAGGCCAGAGAGGCCGAAGCCCGCGATCTAAGCAGCGACGAGGTAAAAGCCGCTGCCGATGAAACAATTCGCCCATACACAGCAAGAGCAATGAGAAGACAGGATTTAATTACTAGGGCAACGGAACAACTTCCGTATGTTGCTCAGAGTGGAGACGTTGAAACCGCAAGACAATATGCAGACGTTATGGGAGACATAGCAATTAGAGATATTTCAGGAAAAGTTGCTGGTTACAGAAACCAGCCCCCCGAAACTATAGAAAGCAATATAGCTGGTGATGAACGAGTTTCTAAAATATCCAAAGGAATTAGAAGCAGAGGAGGCCAGACATTGGTTCCAGCCGACATTGCCTCCATGAGAAAATTCATTCAAATGGGCAAAGGAAAGTATGAGGCACCATATCCTCAACCAGAAGGTCCTGTAGGTGGAATGCATACTACACCTTCACATTATTGAAAGATAAAAAAATGAACTACCTAACAAACTACTACAAAAATCTTTGCGAACAACTTCAAGAACAAGTTAATAATTTAGAAAAACTTTTGGAATATAGAAAGTCCAAAATTGCACATATTGATGTGCATGATGTTGATCCGTACACCGGAGAGTCTGCTCCAGCAATTCTTGGTTACGAAGTTACCAAAAAAGGCAATCCAATGGGCAAGGGTGCTAGAAAAAATAAGGTAGTTCGTTTCTATCCCGATTATGAAGATGAAGCAGAGGCTTGGGAATCAGTATCTGATACAGGTCGTCCAACCGTACAAGACAATAGATTCTATGCATCAATGCGAGGACAAGGTTCACCAATGGAAGTTAATAGAAATGAACTTTTCCAACAACGTCATGATAGACCACATAAAGGTGGCCATGAAGCAGGAATGGGAAAAAAATTCAAAAAGAAGAATCTTGCAATTGCAAGGGCAAAAGACATGAACCCAAATGTACATGATGGTCCTGATGCAGACAACATAGCCTCTTCTGCTGAAGTCGCTGCTTCACAGATAAACAAGCAAATGGGTAGCACACCCGAATACTCAGATTATTGGTTCAGAAACACCATGCACCGACGAGATAACTAAATAATTTATAATAAAATGCATTACCTAACAAA
>Ga0172372_10000938_pt1 | contig 45018 bp, 38 predicted proteins | sample LakKiv5m_2_FD_114544 | JGI IMG/M metagenome (GOLD analysis project Ga0172372, IMG submission 114544) | Freshwater microbial communities from Kabuno Bay, South-Kivu, Congo - kab_092012_9.5m | ecosystem: Environmental > Aquatic > Freshwater > Lake | place: Democratic Republic of the Congo...
CAAGCACGCCGAGCCGCCGCCCGAGTGGCGCACGCATTACCAGCGCGACCGCGACCGCATCATCCACTCGCGCGCCTTCCGCCGGCTGGAATACAAGACGCAGGTCTTCCTCAACGGCACCGGTGACCACCTCCGCACCCGGCTCACGCACACGATGGAAGTTGCCGGCATTGCCCGGAACATCGCGCGCGCCCTGCGGCTTAACGAAGACCTCACTGAGGCCATCGCGCTCGCGCACGATCTTGGCCACTCGCCTTTCGGCCATGCAGGCGAAGAGACACTCGACCGCCTGATGCGCCAGCACGGCGGCTTCGAGCACAACCGCCAGAGCCTGCGCGTGGTGGAAGTGCTCGAACAAAAGTATCCCGGCTTCCCGGGTTTGAACCTCACGTGGGAACTGCGCGAAGGGCTCGTTAAGCACCGCACCGCCCACGACCATCCGGGCAAGCGCCCCGGCTTCGACGCGAAATCCTCCTCCCTTGAAGCGCAGGTGGCCAATCTCGCCGACGAGATCGCCTACTACAGCCACGACCTCGACGACGGCCTTGATGCCGGTCTGCTCTCCGAAGCCAAGCTCCGCCGCGACGTGAAGCTCTGGGCCCAGGCCGCTCGCCGCACGAAAAGGCAGCAGGGTGAACTTCCCGATGAGTGCCGCCGCTACTTCATCATCCGCTGCCTGATCGACGACCATGTCCACGACGTGGTGAAGACCAGTGAGGCCGCCATTGCTGCCGCCGGAGTGAAGTCAGCCGATGAAGTCCGGCTCCAAGCCAAGCCGCTCATCCGCTACAGCGACGCACGCCGGAAGCTGAACTTGGAATTGCGGAAATACCTCTACCAAAACCTCTACTACAGCGACGCTGTCCACGAACCCCATGTCCGCGCGACGAAAATGCTGGAGGAACTGTTTTACCACCTGCTCAAGCACCGCGCCGCAAACGACGGTTGGACCCGGAAGCACGCTCGGAAGGAAGGCTGGCCGCGTGCCGTGTGTGATTATCTGGCGGGGATGACCGACAGCTTCGCCATGGACGAACACCGGCGCATGGTCGCCCGGGCGTGAGATTACGGGTTGACGGCCCGATACAGGTTGTTCCAGATGATGTCCACGCCCAGCTTTTCGTTGCCGTTACCCTGCTGAGGCAGGATCGAATTTGTGGCCACGAACGCGGAGTGGCCATCCATGAACGCAACGTTTCCCCCCCGCCCGCTGTGGCGGACCGCAAAGCTGCGCCATCGGTTGGCCGGGTTGACCGAGTTGAACTGGGGGGAGGTATTGATTACTTCCGTGACCGGGTCGAACACGCTGTCATACATCAAGACGGTGCTCGCAGGCTTTATGATCTGGGCTGCCCTAGGCATGTCGGGGAAAGTTAGATTGGGACCGGACACGCCCGCACCGTCGGATTTCTTCAGATCTATGTTCATCACGATGCTGAAGAAACCGTATTGCCCATTGTTTTGCGGTGCTTGCCCCTGTCGGGCGGCGGCACAATGCCAGACCTTTCCCAGCGCATTGCCGGGATAGGGCAAGTTCGCGATGTTGTTGGCGTAGACGGTTGATCCAGGAGCAGTCCAGTGGTTGGAGAGCGCGCGGCTGCTCATGTAGTGGGGAAGTAAATTGAACCACGCCGCGCGGTCTGAAGGATTTCCACTGGTTCCGGCAACCCCATATGTTCCCGCCGACCCCATCCCATCCCGCGGCATCTTGTCGTCGTAGTCGCCTGTATAGAGGTTCTGGGCCAAAGCCCACTGCTTCATCATGCTCAAACAACTCGCGCTCTTGGCCTTGTCTTTGGCCTTGCCCAAAGCCGGCAGCAGCATCCCGGCGAGAATCGCGATGATGGCGATGACGACGAGCAGTTCGATTAGAGTAAAGGCCCGGTGGAGGAATCCCGAGCCGGCAGGCGCAGTCCGTTTCATGAGGTGGGTGACGGCGTTGAGTAAGCAGATGAGCGTTGGTTGTTGACGCTCAACGGGAGGGAAGCTAGTTGCCCCCTCCGCCAGCGGCAAGTGCCGTTTGGTGACGGACAGGTGAAACTTGTTCACACCTTTCATGCACTCCTCGCACCGTGCGCGACGTTGACAGCCGGGGCTGGAAAAAGCTCTACTGGCGGAACTATGAAGTGCCAGTTTTCCCTCGCTGCCGCGCTCTGCCTCAGCGTTGCGGGCGCGTTCGCGGCGGACGAAGCCGTCGTCAAGGCCGCGCGCGTCAACGTCCGTGGCCAGCCCACGACTGGCAGCGAGGTTGTCACCCAGCTCAAGCAGGGCGAGAAGGTCGCCGTCCTCGAGGAGATCGTTCATCCCAAGCCCGGCAAGGACGAGCCGGCCAAGTGGTTGCGCATCGCGCTGCCGTCCAACACTCCAGTCTGGGTCAGCACCCATTTTGTCACCAATAACGCCGTGGCCGTCGCGCGTCTCAATGTCCGTTCCGGTCCCGGAGAGAACTTCTCCGTAATCGGCCGCATTCCGAAGGGAACCCCGCTGAAGCAGCTCCGCCGCAATGGCGATTGGCTGGAAGTCGAGGCTCCGGCCACCAGCTACGCCTACATCGCGGCAGACCTGGTTACCCGGCAGGCCGGTGGTGCTGCGCCAAATGCTCCTGCCGACAATGCCGCTCAGCTTGCCGGCAAATCTGTTCCCAAGGCTCCCGGCAAGGGAGCTGACAAGTCCAGCAAACAAATGGCCAAGGCCAATTCCAAAACCCCGCCGATTGCGGCGCCGGAGGCCAAGCCCGCCGTCGAATCGGTCGAGATCAAGCCCATCGTCCCCGCGCCCGTGGCCTTGCCGCCGGGCGTTGTCGCCATGAAGCCAGCTCCAGTAGCCCCGCCATCCGCGGTTTTGGCTGAGCCTACCCCATCGTCCCCGCCCGCGGTGGCTTCCCCGGCCCCGGCCCCGGCGCCGGTCAAAGTGGCCCCGCCCGTCGCACTGACGGAAAACGTTCCGCCGCCGCCCGGCGACCCTTATGCGCCCACGGGCCGTTACAAGGTTGAGCCCGAACCACAACGGGGCTTCGGCACCTGGTTCAAAGGGCTCTTTGCCAAGAAGAAGCCGGCCGAAGAAAAGGCGAAGCCCGCACCTGCGGCCAAATCTGCCCCGCCCGTGAATGACGGGCCGCCGGCGATCCGGATCGTCAGCCGTGAAGGCGTCGTGGCGCGCTCTTGGAACATTCAGACCCCCAGCGACTGGGCGTTGCAGGATGCGGACTCGGGCCGGGTGATCAACTACCTCTGGACCAGTTCCACCAACATTCCTTGGGCCACCTTGAAGGGGCGCAGCGTCATCGTCACGGGTGAAGAGGCTTTGGACGTTCGCTGGCCCAATACGCCGGTGCTGAAAATCGAAACGCTCAAGACGGTGGATGAGTAGCGTAGCCGCCGAGAAGCAGGATTAAGATCAGGAGCGGGAAGCAACGCCGCTCCGTCCCACACTCCTCTTGCTCGTAATCTTGATCCTAATCCTGCTCCCGCATGACCAACCTCATTGACGGCCGCGCCATCGCCGAGCAGATCCACGCCGAGACCGCCCAGCGCATTGCGGCCCTCAAGGCGCGCGGCGTGCAAGCTGGTCTTGCCTTCGTGCGCGTCGGCGAGGATCCCGCCTCGCGCGTGTATGTCGGGATGAAGGAGAAGACCAGCGAGCGGTTGGGGATCAAGTCCACCACGACTGTGCTCCCGGAAGCCACCACGCAGGCCGAACTGCTCGCGCTTATCGCGAAGCTCAACGCGGACGCCAGCGTTCACGGCATCCTGGTCCAAGCCCCGCTGCCCGGGCATATCGATCAGGCAGTCATCTTCGCGGCTGTCTCGCCCGCGAAGGACGTGGACGGTTTTCATCCGGTTAACGTGGGCAAGCTGATGTTGGGTGACCAGACTGGCTTTGTGCCCTGCACGCCGGCGGGCGTTCACGAACTGCTTATCCGCAGCGGTGTGAAAATTGCCGGCGCGGAGGTCGTCGTGCTCGGGCGGGGCAACATCGTCGGCAAGCCGATGACGGCCATTCTCTGCCAGAAGGCCAGGCACGCCGACGCCACCGTCACGCTCTGCCACTCGCGCACGCGCGACGTTGCCGCGCACTGTCGGCGGGCGGACATCATCGTCGCCGCGATGGGCGTGGCGCACTTCGTGAAGGCCGACATGGTCCGTCCCGGCGCGGCAGTGATGGACGTGGGCGTGAACCGCATCTCCGACCCGACTGCAAAGAACGGCTCCCGGCTGGTTGGCGACGTGGACTTTGCTGCCGTCCAGCCCATCGCTGGCAGGATCACGCCGAACCCCGGAGGGGTGGGCCCAATGACGATTGCGATGCTCATGCAGAACACCGTCCGGGCTGCTGAAGTTGCTACGCGTTGACCAGCGAGCCAAGGCCACCACCCTGTTCCCCGGCACCACCTTCCTCTCCGATTTTTTCAGCAACAACTGCCAGCCGAATCCCAAACACAGACCCCAACCCCATGACCGTCACCCGCATTCTCCCCGATCTCCAATGCGCCCTCGTCTGCGAGGACGTGCGCCAGGAAGTCACCGGCAACTTCATCCTGCTGGGCATCACTGCGTTCCTCCGGGTTCCGCAGGTGCCAATCGTCGCGAATCGCCTGTGCGTCTTCACCCGCTGGTGCGCGGGGGTGGGCAACTTCACGGAGACCGTGCGGCTGATCGCCCCGGATCAGACCACGCTCCTGCGTGAGGCGAAGGTCAAGTTCGCGTTGCAGGATCCGGCCCACAATGCCACGAACCTCTCCGTGTTTGCGCAGCTGGAATTCACCGCCGGCGGCATCTACTTCGTTGAAGTGCTGGTGGACGATGTGATGAAGCTGCGTTTCCCGCTGCCGGTCGTTGTCGCCCCGCCCCAGTCTCAGGCAGGTCAGGGTGAATCCGCCGCCCCGCCGCCGGCGGCCTAACCTGCGTCAGCGCAGGCCCGCCAGCTGGCGGCGCGCCAGAAACAGATCCATGCGCGCGAGGATGAAGTAAGCCCAGCGCTCAAGGATCTTGGACCAGAAGGTCCGGGAAGCTTTCCAGTCCTCCCGGCGGATGCGCTGGCTATGGGCCAGGCAGTCGGCGAACACCTGCCGGCCTCCGTCAGCCACGCTTTTGTTGCGCAGCCGCAGGCTCAGCTCGTAGTTGATCTGAAGGCTCCGTGTGTCGAGGTTGGCCGAGCCGATGTAGGCGATGTCATCGATGAGCACGAGTTTTGAGTGCAGGATCTGCGGCTGATACTCGTAAATCTCCACTCCCGCGGCCAGCAGCGGCTGGTAAAGCCGACGGCTTGCATACCGCGCCATGGGCACGTCCGACTGGCCGGGGAGGATGAGCTGGACCCGGCCCCCATGCCTTGCCACGCGTTGCATCGCACGCCGCAGCTTCCACGTCGGCAGGAAATAGGCAGCCATGATGCGCACGTCTCGGGCTTCGTTGAAGTCCTGGCGCAGCGCGCGCTTGAGCGTGCTGAAGCCCCGGCCCGGTCCGCTCATGAGCAGCTCGCCATCCGCGTGGCTGATGCGTTCATGTGCGCCGGTCTTCATGACTCGCATGAACGCCCGATGGCGCAGTTCCGCGCGCGTGAACATCTTGTCGAAGGATTCCGCCAGCCGCGCTGCCAGCGGGCCGGCCAGATGCAGCCCCACGTCGCACCAACCGCGCGTCACGCCGTCCCCCAGATACTCGGGCGCGATGTTGAATCCTCCCAGCACGGCCGCCTGCTCGTCGCAAACCAGCACCTTGCGGTGGTCGCGGAAGATGAACCCCTTGTGGGTTTTCTCGTTGAACCAACGGAATTCCCCCCCGGCTTTCCGCAGCGGTTCCCAGTAGCTGTCGGACAGGTCCTGGGAGCCCCACGCGTCCACCAGCACGTAGACGGGGACGCCACGCTGCCGCGCGCGCAGGAGCGCGGCGAGGAACTGGTTGCCCGGCTCGCCCGCGCTGAAGATGTAGGTTTCCAGCCGCACCGAATGCCGGGCCAGTTCGATGGCTTCGAGCATGGCGGCAAAGGCTTCGTCGCCATTGCGAAGCCAGCGGAATTGAGTATGAACCTGGGGGGTGCCCATGCGTTGGCGTGGGGAAGATAACAGCGTGTCCGGCGAGGTTGCCAGTATGGAACCAGCCGGGCTTCAGGCCCGTTTGCTCAATGAGATGCCCCCAACGGCCACGATGCGGCCGGACTTGTCCCGGATCGGGAACTTGAGCGTGAGGTAAAGCACCCGGCCGTCGGGCTTGTCCACGAACTCCTCTTCGCGCACGGGCACGCCCTGCTCGATCACCTGCCGGTTCACTTCGAGAAAGCGCCTGGCCATGTCGGTTGGGAATATGGCGCTGCAAGATTTTCCGAGCGCTCCGTGCCGCGGGATGCCGGTCGCTTCCTCCCAGCCGCGGTTCGCCATCAGCAGCAAGCCGCCTACGGACCAGACGTAGAACGGTTCCGTGACGGAGTCGGCCACGGCCCGCAGGAAGTCACCCTCGCTCTCCAGGCCCAGCGCAAGCGCCTGCAATTGAGGCGTCACCAGCGCGCCGGAGCTATCCGTCGGCAGGGAAGATGGTGCGCGCCGGACCGGTTTTGGGGCCGGGCCGGATCGGCGACGGGCGGGGACAGGTTTTGAGCTCGGTATCAAACGTCGTTAAGGAAGCAGGAACTGGGCTCGCTTCCAAGCGCAAAGCCCGGCCGTGCACCTCAGGCCAGCTCGCGCATGACATCCCCGCCTTCCTGCAACGGGCGCAGGCGGCCGCTGCGGTCGGGGAAGAAGCCGTGCGGGTCAATGCCCACCAGGTGGAACACCGTGGCTGCGAGGTCCTGCGGCCGTTGCGGCCGGTCCGCCGGGTAACCGCCGTGCCGGTCGCTTGCGCCGATGACTTGCCCGCCGCGCACGCCGCCACCCGCAAGCGCGACGGAGAAACAATGGCCCCAGTGGTCGCGCCCGCCGCTGCCGTTGTGCTTGGGCGTGCGGCCAAACTCGCCCATGGCCACCACGAGCGTTTCGTCCAGTAGGCCGCGTTCGTGCAGGTCCGTGAGCAGCGCGGCGTAGGCGGAATCGAACTGCGGGCAGAGCACGTCGCGCACGCGCGCGGCATTTTTCTGGTGCGTGTCCCACAGCGGGTTGCCCACGTCGGTGTCGCCCGGCTCGCGCGGCCAGTTCACCTGCACAAGCCGCACCCCCGCCTCAATGAGTCGGCGCGCCAGCAGGCAGCTCTGGCCGAACTTGTGCCGCCCATAGCGGTCCCGCGCGGCGGCCGGCTCACGGTCGAGGTCGAACGCCGCCCTCGTGGCGGTGGATTGCACCACGTCCACAGCGCGTTGCTGCATCCGGGAGAGCGCGGCCATCGCCTCGGTCTGGCTGGTGCGGAGGAAGTGCTCGTCCAATTGCTGCAAGAGGCCGGCGCGCTCGTTCACGCGCAGGATGGAAAGTTCCGGCGGCAGCTTCAGCCCTTCGATTTCAAACCGCTCCGCCGCCGGGTTGCACTTGAACACGAACGGGTGCCACGTGTGTCCCATGAATCCGCCGTCCTGCCCGGGCCAGGTGATGTTCGGGTTGTTGTGAATCAGTTCCGGCAGCGCGACGGACGAGAACGGGCTGCGCTCGCTGGGCCGCAGTGCGCCCACCACGGCGGCCAGACTGGGCCAGTCATCGGAGCTTGGCGGCAGGCTCTCGGCGGCGGACGGGTGCTTCATGCCGGTGAGCATCCAATAGCCGCTGGTTGAATGGCTGTTCACGTCGGTGAACATGGAGCGGACGACGGCCATGCGGTGCGCGAGCCGGGCGGTGCGCGGGAGCAGCTCGCAGAACTGGATGCCGGGAACGCTGGTGGAAACGGGGTTGAACTGCCCGCGCACCTCGCGCGGTGCGTCGGGCTTGGGATCGAAGGTTTCGTGCTGTGGCGGTCCCCCCGCGAGGTAGAGGATGATGCAATGCTTGGCCTTGCCGAAGGTGCCGCCACCGGTGGGCTTGTCGGACGCGGCCAGGGCAGGGTGCAGATTGCCAAGTGAAATCCCCAATGCGCCGAGGCCGCCCACCCGCAGCCACTCACGGCGCGAGCCGGACTCGCGTAATGACAGCATGGTGGGTGCAGCGGGACCGGCGGCGATCATCGGTGAAAGGGTGGACGGGGCAGGGGAGCAGGCCATTCGGGCGGCGATGGGAAATCGCCGGACAGGCCCGAAATGCTCTCAGCGGCTCGCCACCCGGGCGCTCACCGCTTGGCCAGCCGATCAAGCAGCTTCGCGTGGATGTTGCCGAAGCCGCCGTTCGTGAAAACGCAGATGACATCGCCGCCCTGCGCCTGCCGGCCGAGGTGCTGAACGATGGTGTCCACATCCGGGAGGAAAAAGGCGTCCTTCCCTCGGGATTTCAGGTCCGCTTCCAGCCGCGCGGTGTCGAGCCGCTCCTCCGGCCGTAGCACATGGGCAAAGGCGACCTCGGCAATGACGACCGTGTCCGCCTCACCGAACGCGGTGGGAAAGTCATGCTGGAACACGTTGCGGCGGGTGCTCTGCGTGCGCGGCTCGAAGACGGCCCAGAGCTTCTGTCCGGGATACTTGATGCGCAACGCCTTGAGCGTCTCGCGGATGGCCGTGGGGTGGTGCCCGAAGTCATCCACCACCGTCACGCCGCCAGCCACGCCGCGCACCTCCATGCGGCGCTTGACGCTCTTGAAGGTGTCGAAGGCCTGCTGAATCTGCCGGTTTGAGATGCCGCAGTGCTTGGCCGCCCCGACCACGGCGAGGGCGTTGCGGACATTGAGTTCGCCGACGAGGTTGACCTGGAACTTGCAGCTTGGGATCTCGAACGCGCTGGCCGTGGCACCGAGCTGCAGGTTGAAGGCGCGCACTGCATTGTGCTCGCCCAGTCCGAAGCGCTTCACTGCGCAGTGTTTGACCTCCAGCAGCGGCGCCAGGTTGGGGTCATCACCGTTTCCCAGCAGCAGGCCGTTGCGCGGCACCAGGCGGATGAAGTGGGAGAAGGACTTCTGCACGGCCGCGAGGTCCGCAAAGATGTCGGCGTGGTCCAGTTCGAGGTTGTTGATGATGGCGACCTCGGGGAGGTAGTGGACGAACTTGCTGCGCTTGTCGAAGAAGGCGGTGTCGTATTCGTCGCCCTCGATGATGAACCACTCGCTGTTCGTGAAGCGCGCGCCCTGGCCCAGGTTCGAGGGAATCCCGCCGATGAGGAAGCTCGGGTTCAGGCCCGCGCACTCGAAGACCCACGTGAGCAGCGAGGTGGTCGTGGTTTTGCCGTGCGTGCCGCTGACGACGATCGAGCGTTTGCCGCGGATGAAGAACTCCTTGAGCAGCTCGGGCAGCGAACAATAGCGGAGCTTGCGGTCCAGCACGGCCTCGACCTCCGGGTTCCCCCGTGACATGGCATTGCCGATGACGACCAGGTCGGGCTTGGAGGCGAGGTTGTTCTCGTCATAGCCGGACATGACCTCGACTTTCCGCTCAGCGAGGAAAGTGGACATCGGCGGATACACGTTGGTGTCGGAACCGGTGACGCGGTAGCCACGTTCCTGCATGGCCGCAGCTGCGCTCGCCATGGCCGTGCCGCAAATTCCAACGAAGTGAACTGACCGGATGTCCGAAACCATGGGTGCGATGATGGGAACGAACGGCGTGGAGGGAAGCCGGAATTCTGCTGCGGACAAAAAACTTTGTTTGCCCTGGCCGCCAAGCCGGCCGTCACCGGATCGTAATACGCGGGTGGCAACTTGCGCTTGTAACGTCCGTGATGCGGGCTACGCTCAGTCCGTCTCGCGGCAGTGGTGTGCAGCCAGAGATCTGATGATTGAACTGATTCAGTTTCCGTGGAGCCCGTTTTGCATCGTGCAGCGGCGGATTCTCGAATTTTCCCTCGCGCGGTTCAAAATCATCAACATCCCCAACACCGACCGCACACTCGTCTGGAAGCTAACCCGGGAGCGCTACTATCAGGTGCCCATCGTGCGGGATGGGCGGCGTGTGATCTACGAGACAGGTGAGGATTCCCAGGTGATCGCCGGCTATCTCGACAGCAAGTTCAGGCTGGGTCTCTTTCCCGCCAACACGCGCGGGTTGCAGACGATCCTGTGGCGGCACATCGAGGGCGAGATCGAGGGACTCGCCTTCAAACTCAATGACATTCATTACCGGGACTTCATTCCGCCAACGGAGCGGTTGGCCTTTGTCCGGCACAAGGAGCGGAAGTTCGGCAGCGGCTGTCTGGAGCGTTGGCGTGACGAGCAGGCGGCCATGCTCCGGCAACTGGAGGAGAAGCTCGTTCCCTATGAGCAGATGCTGGCGGAACAGCCATACCTGCTGGGTGAGCGGCCCCGGTTCGTGGATTTCGATCTGTATGGCATGCTTGGCAACTTTCTTGCCTCGGGAAAATACCAGCTTCCCGCCGCGCATGCCCGACTGCGTGACTGGTATGGGCGGATGACCAAGGCCCGCGTCACAGACTTTCCCGATTGATGTTCCACCGAGCCATTACAAACGTTGGCTGCCGGCCCTGGCTCCGGTTGCCCGCGTGTCCGTCTGGCGTGCCGGCATTCCTGTGAAAAACTACATCCTTGATACCAACGTCCTGCTCCACGATCCGAACTCCCTGCTCAACTTTCAGGACAATCACGTCCTGATCCCCATCGAGGTGGTCGAGGAGATCGACCGCTTCAAGCGCGACTCCAGCGAACTGGGCCAGAACGCCCGCAGCGTTTCACGCCTGCTCGATAGCCTGCGGGGCACGGGCCGTTTGAGCGAGGGTGTCGCACTGAAAAACGGGGGGCACCTGCGCATCCTCCTGGACAGCCGCACTGGCACGGGCAACGGAGGCCTGCACACCACCGTGCAGAACGTGGACAACCGAATCCTCGCCCATGCGCTGGCGGTGAAGCAGCGCGCCCCGGAGGCCCCCACCGTGTTGGTGAGCAAGGACATCAACCTGCGCATCAAGGCTGACGCGCATGGTCTGGCCGCCGAGGACTACGAGACCGACCGCGTGCGCTTGCAGGACTTGTATTCCGGCATGTTCGATCTGACCGTGACAGCGGAACAGATCGCCAAGTTCCGCACGGACGAGGAGTTGCCACTGCCAACGAACCGGCAGTATTTCCCCAACGAATATGGCACTCTGACCGAGCCGGCCAATCCCAAGCGCACCGTTCTCGCAAAGGTGGACGCCACGGGCCGGAAGCTGGTGCCCATCGTGGATGTGCGGGAAGGCGTCTGGGGCATCAAGCCGCGCAACCGGGAGCAGCACTTCGCATTCGATGCCTTGCTCGATGACCGCATCAAACTCGTCACCCTGATGGGGAAGGCTGGCACCGGCAAAACCCTCATGGCGATGGCCGCCGGCCTGAAGCGCACGGTGATGGACCGTGAGTTCCGCCGCTTGGTTGTCGCGCGCCCGACCATCTCCATGGGCAAGGAACTGGGCTTCCTGCCCGGTTCCCTGGAAGAAAAGCTTGGTCCGTGGATGCAACCCATCCACGACGCCCTGGAACTGCTCAGCGACTTGAACATGGGCAACGATCACCGGCGCAGCGGCGATCTGCTCCGCAGTGGCACCATCGTGGTAGAGGCACTCAGCTACATTCGCGGGCGGAGCATCGCCAACCAGTTCATGATCATCGACGAGTCGCAGAACCTCACGCCCCTGGAAGTGAAGACCATTGTCACGCGCGTGGGCAATGGCACCAAGATCGTCTTCACCGGTGACCCCTACCAGATTGACAATCCCTACGTGGACAGTTCCTCCAACGGCTTCAACTACCTCATCAGCCGCTTCCGCGATCATGCCATCGCCGCCCATATCGAGCTCCAGCGCGGCGAGCGGTCTGATCTCGCTGAGCTGGCGGCGAATGTCCTGTAGTTCGCCGGGAGGGCGCAGGTTTCTCCCTGCCATCCCGATTCCAACCCGGCTTTGCTGGGTCGATTTACCCCGGCCCGATTGATGGCTCAGATTCCCAAAAATTTTTGTGGCGCAAAAAGGCGACCTTGCTACATTCGCGCACTCTTTTGCGGGCGGTCTTGCTCGACGATGCAGAAACCGGCGGTCCGCGCGCGTTTGAAAACCAGTTTTTTGCTGTGACTAAAAAGAAGATTGTTGCCAAAAAGCCGGCGGTGCCGGCCAAGAAGGCCAAGAACGTTGGCTCCGCCACGCTCGCCGCCATTCTGGGCAATGCTGCGCCCAAGCAGGAGGCCAAGCAGTCGGTCATGTGGACGCCCAACGGCAAGGTGAAGATCAAGCCGGAGTGGCAGGTTTATTACAGCACGCTCCTTGATCTGCGCGAACGCCTGCAGAGCCAGATGAACGGGCTTGCCAAGGAGTCCGCCACGGAAATGGAGAGCTACAGCCTCCACATGGGCGACTCCGGCACGGATAATTTCGACCGCGACTTCGCTCTCAGCCTGCTTTCGTCCGATCAGGATGCAATTTACGAGATCGAGGAGGCGCTCAAGCGCATCGAGCGGGGCTCGTTTGGCGTTTGTGAACTGACCGGCAAGACAATTCCCAAGGCGCGCCTCGAAGCGATTCCTTGGACGCGCTTCACCGTCGAAGCCCAGGCACAACTCGAGCGCGAAGGTGCGCTCAGGCAGAAACGGCTCGCCGCGCTTGGCAGCATGGAAACCTCCAGTGTGCCGGACATTGACGAGAGCGACGTCGATGACGCCGAAGAGAAACCCGCAAAGGAAAAGGAATAACAATTTATGGCCCGTGAAATCGTAACTATCGAATGCACTGAGGCGCGCAAGGAGGGCAAGTCGCCGTCCCGCTACCAGACTACGCGCAACAAAAAGACCATGCAGGAGAAGGTGGAGAAGAAGAAATACAACCCCGCCCTCCGCCGCCACACCGTGCACCGCGAAATCAAGTAAGCTTATGCCCCGCAAGAACAATACGGACAAAAAAGACGCCAAGGGCCGCATGACGGAGCGCCGCACTCCGCGCCCCAAGCCCAAAATCGAGTTTACCGTGGACGCGATTGACTACAAAAACGTCAATCTGCTGAAGCAGTTCGTCACGGACAACGGCCGCATCCTCCCGCGCAAATACACCGGTCTGCCAGCGCACTACCAGCGCCGCGTCACGACCGCCATCAAGCGCGCCCGGCAGATGCTGCTGATGAAGTAATTTCGCCCTCCGCCTGTGGCTTCAAGCCGAGGCGGAGTTTTTCTGCCCACAGCCTGCAAATCATTTGCATGAAGCGCAGGAACGCGCTACCACTTCCCCATGAACCAGCCCAAACCTCTCACCGGGCGAAGCCATCGCAAGTCGCTGTTCTTGGCTGCCTTGTTCTTTGTTCTGGTGTTCATGGCCGTCAAACCTACCGGCCAAATTGCAACCAGCCACGCTGCCGAACCCACCCCAAAGCTGCGCGTTCTCACCAGCTTTCTCCCCATTTACTGCTTCACCGCCAACGTTGCCGGTGACCTCGCGGAAATTGAAAACCTCCTCCCCGCCAACGTCGGCCCGCACGACTACCAGTTCGCCCCGCGCGACCTCCGCAAACTCTCCGGCGCGCAGCTCTTCGTCATCAACGGTCTCGGCATGGAAGACTGGCTCGCCAAGGCGCTGAAGGCCGCCAAAGGCTCCAAGACCGCCACCGTCATCGAAGCCTTTGCCGACGTGCCGAAGGAACGCCTCATCAGCAACCTGCCGCACATCCACCTCCCCGGCGAACGCGGCCACCACCATCACGACGGCCCCAACCCTCACCTCTGGCTCGACCCCACGCTCGCCGCGCACGCTGTCACGAACATCCTCGCCGCTCTCCAGAAGGCCGACCCGAAGAACGCTGCCGGTTACGCCGCCAACGCCGCTCGCTACGTCGAGCGCCTGCACGCCCTCGACCGCGAACTCACCGCCGCCCTCGCGCCCGCCAAGGGCCGCCGCATCGTCACTTATCACCACGCCTTCCCCTACTTCACCGAGCGCTACGAACTCAACCTCATCGGTGTCATTGAGGAAGTCCCTGATGTCACGCCGTCGCCGAAATACTTGGCCGCGCTGCAAAAGGTCATCCGGGACAAGAACGTGAAAATCATTTTCACCGAGCCGCAATTCTCCCCGAAGCTTGCCCAACGCATCGCCAAGGACACCGGCGTCCCCCTCGCCGAACTCGACACCCTCGAAACCGGCCCGCTCAAGCCCACCGCCTACGAGGAAGGCCTGCGGCGGAACTTGGAGACGGTGGTGAAGCACCTCGGCAAGTGACGTGGGCGAATGCCCAAGGCCCAATTTCGCAATGACCAATGAATGACCAAGCCCCAATGCCCAGTGCGCCGGTCCAATCACTGGGCGCACTGAGTAACGGCGCGGTGGCATCCTCGGTCACAGGGCTGAAGGTCCGCCATGCGACAGCCGGGAGTGAATCCATGGGTTTCCGTCGGTCGAATACCTCAAGCCCTCACGGGGCGAAACTTCCCTCGCGCCACATCCGCGCCTTCACGATGACAGAACTCATTGTCGTAGTTCTTGTCTTGGTGGTGCTCGCCCTCTTGCTCCTAACCCGAATGTTTCAGGCAAGGGCCAAAGCGAGCCGGATCAGTTGCGCTGGCCGTCACAAACAAATCAGCTTGGCGCACAAGGTTTTTGCGAACGACCACACCAACCCTGTCACGGGATTCGTTACGTTCACGATGCAACTCTCCACCAATCGCGGCGGCACGCTGGAGTTCATCGGGATTGGCAAAGTTTCGGCCCACTACCAAAACATGTCGAACGAACTCGGGTCGGCCAAAATCCTCGTCTGTCCCGACGACTACGGCCGCATCATGCGAAGCGACTTCAGCACGCCCATCAGCAACAGCAACGTCAGCTACGCGGTCGGCCTGGATGCGGACGAGACGCAGCCGAACATGATTCTCGTCAGCGACAATCACATGACCTCCTCGCTGCCGCGCAAGGGAGCCATCATTGAGCTGTCTGCCAGCAACACTGTGGCTTGGTCCAAGAAGCTGCACGGTGGCGCTGGCAACATTGCACTCGCCGACGGCAGCGTTCAGCAAGTCACTAGCACCGGTTTGTGGACGCAGGTCACCACCGCGCTAACGAGTTCGCCCACCAACCGCCACCGCCTCGAATTCCCATGAGCTGCCGAACCGACTCATTACTGCTGTGTCGCGCGCACTCCACACACGCCCCTTCTCCCTTCGCGCAGCGAGGGGAGAAGGTGGCCGCAGGCCGGATGAGGGGAGCGGCTCATTGCGCAGTCGCGGCCAACCCCTCACCCCGCCCCTCTCCCCTTTCTGCGAAAAGGGAGAGGGAGTCAAGACGCGTGGAAACTTCCATCGCCCGGTTCCCCATCTCCCATCTCCCATCTCCCATCCCCTCTTGAGCCTCTCCCACACCACCTGCAGCCACTCCGCCGCTGACATCGCCGTCTCCGTGCGCGACCTGCGTGTCACGCTCGGCGGGCAGGCCATCTTGCGTGGCGTGAACCTCCACCTGCATCGCGGGCAGCTCGTCGCGCTCATCGGCCCGAACGGCTCGGGCAAGACCACGCTGCTGCGCGCCATGGTCGGCCTGCAAAAGCCTGACTCCGGCGAGGTGCGGCTCTTCGGCGAGAGCAACTTGCAGAAGGCCCTGCCGCGCGTCGGCTACGTCCCGCAACGCCTTGCGCTGGACCGCAGCTTCATCCTCAGCGTCCGCGAATTCCTCGCCCTGCGCCTGCGCGAGACGCAACACTGGTTCTGGCACCGCCACCGCGACACCGACGACCGCCTTCGTGCTGCCATGGCCGAGCTGGGTGCCGAGTCGCTGCTGGACCGTCCCATCGCCGCGCTTTCCGGTGGCCAGCTTCAGCGCGTGCTCATCGTCTTCGCGCTGCTGCGCAACCCCGACCTGCTCCTCCTCGACGAACCCACTGCCGGCGTGGATACGCCCGGCGAACAGGATTTTTACGAGACCATCGCCGAGGTTCACCGCAGCCACAAACTCACCGTCGTCCTCGTCTCGCACGACCTCTCGATGGTCTATCGCCACGCCTCGTGGGTCTATGCGCTAAACGGCGTCGTCTGCTGCGAAGGCTCGCCCGAGCATGTGATGAACGCCGACTCGCTCAAGGAAGCTTACGGCCTGAACGTCACGCCCTATCACCATCACGGCCATTCGCACGGGCCGGAGGGAGGGCACGCACAATGAACATCTTCGCCGACCTCGAACCCTTCATGCTCCGCGCCTTTGCGGTGGCCGTCGTCATGGGGCCGTTGTGCGCGCTGCTCGGCGTCTTCGTCACTGCGCGGCGGATGGCCTTCTTCAGCGACACCATCGCGCACGGCGCGCTGGCGGGCATCGGCCTGGGCTTCCTGCTCGGCTTCGAGGACCCGACCTGGCCGATGGTGCTCTTCAGCCTGCTCGTGGCGGCGGCCATTCTCTGGCTCAAGGAGCACACCGACCTGCTCACCGACACCATCATGGCGCTGCTGCTCTCCGGCTCGGTGGCGTTCGGCATCATCGTGTTGAGCCTGCTCAAGAACCGCCGCGGCGAGCTGCACCGCTACCTCTTCGGCGACATCCTCAGCGTCGGCCCGGACGACGTGTGGCTCGCGGTGGTGCTCTGTGGAGCCATCGGCGTGTGGCTGTTCACGAAGCTGAGTCCGCTGGCGTTGCTCACCGCGAGCGAAGACCTCGCGCATGTCTGCGGCGTGCGCACGCGCTGGTTGAACTACGCCTTCGTGCTCGTGCTCACCGTGGTCGTGTCGTTGAGCATCCGGCTACTCGGCATCATCCTCGTCACCTCGCTCGTCGTCATCCCGCCCGCCGCCGCCCGCAACCTCGCGCGCAACCTCCGCCAGCAGCTCATCCTCAGCCTCATCATCGGCCTCTTCGGCGGCGCGGCCGGCACCGTGGCCAGCTACCACTGGGACATCCCGTGCGGCCCGGCCATCGTGATGGCGTGCATCGCGGTTTTCATCGCGTCGCTGCTGGTGGGGAAGCTGTGGCTGAACCGGACGGCGAAAGCTGCTTGAGCTCCGTTTGATGAATCCAGATTTGCCAAAACTCTACGCGCGCGGCACGTTCGAGTCATGAGCACGGTAATGGAAATCCGCGAAGCCATCGGCAAGCTCTCACTGGAGGAGCGGGCTGAAATCACTGCCGAGCTGTGCGGTTGGGCCGACGATGACTGGGACCGCCAGATGCAGCGCGACGCGCAGCAGGGGAAGTTTGCTGCCTTGAATTGCGCCGGCGACACTGCGCAAACCCTCGGTCAAACACGCCCACTGGACGAAATCCTCCGCGAGCCGTGACCATCCCCAGCAGCGGCACGCAGGAATTCTGGCAACTCTATCGCGCCCTGCCATTGCCGGTTCGGGTGCTCGCCCGGAAGAACTACGCGCTCTGGTCCGCCAACGCCTTCCATCCTTCCCTGCATTTCAAATCCATCGGCAAGCCCAACTGGTCAGTGCGGGTCGGCGACCACTACCGCGCCGTCGGCAAGTTCTCAGGTGACAGTTTCCTGTGGCAATGGATTGGCACTCACGAAGACTACAACAAACGGTTCTGATGTGGCTCGCCTTGGCATGAAAAAAACCCATTCCCACGCGCACGACCACTCTGCCGAGCCGTTGTCTGACCTGACGTCGCGGCTGCGCCAGAAGTCCCAGCGTGTCACCGGGCCGCGGCAGGCCATCCTTGCCTTGCTGCGCGAGCACCGGCACCCGATGACGAACAAGGAAATCCACGCCGCACTGGGCAAAGGGGACTGCGACCTCGCGACCATTTACCGCTCCATGCACCTGTTGGAGGAGATGGGCATGGTGAAGCGCTTCGATTTTGGCGATGGCACGGCGCGCTTCGAGCTGGTCACGGGTGACGCCCATGCTCACCACCATCATCTCATCTGCACCTGCTGTGCGGACATCGTGGAGATCGATGACTGCTTTGCGGTGGAGCTGGAGCAGCGCGTGGCGGCGGCGCACGGCTTCAAGCGCGTGACGCATAAGCTGGAATTTTTCGGCGTCTGCCCCGAGTGCCAGAAGGAAGGCCACTCGCACGAGCAGACGAAGCGGGCGAGGCGCAAGCCGTGCGGCTGCTGACTTTTTTGGCCACAGATTGAACACAGATGAAACCCAGATAGGGCGCAGCCTTCGCGTTTCATCTGTGTTTATCTGTGGCCTAAATCTCCGCCTCCTCACCTCGGCGGCTACTTCGCTCCCTCCGCCAAATCCACGCAGATGAGTTCCTTGTCGTTCCGCATGTAGGCGCGCTTGTTCGCGAAGGCGGGGTGGGACCAGACCACGGGGCGCGCGCCGGCGTTGCCAGTGGGTTCGAGCAGGTGGGCGCGGCTGATTTCCTCGTAACCCTGTGGTGAGAGCTTCGCGATGATGAGGTCGCCCTTCTCGTTCGCGATGAAGAACCGGTCGGCGTGCTTGATGAGGAAGGCGTGCGCCCAGCGGTCGTTGCGTCCGCCGTTCTCTCCCGTCGCGCCGGTGGCCTTGAAGGTCTCCCAGAGACGCTCGCCGGTGTCGGCCTTGAGGCAGCGGAGCTGGCCGTAACTGCACACGCCGTAGATGTGGCCGTCCTCCAGCCACGGCGTGCACATGATTGCGTGCAGCTTGTCGGTGTTGCGCTCGTTGTTGCTCGTGCCGCGCCAGACAACTTCGGCGGCGGGCTTGTTGGCGGCGAGCTTGAGCATCATCGGGCCGTTGTAGAACGAGGTGATGAACAGCTTGTCGCCCAACACGCGCGGCGTGGGGACGGTCAGGCCGGAGCGCACGGCGAAGGGTTCACTCCAGAAAACCTTCCCCGTCTCCGGATCAAGCGAGTTGAGCGACTCGGGATGCCAGACGATGAGCTGCCGCCTGCCGCCCGCGTTGAAAATCATCGGCGGGCAGTAGCCCGGCTCCTTCGCGGTCAGCGCGCGCCAGAGTTCCTTGCCAGTGTCCTTGTCGAACGCGACGGCCACGCTGCCTTCGCCGCCGACGAGGCAGATGAGCCGGTTGCCATCCAGGAGCGGGTTCGCCGAGAATCCCCACAGCGGCGTCTTGGCGTTGAAGTCCTTCTTGAACTCGCGCGACCAGATGACTTTCCCATCCTTCGCGTCGAGGCAGAACAAATGTCCCTCGGTGCCGAGCGTCCAGACCTTGCCGCCGCTGACGACCGGCGTGGCGCGTGGGCCGGCGGGATAGCTCACGTCGTAGGGGCACTCGTATTGGTGCTGCCACAGGACTTTGCCGGTCGCTTCGTCGAGGCACAGCACGCGCTCGCTGCCGGGGATGACACCGCGATTGAACGGGTTCGTCGGATTCTTTGCGTCCTTGGCCAGCACTCGGTCGGTCACGAACACCCGCCCACCTGCCACTGCGGGTCCGGTGTAGCCCGCCCCGATGGGCGTGCGCCAGCGCACCGGCGGGCCGCCAGCGGGGAAGGATTTCACGATGCCCGTCTCGCGCCAAAGCCCGTCGCGCTGCGGGCCGAGCCATTGCGGCCAGTCGTCGGCCAAGGCGCAGTTCGACACGGTGGCGAGCACGAGCCAGAGCGGGAGGTTCACTTTCATGGGCGGCAGGCTACCACCTCCGGGGCTGGCGGCGACGACGAAGTTGACGAAGGTTGCGCAACCCGGCGCATGACGGCAGTTTTCGCGCGTGCCTGACTTCGTTCCCGCCCTCGAAGCCGCCGCCCTGCCACCCGGCAAGGGCGAAACCGTGCTGCTCAACGGCCGACGCGTCGCGGTCTTCAACGTCGGCGGCGAGTTCTTCGCGCTGGACGACGATTGTCCCCATCGCGGCGGCCCGCTTGCCCCCGGCTGGGTAGATGCCGAGCAGTGCAAGGTCGCCTGTCCGCTTCACGGGTGGGAGTTCGATCTCAAGACCGGTGCCTGCCTCACGGTGCCCGCGCGTCCGGTGCGCGCTCATCCCGTGCGGGTGGTGGATGGCCGGGTGGAGGTTGCCGTTTGACCGGGTGGACAATTTCGTTGTGCCTTTTGCGGTCTTTCGCGGCTAGCTTCGCGGCATGAAATCTGCCTACGAACTCGCCATGGAGCGCCTGAACAAGCAGGCCCCGTCGGTTAAGCTCACCGCCGAGCAGAAGGCCAAGCTCGCCGACCTCGATTCCCTCTACAAATCCAAGCTCGCCGACCGCGAAATCCTCGTGAAAGGCCAGCTCCAGAAGGCCGCCGACAAGGGCGACATGGAAGCCTACGAGCAACTGGAGAAGCAGCTCGTCAGCGACCGCAAAACGCTGGCCGCCGAGCTGGAGGAAAAGAAGGAGCGCGTCCGCGCGGGGAAGGACTGAACCATTAGCAGCCGACGTGAGGAGGCCCTGAACCAGCTCCATGTCCGCCCCCACGCAACCCGCCAGCCTGCCGCCTGCGCTCGCTGCCGTCCGCGCGAACAAGCCGCTGCTGTTCCTGCTGGCCGGCTCACTTGGCGGTGCGGCGGGCTCGGTGCTGGCGGAGTTCGCGCCGGGCGGAGGACGCGATGCCACGGCCCTGGGCCTGATGGTCACCACTGGCCTTTGGTCAGCAGTCGCGTCCAGTGTGCTGTCCGCCGCGCTCTTTGCCGCAGGCGAGTGGCATCAACGGCGAGAGTTGCGGCCACGCCGGCTTTCAAACCTCCTGCTCTTCGGTGCGCTCGCCGGCTTTCTGTCCGGCGCGGTGGCGCAGGGAGCCTACTCGGTGCAAATCGGTTCGCCCGCCTTTCACGCCATTGTGGTCCGCACCGGGTGCTGGGCACTGATGGGCGCGCTGCTTGGCACGCTCCTCTCGCGGCCGGTGCCGAATCTGGGTTTCCTGCGCGGGTTGATCGCCGGTGCGGTGGGCGGCGGCCTCGGCGGCCTCGGGTTCCTGCTGGTGGGCCGTTTGCTGCCGGATGCCATTGGCCGGCTCGTGGGCATTGGCACGCTCGGCCTCGCGCTCGGGTTGGCGATGATTGTCGTCGAGAAGCTCTTTCGCGAAGCCAGCCTCGAAGTCATCTGGGCACCGAACGAGTCAACGAACTTCAACCTCGGCGCGCAGGCCGTGACCATCGGCGGTGGCGAAGACCACGTGTTTGTGCGCGGGCTGCCGCCCCGCTTCGCCAGCATCGTGTTTGCGAACGGGCTGATTGAGTATGTCGAGACCGCCAGCGGGGCGCGCACGCCGCTAAAGGACGGCAGCCGGCTGGAGATCGGCAAGTTGAACCTCCTCATCCATGCGGCCAGATGACCGTGCCGGCGCAGGTTCCCCCATCCTCACCCAAAGCCCGCTGGCTCTGGCTCGCGCTCGCTGGTCTCCTCGCCGGTTTCACGTTGCTCTGCTGGCGCGACGCCCAACGCTCCCCCTGGCGTCCTGCGGCGGGCGGCACGTTCACCGGGCTCGATGTGGACGGGCGGCTCGTCCAGGTCTGCCTGTTCGAGCAGGACGATGGCTGGCAGGGCTGGCTTTACCGCGAGGGACGTGAACAGACGGAGTGGTTCAGCCCAACCAACCGCGTCCATCCCTGGCAGGCAGTGGTGGAAGTTCATGAATACGACGACGCCCCGAAACTGCCTCCGCCCCTCGTGGCTTCAGCCGGCGATCCGCTCCGGCTCAACGCCACTCTCCCGCGCACCAACGGCTGGGCGAGCGACACGGCCAACCTGTCGCGGCAACATCAACACGTCAGCTATCGCCGGTTGACCGGGTTTCGGCTGGGCGGCTGGGGAGGCACGAAGGAGTTTCGCGCTCAACTCCCCCAGTTGCGCGCCGACATCGGTTTTCAGGCGGCCGTCACCCGGGAAATCATACGCCAATGCGAGGCGGATGCCCGGGAGTTCACCGCCCACCCTCTGGACTTCTGGCGTGACAATGTGCAGACGCGTGAGCCCATGACCATGAACACCCATGCGCTGGACACCCACTGGCAGCTCCGCCTGCTGACGACCAACCTCGCGAGCTTCTGCGTCTGGAGCTACGACGATGTCGGCGGCAACGGCAACCATTCTCGGTGGCGCGGGGTCAACTTGGCGGCCAGCCATGACGACGTGCGCACCGTGACTCTGGCGGACTTGTTCCGGCCGGCCGTGAACTGGTCCCAGCAGATGCGCCAGCGGTGCGCGGTGAAACTGCGGGCCCTCGGCGTGCGCGAGTCGATCGCTGACCGGGCGCTGGACCCGGACGCCAGCGTTGAGGATTTCACCCTTTCGCCCACCGGCCTCCAGATCTACTTCAATCCCTACGAAATTGCCTCCGGCGCGGACGGCGAATTCGTTGTCCACTTCGACTACGCCGAGTTGAAAGACCTGCTGCGCACGGACGGTCCCGGTGCGTTGCTCCCGCGCGCCCCGTGAGGGTGGCGGCTTGACGCCCCGCCGCTGCGTCGCAAACTCCCGTCATGAAGCCGCAACTCCTGCCCCGCCTTGCCGCGCCCATGTTGGGTGCCATCCTCGCCTTGACCGCACTGCCTGCCACCGCGCAGTTCAAGGAAATCATCTGGGTGGATGAGGATTTCCCGCCCGGTGCGAACTCCCAGGTCAATGCCGACAACCACCCGCACTCGTGGGTCACGCAGGGCGACGGCAATCAGGTCTTCTTCGGCAAGAAGGCGCTCCAGCGCTCCGGCATGGGCGTGGCGCAGGACTACTTCTCCACCTGCGACAAGCCGTTGCTCGTCTGCGAGGGCGACAAGCTGTTCGCCCACGTCTTCATCACGGCGGAAAACCCCACGCGCGCCATCATGCTCCAGTTCCACACCGCCGGCTGGCACCATCGCGCCTTCTGGGGCGACGGCGATGCCGTGCCGTTCGGCACGCCCCGCACATCGCAAAAGGTGGACATGGGCCCGCTGCCCCCCGCCGGCAAGTGGGCGCGACTGGAAATCGAGACGAGCAAGCTCGGCCTCGTGCCCGGCATGGAGATCACCGGCATGGCCTTCACCATCTGCGACGGCGAAGTGTTCTTCGACAAGACCGGCCTCGCCACCACCGGCAAGGAACCGCCGCACGGGGAAAAACGCGACGTCGTCTGGCTGGATGACGACTTCCCCGCCGGGGCCAAACCGGAAGGCACCGGCGCGCCCGCCCAATGGGTCACCGCGGCGGACGGGAAGGTTCACGCCGGCCAGCGCGCTCTCAAGCGCACCGGCGGCGGCCCCACGCAGGACTTCTTCACCGGGGCCACAAACCCGCTCGAAGTGAAATACGGCGACGTGCTCTACGCCCATGTCTTCCTGGACCCGGCCGCCAAGCCCAGGGCCTTGATGCTCCAGTTCAACGACGGCTCCTGGGAGCACCGCGCCATCTGGGGCGAGCCCGAGGCCATCAAATGGGGCAACCTGAACACCGCCAGCCGCCGCCCGCTCGGTCCGCTGCCGGAGGCGGGCAAGTGGATCCGCCTCGAAGTCCCGGTGGGCAAGGTCGGCCTCTACCCCGGCGCCAAGCTCAACGGCATGGCCTTCACCCACGAAGGCGGCACGGTCTATTGGGACAAGGCCGGGCTGTTCAACTCGGGGAAGAAATGACCCGTGCCGGCGATTTGCAATCGCCGCCCAACTCAGCCGGTAGCAGCCAGCACGTTCGGACAACGCACCGCTCCGACGGCGGTTGCAAACCGCCGGCACGGCCATTGCCAAGCCGCGCGAATTGCACAAAGACTCCTGCGTCCGGGTAGTGTCCTGAAGGTTCTGCAAAAAGGGAATGGGTCATGGCAGGGTGGAGTTGTTCAAGACCACCAACCCAAAACCCCGAAAGGCATACCATGCCCCGCCAGCAGACTACCCGTAGCGTGACCCAACTCCAAGCCCTCCTACAGGAGCAGGACGACCTGCTGCGCCCGCTTCCTCGTTGCCCGGCAGGACGACGACCGCTGGGAAAGCCTGTTAAACTATCCTGCCGCCCGCCCCCCGTCTCGACGCCTTCCTCCGTGAATGCGCCGGTGAGGGGGAAGTGCTCTCGACTCCAGCGGCTGTGAAATCACTTAAGCATGGACGAAGCGGATGTGCTGTGATGCCAGCACACCATAAGGCCTTACTGCTGCAAGGCGGAGCCTAGAATCCAATTCTTGGAGTGGAAAAATCCTTCCCAGCGACTGCGACTCTGGTATCCCTTCGCTCAATCAAAAGGACCAATCTTATGAAACTCTTGGGATTCATGCGCGCCCTGTTTGCCGTCAGCCTGCTTCTAACCTCGCTCAACTTGGCTGCTGCTCCAGCTCAGTTCGCTGAACTCGTCCGCATCATCGGCCCGGACAGCAAGCAGGTGGTCGGGGCCGTGAAAAAGGAGACTGGTGAAAGCATCGAGGTGGTCGAACTCAAGACCGGCCAGTCCATCACCTTTGCCAAGGCCAGCATCAAACACCTCACCCGTAAACTCGCCGACCGCGAGGCCGCCCAAGTCGCAGGCTCGGCCCGGCTGCTCGCATGGAAAATTCAGCAGGTTCTGCCGCAGAACCAGATTGTCGGGAAAGTAGCCTCTCTTGATCAAGGCACCGTTTACACCACCCTGAATGCCAAGACGGGCATCTCAAAGGACGAAGCCCTTAACGTCTATCGCGTCAGCAAGGAAATCCGCGACCCCGATACTGGCCAGGTGCTCGACCGGGAACGCCGGAAAATCGCCAAGCTTATTGTCACTGAGGTGGGCGAGCGCGTAGTCAAGGCCAAGACCGCCGACGACTTGGAAATCGAGATTCGCGTGGGCGACGAGGTGGAACCCGTGAAGCAGAGCCGGGCCATTGCCATCCTGCCCGCCACCGACCTTGCGGGCAATGTGCGCGCCGCCGGCAAGCGTTTCAGTGAGGAACTGACCAGTTCCCTGACCGAAATGGGCGTGGCGGTGGTGGAACGCGGCCAGTTGGACCGCGTGCGGGGCGAACTGGCGACGCAGCAAACGGCCGACTTTGACGGCGACACTGCCCGGCAGTTGGGCAAACTGGTCGGAGCCTTCGCTGTCCTGACAGGCACCATCGGTGATGATTGGATAAGCACTCAAAACAGCTTGCTCCGTTTGGTGAAGGTCGAAACCGGCGAGATTCTTTTTGGCGCATCACTTGGCTCTAGTGTCAGTTCGCCTTCAGGTGGAATCAGGAGCCCGCAAGCCTCCATCCCTTCACCTGATTCCCCGAGTGGCAGGCCGATGCCACTTGAGCAGCCCGCCGGTCGCATCCGTGGGCAGGTCGTGGCTTGGGGCAGTAACAAGTCGGGGCAATGCAATGTCCCTGCCGGCCTCGCCAATGTCGTCGCCGTTGCCGCCGGTCGCGGGCATAGCATGGCCCTGCGGGCGGATGGAACGGTCGTTGCCTGGGGTGATTCCTCCAAAGGCCAATCTGCTGTGCCACCGGGCCTCCGAGATGTCATTGCGATTGCAGCTGGATACAATCATTCCGTTGCACTGCGAAAGGATGGTTCCGTTGTCTCGTGGGGAGAAAATGACCAAAGACAACTCATTACGCCACCAGCGATCCAGGGAAAAGTGGTTGCTATCTCAGCGGGTTCTTCATTCACAATCGCGCTAACAAGAGCTGGGACTGTCGTTGGATGGGGAGCGAGTAACGTGAACCAGTCTAAACCGCCCAGCGGCTTGAGCGGCGTTTTGAAAATAGCCTCGGGCGCTCATCACAGCTTGGCCATGAAGCAGGACGGAAGCGTCGTAGCTTGGGGCACCGGTGCTCATGGTATCAGCAACATCCCCGGAAACGTAGCGTCGCCTCGGTCGTTTGCGGGTGGCTGGGAGCAGACCGCCGTTGTCTTGAACGACGGGAGCGTCAGCGTCTGGGGATACGATGGCTACGGGGCGGTCAGGAAGAAGCCGAGCGGCAACATTGGAGCGATTCAAATCACCGCAGGAGAGTCGCACGTCGCTGCCCTTAAAAATGACGGAACGGTCGTAGTGTGGGGCGATAATGGGCAAGGCGAGCTGAATGTTCCAACGGGATTAACCAGCGTGGCCCGCATCGCCTCTGGCGCTTTCCATGTGGTGGCGCTCAAGTAGGTTTTCACTCAGATCAGCTAGCATCACACGATGAAGGAAAGGCACCCAACCACGAGCATCAAGAGGCAAACGGCTTCACTCCGTATCCCGGAAAATGATGGTGATTAACCAACTGACGACTTTTAGGCAGCAGGCGAGCGCACAAATCCAGCACCTGTGATGGGGACACTCTGGCACCGTCCCCGGGTCAGTGCCGATGGGAGGGACTGGCTTCAACAGAGGTGGCAACACAACTTTTGGGTTTTCTGACTCTATCTTACCTTCCAACTTCGACTTCCCTTGATTTGCGGACGCCGAGCCCCGTGCATGATATGAATTAGTCACAGGTTCTGGCCGACGTGAAGGCCGTTTCGATTGTTGTCTTGGAGTTGTATTCCGTGTTTTGGACCGACTTTTAGTCGGAATTACATTTTTCTGTTTGCTCATAGTTAATTAGGATTATTTATCTTATGTCAGTATGCGTGCTAGTATTAACGTAGCGTATGTCCTGAAGTTTGTCAATCCTTGAAGGCTTGAACATTGATGTTTTTGTATCTCTTTGGTTTTTTTAATTGGTAAATAATCATTAGAACTAGTTTATAATAACAGCCATACCCATTGATGCCGAACTTGGCCAATTCGGATACAATCGCTGCTAAGTTCAGAGCTTTTCGCAAAGTGCTTTTAGCTGAACGGACCAGAAAGCATGGAGAGACAGCAATCCTTCTCAGGCGGCGAAACGATTGGCAACAATCGTGCCCAAATTACCTTCTCCCTCACCCCGTCCCTCTCCCGCTGGGAGAGGGAGCCACGCAGTCCACGTCACTGCCACCGGGCGCGTGCGGATGGTCGAGACGGCGATGAAGCGCTTCCCTCTCCCAGCGGGAGAGGGCTAGGGTGAGGGAGAAAGGCAACTTAAACCCATACGCCCCCCATGCGCCATCAGTCTCGCAGGCAGACCCGCCATCGCGCGCAAGCTGCGACAGCGGACACAGGCGAGGGAGTCAGCGGGGCAATGTCAGGCAGCGCGACTTTTTTGGGGGGGAAATCACTGAGTTTCGCCCTGAATTGTGAAATCTTGCCCCGCGCCGCTGGGTAAATCCGCTTTTCCGCTGCGGAATCCCGTTTTCCCCAGCCGTCACCCGGCTTTCGCAGCCGTCGGCTGGCATTCCCGTGCCAACCGGCAGCTAGACCCAGTAAAAATGCGCTTCGAGCCTGGCGGAGGTCGTTAGCTCCAGAGGAAATTCGGATTTGTGCTGGGGATTTCCACTTTTCCACTGGCGTCAGGCAGGCGGCGAGTGCATCAGTAAAACGACCCCAGAACCAGCCCGTAAAAAAACTGTAGCGGTGCTCTGTGAGCGCCGAACGAAAGGCCAGAGGCGGCCCAAACTCGGCAATCTCAGACCGCCGCTACAGCGGCTTCGGGCGATTTTTAACGGGCTGCTAGTGCCCTTTCGCGTCCGTTCGCGTGTTTCGCGGGCAGAGCTTCCCGCTTCGCGCTATTGCCAAGCTTCGCGAATCGCACAAAGGTCGCCCCGTCCGCCCGCCCGCCGCCGGTGAATCCACCTGCGCCGGCACGGGTCGAAGAAGTTGATTTTATGCCGACTCCACGCCTGTTCCTCGGTCTCGCATCCGGCCTGCTCGCCGCGTTCACCGCGTTCTCCGCGCCCGCGAAGAAGGTCGATTACAACCGCGACATCCGGCCGATTCTTTCCGACAACTGCTTCTACTGCCACGGCCCGGACGAGAAGAAGCGCGAGGCCAAGCTCCGCCTCGATGTGCGCGAGGCCGCCATCGCCACCAAGGCTTTCATTCCCGGCAAGCCGGACGCGAGCGAGCTCGTCAAACGCATCTTCACCAAGGACGCCGACGACCTCATGCCGCCGCCGGACTCGCACAAGAAACTCACCAGCGCGCAAAAGGATTTGCTCAAGCGCTGGGTTGCCGAGGGTGCGGAATACCAGACGCACTGGGCCTATGTGCCACCGGTGAAGGCCACGATTCCCGCTGGCAAGAACGGTGTGGATGTGCTCGTGCAGGCGCGGTTGAAGGAAGTCGGCTTGAAGCCCTCCTCCGAGGCTGACCGCCGCACGCTCGCGCGCCGACTCTACTTCGATTTGCTCGGCCTGCCGCCCAAGCCCGGGGAAGTGGACGCGTTCGCGAATGACAAATCCCCCGACGCCTACGCGAAGCTCGTCGAGCGCCTGCTCGCGTCGCCGCACTATGGCGAGCGCATGGCCATCGGCTGGCTGGATGTGGTGCGTTACGCGGACACCATCGGCTATCACTCGGACACGCCGCGCAATGTCTTTCCGTATCGCGATTACGTCATCAAGTCGTTCAACGAGAACAAGCGCTTCGACCAGTTCACGCGCGAGCAACTCGCGGGCGACCTGCTGCCGAATGCGAACTTGGAAACACGCGTTGGTTCCGCGTTCAACCGGCTCATTCTCTCGACCGAGGAAGGCGGCGCGCAGCCGAAGGACTACGAGCAGCGCTATCTCACCGACCGCGTCCGCGCCGTCGGCACGGTTTGGCTCGGCCAGACGACCGGCTGCGCGCAATGCCACGACCACAAGTTCGACCCCGTGACGCAGCGCGACTTCTACTCGCTCGGCGCGTTCTTCGCCGACATCAAGGAAGCGCTCGTGGGCAAACGCGAGGAAGGCATGATGGTGCCGAGTGACGCGGACACGAAGGAGCTGGCCCGCCTCGACGCCGAGTCCGCGCGGTTGCAAACGGACTTCGATGGCCCGCAACCGCAGCTCGCTGGTGCCTTCGAGAAGTGGCAGGACGCCGCGTTTGCGGCCGTCCAGCACGACGCGAAGTGGAAGCCGTTGAAGCCCGCGAAGGTCGCGTCAGCCAAGAACGCCAAGCTCGCCATCCAAGGTGACGGCTCCGTGCTCGCTAGCGGCAAGGCGACGGAGAACGACACTTACTCCGTCACCATCACGAACGCGCTCACCGGCGTGAGCGGCCTGCGGCTGGAAGCATTGCCGGACGCCTCGCTGCCCGCGAATGGCCCGGGCCGCGCGGGCAACGGCAATTTCATCCTCTCCGAAGTCGTGGCGACCGTGAAGCGGGCGAAGGGCCAACCGGAGAAGCTGAAATTCGCCGCCGCGCGCGCCACCATCGAGCAGAAGAGCCACGCGGAGAAGAATCCGAACAAGGGTTGGACCGCCGCCTCCACGATTGATGGCGACGCGAAACACGGCACGGCGGGCTGGGCGATTTTGCCCGAGGCCGGCCGCGCGCAAAATCTCGTCCTCGAATTGGCCGAGCCGTTGAACTTGGCCGCCGGCGAATCGCTCACGGTGGACTTGTTGCAGTTCGGCACGACGAAGGACCATTTGCTCGGCAAGTTCCGCCTCGGCGTGACCACGGAAGTCGAAGCCGCCCGCACGGCCCTGCCACCCGCGCCGCCAGCGGACATCGCGGCGATTCTCAAAGTCACCACCGACAAGCGCAACGCAGCGCAGAAGGACAAATTGTTCGCGCACTTCAAGAGCCTTGCGCCGGAGTTGGCGAAGCTCCGCACCGACCTCGCCGCCGCGAAGAAGGCGAAGACCGATTACGAGGCGAAGGTGCCGAAGTGCCTCGTGTCCGTGTCGTCCGAGACGAAGCGCACCGTCCGTATTTTGCCGCGCGGCAACTGGATGGACGAGAGCGGCCCGGTGATGCAGCCCGCGTTGCCGGCCTTCCTGCCCGTGTCCTTGAAGCGCGACGCGAAGCCCGACGCGCCCCTCACGCGCACCGATTTGGCCGAGTGGATTGTGGCGAAGGACAACCCGCTGACCGCGCGCGTCTTCGTGAACCGGCTGTGGAAGCAGTTCTTCGGCACCGGCCTTTCGAAGGTGCTCGACGACCTCGGCGCGCAGGGCGAACCGCCCGTGAACGCCGCGCTGCTGGACTGGCTCGCGTGCGAATTCCGCGACAGCGGCTGGGACGTGAAGCACATGGTCCGCACCATCGTGACGAGCTCGACCTACCGGCAGACCTCGGTGGCCACGAAGGAGCAGCAGGCCCGCGACCCCTACAACCGCGAGCACGCCCGGCAGAGCCGCTGGCGTGTGGACGCCGAGCTGGTTCGCGACAACGCGTTGACCATCGCCGGGCTGCTGAACCCGAAGATTGGTGGCCCCAGCGTGAAGCCTTACCAGCCCGATGGTTATTGGGAGAATTTGAACTTCCCCGTCCGCAGCTACGACGCGAGCAAGGGCGACGACCAGTTCCGGCGCGGGCTTTACACGTGGTGGCAGCGGAGCTTCCTGCACCCCTCGATGCTCGCCTTCGACGCGCCCAGTCGCGAGGAGTGCGCCGCCGAGCGCACGCGCTCCAACATCCCTCAGCAGGCGCTCGTGCTGCTCAACGACCCGACCTACGTCGAGTCCGCCCGAGCCTTCGCCGCGCGCATCGTGAAGGAGGCGAACGGCGACGCCGCCGCGCGCATCACCTGGGCCTGGAAACAAGCGCTCTCCCGCGCCCCACGTCCCGACGAGCTCGCCACCGCCCGCGTGCTTTTCGACAAGCACCTCGCGCAATACAAAGCCGACACAAAAGCCGCCGAGTCGCTGCTGAAAGTCGGCCTCGCCCCGCTGCCGCCCGCCGCCGACCAGGCCGAACACGCCGCGTGGACGAGCGTGGCGCGGGTCATCCTCAACCTTCACGAAACGATTAACCGCTCGTGATGAAGTCCAAAGTCCAAGGGTCCAAAGTCCAAAGTCTGGCGTTCGTTCGCCGGACTGTTTGCTTGGCCGTTTTGACTTCGCCGCCCAACCCTGACAGCGCTTCTGCCACCCCAAACGCCCGGACGCACACCGACTTTGGACCTTGGACTCTTGGACCTTGGACCCCTTAAAACCCTATGGCGCGCATTGAGACATTTGAGGAGCTGGCTTCCTGGCAGAAAGGCCGCGCCCTGACACAGGCTGTCTATCGCGCTTCGCGAGGCGGTGAGTTCGGCAAGGATTACGCACTCCGCGACCAGATTCGGAGGGCGTGCATCTCGGTGACCTCGAACATCGCTGAGGGTTTCGAGCGCGGCGGCGATAAGGAGTTCCTTCAGTTTCTTTCGCAGGCGAAAGGCTCCTGCGGCGAGGTGCGTTCACAGCTTTATGTGGCTTTGGATGAGGCTTACGTCACGGACGACGAGTTTAAGGCAATGAAGGCTTTGGCCGTGGACACCAGTCGGGCCGTCGCTGGCATGATGAGCTACCTCACCCGCTCACAACTGTGCGGCAGCAAGTATCGAACAACCGACAAGCAACCGAACTAACCGACTTTGGACCTTGGACTCTTGGACTTTGGACCCCCTATGAACCCTCCCCTCCTCGCCGCCGCCTCAAACCGCCGCCTCTTCCTCGGCCGCACCGCGCAAGGTGTTGGCACGTTTGCGCTCGCCTCGCTGCTCAACCCCGCGCTCCACGCCGCAGCGAAGAAAGCCACCGCGCCTGCGAAGGACAAATGGCCCGGCGTCGTGAACCCGCTGCACTTTCCGGCGAAAGCCAAGCGTGTCATCTGGCTCACGATGGCCGGCGGGCCGTCGCACTTGGAGACGTGGGACTACAAGCCCCAGCTCGCCAAGATGCACGGCGAGCCGATGCCCGAGTCGTTCACGAAGGGCAAGCAAATCGCCCAGCTCCAGAACGCCAAGCTGAATTGCTTCGGCCCACAGCTGGGCTTCAAGAAGTGGGGCCAGAACGGGCAGGAGTTCTGCGAGCTGTTCGAGCAGATGGGCACCGTGGCCGACGAGATGTGCGTCATCCGCTCGATGACCACCGAGGCCATCAATCACGACCCGGCGCACATGTTCATGAACACCGGCTCGCAAATCGCCGGACGCCCCAGCGCGGGCGCGTGGGTCACCTACGGCCTCGGCAGTGACGCGGAGGATTTGCCCGGCTTCGTGGTGCTGACTTCGCTCGGCAAGGGCGGGCAGAACCAGCCCATCGCGGCGCGGCAATGGTCGGCGGGCTTTCTCCCGAGCCGCTTCCAAGGCGTGCAGCTCCGCAGCAAGGGCGACGCGGTTCTCTATCTCGGCACGCCCGCCGGCGTGACGCGCGACCAGCAGGGCGACGTCGTGCAGGCCGTCAATTCGCTCAACAAGAAATACGACTCGGTCGTGGACGACCCGGAAATCGCCACGCGCATCGCGCAGTATGAAATGGCCTTCCAGATGCAGGCCAGCGTGCCCGAGTTGATGGACACCTCGAAGGAGCCGCAGTCCATCATGGACCTCTACGGCTGCAAGCCCGGCGATGGCTCCTTCGCCGCGAACTGCCTGCTCGCGCGCCGGCTCGCCGAGCGTGGCACGCGCTTCATCCAGCTTTACCACAAGGACTGGGATCACCACGGCGGCGTGAAGGACGGCGTGACCCTCAAGGCCGCCGAAATTGACCGCGCGTGCATGGCGCTCATCACCGACCTCAAGCAACGCGGGATGCTGCAAGACACCATCATCGTCTGGGCGGGCGAGTTCGGGCGCACGCCAATGAGCCAGGGCGGCAGCGGGCGCGACCACCACAACGCCGGCTTCTCCATCTGGCTCGCGGGCGGCGGCATCAAGGGCGGCCTCAGCTACGGCGCGACCGACGAACTCGGCTACTCCGCCGTCGAGAACATCGTCAACGTCCACGACCTGCACGCGACGATTCTGAAACTCCTCGGCATTGACCACAGCCGGCTCTCGGTGAAGTTCCAAGGCCTCGACGCCCGGCTCTCCGGCGTGGAAGGCGCGAAGCCCATTCAGGGTATTTTGGCGTGAGACTTCCGCCGCGGTGGCGGCGGCAAAGCAAACAGGCCAGCAAGCGTTGCGCTCGCTGGCCTGTTTGACTTGGGTCAGGGAAAATTCGGGCTACTTCTTGTCAGCCTTCTTCTTGCCGTCTTTCTTTTTCGGTTCTTCCTTTTTTTCCGCCGGCTTGGGGGCTTCGGGCTTCTTCGCGTCTTCGGCCTTTTTCGCTTCGGCAGCTTTCTTGTCAGCTTCGGCTTTCGCGGCGGCGGCGGCGGCAAAGGCCTTGAGGTCGGCCCCGTTGTCGATGCGGGCGGCGGGCAGTGCCTTCTTCAGCTCGGCCACGCCGGCATCGGTCACCTTGGACTCGAAGAGATAAACACTCTGCAGCTTCTTCAGGCCTGCGAGCTGCTTGAGGCCGGCATCCGTGACCTGCGTGCCGACCAGGTTGAGGTATTCCAAGTTCGTCAGGCCCTTGAGGGCGGCGAGGCTGGAATCCTTCACGGTCGCGTTGGCCAGGTTGAGGCGTCGCAGGTTGGTCAGCTTGCCCAGCTTGGCGAGGTCGGCATCGGTGACTTCGACGCCGGCGGCGTTCAGCTCGATGAGGTTGCCCACGTCCTTGATCTGGTCCCAGGTCTTGCTTTCGAACTTCTTGCCGACAACGCGCAGGTTGATGTAGCGCCAGTTGCTGCCCTGCGCGATTTCGCGCGCGGTGATGCCGGCTTTGGCGAGTTCGACGACGGCCTTGGTCTCGGCGGCGCTGGGCTTGGGGCCGGGCCCGAGGTCGGCCTCTTTCTTGCCTCCGGCGGCGGGGGCGGCGGTGAGCTTCACGCTCGCCGGCCAGTCGGCCCCGGCGTCAATCCACGCCTTGATGAGGTCGGTGGTGGCCTTGGAGAGCGGCTCGCCCTTGGGCGGCATGATGTCGTCGTGGCCCTTGGGCAGCGTGACCACCTTGTAGATGCGGCTGTCAGCGGATTTGCCGGGAACGATTCCGGCCATGCCGCTGTCGCCGCCCTTGAAGGCGGCTTCCTTGGTGTCGAGGCGCAGCTTGCCTTTCTGCTTCTCGGCTCCGTGGCACTCGATGCAGTTCTTGGCGAGGACGGGGGCGATGTCCTTGGCGAAATCGGGCTTGCCGGCGGCGAAGGAGGTGGCGGCGCTCAACGCGGCGACGGTTAACAATGGTGCGATCAATTTCATGCGTGGTGTGATTTCAGCGAAGTTTGAGACGGATGGCAAGGGCGCGGAATTCTAGGCTTGCTGGAGGTGGTGACGGTGCTTGGTTCAGTAGTCCGCGATGGAGCCGTCCTTGAGCTTGGCCCCGGGCCACTTGTAGGTCTGCGGCTTCTTCGCCTCTTCATCCAGAATCTTCGCGTCCATGTCCACGCCCAGGCCGACGCCTTGCGGCAGCGTGACGTAACCCTCCTTGTCCACGGTCCAGTCGATCATCGCGATGCCACGGGGGTTGAAGCCCATGTTGGTCGGATAAAACTCGTGGATGAGGAAGAGCGCCGTGGCCGCCGTGGCGTGGATGCTGGCGGAAATGCCGAGGTTGCTCGCGGTGCAATGCGGCGCGAGCGGCACGGAGTAAGTCTCGGCTAGCGCGGCGATTTTCCGCATCTGCGAAATGCCGCCCGTGTGGCAGCAGTCCGGCTGGAGCACGTCAATGCACCGTTCCTGCAAATAGGGGATCACCCCCCAGATGGTGCGGTCGCGCTCGCCGGTCGCGAGCGGGATGTTGATGGCCTGCTTAAGGCGCTTGAAAACCTCGATGTTGCCGGGCACGGCCGGCTCCTCGATGAACAGCACGTCGTAGGGCTTCAGCGCGGCGGCCAATTGAATGAGCGTCGCGGGCGGCACCGCACTGTGGGCATCGAACATCACCGCGCCGTCGGGGCCGACCTTTTCGCGTGCGGCGGCGATGGCCTTGACCATGCGCTCGATGTCGGCGGGCGTGCCGGAGTGCTCGTAGATGCCATGCGGCGGGACCTTCTGTGCCTTGGGCGTGTGGTAAACGCGGATGCGGTCGCGCACGGGGCCACCGAGCAGGCGATAGACGGGCACGCCCCAGAGTTTCCCGGCCAGATCCCACAGCGCGATGTCGATGCCGGCGATGACGTGCGTCATGAACGCCCCGCCGCGGATGTCGCGGTGCGCCCGGTAGAGCTTCTGCCAAAGATGCTCGATGCGCGTGGGGTTCTCGTCCTTGAGCAGGTCGAAGAGCGAGGTCATCAACGCCATGCCCACACGTGGGTCAATGGCCTTGATCTCGCCCCAGCCACTCACGCCGTGGTTGGTGTCGATGCGGATGAAAACCACCGGGTTGATCCACCACATCTTGAAGTCAGTGATGCGGATCAAGGACGACCGGTCGGCAACGGTGACAGCCGGGTTGTTTTCGGCGGCGAGGGCATCCTGCACCATGCCAAAGCCCGCAGTGGCGAGGGTGCCGAGCGTGACAAAATCCCGGCGGGAGGGTGCGGAAGACGGAGTCATGGGCGGAGTTTTCGCGGGGACGGGGCTGAAAGCAAGCACCCGCGCATCCAGCCCCAGCCGTTGACGCGCGGTTCGGACGGCAGGCCTAAAACACCTCGGCCCGCAGTCCGGTGGTGTCGCGCACCGTCTGCGCGATGCGCGCGAGACTGCGCAGCGGCAGGTGGCCGCATTCGGAATGCGGCGTGGGGCGCGTGGCCGAGTAGATTTGCACGAGCGGAATGTTCGCGCCCGCGTCCTTCAGTTCCTTCAGCCGCTGGGCGTATTCGCGGATTTCCAGCTCAGGCGGCTCCTGGCCGTTGAGCGCGGGGAAGAGGCTCTGGATGACCACGGGCCGCTGGCGGGCAACGGCTAGGATGTTGGCCAGCACCTTGGCCAGCAGCACGGTGGGCCGGTTGATGCGCTCCATCCAGGCCTGCGTGCCGGCGTCGAGCTTGGCCCAGACCTCGTCGCGGCCGGTCAGACAGCGCAGCCCCTCGGCCACGGCGGGCCGATCCAAGCCCGTGGCGTTGGTGATGAGGGCGATCTTAAAGAAGGGCAGCCCGCTTCGGGCACGGACGTGCAGCACGGTATGTATGACCTCGACGATCTGAGGACATAGGGTCGGTTCGCCGTCGCCGCTGAGGTTGACCTGGCGCAGCCTGAGCAGGTCCGTCGGCATGCCATTGAATGGCGGCAATTGCGCCAGTTCTCCGGATTTCACCATGGCCAGCATGCGCTGCAGTTCCGCGGCCATTGCCTCCAAGTCCACCTTGGATTCCTGCGGGCGCAAATGCCGGTCCACCTCGCAGTAGGCGCAGTCGAAGTTGCATTCCTGATCGGGGTTGAGGTTGATGCCGATGGACAAGCCACGGGCGCGCGGGGAGACCACGGCATACACGAACCGGTTGCCCAGAAAATCACGGGGTGAACCAAACGCCGTGCCCGCCGCAGGGCGGGGAGGGGGCTTGCGAAGGGCGGTTTCCACGAGCGTCATGGGGTTGGTTGGTTTCGGCCTTAGCCGCGCAGGAATTCGTGCTCCTCTTCGCGCACGACCAGCACGGGACACGGGGCGAGCCGGGCGACGTTTTCCGTCACGCTGCCAAGGAAGACGTGCTTGAGACCGGTGTGGCCGTGGGTCGAGATGATGATGAGGTCGGCGTCGAGTTCCTTCGCCGCCGCCGCGATTTCCGAGGCGGGTCGGCCGATGCGGGTTTGCTTGGTCGCGGGCACTGCGTCGCCGATTTCTTCCGCCAGCAGCTTGTCCATCGCCTTCTCCGCTGCCTCGCGCACCTGACCCTCCATCAGCGGCGAGTCAATCAGGCCAAATTCGCCGACCGCATAGTTGATCTGCGTAACGAAAAGCAGCGTGAGGCTGGCGCCAAACTGCTGCGCGAAGGGGATCGCATAGCGCAATGCCTTGCGCGAGCACTCCGAGAAATCCACGGGCACGAGGATGCGCTTGATGCTGAAGGGGGAAGGATTGGCTCCGGGCAGCCCGGTTTCCCTCGCTCCGAGTTGGACTACCACCCCACCGTTGGCTGGTTTTATGTTCATGGCAGTGCTTTCTCTGTTGCCGCGCAAGGCGGTTGGTTTTGCGCCCGCCCATCGCCCAGAGCCCTTGGTGGAACCGGTCCGCCAAGCGGGGCGGCGGGCCAGGCGCGCTCAACTCACGCGGCAACATAGGCCCGGTGGCCGCCCCGACTACACTGGCCTTGGCAAGGGCTGGCTGTCCCTTGGCAGTCCGCCGTCAATCGCGTGCGGCCCCCCGTGAATACTGCGGGGGAATGCTTGCGGGCTGCCGCATCCTCCCTGCATCCTTTCGCCCATGAAACCCCGAGCGCAGAGCTCCAGCATCTCCAAGAATGTCCCCGTTTCCGATTCGCTCCAGCTCGCCTCACGCCGGCTTGCCCGCCGTCTGCTCGTTGTTTGCTGCGGCGCGCTCCTGGGTAGTGCAGGACTGGCAATGCTGGCCGCCTCGGCCGCGCCTTCCACGAAACCCAACATCATCTACGTCCTTTGCGATGACCTCGGCTACGGCGACGTGAAGTGCCTCAATCCACAGGGCAAGATCCCCACGCCTCACCTGGACAAGCTGGCCGCCGGCGGGATGATTTTCACCGACGTCCATTCGAGTTCCTCCGTTTGCACGCCCACGCGCTACGGCATCATGACGGGCCGCTACAACTGGCGGTCGAAACTCCAGTCCGGCGTGCTCGGCGGCCTGAGCCCGCGCCTCATCGAACCCGGCCGGCTCACCGTCGCTCAGTTGCTCAAGGACCACGGCTATCACACCGCCGTCGTCGGCAAGTGGCACCTCGGCATGGACTGGGTGAAGAAGGAGGGCCAGACGGTAGCCGAACTCAATATTGAATCCGCCGCCCAGGTGAACAGCGTGGATTACTCCCAGCCCTTCAAAAACGGCCCCACCAGCGTCGGGTTCGATTACTACTACGGCATCAGCGCCTCGCTCGACATGGTCCCGTTTGTCTTCTTGGAAAACGACCGCGTGACCAAGCTGCCCACCGCGGAGAAGCAGTGGATTCGCAAAGGCCCCGCCGCTCCGGACTTCGAGGCGGTGGACGTGCTGCCCACGCTCACCCGCAAGGCCATGGATTATGTGAAGGCCCGGGCGGTCGAGGCGAAAGCAGGCAAACCCTTCTTCCTCTATCTGCCCCTTGCTTCCCCCCACACCCCCATCGTGCCCAGCCCGGAATGGCAGGGCAAAAGCGGCCTCACCCCCTACGCGGATTTCGTCATGCAGACCGACCATTCGATTGGCCAACTGCTCGCCGAACTCGCTCAGCAAGGCTTGGCGGATAACACCCTGGTCATCGTCACCAGCGACAACGGCTGCTCACCCGCCGCCGGCATTCCTGCCCTGCTGGAGAAGGGCCACAATCCCAATCACGTGTTTCGCGGCCACAAGGCGGACATCTTCGACGGCGGGCATCGTATCCCGTTCATTGCCCGTTGGCCGGCGCGCGTGAAGGCCGGTGGCAAGTCTGACCAGCTACTGTGCCTCACCGACCTCATGGCCACGGCGGCGGACATCGTCGGCGCGAAGCTCCCCGCCAACGCCGCCGAGGACAGCGTGAGTATTCTCCCCGCCCTGCTTGGCACCGACAAGGCCCCGTTGCGCGAAGCCGTCGTGCACCATTCCATCAACGGGTCCTTCGCCGTTCGCCAGGCCAACTGGAAACTCGAACTTTGCCGCGACTCCGGCGGCTGGAGCGAACCGCGCCCCGGCACGCCCAAGGCCGCCGGCCTGCCATCCGTCCAGCTCTTCGACCTCGGCCAGGACATCGGCGAGCAGAACAACCTTCAGGACAAGCACCCGGACGTGGTCGCCCGCCTCACCAAGCTGCTGGAGAAATACGTCGCCGATGGGCGCAGCACGCCCGGGGCACCGCAGCAAAATGCCGTGCCGGTCCAGATCGTGAAGACCCCCAAGGCCGCGCCTGCCAAAGCGAAGCAGAAGTGAGCTGCAGGCTGTTTTTCAGCTGAATCTGCGGCTTGTGCCAGCCTGCCGGTTCTTTTGGGGTGAGGCCTCAGAACAAGCGCCACCAAGGCAAACTCACTTCGCCTTCTTCTTGCCGCCCTTGCCGCCGACCTGCTCGGGGTCGCTGAAGGGCGGCTGGTCGAAGGTCTTGCCATCGCCGGTCACGCGCGGGTCATTCGCGTCCCGCAGGCGCTTCAACAACTGCTCGGCCAGTTCGCGCCGCTTCGCCGCAAAGGCCGGATCGGCGGCGAGGTTTTTCACCTGGTCGGGGTCGTTCTTCAGATCGTAAAGCTCCTCGGCCGGCCGTTTGGCGAAGGCGAGGTCGAAGTGCCACCTCCACTGCGCTTCGTGCTGGTGCGCGATGAGCCAGGTCTTCGTCGGGCCGGCGTCCATGTCGGGAAACGCGGCGCGCGTATTGTTGTCCACCGCTTTCAGGTTGGGTGATGACTCCGCCGCGTCGTAAGGCGCGCCCATCGGCCAGCGGTCCGGCGCGAAGTTGCGGATGTAGAGGAAGTCCGGCGTGCGCAGCGAGCGCATGGGATACGGCAGGTTGCCCTCGCGCGCGATGCCGACGTGTCGCTCGCGGCCGGAGATGGACCAGTTGCGCGCCGGGTCCACGAGGCCGGCCGTATCCGACTTGAGCAGGGGGAGAAGGCTTTTGCCGAAGAGATTCTCCGGCGGTTTCACGCCGCCGATTTCGAGGAAGGTCGGGCAAAGGTCGGGAATGCGCGCGAGGTCGTCGAGCACGCGGCCGGGTTTGCCGCCGGGATAGCGGATGGCGAGCGTCACCGCCGTGCCGTGGTCGTAGAGGTTGCACTTGCCGCTGGTCACGCCGGGCATCCCGTGGTCGCCGCTGAGGACGACGACGGTCTTCTCCAACTCACCGGCTTCCTCCAGGCGCTTGAGCAGCACGCCCACGTAGGCGTCCACCGCCTGGCACTCGCCGAGGTAGTCGGCCACGTCCTCGCGGACTTCGGGCACGTCCGGCAGGAACTTGGGCAGCTTGCCCTTGAGCGCGTCCGGCTCGATGCCCCAGAGCTGCTTGCCGCTGCCCTTGATCCACGAGCGATGCGTGGTGGTCGTGCCGAACCAGTAATGCCACGGCTGGCCGGGCTTCCGCGCAGCGAGGAAGTCGTCGAAGTTCCCGCGCACCTGCGCGAAGATTTTCTCGCGCGCGGCGGCCACGGTATCGCCCGCCGCCACCATCTTCGTCACTTCCTCGGAGAAGTTGTTGCACGCGCCGCCGGCCCGCTGATACGCGTATTGCTGCCCGCCGAAGCCCGCGTCCGCCGGCGTGCCGGGACTCCATACCTTGAAGCTCTTGCCGATGTGATAGCCCGCATCGCGCAGCAGCAGCGGGAAGGTCGGAATCTTCTCGTCCCACACCGCGCCCTGAAGGATCGCGCCGCGCCCGGTCTGGAAGAAGTAGCGGCCCGAGAGCAGCGAGCTGCGGCACGGCGTGCAGCTCGGCGCGTTGACGAAGGCATTCCTGAACAGCACGCCTTCGCGCGCCACGCGGTCCACGTTCGGCGTCTTGATCGCGTCATTGATGGTCGGCCGGCCATCCACCTTCGCATAAGCGCTGGCGTAACGGCCCCAGTCATCGGCGAAGACGAAGAGGATGTTCAGGCGCGGCGCATCGGCGGCGAACATTGGCAGGGCCAGACCGGCCAGGGCAGCCAGCCAGGCAAGCGGGCGTAACGGAGTGCTCATGTGGAAACCCTAGCGAACTACGCCCGCGCTCCGCACTGGAAAAGTGCGTTCTTCAACCCCGTCCCCGCTGCCGCGCCGCCTCGTAGAGAAACACCGCCGCCGCCGCGCCTACGTTGAGCGAATCCACGCCGTTGCTCATCGGCACGAGCACGGCCTCATCGCACGCGGCGAGGACCGCCGGCGCAATGCCGTTGCCCTCGCTGCCGAAGACGAGGCAGCAGTCACCGCGCAAATCCGCCTGCGCCAGCGTGCGCCGGTCCGTGTGCGGGTGCGCCGCCACGCAGCGCACGCCTGCGAGCCGCAGGTCCCGCAGCGCCGCCGCCAGCGATGGCGGCTCCACGACGGGCAGTTGGTAGATCGTCCCCATCGAAGATCGCACCGCGCGGCGGAGCCACGGGCTGCTGCACGTTTCGCCCACGAGCAGCGCCTGCACGCCGAAGGCGACGCAGTTGCGCACAAGCCCGCCAAGATTCTCCGCACTCGTCAGGCTGTCCACCGCCGCGAAGAGGCGCGGCGGCGCGCTGCGTTCGATGGCCTCGCGCAGCGGCCAGGCCGGCGGGATGCGGCCCACGGCCAGCACGCCCTGATACATCGAGAAACCGGTGAGCTGTTCCAGCGCCTCCTTCGGCGCGACGAACGCGTGGATCTCCTGCGCCGCGCGGCGGTCGAGCAGCGGACGGTAAGTCTCCAGCCAACCGGGCGGCAGCAGCAGCGACACCACCTCCAGCTCGCTCTCCAGCAACCGCCGCACGACCTTCTCCCCCTCGGCCACGAAGATGCCCGCATCGCGCTGCGGCTGCTGCCAGCGCATCGTGAGGAACGGCTGCAACGCCGGATGCTCCAGTGACGTGATGGGGTGGACGTGAACCATGCGGTTAGAACGGATGGGTAATCTCTTTCCCCGTCGTCGGGTCGAGTGGAACGGCTTTCAAGTAAGCCGGCACCAAATCCGCATAGCCTGTCGGGCGGCGGCCCTTCTCCAGCTCGAACAAGCGCGCGGCGGCCTCGACGATGGCACGGCGGCGCTCGGCCTGAAGTGCGTCCACTCGGTTAGCGAAACTCTGATGTTCCTTGCGAAAAGTGCTACGCCACGTTGGGTGCAGTTCAAACATCAAGATTCTCCAAATTGGAAAGGCCTGCCTCACCCAATAGGCTTGCGATTCAACATTCACAGTTGTCGATTCATGGGCATCGTCGAGCTCTTGCAGCTTCGTCAAACTTCGACGCGCTTGGGTTCCTTCCATCGAAACCAGCAACCGCCGCAACTCAGCAAGACCACGCTGCTCCACGCTAATTCCCACCTCCAAGCGCTCAATCATCATTCCGCCCCGGCTCGCTTCTTGCCCGAAGCGCATCACCGTCAAGTAGCCTTCCACTGCAGCCTCCGGTTGGTTCTCCAGTTCGGCTATCCGTGCTTCGCCCGACATCAGGACCCCCAGCCGCTTTAGAGGCAACAGGGAATCGCCGAAATGATAGACCTTGCTTGCCGCGTGATAGACAGGTTGGAAGTGCGATAGACTGTGGTGTTTGAGGCCCTCGCGCGCGAGTTCAAGACTCGCTTGATTCGCAGCAACGTAGGCTTGCAGATCGGCTAGCGGGACTGTGGTTAATGTTCGGTTTGACCAAACACCACTCATCGCCGCGCCCGCCTTCACAAAGTAGTCATACCCGTTCGGATTCGGCAGTGCGGGACGCGGCTTGGGCGGCGCGGGCCACCACGCCACGAGCAGCAGCAGCGGCACACCCAGGGCCAGCAGCCAAAGCACCACGCGGCCTTTGCCCGACTCGGGGTTGACTGGCAGTTCAGTGCTCACAGGCAGGTTGTCCCGCTTGAACGATGGCCATTTGGCGTGCTTTCACTTCTCTGTCGCGAGGAACTCGACGAGGTCGCGGATTTCGCGCTTGGTCAGCACTTCGATGAGCGACTCGGGCATCGGCGAGAGCGCGGGCGTGCGCTTGGCGATGTCGGACTTCTTGAGCTTGAGCAGGCCGTCCTCGGGCGAGTTCAGCGTGAGTTCGTCGCCGGTCTCGGCCTTCACCAGACCGGCGAAGCTCTGGCCGTTCTTCATCACCACCAGCAACGACTCGAAGCCCGGCGCGATGACGCGGTTCGGCAGGACGATGCTTTCGAGCACATACTCGCGACCGCGCTTGGCGGTGAGTCCGGCGAGGTCGGGGCCGACGTCGCCGCCCACGCCGGCGAGCTTGTGGCAGCGGGCGCACGCGGCTTCCTGGCGCTCGTGGAACAGGATTTTCCCAGCCTTCGCATCGCCGCCAGTGAGGCACTCGCGCCACTTGGCGAGCGGGTCGCGCGCATCGCGCTTCGCCTCGAACTGCGCGAGGCGCTCTTTGATGGAAGGCGAGGTGCGCTTCGCGGCGGCTTCGAGGAGGTCGAGGTGAAGTTCCTTCGCGAGCTTGCCTTCGAGCAACTGCGTGAGTGCCTTGCGAATGGCGTCGTCGGCTTCCTTGCCTTTGAGACCGGCGAGCGATTGCAGCGCGGACTGGCGCTCGCCGATGGTGCCGGTCTGGAGCGTGGCGGCGAGTCGGGCGATGGCATCGGTGCCGCCGGACACGGCGCTGAGGCGGGAGGCTTCTTTGCGGAGCGTTTCGGAAGCATCGGCGAGGGCGGCTTTCAGCGCGGCGTCGAACAATGCGGAATGCGGAGTGCGGAATGCGGAATGGCCGAGCGTGCGCAAGGCAGCGGCGCGGACTTCGGCGGGCGCGGTGGCGCTCTTCACCAAGGCAAGCAGCGAAGGCGCGAGGTCAATGAGCGTCAGTTTCTCCATCGTCGCCAGTGCAGCGACGGGGATGGCGGTTCCGTTCGCAGCCAGCAGGGCGGTGGCCGCCGGTCGGAAAGCGTCGGCGGCGGGCTTCGCCTCGCGCGGGGCGAGCGGACGCCAGAGGCCGGTGACTTTGTCGCGGCTGCTGGGCTGCGGCCAGTCGGCGAGCATTTCGAGGGCTTCGATGCGGAGAGATTCGGAGGCATCGGCACGCGCGGCGAAGGCGGCGAGGACGAAGGCGTTCGTGGGCAGGCCGAGGCGGAAGTGGGCGGTGAGCGCGCGATGGAGAATCCAATCCCGGGTAGCAGCCGACGTGAGGAGGCTCTGTTCAGGTTTGGGGTTTGTCGTTTGGGGTTTCGAGTTGGATGGAGCCTCCTCACGTCGGCTGCTACCGGAGGGGAGGAGCGCGGCCAGCTTCGGCAGCGCGGGTTCGATGGGGAGGTCGGCGATGGCGCGGGCGGCTTCGAGGACGACGCGCGGGTCGGGGTCGTCGAGGAACTGCGCGATGCCGGGGTGCATCAACCGGCGCAGGGCGAGGCAAGCGCCTAGCCGCACGCTGGCGGAACTGTCCTTCGCGGCGGCCAGCAGCGCGTCCGTGTCGCCGATGCGGACGAGGGCGTGGACGGCGGCGTGGCGGATGGTGGCGTCTTGGTCGGCGTTGTTCCGCAAGGTGAGCAGAATCATCGGGACAAAGTCCTTCTTGCCTACGATTCCGAGCGTTTGCAGTGCAGCCGCCTTCACGACTGGGTGCGGGTCATTAAGCCCGTTCCATTTGCTCTGGCGGAGAGAATCCGTGGCGCGTTCGTAAGGACAGTTGGCAAGTGCCCGAACGGCTACCGCTCGCGTCTCGGGGTCTCCGGTGGCCGCTCGGAGATACTCAAGCAAAGCCAAACGTGTCGGCAGTTGAACCTGTTGTTTGGTCGAAGGGCCACGCGGCTCACTCTCGCCGTATCGCAATTGGGACACTTCGGCTTCCATCGAAAGCGTGCCACCCAGCGAGGCGACTTGGCTGAGAGCCCAGATGGCGTGAACGCGGCGGATTCCCCGCGCGTTGCCTCCCGACGCGTTCAAGAGCTGGGCGATGGTCGGAGGCCATTTGAGCTGATACACACTTCCTTCGGGCAACGAACTCGCCCGCTCCGCAACACTGGAGCGGCATTTCAGCACTTCAGCCTTCGCGAGTTCCACAAGTTGCGCTTGGGCTGCGAACCTGACCTGCTGGTTATTGTGCCCAAGTAGGGAAACAAGCTCTTCGTTTGCCCGGCTTTGCATCCCGTCTGCCAAGAGCTTCTTCACCTCCCGCACTTCATTCCCCGCATCCACCGCCGGGTCATGCACGCGCCAGATGCGGCCTTTGCCGGTCTTCTCCCAGCCCGCCACCCAGTCGAGCACATACGCACCGCCGTCGGGGCCGAACTCGATGTCGGTGGGGTAGAGGTTCCAGAGCAGCTTGCCCGCGCGCTCGTCGGGTGAGTTGCTTTCCAGCCACTTACCGGCGTTCGCGACCTTGAAGCTCGCGCCGCTCGGCTCCAGGCGGAAGTAGCGGATGCCGCCGGGGAAGTCCGCGTAGAAGAAGCAGTCGCGGAACGTGTCCGGCAGGCCGGTGCCGGGATAGTGCGCGATGCCCGCCGGACCGTGGCCGATGTGCGCGACGGGCGGCGGGTAGGAGAGCGCGGTGTTCGAGGGCGCGAGGCCCCAGAGCATCTCGGCGTTCCACGCGCCGAGCTTGGGCAGGTGCTGCCAGCCGTAGCGCCAGCCGTAGTCCGCGCCCTCGACGATGTGGACCCAGCGGGCCTTGTCGCCGCCGTCGGCGTTGTTGTCGGCGGTGAAGAGGTTGCCGAAATCATCGAAGGCCAGCTCCTGCGGGTTGCGCAGGCCGATGGCGACGACTTCCAGCTCGCTGCCGTCCGGGTTGCTGCGGAAGACCGCGCCGGTGTCGGGCAGGAATTTCAGCAGGTAGTCGAGGTCGGGGTTGAGCGTGCGCGAGAGGTTGGTGAGCGCG
>Ga0172372_10000939_pt1 | contig 44977 bp, 46 predicted proteins | sample LakKiv5m_2_FD_114544 | JGI IMG/M metagenome (GOLD analysis project Ga0172372, IMG submission 114544) | Freshwater microbial communities from Kabuno Bay, South-Kivu, Congo - kab_092012_9.5m | ecosystem: Environmental > Aquatic > Freshwater > Lake | place: Democratic Republic of the Congo...
CAGCAGCGGTACTAGCGGCTGCGGGTCGCCCAAAATAAGTAAGTTCGATATCTAGTTCGTCCCTGAATCTTCTATCAACGAATGTCCAAGCTCCCATGTTTGCAGGTTCCTCTTGAACCCAACCAAAACCGGATACCTTGGATAGCTTTTTAATTTCGTTCTTAATTCCTTGGGCTGGAAATGGGTACAACTCCTCTAGTCTAATGACTTCGGCGTTTTTAACACCAGCCTCTTTCAAGCCTTTTGCTAGGTCATAGGCTACCTTGCCACTTGCAAAAAGAATCTTCTTAGCCTTGCCTTCCTCAGAAATACCTAGCGGAAGCACTGGCTGAAATGAGCCAGTAGTAACATCCTTCAGGCTAGATGCCGCATCGGGACTTCTCAACAAGCTCTTCGGTGTCATCACAATCACTGGCTTTCTTGACTCAAGTAGCCCTTGCCGTCTAAGCATATGAAAATACTGGCCAGCCGTTGATGGCACACATACTGACATGTTGTTTTCAGCACACAATTGCAAATATCTCTCCAATCGTGCGCTCGAGTGCTCCGGTCCCTGGCCCTCATAACCGTGTGGCAGCAGCAGAACTAGCCCTGAGAGCTGCGACCATTTAGACTCAGAGGCAGCTAAAAATTGGTCAATAACTATCTGCGCTCCATTCGAGAAGTCTCCAAATTGGGCTTCCCACATGGTCAGTGTTTTTGCAGCTGTTGCGGCGTAACCAAACTCAAAGCCCATGACAGCTAACTCAGACAGCACGCTATTATAAACCTCAATCTTAGAGCCACCTGGAAGTTGGGTTAAGGGATAAAAGAGCTTACCTGTGTGGTAATCACGAAGACCCAAGTGGCGCTGGCTGAAGGTTCCCCTTATACAGTCCTGACCGCTTAACCGGATGCTAATCCCCTCAGTCATGAGCGAGCCAAAGGCTAAAGCCTCCCCGAACGCCCAATCAATCCCCTCTCCGCTCTTAATAATTTCCTGACGGGCTTCTAATATCTTTACAAGTTTAGGATGAGGAGTGAATCCAGGCTCAAAGGTAGTAAAACAATCGGTAACCTTCTGTACTACATCTTTGGAAATTCCAGTTTTTACGGCCGCTCCAGTAGGCTTAGCTGATAGAGTTGAGGCCTCAGCCATCCCCATCTTTTTGCGGGCTGAATATGTGGAATCAAAATCAGCAACATATCTGTCACTAATTTTGGAGATCTCCTCCTCTTGAGTCACACCTTGAGACAAGAGCTGCGCGCTAAATATATTCGATATCTTCTTCTTGCCTTTAATCTCTGCGTACATTAACGGCTGGGTGTAGCTTGGATCATCCGCCTCGTTATGCCCATACTTTCTGTAACAATAGAGATCCACAACCACATCTCTTTTAAATTTATTACGGAAATCTAAGGCCGTCTTCACAGCCCAACAGCACATCTCTGGATCTTCCGCATTTACGTGAATTATTGGAGATTGCACCCCCTTGAACCATTCACTCGCATACGGACAAGATCTCGCCTCATCAGAGTAAGTGGTAAAGCCAACCTGATTATTCACAATAATGTGAAAACTGCCACCAGTATCGTATCCTCTGACCTGAGAGAAATTAATAGTTTCAGACACTACGCCTTGACCAATACAAGCAGCATCACCGTGCAATATGATCGGCAAAACAGCCACTCGATCACCTTGGAAAAAATCCTCCTGTTTAGCCCTGCAGATTCCTTCGACTACAGGATTTACGATCTCTAAGTGTGAGGGGTTGCAGGTAAGAGAGAGACGAACCTCTTCGCCATTTGGGGATTGATAGGTCGATTCATAGCCTAAGTGATATTTGACATCCCCAGAACCAAGACTAGTAGTTGCCTTTTGGTCCTCAAACTCAGCGAGAATCTCTAACAGTGGCTTCTTTAAAATGTTCACCAAAACACTCAACCGCCCACGGTGCGGCATGCCAATTACTGCCTCTTTGACACCATTCGAAGCACCCAACTTTATCAAATATTGCAGCATCGGGATCAGAGTTTCCCCACCCTCCAGAGAAAACCGCTTGTGACCTATGTATTTTTTATGGAGCTCCTCTTCAAAGTGCTCGGCATATAGAATCCCTTCAAGAACTCTTAGTTTGTCATCAGGGCTGAGACCTGAGCCACTATCGGTCCTCTCTTCGCACCGCGACTGAATCCACATCCTCTCCTCTTCTCTGTGCAGATGAGAGAATTCAATCCCTACCGTTCCACAATATGCCATTTCAAGCTGGGATTTTATCTCGGCGAGGGTCATCTTCTGACGACCAGCTAACCCTAAGCAAACAAACTCTTTAGACATGTCATTTTCGGAGAATCCATATCGTTCCCACTTAAGATCTTCGGCCTCTGGTCGAGGTATATAGCTAGAGCTTAAAGGGCTTAACTTACTTAATAGGTGCCCTCTATCTCGATAAGCTGCAATCACTCGGAACACCTTCTCCTGAGTCATTAGATCGTTGATTAAAGCTACAGGTACCTCTGCTCGTGGTGGGCTCACTGGCTCTCTTGCTACCGGAGCTGTTGGCTGAACTTCCTCGGTGTGTGAACTCTCAGAAAGAGCATCAAAGTAATTTGCCCAATTCTCAGGAACGAGGGACCGATCCAACAGATAGCTCTGATAAAGCTCTTCAACTAATCCTGCATTCTGTCCAAAACTTGAAAATGACGCTTCTGACATTTTAGTGTTCCCAATAAAAAACTAGGTCGAAATTTTACAGAATTTTCAGTAACTTAACAAGCCTGCAGAGCGCTCCCGTCCGACATAAATCAGGTTAACCTGCGTCAATAATAGAGATTAAGTTATCAACCTGCTCTAAGTCTTTAGATTTAATGGCTCCCCTATATTTGTTAACAGCCTCTTTAACATTCACAGCAATAGTATCAGCGCTTTTTACAGCGCTAGGGTCCGATGAAATATTCAAAAAAGTCTCACTGAATAGGATGCTCAATTTAAGATTACTCTCTACAGTCTCCACTCCCTCCCCTAAATTTTTAATGTTCCGTTCAAGCTGCTTTTTTATGGCCTTTAGATCCTCTTTTGCTCTCGTGGCAGCAAGCTGATTACTAAGTGAATAATCAAAGGCAGAGGAAACTTCAGAGATGCTCTTGTTTGGGGCAATGACATTTGGAGAACTAGGTTCAAATAGAAAAACCTGTGTCCGCGAGTCAAGTTCTGAGATGCTTCCAGTTGCAGCAATTTTAACATCACCAGAGCCAAGTTTTGTTACCGAGAGGCTTGAAAATGAACTAGGGCCCTGATCTACTACATTTGTCCATCCCATCTCACCAGAGGTGGGTATCACCCCGTAGTAGAGTCCAGAGCCCAAATGACTGTACACCATATATCCATTTTCAGTAACAGAGGCTTGGTTGGGATCGGTGATTTTACCTGGAACAAGTAATACAGGATTACCGGAGTCATCTGTGTAAAAGTTATTATCGTGGTAAAGCACAAATTGTGCGTTATCGCCTGATCCGCTAAAGCCGACGAACTGATAGCCAGATGTCGAATTCGAGATGATATCTGATTCTGAATCTGTATTATAAATCGAATATCCATCAAAAGATAAACCACCCCCTTTTGAACCTATGTATGAATACCCCACCAGAGTGCCATCTTCACTGATTTTATGGTTCCAAATACCACCTGTTCCAAAATCCGATAGCATGGACACAGTGCCTTTAACCAAATCACCGTAATAGAGCTCGGGAGTGCCGTCGGCATTACCCCCAAGAAAATTGTCACCTGTAACAAAGGTAAACTTCTCGCCTGTGCTATTAATGCTAGCAGAGGATATTTCAACACTCGAATCAAAAAATGTAAGCTGTGCTAGCTCATGAAAGCTTGAATCAAAAAGAAATAATTGTTCTGTTCCTGATAAGTTTGTTGCGAAGTAATCCGCAGTACTTTTGGCCAAGATATAACCAGATGTCTCGCTTACATCCATTATCTCGGTCGCTACATTCACATAAGGCATAGCGTAGGTGCTATTGTTATTATCAACAGAGAACATGGTTCGAGTGTTTGCTTGCGAGCCTCCACCTGAAGGATTCTCATCGGTAAACAAAACAAGATTTTCTGTAACAAAGGTTAAACTTGGATCTGTGAGATGTCCATTTCGAGAAACCTTCCGAACATCGTAACCAGTTGCGCTTGTATCTGGCTGCAAAATTGTAGGAGGCGCACCTCGCGAACCTTTTATGCCAAGATCAGCAAGGCTAGACCCATTGCCGTCGACAAAAAATTTATTTATGAGCTTACTGATCTCTTTTGAGTTCTCTTTTGAGAGTCCCGCCACCTCTAACACAGTCTCAAGACCTTCTTTGGAGAGAAGGTCAATCCCTTGCGTATCAGCATTGTTTGCTAATTTTTCGAATTCCTTTCCAAGGCCCTGAAACATCCGATCCAAGGCTCTTCTCTGAGCACCAGATGTGCTTGACTTAGAAGCCCGATCCGCGAGGAATATCCCTTTATCAACAATCTTAAGAAGGGATTCCATTATTTCTTGCGATGTTTCGAATAGACTAGCGGCGGAGCCGAGGCGACTAGAGGCTTCCGCTAACAGATTGCCTGCGTTTGCTACCTTTTCTGAATTTATCGCAGTTGAACTGGAGCCAATTTTTCCGCGGGCAAGAGAACTCTTCTCGGATTGAACACCGGTCAAAAGAGAGATCAAGTTGGGAGTAATATTACCTATTCCCATGTTTACCAGTACAACAACAACAGGTCCTGGATTTACAGACCCTATGCCTTGTATATCGTTAGAAACACGAGTTTTCTTTACCAAAAGAGACAAGTAATCGAGCTCTGGTAATAACACAAATGTGGTAATTTTTTTGATATGAGAAAGCTCTACAAATTTTTATTAGGCCTCGGTATTTTATTCCCTGTATCTGCTCAGATACACGCTTGGGAACCATCCCCCTGGGATATTCAGGTATCACCCAGACCGGCTTTCTATCCACAGGATGCCAAAAAGAAGGTTTCTGTCAGCTACGGAAAACTATCAAAAGTCACTGTTTATACAAAGCCCCTGTGTGTGCCTTGTGATGAACTGAAGGATTACCTAAAGAATAAAAATATAAAATTTGAAGAGACCAATAGCCTTCTCACTTTAAGTGGAGCCGCTGGTATTGTGTTAAGCAGTGAGCGACCACCAATCACCACACTTGATTATTCTGATGGAACCACAAGAAGGATAGTGGGATTTGATGAGGCTCTCCTAGATAGCTTATTAGGAGAATACCGAGGCGATTCGTTCTCGCTGGATGAACCGAAAAATAACTCTATAAATTCTAGAGCAAATGACTCGTTCGACCTAAGATAGAATCTGCACCAGCCAATCTTTTAAACCTCTCATCGCGCCGGTTCCCAATTTATGACCTACATCATCGGTAAATAGCGTTAGTGTTGCCCCTCTTTCTCTGAGAAAATCTGCTCCTCTCATGGCCTTATCGAGCGGTACAGTTTCATCTTTACTGCCATGTCCAATAAACACTGGTAGACCGGTTAAGTCCGCCTGAGTGGTAGGATGCTTTATAGTAAAACTCGCCAATAGCCCTAACCCTGAAAACAAGTTCGGAGAAATTTGCACACACAAAGAAAGAATTGCGCCACCCTGAGAGAATCCAATAACCACGATTTTTCTTGGGTTGATACCTAAATGAAAAGGGGCATTCTTTATAAATTTAACCAAAAGAGTGGCAATTTCTACCCCCTCCTCTTTCGGCCAATCAGGTCTTACTAGCCACCAACTAAACCCACCGATTGGGTCAACAAGAGGTGCTTGTGGCGCTATTATTGATGAGCCTTCCGGAATACATCGCCGAAAAGCCCACATCACATCATGATTTCCGGCACGACCATGCACCATAAATACGCATGGAGCATCAGGACTAGCACCAAGAGTGTACTTAAACTTAAATCCCAGAGCAGCTTCCTGAATAGGGTTGGAGGTCAATACCATCCCTATATTCTAGTAAATACTAAATAGAAAATAAATATACCTAGTGGTCGTGACTATGCGCCAATTCAGCTACCATCATATGAGCTGGCTCCTCTTTAAGTGATTCTAAGAGGCCTATTCTGCGCAAAATATCCTCAGGATTTACATCCAACGTTCTGCAAACACACCTGAATGAGAAGGGATAACTTTCACTAGTATTAGTAAAATATTCAAAAGCCAGGCGATGAATCTTTCCCTTTTTACGATAATCGGCCATCGCAGTTATCAACATAGCTCTCAGAAGGTTCTTTTCTGGCGTAGACGCATCCCAAGGAATAATGTCCTCGTAGGCCGCAAATAGTGCTATATCTTTGTCGTTCCTTGCCATAAAATCTCTGTCCCTTTTAACAAACCCCGTATTCTTACTGTCGGCTTTAACGAAGTTTGGCTTTACAAATTGGTGTTATCTATAGATTAAGATGCCTAAATACAAAGAGATGGCGGGCTTTTTTTATCAGAGATTCCTAGTTTATATCCTTTGGAGAACTAGGCGATTTTGTTGGTATGTAGGCCACATCGGAGGGATCTTCGTTAATCAGATCAAAACTGCTTGATACTTTGGTGCCATCAATAAGGTTTCTGCAGATAAGAGCAATTTCAGAGAGCGGAACCGGCTTAATTAGGCATCTATCAACCCCCTCTTTTAAATATCTTCTAATATCAGAGACGAAGGCTTTACTGGTTAAAAGGACAAGGGGCGTAACCTTGGATGTATTACCTGCTCTCAGTGAGACAATTACATCGTCCTGAGGAGAATCAATTATGTTGTTATCCACAACCATGAGCTTGATATCTTTTTCTGCCAAAAACTCAGACGCCTCTGTTTTAGTTGATGCCGCCACGACTGAAAATCCATGCCGAGATAGATATTTTGATACCAATTCTCTTTCTCCATCATTCTTTTGAAATACCAAGATATGGTCGCCCTTGCCATCAATCAGCACCTTGCTCTCTTGCTTCTCGGCAACAAAAGCGGGAGGAACCACAGAATCAAAGTCGATAAAAAATAAACTGCCTTTGTCCGCCTCGGATTCAAAATCTATTCGACCACCATTCACCTCAGCTAATCTTTTAGTCAAAGGCATACCCAAACCTGTGCCTAATTGACTCATCGCATATTCATTATCAATTCGCTCAAATGCCTCAAAAACCTTGGCTCTGTCCTGCTTCTGTATGCCAATGCCTGTGTCTCTCACGCTGATTCTAATCTTGCCGAAAGCCACACGCTCAGCCCAAACATCAATCACACCATTTTTGGGGGTATACTTAACTGCGTTAGTTAGAAGATTTATCATCATCTGTCTAAGGTGACGTCGATCGCACGAGATAGCTAACTCCTCGCTAGACTCAAGGTAATTAAGCCTGTGTCCCTTCTCTATTGCCTGGCTTCGGATAATAGTACACATCTCTTTTAAAAATGGCTGCAACAGAATCTCTGTTGACTTTGGCAATAGCTTACCAGATTCAACCTTTGAGTAATCAAGAACATCGTTGATCAAATCTAAGAGATGCTTTCCATTTGATTGAACAATACCTAGGGTCTTTTGTTGCTCCGCCGAAACAACACCACAAATACCTTCAAGAATAAGTTCGGTGGCATTTAAAATAATTCCAAGTGGCCCACGTATCTCATGACTTAGGTTTGCTAAGAAGCCGGTTCTAGCTGTTGCCATCTGATCTGATGAACTTTTAAGCTCGATTAGCTGTTCAGTGTAATTCTCATTAGCTACCGCCACAGCTGCCTGAAGAGCCAAAAGGTGGACTATCTCATTATCCAAATTGGTAGCCATTCGACCCTTGGGTAGAGCTGCTCTCAAGGTGCCTATAACCTCACCAGCAAATACAATTGGTTGTATGACTATCTCTCCATCAAGAGATGCGCGATACTTACTACTTGCATCAGATAACATCGCTTGGGCGGTTTTTTTAAAAGGGCGTCCAACTAGAAATGCATTACTGTAAAATCCGCTGGTTTTATCAAATAAAGCAAGCTCGGCAGATACAGCTCCTAACAGTTCATAAACTTTTGCCACGATTCTTTCTAAAATTGTGCTTAGTTCTTTTTCAGAGGAGACCGAGCCTTGAATGAGATTCACCGAAAATGAAAGAAACTTTCGCCTTAACTCAAATAATAACTCCTCAAGGATCTCATCAGTATTCTTGAGCCTCGAATCTACCCCAAGCTCTTCAGCTCTACTAATTAATCGAAACTTCCATCTCTGATTAAGGACAATGAACACCAGGACGAACGACCAACCAATACCATTGATCCCCATCAGGGCATTTGAAAATAAACTGGCGCGCTCTGATGGAAGAATGAGATAGACCGGTAGCGGTAGCGCGGCAGCAATGACTGCGAGCACCATTAAAAACCTGGATCGGCTTCGACCGAATTTCATCTTGGAATTCCCCTACCTTTGAGAATGGCTTCCTTACACCATTCCTTTGAATTATCGGCAGGTTAGAGTAAATTTATGACTTTAAAATTAATCAATAAAAGTGGGTTTTAACGCCTATAAATCGTAAAGGATTTAACGGGTTATAAGCTTAGCCCTCAGACCGTCGATTTCAGCTCTATAGGTTAGCTTAGATTGATCCACCGGTGCACCAAACCCAAAATAGATAGGGTTCTCTAACTACTCCCACTCGATTGTTGCAGGTGGCTTACTAGAGATGTCGAATGTAACCCTATTAATCCCTCTTACCTCATTTATGATTCGAGTGCTGGCACGCCTAAGAATATCCTCAGGTAAGTAAGCCCAATTGGCAGTCATGCCGTCCTCTGAGGTCACGGCTCTTAAAGCAATCACCTCTTCATATGTTCGCCCATCTCCCATCACTCCAACACTTTTTACGGGTAGTAAAACAGCAAAGGCCTGCCATAATTTGGCATACCATCCAGCAGCTCTAATCTCTTCCAGAAATATCCTGTCTGCTGCCCTCAGCACTGCGAGTCTAGCTTTTGTTATTTCACCGAGGCATCTAACCGCCAGACCCGGCCCTGGAAATGGCTGTCTCTGAATAATCTCCTCACCTATCCCTAGCTCTCGGCCTATGGTGCGTACCTCATCTTTGAATAACTCTCGAAACGGCTCGAGTAGCTTCAGCTTCATCTTTTCGGGCAATCCGCCTACATTATGGTGGGTTTTGATAGTCACTGATGGGCCTTTAACAGAGCTACTCTCGATTACATCTGGATAGAGAGTTCCCTGAACAAGATGAGATACATTTGCAATTTTTTTTGCCTCCTCATCAAAAACCTCGATAAATACCCGACCGATTATCTTGCGTTTTTTCTCGGGATCAGTTACCCCCTCTAGCTCTTTAATAAATCTATCAGAAGCATCAACCAGCCTTAGGTTAAGACCAAGCCCTCCTGGCTCTCGCCCAAGCCTCTTCATGATCTGGGCCGCTTCATTTTCCCTCATCAATCCATTATCAACTAAAATACAGTGGAGCCTCTCTCCAATTGCCTTATCAACCAAAACTGCCGCAACGGTGCTATCTACCCCGCCACTCAAACCACAGATGACATTTGTCTCTGGTACCACCCCTTTGATTTTTGAAATCTCTCTCTCTATAAATCCATGCGAGGTCCAGTTGGGCTTACATCCAGCCACTTTTAGCGCAAAATTACTGATAATTTCTCGGCCTCTAACAGAATGAACCACTTCTGGATGAAATTGAATGCCGAATATTTTTCTTTTTAAATCTCCAAACGAGCAAATAGGAGCACCCTCGCTTGATGCCAGCCCCTCAAATCCTACGGGCATTTTGGAAACATGGTCGCCATGACTCATCCAGACAAGAGTCTCTTCCCCAGATCGAAAGCCATCAAACATGTCGATATTTTTTAGAATTACTATCTCGGCAGGTCCAAACTCCCGCTTACTGCCCTTGTCAACTTTCCCACCCAATAGATGCGCGGTCAGTTGCATTCCGTAACAGATTCCTAAAATAGGAATTCCGAGATCAAAGATATTTTTGTCTACAGTCGGAGCATCGGCCTCATATACAGAGGCAGGTCCACCAGACAATATGATGGCTTCTGGATCTATTTTTTTTAATGTCGAAAGGTCCGTGTGAAATGGGCGGATCTCACTAAATATGTTTAACTCTCTGATTCTCCTCGCGATAAGCTGTGTATACTGAGAACCGAAATCTAAAATAAGAACGCCGCTCATAAACTTAATCCTCAAAAGTTGAGAGATTCTAATCGGTTAATAAGATCTTGTAAAACATAATTATCTCTAAAATTAACCTAAAATTTAACTAATAGAGTGTCGATAACTCAATTGGGAAGTGAGTAGTGGATCTATGAAAGCTCTTATAAGAACAATAGTTTGCTATCTTTGCGCTATAATCTGCGCTTGCTCACTGGCTTTTGCTAAAAACGGGGAGACCTTCACTGCGACTGGAGCCAAATTAGTTCAATCCCTTAAACTGAAATTTCTCTATACAGGCCTAGGTACTTTTTACGCAGAAACCGAAGAGGACTTACCTTTCTCAGCATTTCACCCCGAGAAACTGCCTGAGAATGCCAATCAGATTTTCTTCGGAATAGATAAAGGGGTCTACTCCTATTTATTACTCGGTAAGACAAAGTACGATTTGAGTGATCTCGTTTTTATTAAATTGGGGCTGACCACTGTTAAAATATACAAATCCCTTCTGATTTTTAAACAGCAAGACGGATCATTGGCATTAATGACAAACGGCAAATTTATTGCACATGTTACAAATAAAGCTCTGGCCGATCTCTTCTTTAACTCTCAAGATTTAAAAAGGTACGGCCTTTACCAAATCCAAGACGGAAAGATGATATTCCAAGGTAAAGAAATTTCAGAAAAAGATAAGTTAGGAACAGGCACAAAAAGTCTTGAGTTAGCCTCGGACTGTGTTAACAAATTATTCATCACCAAAGAGGATGTCGCTAAAATAAAAGAGAGCACGCCAAAAGATGCCAAAAAGACTCTTGAGTTGGTAATGCAGGAGCAACAAAATATCACTTATTCACTTGATGCAGTTCTTTGGATTGCACCATATGTCGGCCTCGATACTGCCTCTATGGCCTTATTGGAAGTCGCGCGTGGTGAAAAGCAGTGTGTAATCTCTAGAACTCCGCTCAGTTAAAGGGACTTTACAGTCCAAGCGATACCAGCCTCCAAGCTCATGATCTCTTTGTAACCAAGGGTCGTTATCTTACTTATATCAGCGCACGAATGACGAATATCGCCGGCTCTCTCATTTTGATATTTCGGAGCTGCCGTATTATCTCTGCCTTGCCGTTTGTTAACCTCGGAACGTAAAAGGCTGAAAAGCGTATTAAGAGAAGTGCTCTTGCCTAAACCTACATTGAACACCTGGTGTTGAGCACAATCTGATAGCGCAGCTAAAATATTAGCTTGAACCACATTTGGGACTGGCGAGAAATCTCTACTGGTAGAGCCATCACCGAAGATCTCACAATCCTCCCCTTTTAATAATCTTCCTGTCCATCTGGGAATTACCGCAGCGTAAGCACCATTCGGGTCCTGTCTAGGGCCAAATACATTAAAATATCTTAGCCCTGTAGACTTGAGACCATAAGCTCTAAAAAATAAATCACCATCAAGCTCATTAATCTGCTTACTAAGGGCATAAGGACTGAGAGCCCTACCCGTCTTTTCCTCTTTTTTGGGTAAGTCTGTGTTATCGCCGTATACTGACGATGAGGAAGCATATACCACTTTTTTTATACCAGCAGATTTCGCCGCCTCAAGCACAGCTGCAGTTCCAGTGATATTATTGTCATGATACAGGACAGGCTCCTTCATGGAGCGAGGTACAGATCCCAGGGCTGCCTGATGAAGGACAAAATCACAACCTGCGAGCACATCCCTTAGGGCTGAAGAATCCCGAATATCTGCCTTAACAAAGGTCAGGTTCCGTGCATTCTCGCCGCCAACAATTTGCTTTACGGCATCGATATTTTCCTCTCTTCCTGTAACCAAGGAATCGAGCCCGATAACTTTCTGACCGTTTGATAGAAGAGCCTCGACGAGGTGCGAACCAATGAATCCAGCAGCACCCGTTACACACCACTTAAAATTCGAGTTTTTGAGAATCGGTGCTAGAAACTTATACACTGACTTACAAGCTCCAAAAATTGGTGCCCTTTGGCAAACTATCTGGGTCTATGAGACCTTTTACATCAACCAAGACCCCACCAGGTCTTAACATCTCTGAGAATCGGCTGGGAGGAACACCCATATACTCACGATGAGATACTGCTACAATGAGAATATCTAAATCTTTAAACTCACTTAATGGTGATAACTTCACCCCATATTCCGCCATCGCTTCATCTGCCAAGGCCTGCGGATCATGAACTATTGTTTTTACCCCAAATTCCTTTAATTCCTTAAGAATATCAGGAACCCTACTGTTTCTGATGTCAGGAACATTTTCTTTAAATGTTAGACCTAGAATTCCGGCCCTAGCATCCTTTAGATCCTTCCCGGATGCCACACGGAGCTTGACCGCTTTCTCTGCGATAAATTTACCCATCCCATCGTTGATTCTTCGACCTGATAGAATCACTTGGGGATGATACCCAACCTCTTCGGCTTTCATGGTAAGATAATAAGGGTCAACACCGATACAGTGTCCTCCTACTAATCCCGGAGAGAACCTTAAAAAGTTCCATTTTGTGCCAGCTGCCTCTAAAACATCCTTAGTTCGGATCCCTAGTTTATCAAATATGAGAGAGAGCTCGTTCATGAATGCAATATTGAGATCCCGCTGAGTGTTCTCGATCACCTTGGCTGCCTCTGCCACCTTTATAGATTTCGCCTTGAAAACTCCGGCCTCTACAATAGAGCCATAAGCCGCAGCCACCCTGTCTAACGATTCTGCATCCTCACCAGATACTACTTTTGTGACCTTCTCTAGGGCATGTTCTCTGTCGCCTGGATTAATGCGCTCTGGGGAGTATCCCAACTTGAAATCTTTTCCTCTTTTTAGGCCTGATAACTTCTCCAAAATTGGCCCGCAAATATCTTCTGTAACACCCGGATAGACAGTAGATTCGTAAACAACAACGGCTCCACTTTCGAGAACTCTACCCACCGTCTCAGAAGCCGATATCACGGGTCCTAGGTCTGGTCGGTTATTTGAATCAACCGGCGTAGGAACGCACAATACGAAGAATGTAATACCTTTGAGATCTGCTGGATTCGCAGTAAATTTAAGTGTCGTGCTCTTTAACTCCGCCTCAGGAGTCTCACGGGTTCTATCAACCCCCTCTGACAGCTCGTGAATCCTTTCACGGCTAATATCAAAACCGACCGTGTCTTTATATTTTCTGGCAAAAGCCAAAGCCACGGGCAACCCAACATACCCAAGCCCTATTATTCCAATCTTTTCTGATTTACTCATAAATGTACCTAATTCGATTTGTCGGATATTACCAGCATTCTACGGTTTAAATCTATGCACCATCCCCTCTTTAATTTGAGCCTGCGTGGCATTGCCCTTAAACAGTCAGCCGATCGCTCTCATCTTCAATCTCAGCGCCGACCAAATCCTCCAATATATCCTCTAACGTAACAAGCCCTGCAAGGCTTCCGTACTCATCCACCAGCGCACAGATGTGTTCATTATCTTTGAGCATCCGAGTCATTACATGTCTTACGCTAGAGAGCTCAGGGAGTGTCTTGATTGGATGGGCTAACTCACGTAACTGCAGATTCTCTTCACCATTCAAAAGGGCCTGGGTTATCTCTCGATGAGTAACATAACCAGTCAAATGGTCTGGATCACTTGGTAGATAAATTGGAATACGGCTATATTGATGCTTGAAGATATGCTCTTTGGCCTCACTGGCTGTCATCCTTTCAGACAGAGCAAACATCTGAGTTCTCGGGGTCAGGATATCTTTCACTAATGTATCATCAATTTGAATAACATTTTGAATGACCTGCTCTTCAAATTTGTCGATAGCCCCCTCGGTAGCTCCCAAATTGACTAGAGAGAGAATTTCTTCTTGAGATACGGCCTGACCAGAACTTTTGGGTCCAAAAAATCTTGAAAGGCTCGAAGCCAGGTGCACCAGCGGTCCCATGGCTTTAGCAATTCTTAACCAAATTGGTGCAACAATAAGTGCGATATTCTTAGAATAGGTCACCCCTAAAGTCTTTGGGATAATTTCACCCATAACGAGCATAATCAGGGTGAAAATGACCGAGAAGATCAGCACCCCTAACTCAGGCCAAATCTCACCAGCCTCTGCGCCGGCAAAGGCAGCTCCGACGGTATTGCCGATAATGTTCAGAATAAGAATCGCTGATATTACCCGGGACATATCGCTTTTAATTTTGTCCAGAGCTTTCGCGCCCTTGATATTCCGTTTTGCCAGAGCCCGCGCCGTAGAGGCAGGTATTGAGTAGAGCGCTGCCTCAGAAAGTGAGGTAAAAAAAGTAAAAATAATGGCACAAAGGACAATTATAAGCAGTGTAGACACAAACTAACCTTGAACATGACCTTAAATACTCCTAATCTCAGCGATGTCACCCGTCTATTATAGGGCTAAATTTAAGTGTCATCCAGGGATATATCCATATTCTCTTTTAGAGGCATCTCAGTCCGTCTTCATTGGACTTTTATGGTCTTTTTGGTCTGGCTGGCAATTACAAATCCCGGAAACCTCTCGGATAAAGCCTCAGAAATTCTCTTTGTTCTCTCAGTATTTTTCTGTGTGGTCCTGCATGAATATGGTCATGCTCTGACCGCTCGATATTTCGGCATTCGTACCCGAGATATCACCTTATATCCGATAGGTGGAATTGCTCTTTTAGAGAAAGAGCCTCAGCCTAAGGAGGAATTTTTTATTGCGATTGCTGGTCCGCTGGTAAATGTCTTCATTGCCCTCTCAATCTCTAACTTTATAGATACCGATATTGAAAAATTGGTGAGCCCAGAATCGTCTTATCTTTCAAGAATCTTTCTTGCCAATTCTATCTTAGTTTTCTTCAACATGATCCCAGCATATCCGATGGATGGGGGTAGAGTCCTGAGATCTGCTTTAGGGATGACTTTTAGTAAAGCCACAGCAACCATAGTGTCTGGACGGATTGGTCAGATCTTCAGTCTTTTGATGGCAGCCCTTGCCATATATTTAGACCACGTCATCTTATTGATAATTTCTATATTTATATTTTTACAGGCTCGTCGCGAGATTCAATATTGGAAGGCTCGTCAGGAAATAGCGGATATCCTAACGGCTAGAGTTGAATAATGATAAAATCAATCTTCGGTTTACTTCGGTTTGTTATCAATGCCATGCCTATGTCATGGCGCTATAGACTAGGAGATCTGATCGGTTTTTTTATCAACTTGCTCCCACTAAGAGAAAACAAGGTAGCTCTTTATCAGATTAAAAAGATCCTCCGTCACCCAGACTGTCAACAGATGACCAAGAAGATGTTTCAATCTTTATGTCACACCGCAATCGAATCCATGTCTATAAAAGAATTTATTGAAAAAGACGCAGAGATTATCTTTGAGGACAGGGAGAAATTTAAAGATTTTGTCGAAGCCCCAGCCGGCAAGCTACTTCTGACAGGCCATTTTTCGAATTGGGAGTTGCTAGCTGGTGTATTAGCAACCATATATCCTCATTTGAGAGTCATCGGACGTGCAGCCCGGAACCCGGCACTCGATTCTGAACTCAGGAGGATACGTCAGTCCTATGGGGTTACAGTACTCGACAAAGACGACAAAGCTACTGGCTTTGCTGTATTAAAATTCCTCAAAAAAGGTGGCGTGGTCGGTGCTCTAATAGACCAGGACACAGAGGTCGCTAGCATCTCAGTACCGTTCTTTGACCTCCCAGCCAAAACCCCTGTGGCCTTAATTGATACAGCTCTCAAGACGGACTCCAAAATTGCAGCACTTTTTATAGAACGTTTGGCACCAGCGAAATTCAAGATTTATTTTCACGACTTCTCCGACCTAAAAAACAACCTTGAAGTTCTGAGAGCCTATAATAACATCTTGCAGCAGCACGTTGTTCGCCATCCGGAGCAATGGGTTTGGGTTCATAAAAGATGGCGTTCAACACCCGATGGGAAAACTCTCCGGACCGATCAGTATTTGGCTTATCTTAATCAACTATGAAGAGAGATAACTTAATCACCTTTTTTGTATTATTTTTTCTACTAACAGGTTGTAGCGGTTCCTATTTTAAATTCGGACCATACCGGAATGCTGAACAAGCTGAGGAATTTCTAAGGCAAGGTAAATTCGATGATGCCTGTGAGAGCTACAGAAAACATGTAGAAGACAGATTAGCTAATAAAGACCGTCCCGAGTGGGAAAATCCTTATTTCTATTACCTTATAATCGGCGATATAAAATTAAGGGATGGAAAAGTCAAAGAGGCGCTTGCAGCGTATGAGTTCGCCGAATCAAAGAAGATAGACAGTCAATTAGTATCTGACAGATATAGATATGTCGCTCAGTGGTACGAAAAGAAAGGAGACTTTAGAAACGCCATGGCGATTCTGCAAAAATATCAGGACAGGGATCCTCTCCTCTTCGATGCGGTCCTTGATAGAGTCGCCAAGGAGCTCACAAAAATTGAAGATTCAGGTGCTAGCTCTCAAAAAAATTAATCAGAGCTAACCGAATTTGCTCCTCTGCTTCTCCTCGAATATTTTCAAGTTTAGACTGAACATTTCTACGAACTTTTGAGCCAGCTGCTTTTGAAATTTTATTCAACGCATTAATTGAAGATTTTCTGACTGCTGCAGGGTGTTCCTCTAAGACTACGGAAACAAGGGAATCGACACCTTCAATCCATAATGTGTTTCCAGCGACAGCTGCAGCATTACGCAAAAGGCCTTCCCGACCTGGTCTAATTAGCGGGGTACCCTTGAATCGTGACTCAAACGCAGAATCATCTCTAATCGACAATATCTGCCTTAGGTCCAGGAAGGGGCCAGCTCCCTGCGTAGCCTCAAATTCAGCCAAACTAGCCTTCTTGCCTAACTTGATAGGGGTGTAGTTGAACGGGCAAACCTCCTGACATATATCACAACCAAAAATCCACTCTCCTAACCACGATTCCTCCTCTGAAGAAAGCATACCCCTCTTCTCTATGGTTAGGTAGGAGATGCATCTTCGCGCATCCATTCGGTAAGGCGCGACAAACGCCTGCGTGGGACAAGCGTTTAAACAATTAGAGCACTCTCCACAACGACCTCTTATGGATGAATCAGGTAGCCCAGAAATTTCTAGATCGGTGATTACATCTGCTAGAAAAAATAGAGAGCCCTGCCCCGGAATTATTAAAAGGGTATTTTTCCCAACAAAACCTAATCCAGCCTTTGCCCCAAAAGCTCTCTCTGTAAGAGGCACAGCATCAGAAAAGACCCGAGCTCTTACATCCCCTAATTCTTGACGAACCTTTTCGACGAACATCTTTAACCTGTTCCTTAAAACCTCGTGATAATCTAGCCCCCAGGCGTACCTGGCTACCCTACCTAGACCAGGACGCAGAGGGGCAGCCTGTTGAGAGCCATACCCCACTGCAAATTGGATCACAGTTTTGGCCTCAGGGAGCAACTGAAGCGGGTTGGTTAGCTTCTCAGCATCCCTCTTCATGTATTTCATCTCGCCGGCAAAACCTTCTTCTTGCCAAGTTTTCAGATGTCTAGCAGCATTAGGATCGGGAGCGGCGACTGATGCGCCCACTACGGTTAGACCCGACTCCCTTGATATTTTTACTAAGTCCGTAAAGCTAATAATGCTCATGTTGAGGAGAATACATAATTTCTGATGGAACCAAAACCAATAGGATTACTACACGCTATCTTTGGGTTAAGTATAAACCCCGTTAATACAGCTAATAGATTGATGGAGACCGAGAGACCTCGCCACATAATCTCGATTGGTCTGGTATTTATTATCTCGTTATTCCTCCCCTTCTTTTACGAGATAAACGTTCTGACCCTTGATAGTTACAGAAAGGACATAATCTCAAGCGTCCTGACCGTAATATTTTGCTCGTATGTTTTGTTTATTATTGTTGAAACACTCTGTCTGCAGATCTTAAGGATAGAGATGAAATTTCACAACATGATGGCAACCCTATCATATACTCTGGCACCTATGATCGTGGCGCTTTGGTCTCTTTATCTAGTAAACACAATATTTGATGGATCCATTACTATTGTAACCAAGATTCTTACCTCCCATGGAGTCATCAGCGAAACAGTAAAGGATGTGGCTCACATAGCCTTCTACTATGCCGTTGTTTGGGGAGTGGTTATTTTCGCAAGCTGCATACGAGTTGTCAGCAAGGGTAACATGATGAGCTCATTCCTCATCTCTCTTCTGAGCCTCGTGCCGATGTATATCTGCCTGATTATGGGGGTTACGCTGGCCGAGATGGCTATCCCTGGCACTTTGAGGAACTTTATGGAGGTTTCAGCCCTCATGGACACTATCGCCGAGATAGCCAGATAGGCTAAAACTCACTTGGTGAACTAATTTTCTATAACCGATTGACCTTCTTGTTAAAATTGGCTACAAAACCCGTGCTCTGTGTGGCCTCATCGTCTAGCCTGGTCTAGGACGTCAGCCTTTCACGCTGAAAACACGGGTTCGAATCCCGTTGGGGTCACCATCTTCCTTAGACGTAAGCATGGCTTTGCTAAAACCTGAACTTGCTCTCACACCAAACTCGAGATCCTGGCTAAAAACTCTAGAGGGAGAGCTGGCTTTATCATTTGCCAGTGAAGTAAAAACTCTACAGGAAATCCCGCAGCACCTCCTCTCGATAGGCGGCAAGAGAATAAGACCAGCCCTAACATTTATGATGGCCGAGCTCTTTAACGTAAAAAAGTTCACAGCTGAACTGCTGGATATAGCAGCAGGAGTTGAGCTAATCCACATGGCAACTCTGCTTCATGATGATATTATTGACGAAGCGCCAACTAGACGGGGTCAGCCCAGTGCACTAGCCAAATATGGACTCACACCCACTCTTCTATCGGGCAATTTCCTTTTCGTGCGAGCTTTTGGGCGGTGTGCGCGATTACCAAGCTTTATAATTAGACAAACCGAGGATACATGTATCGCTCTTACAGAGGGTGAGCTCTTAGAGGAAGATGGCATATTCTCGGTTGAAAATTCCTTAAAGATAGGACAGAAAAAAACAGGCAGCCTGTTTGGATTGGCAGCCCTCGCTGGAGTTTTTGTAGGAACCAAATCGGAGCAATTAGCATTAATTGCAAGAGAATTTGGCCTTAATCTCGGAATTGCTTTTCAAATCAGTGATGACATTCTGGATATTACCTCCACCCGAGGTGAGCTAGGTAAGGAACCTGGCACGGATCTGCGGGAGCAAAAGCCCTCGATAGTAAACACTCTGTGGCTCTCAAAGAACTCTCCTCTCTCACCAGAAATTCTTCTCTCTGATAATCCGCCCAAAGAAAATCTAGTACAAAAAGCCTTGCAAGAATTACTTGAATCATCCGTTTTGGATGAGGCCAGAGCTTACGGAACACAGAGTGTGAATGCTGCAAAAGCTGCTCTGGCAGAACTGTCAACTAAAGGCTCGATCAACAAGAGTGTTTTTGAACGGTTGCAGGGTCTGTGCCAATTTGCTCTCCATCGTCTTAAATAACCGCCTAAAACCCCATTATTTACAACAGGTTAGACTTAGGGCACGTTTTTATGCCGTCCCCCTATAACGTTAAAGTAATCGGTAAGCGATCGATTGCATGAGATACTAGCGAACGGGATTCTCCAGTTTTAATTCAAGTTATACCAAGGTTCCTTTTAGGTTTCGATTCACCAAACGCTGAGTCTAAAACGTCATTGCCTAGAAGGAACAAAATGTCGAGAGGAAAGTTTCCAGGTGTAGATGCTGCTTATATAATTGGAAATGGTTACATCGCCGAGAACGAACTCATGCGCGCGATAATCTTGAGAGTGATTGAAGATCTCAAGAAAGGGGGCGAATTTAAAGAAGATGCCCTTGCCTTCCTCGATAGCGACGAGGAGGAATATGTATTTTCATTCAGAGCAATATGCGGTCATTTAGGATTTGACCCATCAAAAACTCGCTCAGCTATATTAAGCGCAATTGATGAAGGACGCAGGATTAGCACCCGTCGTCGCGCAGCCTAAACTAAATTTATCTTCTTACTTTTTAACTGGGTAAGCTTGCAGCCTACCCAGTTCAATTGCCTACTGCACACTGTGATTATTTGCGTACTCAGCAACTAACTTAACCAACTCGTCTTTGCCTTTTAATTTTTCTTTCTTGAGCTGCTTCATTTCTAGCTCTTCTTGTTCGGTGAGATACCCCCTATGATCCAGCTCTGCGATTTTTTGAGCTAGTTGCTTATGCAATGTATAGAGTCTGCGAATTTGAGGATTATTAGCAGCGGCTCTCTCTATCAAGGCACGATCGAACTGATCCATCGGTATTTCTCCAGAATAAAAACCTACCCCTATTCTACAAATTAGAAGGTGGCAGAGTCAAAATAAAAATATCTAGCGACTAAATTCATCGTTAGACCGAGAGAGTATCGGTAGAATCTTTATTCTAGCTAAGAGCCGGCATCACAAAATATTTGAGCAAATGTAATATTTCGCTCTTCATTCCCAGAACGTCGATACGAATTATACCTAGGGTCACAAATAGTGCATTTATTGAGGCTTATAATCGAGCCAGATTCAATAAATGAGCTAGCTATAGCTGCTGCAGTCTTTGCTGTTGATAGAAAATACCTTCCCTCGCGCTGAGTATAGACACCCTTTTTGTCCAAAGCGTCCACTACATCTTTACCCACTTCATAACAACATTCATTTGCTGAAGGTCCTATGAGAACAGAGGATAAGCCATTTATTCTTCTCAAACCCTCCTCTATGGCACCACCAGCTAAGCCTCTCCAACCAGCGTGAATGAGAACCACATCAGTCGAGCCCACACCGATCAAAGGCACACAATCAGCAGTCTTAATAAACATCACTCCGTCTGGGGTCTTATTTGGCAATTGGCCGATAATAATATCAGCCAGACAAGTCTCTTTAGATATTCTTGTATCGAAAACATCTCTGCCGTGTACCTGTCGAGCTTGAAAGACACTCTTCGCCCCTAAAGCTACACTTAAGGAGACTTCAAATTCTTTAGAGCGACTAGAGTGATAATTTAACTCAGCAGAACCAAATCCGTGATTTACGCCCTGAGATAAAAGCGGCTGCCATGATAGAAATGTGGCACCTGATATTTTCTGAGTAATCCAACTCATACAAAAGAGCGAAAAGTTGCCAATAAATTCCTCATATCCTGAGGTAATTCCGCTACAAAACTCATCTCCTTTCCGGTTCCCGGATGAACAAATCCCAGCTTTTCTGCGTGCAAAGCCTGTCTGCCAAATGCTTTGACTGTCCTTAAAAGATTTAGTGGAAGCATATCAAAATCGCCATAGACAGGATCTCCCATGACTGGAGACTTTATATGATTCATGTGTACTCGAATTTGATGAGTTCGGCCTGTTTCTAACGAAACCCTCAAGAGAGTTGCATATGGAAACCTCTCCTCCACCTTCCAGTTGGTGACAGCCTTTAATCCACCACTTTCCAAAACCGCCATTTCAGTTCTACGAACTGGATTTCTCCCGATATTAGCATCTATTTTTCCAGAGTCCTGGGTATGCACACCACCCTGAGCTCTTGGAAGAGTCCTGACTAGTGCTAGATATTCTCTTTTGGCTTTCCTATTAGAGAATTGATCCACTAACCCTTTCATGGCTCTCTCTGTCCGAGCCACTACAAGGACACCAGTGGTATCTCGGTCCAAACGATGAACAACGCCTGGTCTATCAGAACCAGAGAACGAATTAAATTGTTGACCGAATCTATGAATCAGAGCGTTTACGAGTGTTTTATCCCTATTTCCAGCACCCGGATGGACGGTTAATCCCGCAGGTTTGTTAATCACTACGATATCCTCGTCCTCAAACAATATCTCTAATTGGAAATCGTATGGGACTAGATTTTTAGTCTCAATTTCAGGGGGAACTACTGTCAATTTATCAGAGGCTGAAATCTTCTGAGAACTTTTAAATATAACTTTATTATTGACCCGGACATTACCTTCCTCAATCCAATCCTGAACACTTGTACGAGATAAAAACTCATAATCAGGATGAGCTCTAAGTAGCTCAAATAAGATCTTGTCAAGTCGTCCACCAGGAGGAGATACAATAAAATTTAACTCGTCAGACACCACTGAAGTACCCCCTCGCCTTTTCTACATCTTTATCTATCTGTAACCTTAGTTCCTCCATAGAGCTGAATTTTTTCTCATCTCTTAGGTACTTTTCAAAAAAAGCCTCGAGCCTCTCGCCATAAAAATCCTCACCGGAATAATCTAAAAGGTGAATTTCGGTAACATCTCTGCTACCCCCACCAAAAGTGGGTCGGACTCCTATATTTGCCACAGCCTGATATTCCTTCCCTCTTAATATAGCTTTACAAGCATACACACCGCGGTGAGGTATCAAATTGAGCCCAGTATGGACATTGGCCGTCTTAAATCCAATCTTCCTACCCCTCTGATCTCCAGAGACCACCCGGCCAATCAATGAAAAGGTCCGACCAAGAGCTCTTTTTGCTGCAACGAGGTCACCATCTGTCACTAATTTTCTTATCTTCCTAGAACCATACTTATCTACACCGTCAGTTTTTAATTCAACAACGGTCGTTCCGACTCCCAGTTTATCAAGATAATTTTTTATAAAATTGACATCCCCTTTTCTGGCTTTACCCAAGGCCGTATCCGAGCCTAAAACCACATGACATGCCCGACACCTTCTAATCCAATATTCCTTGATATAATCTTCCGCAGATAACTGAGAGATAGCGCGGTTAAATCTAACAACCCCCAGATAGTCCACCTTTAAATCGTTTAAGAGCTGCAACTTCTTCCTTATCCCGGTAATCGATCGAATAATTAAATCAGGGTTTAGCACCTCAGCAGGATGAGGAGAAAAGGATTGAACTATTGATACAGCCCCAGACTGATGAGCTGCTTCTGCAACTACTCGACGCAATAAGTCTTGATGACCTACATGTACCCCATCAAAATTCCCGACAGCTAAAACAGCTTTATTCCAGCTGGGTTTAAACGCGGTGTGGATCCTGACAAGTTTAGTCGACATTTATAAATTTTTTAATCGGCCTTTGGCATTCTGGGCATACGTCGATGTCGGATAAGTAGCAATTAACTTCTGCAGTGTCAGTTTTGCTGAGTTTTTATCTGACAACTTAACAAATATTTCAGCCTGACGAGATAGAGCTGCAGGGGCCAGAGAATCCTTACTAAATGAAGATGCACATTCGTGGAAAGCTCCCAATGCCTTCTCCAGGGTTCCATATAGCTCGTGAGAGATACCTAGCCAAAACAAATACTGTGCCTTACCGCCATTTGCACTTATGGCCTTATCTAGCGACTCGATGGCATTTCTAAACTTACTTCCTCTAATACTTGATAATGCCTCTGCTAAAAGCTCATCACTCTGGGAGTCGGCTAAACGTTCCGAGGCCTCAAGCTCCGCTAGTGGTACGCCTTGAGGCGGAGGCAGCCTGCGAGACACCCCACTAATCTGCTCCGATAATCCTTTGAGACCTTCTTGCTTGTATTCTAGCTCGTCCATACGCCCGCTCAGTTGCCTGAGTTCAGTTCGTATAGAGGCAATAATGGTCATCTGATCAGCTTGTAAACGCCGAATTCCTGACAGCTCAGTATCCCCCTGGGCAGTATGATTAATCTGCTGACTGGGGACACAACCACTAAACGTTAGTAAGGCGAGCGCTGGCAAAACCAGTGCTCGCCCTGCGGAAAACTTCATCACTCACCTGATAAAATTAATTGCCGGCGAGAGCAAAATGCGCCCTACGATTTATCGCCCAAGCCTCCTCGGTATGTGACGGGTCTAGCGGCACTTCTTCACCGTAACTAACAGTAGAGAGCCTGTTCGCTGAAATACCTGATGCCACCATATAGTCAAATACGGCCTTGGCTCGATTCATTCCCAACACCATATTGTACTCATTTGTGCCTCTCTCATCACAGTGCCCCTCGATTTGAGCGGTGAGTTGGGGATTCTCGTTCAAAAAGGCAACATTAGCGCCTAATACATTTCTTCCTGGGGTATCTATCGAATAGGAGTCATAAGCAAAGTTTATGTCCTTTACTTTTTTGCCACTCTCCGCGAGTGGGATATTTCCCATCCCTTCCATTTTGCGCTTAGATGAGCAACCTGACACCACTGCCAACACCATCACGAGCATCCATACTCTATTGAGCTTCATAAACCCCTCCATTACAAAATCTATAACCCCAATTTCTTAAAAGATACTCAAAAAGGCAAGTATCTAATGCTAGTTGATTCTGGAATCCACCGGCACAGGGCCCCAGGCAGGCTGAGTATCATCAAATTGCCTAAAAGTAAGCTGACGAACACCAGTTCCATCAGGTCTCATAATGGCTATTTGGTACCTACCTCCCCACCCAAAATTTGAGGCATATGCCAAATACTGACCATTTGGTGCCCAGGTTGGATCCTCGCTACTGCCGGTACTGCTGAGCTGCATCGACTTACTACCATCCGCATTTGACACAAACAACTGAAAACCCCTGTCTGCACGACAAACGAAAGCTATTTTGTCGCCCAAAGGAGACCAAGCAGGAGATGTGCAGTAATCTGAGGTTACATAACTTATTCTCTTAATCCCGCTGCCATCACTATTCATGGTGTAGATCTGAGGCCCTCCTCCTCTATTGGAGCAGAAAGCTAACTTTCTATTATCAGGGGACCAAGATGGAGAGACGTCGATAGCCCCATTTCTTGATGTGAGAGATTTTATAATGGTGCCTTCAGATGAGGCTAAGATTATATCTGACTCACCGTCGGCGGTACGAGACATCAATACCTCTCCGCCATCCGAAGAATATTCAGCACCTAACTCCAACGCTATTCCCCTAGATAGCTGTGCAAAACTACCTCTTGAGAGATCGAACCTAAAGAGATCGGGTACCCGATTTCTATATGAGGTGTAAAGAATTTTCTTTCCATCTGGATGCCAAGCGGCCGAGAGTGCCAAACCTCTGTCTTGGGTCAACTGGCGCACATTGGAACCATCCATATCCATTATAAAAAGCTCTTTGAAACGACCAATCTTCGATGAAAATACAATCTGAGAACCGAACACTCCTGGAATACCGGTAAAGAATTTCATTATTTCGTTTGCAAACTTTTGGCCAATCTTTCTCGCGAAGGTGGCATCGCCAGCGTACTCCTTCCCTAAAACAGCTCTTTGCTTTGGCACATCGTGCAGATAAAGTTGAGCCCTAAAACCTCTCCCTTCAGAGGTAATTACTCCTTTCACAAGTCCTTCGGCTCCTATGACGCTCCAATCAGAGTAAGCAAATCCCTCCTTAACAGTACAATTTCCTGAAGTTTCTATGAACGAATTCGAATTAAGCACCTCAAAATAACCAGAGACATCAAGAGATTTAGTTATCGTTTCAACTATCTCTCTAGCAATATCATCTGAGCCACCTTGAAGGCAGAGTCGAGGTAATGCAATCGGGTAAAGTTTATTTGAGCCACGAATCGAGAGATCTGTTTGAGCAAAAACCTCAATTGACGCAAAGATACAAAAAATACACAAGGCGGATGAGATTAATCCCTTCATTTTTTATTCCCCTGGCACAAAGGTAATACGTACTTCTTTAAAAAAGTGATACACGTTTTCAGGCGGAATAGGAACTGGACTCGCCTTTTTAACCGCTCTGAGAACCGACTCGTCGTATTGGCTAACTCCTGAGCTAGCAATTAATTTAATATCCGCAAGCTCTCCATCTGGCTTTAGAATAAATCCAACCTGCGCTTGAAGATTAGCTCGCGGATCATACCAACGCCAACCTGACTTGAGAAAATCCTCTAAAATGGCCTTATATGTGAAGAACTCAGGAGGCCTCTGGACTCCTCCTCCCATAGATTCACCACCAAGCCTTCCCGCCCCAAACCCTGTTCCAGACGCCGCCGTTGATTCCCCCGTATATCTCTGAACGGCCTGCTGTAGACGTTTATCTATATCTGCTTGAGATTCCCCTTTTGCCTCAGTTTTTTTTGGCTCAACTTTTTTGGCTGGAGGAGTTGGCTTGGGTTCGGGTTTTTTCTGAATTTCTTTTGGCTTAACCTTGACCTCCTCCTTTTTTGGCTCAACTTTCTTTTCTTCTTTTTTAACCGCTATTTTTTTCTCCTCTTTTTTAGGAGCGGAAGCTTTTGGTTCCTGAATCTTTTTATGTGGAGCTAGTTGAGTTTTCTCTTTTTTTGCTGTTTGAGCGATCCCACCCAAGTTTTTTCCCCCCTCAAGAGTCACAGAGTAGACTACCTGGGGCGCAATCCTATCTGCACTAAGTAAGGAGCCCAATGTCAGAAAAAATAGGATGGCTAGATGCCCGAATGTTGAAATCGTCAATCCTGCCTTTAAAAACGGATCTCTAACGCCTAGATACTTCCAGACATCTCGGCGAGTTGATCCGATCGGCACCATGTTATTTATTTTCGGTATCGGGCTCTGATACGAGTCCGATCTGTTCGATGCCGGCTGCATGAATCCTTCCCATTAAGCTCATTACGGTGCCGTAAGAGACTCTCTCATCTGATTGAATAAAGACCTTTCTCTGAGCCTCATCCCTCTGAGCCATGACGGCTTCCAATTTTGCTGGCAGGGTCTCAAGGTCAACTTTATTTCCTGCTCCCAAAAATATGTTACCATTCAGATCCACGCTGATGACAACCTGCTCCGATTCCCCTTTTAGAGGAGCCGTTGTCGCCTTGGGCAAGTTTACCTCGACCCCCTGCTGCAAAATCGGAGTAGTGATCATAAAGATCACTAACAACACCAACATCACATCCACCAAAGGAGTGACATTGATGGTAGACATTGGAGCATCTGATTCAAATCCACCACCTGCCATAAAATTCCTCAGACTAGATAACGTTCAGCCATGTTAACAAACTCCTCGGTGAATGTTTCCATAGACTCTCTCAAAGCCTTCATTCTTGAGGCGAAGTAGTTATAGGCTATGGATGCCGGAATAGCGGCTGCCAGTCCGATAGCTGTGGCTACTAGTGCTTCCGAAATTCCTGGCGCTACAGCCTGGATCGATGCAGTTTTTAACATACTCAACCCTTGGAAGGCAGTCATGATGCCCCAGACTGTCCCGAATAATCCTATAAACGGAGCTGCACTAGCTGTGGTGGCAAGGAATGTGGTGCCCGATGATAGCTTTCCAAATTCATCTAGCTCTGCTCTTTTTAAGGCTCGCTCGATGGTCTTTAACTCAGTATCGATGTCAATAGGCACGTCTCTTTGTTTCTTGGCAGACTCAATCAATCTTTGAACCTCTCTGAATCCAGCCTCGAATATTGCAGCTAACGGAGACCCCTTTAGCCGCTGAACACCATCATGAATTCTTGGAAGATTTCTCACCTCCCAGAAAATAGACACGAACTGTTCAGACTCTCTCGTGGCTTGTCTAAGCCTGAGATATTTTGAGATCATGATCGCCCAGGTCCAGAACGAAAGACCTATTAGAGTAAAAAGTACCGATTGGACGACAATTCCACTTCCTGAAACCATCGCCAAAACTGAGGGAGATGCTGCTTCTTGCACGACAAAAACTCCTGAAAGTAAATACTGACTGATTAAACCTGAACTAAACAGAGTTCGCCAGAGAACTATTACGCCAAAACTATCACACGGCAGGCCTGAGAGCGCCATAGTTGGCCCTTATAATTTCTTGACAAAATGGCCACCCATTTCCTAGGCTTCACTTACGGTTTAAATTACGGAGGGTAGCATGGCTTTAAAGATTGGTATCAATGGATTCGGTCGGATTGGTCGGAACGTACTTCGCCAGATATATCTCCAAGGATTCGAAAAAGAGATTCAGGTCGTAGGAATTAATGACCTGACAGATGCTCCTACACTTGCCCACCTTCTAAAATACGATTCAATTCACGGCAAATTTCAAGGCTCTGTTACTGCTCAAGAAAAGTCTATAATTGTAAATGGTAAAGAGATCAAAATAACGGCTGAGAAGGATCCTGCTAACCTTCCCTGGAAAAATCTCAGCGCAGATATAGTTTTGGAATGCACGGGAATCTTCACCAAGAGAGAAGGCGCTGCCAAGCATTTAACCGCCGGTGCAAAAAAAGTTATTATATCGGCCCCAGCAAATGATTCAGACCTTACACTCTGCTTCGGTGTAAATGAGTCCCAATACGATCATTCAAAGCACGATGTTATTAGTAATGCATCCTGCACTACCAACTGCTTAGCTCCGGTCGTAAAAGTTCTGGATGAAAACTTCGGGGTGGTGCGAGGCACCATGACCACCGTGCACTCGTACACTAATGACCAGAATGTGCTGGATCTCCCTCACAAAGACCTCAGAAGAGCCAGAGCTGCAGCTCTCTCAATGATTCCAACCACAACTGGAGCTGCAAAAGCTGTTGGCTTAGTGCTGCCAAAACTAAAAGGTAAAATCGATGGTTTTGCTATCCGGGTGCCCACACCTGATGTTTCCGTCGTGGATTTCGTGGCCGAATTAGAAAGAGAGGCTTCTGCTGAGGATTTAAATAGAGCCCTTAAGGGTGCCTCAGAGAAGCAATTAAAAGGAGTCCTGGGGTTCAGTGAGGAGCCATTGGTTTCCTGTGATTATATTGGAAACCCCCTGTCTTCGATTGTAGATGGTGCCTCAACTATGGTCGTGGAAAAGAAGCTTGCCAAGGTCATCGCATGGTATGATAACGAGATGGGATTTTCGGCCAGAATGATTGATGTGGCCAACTTGATGGCAAAAAAATTAGGATAGCTCTTGGCAGCCCTACTGTGTGCAAACTGGAAGATGAACCTCGGCCCCTTGGCCGCTGGAATGTTAGTTGATGATATAATACCTGCTGGAGCTGGCGCAAAAAGCAGAATTTGGCTGGCACCACCTTTTATTTCCATCTCCGCCACAATCAATAAGACCAGAGGCTCCCAGATAAAAGTGGGCGCCCAAAATGTTCATTGGGAGGATGCTGGCCCCTACACTGGCGAGGTTTCTATTCCGATGCTGAAGGAGGTGGGCGCCGAGTTCGTCATAGTGGGACATTCTGAGAGGAGAAATATCTTCAAGGAGTCAGACGATCAGATCTCTCTTAAGGCCAAAGCTGTGCTTTCTTCCTCCCTATTTCTTATTCTGTGCATCGGCGAGTCCGCAGATCAAAGAAATCGAGGCGCAACCAATCTGGTACTAGAGGATCAATTACGAAAGGTTCTAATAGGCCGAACAGAGAGGGAGCTAGCCTCTCTGATAGTAGCTTATGAGCCAATTTGGGCCATCGGGACCGGCAACTCCGCCAATCAAGATCAAATTGCAGATGCACATGGACACATAAGAGCCACTCTTAGTGAATTTTCAAAGATGGTACGCCCCCCCATACTCTACGGCGGCAGTGTCACACCTGACAATTTCGGGAGCATTATCTCAGTGCCTGAGGTTGATGGGGCACTCGTAGGGGGAGTAAGCTTGGCAGCGGAGAAGTTCAACAAGTTAATAGAGATAGCGGAATCACGCTAAAGTCTAATTAGCTACCCACCAAAAGGTCAGCTTCAAGTTCCCCTCTTCTCATAAATCTGGAGAGATTTTTTGCATTCAAAAGGGCATCCGGCGTCTCGGCATGTTCCCATGTTAAGCAAGCTACTTTATAGGTGTAACCATCAGGATTCATTTTTTTAGAGATGAGATAATGAAATGGCTCTTCGTTGTTCTCTGCATCAGAGCTCATAACAAAAATCCCTGAGGTCTCATCCTCCCAAGCTATACCCTTGGTGTATCTCATTATGAAGATCTTAGCTCTCTCCCAGACGTAATAATCCTCTTCGAATAGAATTGGAAATTCAGTCGGAGTTTTCATGATCTCTTGAAGCGCGAGATCCTTAGTAGTGTAGTGCTCAATCTCCCAATTGATGGAGGCTCTCTGAGCAGACTCTTTGGCTGGATTAAATCGATTATGGGAAGGGGTGCTCTGCGAAGCAGAGCAGGCCGACAATAAGCAAGCCAATATAGCTCCCTTTGTGCGCAATCCCCTTCCCCTAAATGTGGTTAAAAGACCGATTAACTAAAGGAAGAACCACAACCGCAAGTGCGCTTAGCATTCGGGTTATTAAACTTAAAGCCAGTGCCGTTGAGCCCTGAAACATAATCAACAGTTGTGCCTTTTAAGTATCCAGCGCTAACTGGATCAACAAATACGCTCAAAGCATCAAATTTGATCGTGATATCATCCATTCTAGGATTCTTTTCAAAATCAAGACCGTACTGATATCCAGAGCAACCTCCGCCTACAACAGAGATTCTAAGACCATCGCCTGGCTCACCCTCTTCTCCGATGGCCTTCAGAACTGCCTCAACAGCAGCCTCGGTCAATGTAATTCCTGCAGATTCTGCGGTCTCTAGAGTAACGGCACCACCACTAATAGGGGTCTCAACTTTCTTGCCGCTTCCACAACCACCACCTGAACAACAGCTTCCACCCATGGGGAACTCCTTAATATGATATACTGAATAACCTACTTTAAATTGTAAGCATCGGGCCACAGTATGTCAACTCCGTAACCCCCTAAGATAACGTATTTTCAACTAATTATTAACGAATTAGCCCTTGTAGATGTCCATTACCTTGCGCAAAAGGGCCATTCCATCTGATTTGTTTCTTTGGAATGAATTCCTCCCCATAATGCTGCCAAAGCCGCCGCCGGCATTAATGCCAGTGACTTCCTGAATAATCTCAGCATCTGTCTTGGCAGGTCCGCCTGAGAAGATAACTATTCGCTTACCACCAAATGCGCTTTGAACCACGTGGCTAACCCGATCAGCCAAGGTGTCTATCTTTATATTATGCTTTTGATAGACCTTCTTTGCCTCCTCTTGCTCGATGTGGGCGGTTGGAGGTTTGACTTTTATAATATTCGCTCCAAGCTGCGCCGCTATCTGAGCGGCGTAGGCCACTACATCAATCGCGGTCTCACCCTCCTTGCTTAGGTTCTCACCTCTAGGATACGACCAAACAACCACCGGCATACCGTAGCTCTTGGCCTCTTCACTGAGCTCGGCTATCTCCTCGTACATCTCCTTCTTAAACGAAGACCCAGGGTAAATTGTGAACCCTATAGCAGTTGCACCAACCTGTAGGGCCTCTTTCACAGAACAGGTGATAGCTGGGACCGGATTTTTGGAGCTATGAAGGGAATCCGAATTGTTCAACTTCAATATAACAGGGATCCGACCGGCATAATCATGAGCTGAAGCTAATACCTGCCCATAAGGTGCGGCATAAGCGTTACAGCCAGACTCAATTGCCAGCTCAAAATGATAGGCGGGGTCATAACCTGCCGGATTTGGTGCGAAACTTCGTGCGGGGCCATGCTCATACCCCTGATCTACCGGTAATATTACGAATTTTCCGGAGCCCGCTAAGTGCCCGGTATTCATGATTCTAAAAAGATTCCCTAATACTGCATTATTTTCCGACCGATACCAACTTAGGATCTCTTGAATACGGGTAGCCATCTAGGTGTCCTCCGAAAGGGGTTTTGACAACCTGATTCTTATCCCGAAGGTGCCAAGAGATCAACGATAAGAAATCGTTTTGGTAATTTTCGGCAGACGAGGTTGTGAGAAAGGATTTATTCAGAAAACTGGTCACGCTATCGCTATTAGGCGTTATAACGTCGGTCTGGCCGGTACTCGCCTATCCTGAAACAAAAACAATCAGAATCTCAAAACCTGAGGCCATGGCAAGCTACCGAAGCAGACCTATGGATCTAAAGGGCGGAGGTCGCCTACTTCTTGTTTCACCTAAGGAATGGTTCTGGCTTGCAGAGAAGCTATCCATTCAACTAAGGGAGGCCCATCTACACTACTCTGCACTCTTCGGAGAAATTCCTCCAGTCGAGACGACCCTGAAATTGATAGATTCAGAGAGATTCTATCGAGAAACCGGCGCACCGTCTTGGACCAATGCTCTCTACTATAAGGGTGTGATGAGTATTCCTCTTAACTTCCAAGACCCGGTTAACATGGATGATCTCTTTAGATCCGTAAGTCATGAATACACTCATGCTGTCATAAATGCTCTATCAGGTGGAAGAACTCCTGGTTGGCTTGATGAAGGATTGGCTCAAGAAGCAGAGGGCGATGTTAATCCTGCCCTGGAGCCTGCGTTAAAGAAATGGCTCTACTTCAATCAACCTATCTCTCTTGACCTGTTGCAGGGCGGATTCACAAAATTAGAGTCACGAATGGTTGCGCCTGCATATGGACAATCACTTTTTGCAGCTCGTGTGGTGGTAAACACCTTTGGATTCCAAAATTTAAGAACATATTTTGATAATCTTCGTGGTGGAAAACCAAAATCTGTAGCGTTCAAAAATGCCTTCGGCATCAGCGAATCCGGATTTGAGCGAGCTTTTGGTAAATATGTAAAAAAATGGGCCTACGGACACGATACTGATACCAAGGTTGCAACCTCAGACCCAGTTGATCATGCCCATGGTTATACCCAACAACGGGGTGGCCTGGCTCGCTAGACTAGTGCACCTTTTTGCGGGACCGAATATTTACAGTCTCAACAAATAGTGAAAAGCCCATAGCAAAATAGATATATCCTCTATTTATATGCTGCCCTAATCCATCCGCCACAAGCATCACACCGACCAAAAGTATGAAGGAAAGCGCCAAAGTCTTTAGAGTCGGATGTGCATCTATAAACCGAGTCACCACCTTAGTGAAGGCTAACATAACCCCCATTGCGATTATTATAGCAGCGACCATAATGGATATCTGCTCAACCATTCCGATAGCCGTTATAACAGAATCTACAGAAAATATGAGATCGATTGCTAAAATCTGAAGGATGGCTGATTTGAATGTAGCCTGGCGCTGCTTAGCCGCCTCCTCAGCATGGCCGTTACCTTCAGTTTGCTTGTGAATCTCTAGAGTGGCTTTCCCTATAAGAAACATTCCTCCAACCAGTAGAAGGATATCTCTACCCGAGAATCCATGTTCAAGAATATGGAACAACGGACTCGATAACTTCATAAGGAAGCTGAGAGAAAAGAGGAGAACTATCCTGAAGATCATCGCCAAAAACAATCCTAGCACCCTAGCCTTTTCTTGCAGGTGCTTCTCAAGCTTCTGCACTATGATTGCAATGACGACGAGATTGTCGATTCCTAGAACTATCTCTAAGGATGTCAGCGTTAAAAGTGCGATCAAAGTATCTAAAGAGAAGATTTCCATCTAGTTTATCCTTCTTGGCTTTAAAAAACTCAAATTATTGTTCTTGTACCCATTAAAAAGTATCGCCATCACCGTAACCGCGACAACCGGGGCAAAAAAGTATAAAGCAAAATATTCCAGTCCCTCTAAGGCTGCATCTTGGGTAGAGCTCAAAATCAAATACAACACGTAGATCACGAAGCAGATAAGAAAATTAATTCCTCTCCATCTAGTCAAAACGGCTCCAACAAAAAATGGAGCACACATTAATGCCGCTAAAATCATCACCGGCATATCAAAGGCAACTGCAGCCTCAGGCACTTTAATGGGTGCAACTAAGCCACTAAAACCAAGAACGCCAACTAGATTAAAAATATTACTACCCACAACATTCCCAACAGCGATGTCTCTTTCCCCTCTGTAAGTCGCTACAATAGAAGTCATAATCTCCGGCATCGAGGTTCCTATGGCGACTATAGTCAGTCCAATTACCAATTCACTTATCCCAAAAGAGCGGGCTATTTCGACCGCACCATCGACAAATAGATCTGCCCCACCGACCAGCATCACCAGCCCGATAAAACATCTGATACCTTCCTTGCCCTTGGAAAAGCTTTCTTGGGTTGACTTCTCTTTAGAGGCGCCCTCAGCCCTTCCGTTTTTTATGGTCGCTATTGTGTAAGCAATAAGCAGAGAGATAAAAGCCATCCCATTAAATCTACTAAATTCTCCATCCAGACAGAGAAAATAGGTCAGCAAAGATAGACCTAACATCACTGGCAATTCTTTTCTTACAATCTGAGAGTGCACGGCCAAAGGAGAGACCAAAGCACATAGACCTAAAATTAACCAAATATTTGCGATATTACTTCCAACCACATTACCCAAGGCTATCTCTGACTCTCCGGTAAAAGCAGCCCGAGCACTAACCGCCAATTCAGGAGCGCTAGTCCCGTAAGCCACTACAGTAAGACCAATAACCAGAGATGGAACCCCGAAGCTAAGGGCCAAACGGGAGGCCCCCTTTACCAAAACGTCTGCTCCAAAGGTAAGAATAATTAACCCCACCACTAAGTAAAGCACGGCCATAGATTCCCCATCCTAAGCAAAACGTTTTTTTCTAAGAAGCGAAACAAAAAATACTGCTGTTGCCACCAAAGCGATGGTCGCTCCGGGTGGAGTATCAAGATACAGAGATAAAATAATCCCACTCTCAGTGACTAGAACACCGATAATACCTGCTAGAACTGTGGCTTTATCAAAATCCCTTAAATATTGGAGCGCTGTAGCCGCTGGAGCAGTGATTAGGGCTGTGCCCAGTATTATACCCACTACTTTTATAGAAATCACCGTAACCGCCGAGAGAAAAATCAGAAGCAAATAAGTAAGAAGCTTTGCTGGAATACCTGCTATCTCAGCCTGCTCAGGATCAAAGGATGACAGCATGAGCTCTTTAGAAATCATATGAACTACAAGAATTACAAAAACCCCAATTCCTATACTTAAAACTACATCAGAAACTGTTAAATTAAGAATGCTTCCAAAAAGATAACCAACTACATCTACCCGCGCATCCTTCACAAAACTCATCAAAAACACCCCAAGCGCCATGGATGTTGCCAAAAACACCCCGATACTAGTGTCCTCTTTGACCCTACCCATGTTGCTGACTTTTCCGATTAAAACAGCAACTAGCCCACAAAAAATCAATGCGGCGCCGAAGGGTGAAAACCCCAGTAATAATCCTAAAGCAACACCTGCAAAAGCGCTGTGAGAAATGCCGGCGCTTATGAAGGCTAACCCTCTCAACACAACAAAAACACCCATCACAGAGCAGACCAATCCAATAATTGCTCCGGAGATTAAAGCCCGCTCGACCGCGGGAAGAAGTAACAGGTCTAACATTTATCTGCCCTCCTTATCATGAGAACAGTGTCCCGAGACATGAACATGAGGAACCTGACAATGGGAGAATGCAAAAATCTGCTCACCATACATAGCGTGCAGGGCTTTATCTGTTAGAGCCTCTTCAGGTCTGCCATGTGACACCAAGCGTCTGTCTAGACAGAGAATTGAATCAACCCCTTTTGATAGAACGCTCATGTCATGAGACACAAATATTATGGCCATTCTCTCTTTCAGACGACCTAGTAAATCATAGAGGGATTCCTTCACTCCGACATCGATTCCTGATGTCGCCTCGTCAAGTAATAGAATTCGGGGCTCCCCTGCGATAGCTCTAGCGATAAAAACCCTCTGAAGCTCTCCTCCCGATAGATCCTCAAGAATCCTCTCCGAGAGATGCTCAATCCCCACTAACCGAATCGCCTCTTCTACTTTTTCGAAGTCGTCTGTCTTCGGACTATTGAACCAGCCTATCTTCTGCCCGAAACGACCGGTCATGACCGTCTTTTTTACTGATAGAGGGAAAGATTTCTTTGAAAAGAAATTTTGCGGTACGTATCCTAAACGATGACGATTATCCTCGACAGTACCACCTAGCAATAAAATACTTCCCTCATCAGGTTGCAGCTGCCCGATAATCAACTTTAACAGGGTAGATTTCCCAGCTCCATTGGGGCCGAATATCACTATTAGTTGCTTATCATGTATAGCTGCAGATACATTCTGCAAGGCTGGCCTGCCACCAAGCGAGACAGAAACGTTTTTAAACTCTATTACGTTCACCTACTAACCTTTCATCTTACTTGCCATCTCAGCAACATTTCTGAGAATAAATTCATCGTATTTTTCTGATTCATCACCTAGAGCATCTAGATTCACTATTCTTACTCCTGGATCATCTACAAAAGAGCCCAACACTGAATCAGGCTCATGAACCTCTTTAAATAATATCTTTACCGGACCCGTCTTTGTTTTCTTAATTATATCAGCAAATGATCTAGCTCCGAGCTCATATCCATGAGGATCTCTCAACGCTCCCAACTCATCCAACCCAAAACGGGAGGCAAAATAACCCCATACACTGTGAACAGATATAAATTTTTTGTAACGCCAAGAAATCACCTGCGCTGTAATATTTTTGTCTATAGACTTTATTCTCTCTTCGAATATCGCCAACCTCTCCTGAATCGCCTGCGCACGTTGAGGACGAAGTATTGAGAGTCTGTTGGCTAAATTCTGGGCAAAATAAAACATCGCAGTTGGATCAACCCAGTAATGATTATTGTAAGACATCTTGGTGTACAGATGGTCTAAAGACTCTTTTACTGTGAGAATTTTTTTTGGCTCAATGCCCTGCGCCCAAGGCTCGTAGTTATCACCCACCAAAAGGACTAGTTCGGCACGGGAGAGAGATTTGGCGTCGCTTCCTTTGAGCTCAAAGGAGTGCGGGTCGGTTTTCTTTGAGAGAAGTACCCTTACATCAGACTTCTCTCCCGCCAGCTCTTTAGCTATGGAAGCTAATGGCGGGATACTAGTGACAATTTTAATAGTTCTGTCCCTACCCCAAGCTTGGTTGAAGGAAGCAAAAATAAAGAATGTGAAAATAAATAAAAATCTAAATAACACAGCGACCTCTTATAACATCCCGAAAATTCTAATAGAAGTGCAGACCTAAGAGTAGCCTCTAAATCGCAGTTATGGCAATGTAACCAACATGAGCAAGGAGATAAACTATATAACACCTGCTGGGGCGGCGGCACTTCAGGAAGAGCTACGTACCCTAAAGTATGACGAAAGGCCTAAGCTGGTCGACACTATCGCTTGGGCTGCCGGGAATGGGGACCGCTCCGAAAACGCTGACTACCAGTACGGCAAAAGGCGTTTGCGAGAGATCGATAAAAGACTGGAATTTTTGCTAAAACGGATTGAACTGGCCGAAGTTGTGGATCCCAGCAAAATTAGAAGTGACAAGGTACTGTTCGGCGCAACAGTAACCATAAGAGACGAAGATGACAAAGATAAGACCTATAGGATAGTAGGCGTAGACGAAATAAACCTAGAAAAAAATGATATTAGCTGGAGGAGCCCTGTGGCTTCAGCCCTGCTTAATAAAAAAGTGGGTGATATTGTCACCATACACTCACCAAAAGGCGATAGAGATGTCGAGATAGTAAAGATTATTTTTAAATAATTTTTGATTTATTTCCTGTAAATACGTAAAATAACTAGCCTCTGGAGATACGCTCCATCTGCTCGTTGCAAATCGATTCTGGGTAAAGATAGCTTCTAGGTTATAGGCCTTTGGATATGTTTCCTTAGGCTATCCCAAAAACCCCCTAACAAAAAGGTTTCACAGTGAGAGATCGCGTAATAAAAGCGTTCCTGGTGCTGCATCCAAAATCAGATGCAGCCCTCAGGGATCAACTGAGGCAAGTGTTGCGCATCGGAGAGATGGACATCCTTCTTTCTCGGGCAAATACCGGCCAGAATTGCTCAACCCAGCTCAAGCCCTGGCTTGACCAGAGCCCGCCAACGACCGAACTTGTGATTGTGGCGGAGACCAACTCGATCTTCGCCAAGAACCCAGATTTCTGTCTGCTGGGGATGCTAAGTCAGAGGTATCTACTCCGGTATTGGACCGTTGATACCAAAAATCAAGAGTCAGTCGAGAAAGTGCTTCGAAAGGCTGCCTTGGTTAGGCTCTCCAATCTGGAGATCTTCAACCGAGGACTTCGGATCACAAGGAAGTACTCAACAGAACGTCTCAAAAAAGGCGACAACTGCTTCTGAGTGACCTCGAGCGCCACGTACCGGGAAACCGCTGCGTGGCGCTCGAACACTTTCCTCATGCCATAAGGTTAAAATGAAGCTATCTTTGCCGAGTACCGCACCAAGCTCAAATCTTCGTTTTAATCATCTTGATCGCCTTAAATCAGATTAAAAAAAATCTTTTGCTAAGACTGCTTTTATGTAAGCCTCTCCCCATGGCAAATAATCTTTCAAGAAGAGATTTTATTACTGGAGCGCTAGCGGCTACTTTGGTTGCTAGAGTTTCGTTTGCTTTAACACCCCCAAATAGTAATGAGGAGTTAACTTTTATGCACGGACCATACGAACTTAAGCCACTGGGATATGCCTACAATTCACTCGAGCCGGTAATAGATGCCGAAACTATGGAGATTCACCACTCCAAGCATCACCAGGCCTATGCTGATAATCTGAACAAAGCCATAGCTGGTACCGAGATGGACAAGATGCCTTTACTCGATTTATTCAAAAAAGCATCAACGCTACCGGCCGCTGTAAGAAATAATGGTGGCGGTCATTACAATCATACTTTTTTCTGGCAATTGATGACCTCACCTTCGAAATCAGGAGCACCATCAGCCGAGCTACTTGCTGCAATCAATTCAAAATTCGGCTCTCTTGATACTATGAAGACACAATTGAATCAGGCCGCTCTGAGCCGATTTGGTTCAGGTTGGGGTTGGTTAGTAAAGATAGATAAAGGACTTGAGATAACAAGCACCCCGAACCAAGATAACCCTTTAATGGATGTCGCTGATATAAAGGGCACTCCTCTAATCGGAATTGACGTCTGGGAACATGCTTACTATTTGAAATATCGCAACAAAAGAGCAGATTATCTAAATGCTTGGTGGCAAGTTGTTAACTGGGCAGAAGTTTCTAGACTCTTTAAATCTTAAGCATCACTGGCTGCGAGTACCTCGCTGAGGGGCGGCTTCAGAATTCTGTAGCGCGCTTCCTCGGCTGTTGCAGCCAAGCTTGGGAACACCTGAGATAGCCTCGTCAGTTGATGCAGATGATCTGCGGTCTGCGATACTAATCTTGCGACATCTCCTTCAGCAACCCCTGCCAATCTCAATAGACCTGAAAACTCTGCCCAAGTTGATGATTCCATCCAAGTCAGCACTGTCGTGGCAGCGTCCGGCATCACTTCTATTTCCGCAGTGCTGGGTGGTCTCTCATAGGCAGCCCCAACTTTCTCAAGAATCTCCTTCATCGAGGCGAAATACTTTTTGTCTATCGGATTTTCTTTAATGCCGAGATAAACCTTGTGCTGAGTTCCTGAGATTGAGGCTAAGAGCCCCACTAACTCCACGATTCCCAAATCTTTGAAGAGACCCGTATCAATAGCCTCCGCAAGCTCAAGAACTAAACTGGTGCAAAGATGAGCACTCCAAGTACCCTTCTCCGTTAACTTACCTTCAGCCAGATGACCTAAATGAGTTAACCCATCGAGAGATTTTTGCAGAAGCGTCATCTGCCTATCTTCAAGCTCCTGAGCTAGCCTTTCCTCACGTCTGATTCTCTTTTCTAACTTCTTATACTGAGCAGAGTCAGGTCCCAAACTACTGAGATCATCCTTTAAAGCATCAAATTCCTGACGCATTCTATTTGCCTGCTTCCTATCCAGGAACGAACCAAGGCTATGTGCTACGGTGAATTTCAAATCATCAACGCTGCGATACCGTAAAAGATTCAGCACTGTTGATGGGGAGGCAAAATAAGCGGATTTCAAAGGCTCCGGCGGCTTCTTGGATACCTCAGAGATAACTCTAGCATCAGCATAGATGCTCGGAGCAACGATACAGAACCCAACAGCATCACGCCCTCTTCGTCCTGCTCTGCCTGACATCTGCTGCAGTTCAGAGGCCTGAACAAACCGATACCCCTCATTCCCTCTTCTACTATGGGCAGTTATCACAACGGCTCGGGCTGGGAAATCAACACCAGCGGCCACAGTGCCAGTGGCGATCAAAATTTTTATGGCACCCCTAGTCATCAACTCTTCAAGCACGATTCGCCAAATGAGAAGCTGCCCAGCATGGTGAGCTCCGGCCCCAGTCTTAATCAGCGCGGCATACTGAGGATGCTGATAAATAATCTCTTTATCGACATTATATTTCTTTATTATCTGGGCAACCTGCTCTCTTAAATAGAGCTGCTCGTGGGTATTTAATTCACAAGCTTTGGAGCGGACTAATTTTTGAACGTCCTGATCACACTGCTTTCTGGCAGATCGAAACAGGATGGCCGGCAAAAGATCGTCCCGCCTTAACTCAGTAAAGATGGATATCACTGGATAGTCTCGGAACATCATCGACGTCGCCCCCCTCTGCCCCGGTTATTACGACGACGACCACCGCCATCACGATGCTCCCGATCCCGCCACCTGAATCCTCCGCCGCCACCGGTGCGGTCTTTGAGTATTAGCTTCTCTTTGTCTAATCCGCTGCTACCGTAATAATCTCTCACCTCTTGGATGACCCTGCCGTGATCATCATCCAAAGGAATTATTCCCATATCGGGATGCAGAAATCCGTATCTTAATGGTACCGGACGCTCAGTTTTGATTACGACGTTACACTCCCTACCCCGCACCTCTTTAAGCCACTCTGCTATTTCCTCAGGATTAGAGATGGAGGCCGACAACATAGCTAAGGTAGAAGACGATGGGGCTAGAATGATACTTTCTTCCCAAACAGCGCCTCGACTTTCGTCAGCAATAAAATGAACCTCATCCAAGACTACCAGGGAATACCGCTCACTGTGCCTGTAAAGCTCATTCCTGTAGATCTCTGTTGTAGCTACCACCAAGTTGGCGTCAGTCTCAATTTTGCGATCCCCTGTTAAGAGTCCCACTCTGAAGTTAGGCTCAAATCTGCTCTTGAAATCAGTGTATTTAGTATTGGAAAGCGCCTTTAGAGGGGTTGTATAAATTGCCTTGCCACCTTGCAATAAGACTGCCTCAATAGCCTCCAGAGCTATGTAAGTCTTACCGGAGCCAGTTGGGGCAACAATCAAGGTGTCGTTACCATGGACCAGACTGCTGATAGCGTTCTTCTGAAAATCATCTGCAACAAATGGTGCAGACGGGGGCACACCTATGCCTTGAAAAAACTGGTCCCTTAAATCCCTTATGTTACGACGCTTATTCATGGCTGAGAGCCTAAATCAAACCGACAAGAGACGAAATGCCTTAGATCTCCAGGCTCTGTTTGCCTTAGCCTATTTAAATCACCTTGGAAGACAACGCGTCCATCAAACATCGAAACTATTTCATCAACCTGGGGCAACAAGCGCCTAAGATCATGGCTCACAAGAACCATGGTTGGATGGTACTCAGCGTGAAGATCCCTGATTAATTTCATAATCACGTTACTACTGACAGGATCTAACCCGCTTGTTGGGTCATCAAGAAAAACAACCTCAGGCTTTGATACTAAAGCTCGAGCTAACGCTGCCCGCTTCCTCATACCTCCACTTATCTGACTAGGCATCTTAAAGGCCGCATCCTTTAATCCTACTCGCCCGAGGATATATGATACCCGTTGAGTCACATCCTCTTTTTCTGCTCTCGGTAAATTAGCTACGGGAACTCTCCCATCAACTAGAGGAAAGGCTGTGTTGTCAAACACAGACATAGAATCAAAAAGAGCTCCCTCTTGAAACATCAAGCTCATGGTCTGATGATCTCGGGAGATTGCCCCTGCTTCTGGTGGATAAATTCCAGCAAGTGTTTTAAGTAATACGCTTTTCCCGGCGCCAGAAGGCCCAATCAGTCCATAAACACGCCCGGGCTCAAAGGATATATCTACCCCCTTGAGAACTTCCTTATCTCCGAAATTTTTGATTAGTCCTGATGCTCTGATCATGTGGAAATCTTAATTAAGCTCAAGCCACCAAAGCAGGAGGCTCTGTGTTTTTTCCAAGATTATCACGTTCCCGCTTTATAACATCATTGATCATCTGCAGGTTTGTCGCCATACAGATATCTTTTCTCCACGGCAGCCCACGGCACATCTGAGATGTTAACTGTTTTAATTTACCGATAGCTCCAAGCGCATTGAAATCCTCAAGTAATAACTCCTGATACCGATCGATAATATCTAGGGCCACATCAGGCATGGTTCTTATATTGGTGTGGGTGTTGTTTACGATATCTTTAAAAACAAAGGGATTCATCAAAGCCCCTCTTCCAATCAGGATGCCTTTTATCCCGAGCTTAAATCGAGCATCGGCAGAAGCTCTATCAATAACATCTCCGCTGCCTAAAACTGGAATATTTATAGTCTGAGCTATCTGAGAGACAAGATCCCAATCAGCATCGCCACGGTACATCTGCGCTCTAGTGCGACCGTGAATTGCCAGAGCATCAAGCCCCTCACCCTCAACTATTTTTGCAATTTCAAGGGCATTTTTGGTGTTATCATCCCAGCCAGAACGAATCTTCATAGTCAAAGGACCCTTTACAGCCGCCCTAACGGCTTTCAGGAGAGCTTTTGTGTGCTCAGGCTCACGCATCAAATTACAACCGCCACCTTTTCGGACTACTTTTGGCGCGGGACACCCTGAGTTGATATCAACAATCTGTGCTCCTCCCTCCTCGGCCATCCGAGCAGCCTCGCACATTCGCTCAATATCATAGCCAAATATCTGAATTGAAAATGGTCGCTCCATCTCTGAGAAGCGCATCATATCTAGGCTTCGGTTAACTCTTCGGGTGAGCGCTTCTACTGAGATGAACTCAGTTACAACCAGGCCAACAGCATCGCCGTTGAGCTCTTTAATCAGCCTACGAAACGGTCGGGCAGTTACTCCACTCATTGGAGCAAGAACCAATCCTGGCTTGATAGAAAGATTTTTTACTGAGTATCCTGCGATCACGGTATAACCCTTTAACTAAGCCAATATATTAAGATATCTGAAAGATATACTCAAATTTAAGCGGATTCGTTGACTTACTGATGATATTTAAGCCAAACACTCTCTAATTTTCTGTGCTAGGAACTCGACATCAAAAGGCTTCTGGATGAGCCCCTTGCCACCATTATCAAGAATATCTGATATTGCTTGTTCTGAGGCAAACCCACTGCAGATTAAGACCCGCACGCCGGGATCTATATCTTTCAACCTAAAAAACACCTCACGCCCCGAAAGCTCTGGCATTACCATGTCTAAAATCACCAGATCGTAAGCTGACCCTGCAGCGATGTACTTACTGATTGCCTCACTACCTGATGCCGCCAGCTCCACTTCATATCCAAGTCGTCTTAGACTTAGACCTAACACATTCCTTACAGACTGCTCATCATCTACTACCAATATCCTTTCAGAGCCCCGTTGCAAGCCTGGCTTTTGAGCTCCATCATTTCGCTGAGGAATCACTTGCACCGTGGCAACTTCTTCTAGTGTGGGTAAATACACTGCAATCTTGGTGCCAATACCACTCTTTGAGGAGATCTCTATGACCCCCCCCATTCTTTCAACTAGGTCCTTCACTGTCGATAAACCAAGACCGGTGCCTCTTTCTCTTTTTGTCGAAAAGTAAGGCTCAAAAACCTTTGGTAAAATATCCCCTGATATACCCTGACCGTTATCGATTACAGATATGCAGGCATATTTGCCTTTTAGTTGTTCAGAACCTCTTATCTCACCAGCTGGCTCAATCACTTCGCTGGTCTCAAGCTCTTTCAAAACAACCCTAATCTCTCCCACGTCTTTGATGGCATCACGGGAGTTTATCACTAGATTGACCAAAATTTGAGAAAGATGACCCTCTATCCCTGAGACAAAAATTGAGTGCTCCGGAATCTCGTAAATTAGTTTTATCTTTTTTGAAATCGCTCCTCTAAGAAGGTTGCAGGTAGATTCAACAACTCCCGCTAAATCAAGCTTGGTGGGCTTTACAGAGTTGTCATTCTTGAGGAATGAAAGTATCTGCCTCATTAGTTGAGCACTTCTATTTCCGCCCTCTTCTATCGCATCAAGAGAATCTACATGAGGCCCTGTCTGGGGCATGGTCATCTTAAGGTAAGTGACATGCCCGAGAACTCCCGTCACAATATTGTTGACGTCATGAGCTATGCCTCCAGCAAGCTCACCTAACATTTCACGACGTTGCACCTGCATCGCTTTTGCCTCTTCGCCAGGGAAGCGATTGGATGCTACACGAATGCAATAGACGCCCTCCGATACCCCTTCTGCTATTATTTTGGATGAACCAAATATTCCCGAGGCATTTCTAAGCTCAGTAATCACCGAACCAGGCAAGAGCTCCCTCTCGATAAATCCTGGCCAATAGTCAGCCAAAGCCACCTGATCGCTTGGGGCCCCCAATAAATTCCTAAGCTCACGATTTAGCCAAAAAGCCCCTTCCGTGACCGCCACTATTCCCATGGGCTCGGAGGAGATGTTCAGGGCGACCTTGAGGGCCTCTAAGTTTTGAGGATTTTCAGACATTACTAACCTAAATAATGCCCCTATTGTCACCTATAAGGCCTGGTGCGTCCAGCCTGTTTGTGAGTCTGGACCCCGGATAATCCTTGTCTTTTTAATATTTTATCTAGACGGATTACCGATCCAGGGGTAAAAACTAAAGACGTCGTTCATTTTTTAGGATCCCTCAGACGGATCGAGGAATCTTACATCACAGTGCGTTTTGTTGTTATGGCGCCTGGTTGTTATATGAACGGTTTAGTGACCAGTTCCATAAAGGAGTAAGGAGCTATGTCCAATGTTATGAAAGGTACAGTAAAGTGGTTTAACAATGCCAAAGGCTTTGGATTTATCGAGCATACCAGTGGCAAAGATGTATTCGTTCACTATTCAGTGATACAGG
>Ga0172372_10000940_pt1 | contig 44963 bp, 24 predicted proteins | sample LakKiv5m_2_FD_114544 | JGI IMG/M metagenome (GOLD analysis project Ga0172372, IMG submission 114544) | Freshwater microbial communities from Kabuno Bay, South-Kivu, Congo - kab_092012_9.5m | ecosystem: Environmental > Aquatic > Freshwater > Lake | place: Democratic Republic of the Congo...
GTTCGCTGCCACGAGTGGAAGCGTGATGCGGCGCAAGGTGCGCAGCGGGGAAGCCCCAAGGCTGGCGCTGGCCTCCTCCAGCGTGACCGAGGTTTGCTGGAATCCAGCGTAGGCCGATCGGACGATGTAAGGCAGGCGGCGGACCGAGTAGGAGATGATGAGCAGGAGCGTCGGGTTCGTTCGGGGATCGAACCAGCCATCAAGCACGGGATGGGCCTTCTCGTTGATGTCGAACCCGGCCACGTAACCGAAGGCGAGCACAAGGCCGGGAATGGCCAGGGGCAACATCGCGAGCGCGTCGATGAGGCCGGCAAAGGGCAGGCGGCGGCGCGTCAGGAGCCACGCGATCAGGACGCCGAGGATCAGGTCGATGAAGGCGCTGATCGATGAGTAGAACAGGCTGTTCCGGATGGACGAAGCCGTGAGGCCGTGTCCGAAGACCTCGGTGAAATGGGCCGTGGTCCACTCCTGGGGCAGGATGGAGAAGAACCACTTGCCGGCGAATGCCTGGAGGATGACGGCGAAATGCGGCAGCAGGGCGATGCAGACCAATCCACCCCCGGCGAGCCAGGCGATGATGGCCTGCGATCGGGAAGCGGCGGCTTCAGCGGCGGCCGTGTGTCCGCGTGCGATCATGGCATGGGACCGGCGGGCGAAGAGCCGCTTCGACAGGGTGAAGAGCAACACCGTCACCATGAGCACCACCACGACCAATGCATAACCCTGCGGGTTCGTGTTGAGGTCATTGACGGCATCGAAGATCTGCACCGGTACCAGCCGCGGAAAGCCGAAGATCAGCGGCGTCCCCAGATCCGTGAAACTCCAGATCCAGACGATGATGGCTCCGGCAAACCAACCCGGCAGGATCAACGGCAGGGTTATCGTCCGGAAAAGACGCGCACTGGAAGCTCCGAGGTTCTGGGCGGCTTCCCGAAGCGTCGGGTCCACATTCGCCATCGCGGCCGACACGTTGAGGAACAGGATCGGGTACAGGTTCAGCATCTGCAGGATCAGGATTCCCCAGAATCCGCCGGCGCCCAGCCAGTCGATCGGATCGGCTGGATCCCCGAGTCCCACCTTTTGAAGAAGGAGGTTGAGGGATCCGTAGCGGGCGAGGATCTGCTTCAGTCCGATGGCCCCGACGAACGGGGGCATGATCATCGGGATGAGGAGCAGGGAGGAGAGCAGGCTGCGTCCGCTGAACTGCCAGCGCGTGAAGATGTGCGCCAGGGGCAGCGTAAGGAGGCTGCACCCAAGCGTCGTGAGCATGGCGAGGAGTGCGGAATTCAGCAGGGACTCCCGTTGGACCGGGCTCTGGAACAGCAGGATGAAGTATTTGAGGGTGAACTCATCCCCGGCCCCGAAACCCCGTCGGAGCATGAAGCTCAGCGGGTAGAACAGGAATGCCAGGAAGAAGACCGCCAGCACTCCCAGGAATGCCAGCGTCCAGCCGTTGAGGTCCCATCGTCGCACCGCGGCACTTCCCGTTCGGCAGCGCGAAGATTCAAGCACCAAGTGAAGCTTGAGCGGAACCTGTACCGGTTCCGGAATCCGCTGCGTCTGCATCCGGGCGTCGCATAGGCGATGCGGCGTTGCGGGTACGGGCGGATTCAGGGAGACGGAACAAGCCGCCGCCCAATCGAGGTCTAGGCGGTGGGCGATGCGGTCATCGCGAGGAAGGCGGCTTCGTCGAGGATGGGGATTCCGAGGGTGGTGGCCTTTTCCAGCTTGGAGCCGGCCTCTTCGCCGGCGACGACATAATGGGTCTTCTTGCTGACGCTGCCGGAGACCTTGCCGCCGCCGGCTTCGATGAGGGCCGTGGCCTGTTCGCGCGAAAGGGTGGGGAGGGTTCCGGTAAGGACGAAGGTCTTCCCGGCAAACGGGCCCGCGGCGGATTCCGTCGGGGGGCGATAGAGGGACGAGGTGAGGGTCAGGCCGGAGCTTCGCAACCGTTCGATCAGGGCCTGATTTGCGGGGTCCCGAAACCAGGCGTGGAGGGAATTGGCAATGACCTCGCCGATGTCCTCGGCCTGCATGAGTTCTTCCGGGGTGGCACGGGCGATGGCGTCGAGGTCGGGGAAACGTCGGGAGAGGGCCTTGGCGGTACTGGTACCGACGTGAAGGATGCCGAGGCCAAAGAGGAGTCGCCAGAGTTCGCGGGACCGGGAGGCGTCCACGCCGGCGATGAAATTGGCGGCGGACTTTTCCCCCATCCGCTCGAGGGCGGCAACTTGCTCGGCCTTCAGGAGGTAAAGGTCGGAGACGTCCCGGGCGAGGCAGGCCGCGACGAGTTGGTGGACCATGACCTCGCCGCCCCCCTCGATGTCCATCGCACCTCGGGCACACCAGTGTTCGAGGCGGCCGCGGACCTGCGCGGGGCAGGCAGGGTTTTGGCAGCGCCACACGACGCCTTCGCCGTCGGAGGTCTTTTCACGGGCCACAGGAGAGGCACACTCGGGACAGACCTTGGGAAACTCGAACAGGGTTTCGGTGCCGGTGCGACGTTCGGGTACGACACGGACGACGGCCGGAATGACTTCTCCGGCCTTCTCGATGATGACGCGGTCGCCGACGCGGATGTCCTTTCGACGGAGTTCGTCCTCGTTGTGGAGGGTGGCGCGGCTGACGGTGGAACCGGAGAGGAAGACGGGTTCGAGTTCGGCGACGGGCGTGAGGGCGCCGGTGCGGCCGACCTGGATGGTGATGGCCTTGAGAAGGGTTTCCGCCTGCTCGGGGGCGTACTTGTAGGCCATGGCCCAACGCGGGGCCTTCGAGGTGTTCCGGAGCTTCTCGTGGTCGCGGAGTTGGAGGTCATCGAGCTTCACGACCGCACCGTCTGTCTCGTAGCCAAAGGAACGTCGGACGCCGTCGAGTTCCTGGATGGCCTGGAGGACCTCCTCGGGAGTTTGGGCGGTCCAGAGCCTTTCCGGGACGGGTAGACCGAGTGCGCGGAACCATTCGAGCAGGTCGGCCTGACGGGTGGGCACGGTCGCTCCGAAGACCTGGCCGAGACCATAGACGACGACGAGCATGGGACGCCGGGCCACGAGGCGGGGATCGAGTTGCTTGAGGGATCCCGCGGTGGAGTTGCGGGGATTCGCGAAAGGCTCCTCGCCCGCGGCAATCCGTTCCGCGTTCAGCTTCTGGAAAGCGGCGGTCGACATGTAGACCTCCCCCCGGACCTCCAACACATCCGGGATCGCGGTGCCTTCCCTTGGTGTCAGGCGCAGGGGGAGGTTGCGGAGCGTACGGAGGTTCGCCGTGATGTCGTCGCCCTTGGCTCCGTCGCCGCGCGTGGCCCCGAGGACGAACTGTCCCTGCTCGTAGCGAAGGGATACGGCGATGCCATCGATCTTGGGTTCGATGGTCCAGCGCAGTGGGATGTCGCCGAGCGGTCTTTGGACGCGCGCGAGGAAGGCGCGGACCTCCTCGGGGGAATAGGTGTTCTCCAGGCTCATCATGGGCACGGAGTGGGCCACCTGGGTGAATCCGGGGATGGGAGCGCCGCCGACGCGCTGGGAAGGGGAGTCCGGGGTCTGGAGGGCAGGATGGGTCGCTTCGAGGTCACAGAGTTCTCGGTAGAGGCGGTCGTACTCCGCGTCGGAGATCGTGGGGCGTGCGTCGACGTAATAGGCGCGGTCGTGCGCCCGGATCTGGGCGGCCAGTTCGGAGTGTCGCGCGGCAGCGGCGGCAGGCGTCATGGTGGTGGGGAGGATGGCGGAAGTCGGACGCGGGTCCAGCCTGTGGCTGAGCGGGCCGGAAAAGAAAAAGCCCCGGCTTCCGCAAGGGAAGCCGGGGCGTGGATGAAGGAGGCCTACGCGGACCTGCCGATCACGGATAGATCAGGCGGTAGAAGCCGTTCCCGGATGCAGGAACGGTGTAAGAATTCTGGCCGCCGGTCTGGGTGATGCCGGTGGTGATCGAGGTCCAGACCGGAGACGTCAGGCTGGGCGTCATCTGGAGCACGTACGGGATCTCGGGCCACGTCAGGGTGGCGTTGGATCCGGCGAGGCTGATGCCGAGTTTCGGTTCGGCCGTGGTGACCACGAAGTTGTCCCAGGTGCTGTCCGCGCCCGTCTCGCAGACACCATTGCTGGCGGCGATCAGGCCAACGAGGCCTTCGGGGTAGGTGTTGTCCGGGTCGGTGGCGGGGAGGACGATGAGCGGCGTGGTCAGGTCGGGCAGCTCGTAGACGCGGGCTTCGAAGTTGTTGCCGCTGCCCATGAATACGAACCGGTAGCTCTTGCCCTTGGTCAGATGCAGGCCGCTCGGGGCGGTTTCGATCTGCTTGGTGGCGGCTTCGTCGACGAGGAGCGAGATGTCGAGGTCACCGTTGGTCTCACCAGGGAGCGTCCCGCTGCCGGGTTCCCAGCTGAACAGATAGCCGCCGGTGGTGCCGAGGCCTGGATTCGTCACGCGGGCGGCCACACCAAAGGCCTGACGGACGGTGTCATCGAAGTCGATGAGGTCGGCGGAGACGTAGAAGTCGCCGTAGGTCAACCCCTTGATGAACGAGCCGGCGCGGGCAGGGCCGGCGTCGCAGTTTGGAGCCTGCTGCGCGGGGGCGTTGAGGCGGTAGCGTCCGCCCGTGACGGAGAAGGAGGCCGGAGGAGCGGTCAGGCCGCCGATCGGGTCGTAGCGCTGCCAGACGGGGTTGGTGGTGTCGTTGCCGTCGTTGAAGTTGTCATAGACCGTCGTGACCGCCGGGGCGGGGATGAACACGAGGTAGTCGAGCGAGATGAGTCGCGCATCCTTGATCTCCACTCCGCCGATGGTGAGACGGAGGGTCTTGGTCCCGCCGAGGGTGACCACCGCGGGAGCGCCGCCGGACAGCAGGGGCTCATAGAGGTAGTTGAGCCGCATGAGGTGGTTGCTGATCTCGAACGTTCCCAGCCGCGTCGTGGTCTGGTTCGCGACCTTGGGATCGCTGGTGACCTCGTCGAGGTGGACCTGCGTGGAGCCGAAGCTGCCGCAGCGCAGGTAGACGTTGTAATTCCCGGCGGGGAAATCCCGGGTGTAGTTCATCCAGTCGCCCGGGCTCGTCAGGCGGACCTGGTATTCGGGCAGGTTGACCGCGGCATACTGGGAGCGGCGGGTATCGTGGATGCGGTAAATTTCCTCCGCCATGGTGACCATGTCGGCGATGTCAGCACCTTCGCGGCGACCGGGGAGCAGGACGGAGCCCTGCGTGATCTGGACGCGGTCATCGGGACGATACTCCGCGAGCAGCGGCGAGTAATATCCGGCCGGCTTGAAGAAATCGACCTCGGGCGTTCCGATCAGGGAGTAGTAACCCACGCCGCCACCGCCGATGAGGCTGTTGTCCACGGCGAGGCCGGAGACGGGGATCACGCCCGTTTGGTACTTTCCACCGTCGTAGTTGTAATCCTCGGCTTCAACGGTGTGGACCGGGGCGGTCTTGAGGAACGCGTCGGTGAAGGTGTCGAACCAGAACTGGTTGGTGGATTTCAGGGTGCCCGTGGTGTCCTCGAGGACGATCTGGGCGGAGTAGAGGCTGTTGGGCTTCAGGGTGCCTGCGGCCGTGGTGAAGTTGACGGTTGAACCGTTGGCAGGGAGCGGAGCCAGTGAGGCCGAAGCGTCCGTGCCGTTCAGGAAGAGCTTGGTCGCCGCGGCGTTGATCTGGCCTGCGGTGAACGTGCGCGCCTCGAAGCTGATCCCGGTCCCGGCGGGATGGAGGTTCGCGAAGCGTGCCGTGGGAGTGCGCGTCACGACGATCGGCGTGCCGGCAATGGGGTGCACGTGGGCCGGCGCTGGAGCGGTATTGGGGTCGGTGGCTCCGGCGTAGTAATTGTCGATGGTGACGTCGGTGACGCCGGTCGTGCCATTGCGGCTGAAGGACAGGAAACCACACCGACCGCTGCTGTAGGACGAGTCCTCGGTCTTGATGGTGGCGATCGGGGTGGTGAGGTCGGTGAGGTCGTAGACCCGGCCCGTGTAGAGGTTGCCGACGCCCGTGAACACGAGACGGTAGGAGCGGCCGGGTTCCAGGGTGACTTCGGCGACGGCCTTGGTGGCCGCTGCGAATCCCGGGGAAACGGAATTGATCTGGAGCTGACCGCCCTTCCGGTCACCCGGGTTTTCCCCGTCCTGGGCGACGTCGTAGTTCAGGATCATGCCCGTGCCTTCGGAGAGGCCGTCGGCCCCGCCCGGAGTCCACTGTCCGAGGACGACGAGGGCCTGGTCCAGGATGGCCCAGTTCACGACATCCAGCGCGACATAGAAATCGTTGTAGACGTTCGTCTGGGTGATGGCCGCGGCGGCGGGAGCAGCGCCGGGAACGGGGTTGGCCTGGATGCGGAGGGCCCGGCCGCTGCCAGACGGCACGGAACCATACTTCTGGGCGAAGAACTGATACTTGGCCCACTGGGAACCGAGGGAAGCGGAGTCGAAGTTGTCGGACTGGGCCTGAACCGAGGCAGCGCCGCCCAACAGCGCCGAGGCGATGGCGGCGGATGCCAGGGTGCGCCGGAAGGGCAGGGGCCTGCGGCCCCGGTCAGAGTCTGGGTTCTGTCTTGGATGTGTTTTCATGGGAGGCCTGACAAGGCGACAAATGACGGTTTTCTCCTGCGTGGGGTCCACCGGAGGTGGCGACTTCAAACAGGGATTCGAGAGGACGCTACCGCGGTGACCGGAGCGGAGTCGAGTAGGGAGTAGTCCCGGAAATCCTGACGGACAGCGGAAGCTCGCGCCTTGTGGGAGGATCCTGCTCCGGATTGGAAGCGGCGGAGTGGAAGTGGCGTCAGAGGCTGGCCCATGGGGCTGGTACGAGGAAGGCGTGCTGCTCCAGCAGACCGAGGGTTCCGTTCCACGACAGATACTGGCTTAGGTAAACGATCACGACGTAGACCAGGACGACGGGCACGAGTCCAAGTCGGCTGGCCCACCGGATCAGGCCATGGCGGGGTGTGGGTTGGCGCAAGGCCCGACCGAAGGCCCAGCCGGTCAGGAGCCGTGCCGGGAAGATGAAGAGCACGAACACAAGGCTGGGGAGCCAGACGATTCCGCGCGGCGGCAGTTCGATCTTCAACAGGTAGAGCGGAAGGGCGAAAAGCAGCGTCGCCAGCAAGGCGCACCAGAACGCCAAGGGTGCCCGGTTGAAGTGCTGCCGGATGCTTCCGATCTCGAACAGGGCGCGGAACCGGTCTTCGAGTGCGAAGCGAACCTGCAGGAAAGGCAGGTACAGGACCACGGGCATCAGCAGCAGGCCACCCAGCAGGGACAGGAGCGCCCCTCCGGATTCCGGTGCCTTCTGGGCTGCGGCAATCAGGATTCCGACGGGAACAAGGAGCCAGAGAAACGTTCCGGCGAAGGCCCGGGCGCCCAGCCAGAACAGGAATGGAACCCGGAGCCCCGCGGCCCCGGCTGAAATTTTGTCGCGGAGGGATGACACCTTGTCGGGGGATTTCAGCCACTCGACGAACCGAAGTGGTGCCGGCCAGAGGAAGTGATGGAGGCGTCCGCCGCGAAGGCTGGCCCAAAGGATCTGCAAGAGGGTGATCGTCGTGACGAGGAACGTGGCGATCCGCCACAAGGCGGCACCGGTGCTTCCCGGAGCCACGATTTCCGCGTCCTTCCACAGGTCCGAGAGGATGCGTGCCGGAATGGAGATCAGTAGGGCGCCCACCACGAAGCTGCCGATGCGGGAAGCCCTGCGCACCCCGGGGAAGCCATCCCGGATCCGGCCGGACCGGGCCACCTGAGCGCTGACGTGGAGGAGGTATCCAAGGCTGATGAAGTTGAGGAGGGGAACCACGGAGAAGATGGCGAGGCCAGCCACCAGGCAGAGCAGGCCGAACGCCCAGTCCAGTCGGCGCGTGATCTGGTCGAACGTCCGCCGGAGCCGTCCGCCGTCGCGGGTTGGCGGGGCATCGGTGCGGAATGGGGCCGATTCCTGCGGGTTGGCCGCTGAACTTTCGGGGGATTCCTGTCGTGCCTGATCGGGCTGAAACATTCCGTTCCTGAGGTTGCTCTCAACGACCAGCTACCGGTTTGCGATGTTTCAGCAGGAAACTGCCGTGTGGCAATTCGCCCGTTTGGTGATTTCCTATGGCTTGAGCGCGCATGAAAACGTGGGTTCGCAATGCGGTGTTCGTGGTGACCCTCCTGCTGGTTCTGGGGGGGGTGGCCGGTCGGTTTGTTCGGCGCGATCGCTTTGTTGCCCCCGAGCCCGTTCGTGATCCGGGCCACGCGGAATCCTCCGTGCGCTCCTCGGCGAGGCGCGTGGACGAAGCATTTGCCGCGGAGTGGACCCGGTCCCGAGTGACACCGGTTCCGCTGGCCTCCGACCTGACCTGGGCGCGGCGGCTGTCGCTGGCGCTGACGGGAACGGTGCCGTCGGTGGAAGAGATCCGGGCCTTCGAGCAGGTGAACCCGGCGCTGCGTACTGAATGGTGGGTGTCGCACCTTCTGCAGGATCGGCGGTTCAGTGATTACTTCGCGGAACGGTTGGCGCGCATCGCCGTCGGCGTGGAGGGCGGGCCGTTCATCGTGTACCGCAGGCATCGGTTGGTGACCTGGCTGAGCGAGCAGATCCATCGCAACCGACCTTATGATGCGATCGTGCGCGATCTCCTCACCGCGGAAGGGCTCTGGACCAGCCGGCCGCAGGCAAACTTCGTCACCGTCACGGTGGACCAGAACAACGAAGGGGAAGGACCGGATGAGCAGAAGCTGGCCGCACGTGTCTCGCGGGCGTTCCTCGGGCTGCGGATCGATTGCGTGCAGTGCCACGACGACATGTTTGGCGGGTCGTGGAAGCAGCGCGACTTCCACCAGTTGGCGGCGTTCTTTGCCTGCGCGGAAATGTCCCTGACGGGCGTGCGCGACAACGAGGCGAAGCCTTACGAATACCGGTACCTGAAGCAGAAGGAGAAGGAGCGCGTGACACCCCGGGTTCCCTTCAATGCGGGGTTGTTGCCTGCGGAAGGACCCCTCCGTCACCGTCTGGCGACATGGGTCACGCACCGCGACAATCGCGCCTTCGCGAGGACGCTGGTAAACCGCACGTGGGCGCTCCTTTTCAACCGGCCCCTCCATAAGCCGATCGACGAGATTCCACTCGAGGGCCCCTTTCATCCCGCGATGGAGGCGTTGGTGGAGGATGTCGTGGCGAGCGGGTTCGATCTCCAGCGCCTGATCCGCGTCATCGCGGCGACGGAGGTGTTCCGCCGGGACAGTCGGAATACCGATCCTGAACATCCCGTGACACCCGAGCAGGAACAGCACTTCGCCTCATTTCCGCTTACCCGCCTGCGTCCGGACCAGGTCGCCGGGGCCATCCTCCAATCGGCCAGCCTCCGGACGATCGACGCCGATTCGCCCGTGCTGGTCCGCGTGATCCGCCATTTGCAGCAGAACGATTTCGTTAAGCGGTTTGGCGACATCGGAGAGGATGAATTCGACGGCTTCTCCGGGACGATCCCGCAACGGCTCGTGATGATGAACGGCGAGTTGGTGCGCGAACGCACGAAGGAGGACCTCCTCATGAACGCCGCGACGCGCATTGCAGCGGTGGCTCCCGACGAGGACGTGGCGGTGGAGACGGCGTATCTGGCCGTGCTGACGCGTCGGCCTACCCCAGCGGAGAAGGCGCACTTCGTGGACCGTTTGCGCGATGCTTCCGGTGAGGACGGAAAGCGGTTGCATCGCATGGGTGATCTCTACTGGACCTTGATGAATTCAACGGAGTTTTCATGGAACCACTGATCCATCTGCCCGGCGGAGACGGGGCCTGCCGAAGTGCCGGCCATGTGTCGCGGCGGACCTTGCTGCGCTGGGGCGCATCCGCTGGGTTGGCGTGGCTGACCCCGGTGGCCCGGATGCTGGCACGCGAGGCCGAAGCGGCACCGCGGGGAAAGCCGGCACGTTCGGTGATCGTGCTCTGGATGGCGGGCGGTCCCAGCCAGCTGGAGTCCTTCGATCCCCACCCTGGATCTGCCATCGCCCATGGCGCAAAGGCCATCCCGACGTCGCAACGCGGGGTCCAGATCGGGGAGGCGTTGCCGCAGGTGGCGGGCCTCCTGTCCGACATGACCCTGATCCGCTCGGTCGTCAGCAAGGAGGCGGACCACGAGCGCGCGGTGTACAACATGAAGACCGGCTACCGCCCAAATCCGACGGTGGTCCATCCATCCGTGGGAGCGGTGGTCTGTCATGAAGGCGAGGATCCGGGGATGGACATCCCGCGGCACATCTCGATCCTTCCGGACCAGTGGCCGGCGCGCGGCGGGTATTTCGGCGCCGAGTATGATGCCTTCCAGGTGCAGGATCCGCAGGGGCCGATCCAGGACGTCTCGACGCAGGTCCCCGAAGCGCGACGCGAGCAGCGGATCTCCGACCTGTCGGTGGTGGAATCCGCTTTTGCGCGTGGCCGGTTGCCGGATCTCGACCGGAAAGCCACGTTGCACCAGTTGACGATGCAGCGGGCGTTGAACTTGATGGGCTCCGAGCAATTGGCCGCGTTCGACGTGAAGCAGGCTCCGGCGTCCCAGCGCGCGGCCTACGGCGACACCCCGTTCGGGCGCGGTTGCCTCGCGGCGCTGCGTTTGGTGGAGAAGGGCGTGAGGTGTGTGGAGGTGACGTTGGATGGATGGGACACGCACGTGAACAACCACGAACTCCAGCGAAAGAAGCTCGCGGTGCTGGATCCGGCCTTTGCGGCATTGATCCGCGACCTGAAGGAACGAGGCCTGTTCGAATCAACAATCGTGCTGTGCGGCGGCGAGTTTGGCCGGACTCCGAAGCTGAATCCCTTCGAGGGGCGGGATCATTGGCCGTACGGGTTCACGGTGGCGATGGCCGGCGGAGGGATCCGCCGAGGTCATGTTCATGGGGCCACGGATCCGGAGGGCGAGAGCCGCGAGCCGAAGGATCCGGTGCGGGTGCAGGACCTGCACGCGACCCTGTTGCACGCGATGGGCATCAATCCTGACAAGGAGATCCGGACCCCGGTGGGGAGGCCGCTGGCACTGAGTGATGGGGTGGTGATCGACGGGTTGCTGCGTGGGTGACTCCGCTGATGGTCTCCATGAATGTTTCCTTGGCTTGTTGGAAGTCCGTGGCTTGCCGTCTGCGGCAACGTCCGTAAAGTCCCACAGCGCCCTGTACCAGCGGCGCGAATTCCTGCGTGATCCCATGCATTCTCCTGATCGAATTGGACTGACCCCGGCGGACTCCGAGGCCTTGCACCGGCACTTGAATCTGAAGTTGGCCGAGCTTGGTTTTGCGCCTGTTCCGCCTCCAGGTGGCGGCGATCCGCTGGATGCCACGCTGAAGCTCTTCATCGAGCACGGGCGCGAGAAGGATCGGCTGCTCTCTACCTATCTTTGTCCGGCGGACAACCGGATCCAGACCTTCCTCTACGACTATCTCGGAGAGATCGTGGTGCCGCCGAAGCTGCCGGCGAAGACCCTCGTGCTGGATCGTCCGCGATTGGCGCGGATGCTCTCGCTGCCGCCCTCGGAAGACCACGTGAGCTCGCCGTTGCTGAAGAGCTACCGGTTGAGGAACGGCGTCTTGCACAATCCGAAGTCCGACCGGCGCACCACCGCGGGGATCTTTCACGTCACCGAAGGCGGGTTGCCGATTCCGGACGACAAGAAGGGCGTGCCGCGCGAGGTGTTCGCGGCGTTGCTGCGCCGGGCCTTCCAGCCTCCGGCCGAGTTGCAACGCCTCCCTTTCACGGCAGGAACGGTGCCGGCGGAATGTTTCGTTTCGATGCAATTGAGGCCGGTGGTTTCGCCGGAGGTGCCCGGGTACCTGCCCGCGAAGTCGATGGAGATCCGGTTCTTCGTGCCCGGGTCGCTGGTGGCGAACCTCGACTTCGTCGAGAGCATCTTTGGAAACGGGGGCGATCCCTACCTGCCCGAAAACGACGCAGCGCTGGATGTGGAGCATTGGTCCGGTCACACGGGCTGCGTGATCCTTGCGCCGCACCTCACCGGGGTGGCGAAGGACGAGTTGGGTCTGCCACGCTGGGAAGACGCGACCGAACGGCAACGTCGGGATGGCATGTGCTGGAAGAAGGAGGGCGAGCCGTACAACGACGGGAACGCCTTCAAGATCACGGCGCGCGACGCCTCGGGAACGATCGTGACGATCATCTCCGACAACTATTTTGGGTACTGCAAGAAGGAGGTGAAGACGCAGGTGAGCTTCGCCGCCAACCTGCTGGGCCTCGCGGAAGAAGAGCACGCGGGCGGAGCGCTGGTCTTCGCACGATATGACCTCGCCAGTGAATACGACGCCAATCAGCACCGGCTTGAGTACCCGCACACCTTCGAGGAGGCCGTGCGCCTGTTGGGGCCGGCCGTTGACGTGCATCCGGAAGGATACGCCGTGGATCGCGCCTACCCGGACGTGATCTACGTTCCTGAAAGCGTGCGGTTCGAACTCGAGGCCCAGACGGTGCGGTGGTCACGGGCGGATGGTACGGAGGGCGGTTTGAAGCTGCTGTTGGGCCACACGTATGTCCTGCCGAGCGGCTTCAAGGTGCATCTGGAGAAGCCCGTTGGAAACCGCGCGTGGCGCCTTGTGGGCACGCGACAGGAGGGCGTGCTCTGCCACAAGCCCTGTACGGTGAGCGGTGGTGGGAAGAGCGAGATCTCCAAGCCGATCGCCGATGCGATCATCCACGGGCCCGTGTTCGTCGCGGATTTCCATCGGGACTTCGATGCGATCGACGAGGTCCTGAAGCGGGATTTCTCGCGTCGCTTCCGGGATCCGGCGCGCCATGGCAAGGATCACCGTCCGGTGTTGTCGCCCCAGCGGACGCTTGGGTCGGTGATCAAGTTGCTCACGCCCTGCGTTGAGTTCTCGGACGAACACAACGCGTGGCTGAACTCGATCCCGGCCCACATCAAGGAACTGGTGCTGGTGGTGAAACGGTTCTGGCAGCCGTCGTGGGGCGATCACTGGAGGGAACAGTTCTCGGTCGACGTCATCAATGGCACGCCGGCGAACGAGTTGCGGTTGGGACGTCGGCGACTGGCGACCCAGTTCCTGCGCGTGGGTTACGCGGACGAGGGAGGTTGGCGGACCTTCGGGCTGCGAAAGGATTTCCATCCGTCGCTCAAGCTCCAGGCCGAGGATGACATCACCGCCAGTGTCACCGTGCCGCGTGAGTGGGCAGGACTACTGGGCGATCAGTCCACGACGCCCTCGGTCAAGTTCGTGAAGAACGTCGAGTACCGGCTGTTTCAACGCCCGGACGATGCGGTCGTGCGGGGGTACGACCAGGCGGCGGAGTCGGACTTCGAGCGCACGGACAACTTCTTCAGCAACTACGAGCCGCTGACGCGCCGGGATGCACAGAACATGGTCGAGGAGTCTGTGGGCTTCCATCAGTTCACCGAATCGATGCAGCGGTTGGTTTCCGGCGTGGCTCGGAATCCGGAGGAGCAGTATTTCGTCTGTACGGCACAACCGCGGATCGTGGACGGCGCGGTGTCGAAGAATCCGCGCTACCTCCAGACCCGTCCGGACCTGTTGCAGCCGCGGACGTGGCATCTGGCGGATGTGGGGGCGCGACTCGCCCGGCGGCTTCCCCTGAATGCCCCGCTTCCGGTACCGGTGCACGCTGTCCTTGCCGGGCGACGGAACAACCCGGCCGAGAAGGGCGTTCGTTCCCTCGCGTGCTACGGACCCATCCACTACCTGGAGTTGCCCGAGTTGTTCATGGAGTTCATCTCCAGCATGACGGGCAAGTCACCGAGCACGACCGGTGCGGGCAGCGAGGGAGCGCTGACCAAGGGGCCGTTCAACGCATTGCCCCCGGTCTATGACCTCAACGCGGCACTGGCTGGATTCATCATCACCGGTTACGACGGATTCCTGACGAGCGCCGGGTGTGTGGGTCCGAAGTTGCGGGTGGATCATGACGTCTCCCTGCTGGTTCCCGAGTTGTGGTGCCGGATGGGTGTCGAGGAGCGCGAGCCGCGGTCCCTGCTCGCCAACGGATATTTCGAGCGGGTGAAGGACTTCGAATTCCAGGGCCAGACGGTCAAGGCCAGTCGGCTTGGGTACCGCATCACGCCGCGTTTCGTGAACAACTTCTTCGGGCGCGTCTTCAACCATCCGCACTCGGTGCTGACCGAACCGATGCTCCGGCCGGAACAGCAGGATCCGGCGGAGTTCGCCGATGCCGTGGCCAATGTCCTGGAAACGCATCGACGCGTGGCACAGCACTACTTCAACGACGGTTCGATCGAGGCGGCCTGTCCGCCGTTGAAGGCGCTGTTGCACATCATGCGCGATGATCAGTTCGAGGGACAGGGGCTGGAATCACCGGCCATCCGGGCGCTGTTCACACGCGAGAACATGCTGGCTTCGGAATGGTACCGCGATCGGTTGAAGGCGAAGCAGGTCCTCGACCTGCGTCAGTGGCGGCGGCACGCGGATTACCTGGAGAAGTTCCTGGGTCGTCCAGGTTACTCCGAGGAAGCCACGCGGCTCGGCGTGCGCGACCGGTTGCGGTTGGCACGTGTGATGATCGAGAAGGTGAAGGCCCCGGGATACCTCGACGAACTGGTTGGAACGATCGGTGCCGAACCAGCGATCGCCAAGGCCGCGCGCGGATTGGGCTGAGCTGGGGAGTTCGAAGTTTTCAGTTTCAAGTTTCAAGTGCGGGATCGGAATTGGGAACTGAGATCTTCCTTTGGGTCTGCCTCGTGACCTCGTCAGCTACGCGTCGGTGGTAGCAGTCGACGTAAGGAGGCTGTGGAGGAGGCAATGGGGATCTGGATACTTCCTTCGTGTCTGCCTCGTGACCTCGTCAGCTACGCGAAGGATGTAGCAGACGACGTGAGGAGGCTGTGGAGGAGGCAATGGGGATCTGGATACTTCCTTCGAGCCTGCCTCGTGACCTCGTCAGCTACGCGAAGGATGTAGCAGACGACGTGAGGAGGCTGTGGAGGAGGCAATGGGGATCTGGATACTTCCTTCGTGTCTGCCTCGTGACCTCGTCATACGCGGAACGCCGGGTGGGGGCACCCGGCCTTCAGTTCGACTGCTTTTCAAACGAGGATGGATCGGACGACATCGCCGTGGACGTCGGTCAGTCGGTGGTCGCGGCCTTCGTGACGGAAGGTGAGCCGCTCGTGGTCGAGGCCGAGGAGGTGAAGGAGGGTGGCGTGTAGGTCGTGCATGTGGACCCGACCTTCGACGGCGAGATGGCCGAGTTCATCCGTCGCTCCATAGGCCATCCCGGGGCGCACGCCGGCACCGGCCAGCCATGTCGTGAATCCTCCGGGATTGTGATCGCGACCGGTGCCGTTGTCCTGGGCGTAGGGGGTGCGGCCAAATTCCGCACCCCACCATACCAGGGTGTCATCGAGCAGGCCGCGCCGGGCGAGGTCTGCGAGGAGGCCGGCGACGGGTTTGTCGGTGGCCTGTGCATGGACGGCGTGTTTGGGCAGGTCGGAATGCTGGTCCCACCGGGGATTCGCGGTGTTGTCGCCGTAGGTGACCTGCACGAACCGGACACCGGATTCGCACAGGCGGCGCGCGGCGAGACATTGCCGCCCGAATTCGTCCGTTCCTTTCTCGCCGATGCCGTAGAGGGCGAGGGTGTCCGCGGATTCCCGGGAGAGATCTAGGATGGCCGGTGCATGGGACTGCATGCGCCAGGCGAGTTCGTAGGAATGAAGGGCGGCTTCGACGGCGGGATCTCCAGCGGCATTCCGTGCCTGTTCGGCGTTGAGGGAGCGGAGCAGGTCGAAATGGCGTTGCTGGGCGGCGGGATCGGTGCCGGGTGAGGGAAGGGACCGGAAGGTGATCTCCGAAGGAGGACGCCCGGCGCTGCCAAGGGCGGTCCCCTGATGGACGGGAGGAAGGAAGGCCGAACCCCAGTTGCGCGGACCACCGTTGCCCAGGCTGGGGGCGAGCGAGACGAAGGCGGGGAGGTTCGCGTTCTCGGTTCCGAGCCCGTAACTGACCCAGGCACCGATGCTGGGACGGACGAAGTTGGTGGACCCGCAATGCAGGAACAAGGTGGCGGGGCCGTGGGCGACGCCTTCGGTGTGCATGCCATGGAGCAGGCAGAGGCGATCGACGTGGCGGGCCGTGTGCGGGAAGAGGTCGCTGACCCATTGCCCGCACTGGCCGTGGCGCGCAAAGGCCCAAGGGGACCGTAGGATGCGCTGTTCGGTTCCCCACGTTCCGGTCTTGGCGATGCTGCGGGCGTCATCGAAAGCGTGACGCTTGCCATTGAGGCGGTCGAGGGCGGGCTTGTGATCGAAGGTGTCGACGTGGCTGGGACCGCCCTGCATGAAGAGGAAGATCATCCGCTTGGCCCGTGCGCGGATCGGGGTCGGCCGGGGTGCCAGAAGGCCGGGACCGGCCGGGCTTGCCGAGGCAGCCAGGGCGGCGAAGGCGAGGGAACCAAAGCCGCATCCCAGACGGGCGAGTGCCTGCCGACGCGTGAGGGGGAGGGAGGGGCCACGGAAGTTCATGCGGGTCGTCAGTGGAGGGTGCGGAAGTCCAGGGTGCCAAAGAGCGCGTGTGCCAGTTCGGTCAGGGCCTGCGCCTTGGACGAGGATGCCCAAAGGTGTTGTTCGGCGCGGTTCCGTTCACCCGGATGCGGCGGGCGGGCCAGGGTCCGCAACCACAGGGCGAGCACCGGGTCAGGGGCGTCCGAGACGGCATTGGCGGCCGCGCGGGCTTGTTCGTGGACGAATGGGTTGTTGAGGAGGTAGAGCGCTTGCGGGGCGACGGTGGAGCGTTCCCGGGTGCCCGTGACGCGGCTTGGATCGGCCATGTCGAAGACGCTCAGGCCTTCCACACGGGTGTTGCGGAACACCGGCAGGAAGATGCTGCGTCGCGGGGAATCGGTACGGAAGTCGAAGTCCGCGGTGAGCGTTGCCGGCATGGGCGCTTCGCCCATTCCGCTCGAATCCATCCCGCCGCCGGCACGAAGCAGGGTGTCGCGCAGGACCTCGGCTTCGAGCGGACGGCTTGCGAACCGGGCGAGCCATTGGTTGGCGGAATCCTGGGACAGGCTGGCGGCGACCAACGGGTCGATGGGATCGCTGGAGCGTTGGAAGGCTTCGGTCAGCACGAGGCTCCGGACGAGTCGCTTGAGCGACCAGCCGTCGTGGACGAAGGCGAGCGCCAACCCATCCAGAAGCTGCGGATGGCTGGGCAGGTCTCCGGTGGTTCCGAAATTGTCGGTGGATCGGACAAGCCCCGCGCCGAACACCCAGTGCCATGCCCGGTTGACGAAGACCCGCGCCGTGAGTGGATTGGAGGGATCCACCAACCAGTCCGCGAGTTGGACACGTCCGCTGTCCTGTGGGGGGAACACGGCGGCGGGGACGGGCGAAGCCACGGTCAGGACACCGCGCGCGACGACTTCGCCCGGGGTCTTCCAGTTGCCGCGGCGGAGAACGGGAAGATTGGTGGCGCCGATCTCGACGGGGGCCATCGCATGCGGTCTCCGGGCGGCACGCCGGGCCTCGGCCAGACTCGATTCGAGCGCGCGGAGTTCTGGCTTCGACGGCGGGGTGTTGGTGTTTGCCTTCGCGGCCTTCAGCTCGGCCTCGACCTTCCTGAACCGGGCTTCGGCGGCGGACCAGCGCTGTTCCTCGGCTGCGGAGGCGGGCAGGGGGATTTCGGTCCACCCGGAGACGTTCTCGTGCACGAGTGTGCGCACTCCGGAGAGGATGCCCGCGAGGGCGTGGTAATCGCGGGCCGGGATGGGATCGAACTTGTGATCGTGACAGCGCGCACAGGCGATGGTCTGGCCGAGGAAGGCTTTCCCGAGCACGTCGAGTTGCTCGTCGATGACGTCGAGTTCGAGTTGGCGCTTGTCCTGTTCCTCGAGGTTGGCGTCGCCCAGGACCCAGAAGGTGGACGCCACGAGATGGCGTCGTTGGTCTTCGACGCTGGATGCGGGAAGAAGCGCGCCGGCCACCTGTTCGCGGATGAAGGCGTCGATTGGTCGATCGTTGTTGAAGGTTTCGATGACGTAGTCCCGGTAACGCCAGGCCTCCTGGAAGACGAGGCCGCGCAGCGTGACGGAATCGGCGTATCGGACGACATCCAACCAGTGGCGTGCCCAGCGTTCTCCAAACGCGGGCGAAGCCAGCAGTTGGTCGACGCGGGCCTCGTACGCCGCCGGAGAACCATACTGCAGGAAGGCGTGGAGTTCAGCGGGTGTCGGAGGAAGGCCGGTCAACACCAGGTGCAATCGGCGGCACAGCGTGGTGCGATCCGCGGGACCGGCCATGCGGAGGCTGTGGCTCGTGGCGGCCTCGCGGAGGTGGTGGTCGATGCGGGGGCTCAGGTTTCCGTTCGACGATCGAAATTCAATGGAGGGAGTCAGCGGCGCGTAAGCCCAATGAGCCACCACGTTCGATGGACCCGCTGCGAAGCCGAGGCTCGCGAAAAGGCACAGGACTCCTCCCAGCAGACACGCCGGCGTCCAATGTCGCGTTCCAAGGGGCACACGGTCGTTTTCCGGGACCGCAGCGCTTCAGGCAAGAGCCCATTTTTGGGGCGGGGGAGGTACCATCGGCTCGCGCGCCTCCGGCACCCAACAGCCAAGGGTAGCAATCGACGTCAGGAGGTTGTGGATCAACGTAGAAGCCAACGGGCGCCGCCGGCGGCCTCCCGGCTTACCTCCCCCTCGTTGAACCTGGAAAAGGCAGTTGAAACCACGGATTGAACGGATAACACGGACAAGCAGGGACTTGGGTTGAACGTGTCGCACACCTGCAAGGTGAGCGGCCTGCCGCGAGGAAAACCTCCATTCCAGCCCCGTCCATCCGTGGAATTCGTGGAACCCGTGGTCCAGGAAACTGCCGCTTCAAGGTTGAAGGCCGCATGCCCCCACGCGGCGGATGCCGTTGGGATCCCTCCTGATTCTCAGACCATTCTCAACGGTTTCGCCGACGCCGGGTGAGGGCACAGGGGCCTCATACTTGAAACCTCGGACTTGAAACTCCCGTGGTACGCCGGGTGAGGGCACCCGGCCTTCACCTACTCGGTTGGAGGCCACGTGCCCTCACGTGGCGGATCCTGGATCACGGCCGGTGGCCTGAGCGATGCGTTGCTTCCATTCGATGGGGGAGACGTCGATGGGCTTGGCCTGGCAGACCTTCTCGAAGCCGGGGAAGTTCCAGAGGTTCGGAAAATCCCGGCATTGCTGGGGTTTCACCGGCTGGATGCGGCAGTTGGCGCCGTCGAGAAAGACGCAGGAGCCATCGGCCTGATCGGTCAGCGCCAGGCCGGTGCGCTGGGCATTGACCCGGGTGTACTGCGCGATGAACGCCTCCTCGGTCAGGCCGAGATGCAGGGCCATGCGGGTGAGTTCGGCCTCCGTGAAGGTCACCTGTCCCGGCCAACGGCAGCAGGCGGTGCAGCGATCGCATTGCCAGAAGATGGGCATGGGAATGGAAGTTCGTGATCCAGGACGACATCAGGCACGCGTAGGTGCCGGCGGTGGAGCCATGAGGAGCCAGACGTTTGCCGCCAGGATGGCCACGCCGCCGATGATGAGGTGCAGGGTCAGGGATTCGTTGGCGTACTGGACGCCGGTAGCCGCCGAGATCATGCCGGGTGCGAAGAGGGTGACGAACGCGGTGAAGACGGGTTCGGTGCAGTACAGGAGTCCAGCCTGGGTGGCCGTGACGCGTGGTTGCCAATGATTGGCCAACGGGAAAGTGATGAGGGTGCAGAGTCCGACCAGCACGACGAGGAGGGTGATGGCGGATGGCGACTGGTAGGCATTCAGGACCGCATTGAAGTTGGGGGCGGTCGCGAAGGCCATGGGCCAGGCCGTGAGCGCCATGACGCCGAACATGATCACCGAGGCATGCCGGGAGTTGTTGGGATGAAACAGCGGACGGTCCAACCACAGGATCTGGCCGGTGAACATGACGCTCCCGGCAAGGGTTTCCCATTCACCGCGGCCGAACTGGAACTTCTCGGAGCCGAGTCCGGAGAGGACACCTGCCCCCACGACGGCCAGGAGGCAGGCACCGACGACCTGGGGAGCCGGCGGGCGCAGGTAGCGGAGGCAGACCCAGATGGGAATCAGGACGCAGTACGCTTGCGTGAGGAAGGCGGACGTGGACGCGAGCGTGTACGCCATGCCGTCCATCTGGAGTACAAGTCCCATGCCCCCGAACAGGCCGAGGCCCGCACCCTGCATGACTTCGAGACGCGTGACGTTCCGGAGGGATCGACCGCAGAAGGCCGCCATGACGAGCCCGGCCGACGTGAAACGGCAGGCCACGCACAGGGAAGCAAAGAAGACCGACGACGCCGTCGGGTAGGTGAGACGACCCACCTGTTCCAGCGACTTCATGATCGGGAACGAGAAGGCCCAGCAGGCGCAGGTGGCGACGAGGATGAGGCTGGCTTTGTTGGATTGGGTCATTTGGCGTCTTGGGATCTTGCTGGAGGAAAAAAAGTGCCGCCCAGGGTAGCCGGGCGGCACTCGAAAACTGCATCACCACCGGATGGCAAACGGGGAGTTCCCCGATGCCCGGAGGCTTGGAATCAGCGGACGGGTGCGGAGGTCCGCTCGGACATCCAGCGGATGTCCCTGTTGCCCCTCTGCGGTTGGCGGGTGACGTTGATGCCCACCATTGTGCGGGGGTCAGTCCACTTCTTGATTTCGGAGTGACCATCCGCGAAGGCGAAGCCAGCCGCGTTGTTGTGATAGTAGCCGGGCCAATCGATCATCGTCTCCGTAGTAGTTTCCCAGGTGCGGTTTGCGACCGGGGGGCCCATGACGGCGAAGCCGCCGTCGTTCAACGACCGGTGGTCCTCGTCAACGAAGACGAAGGTGCTCGATGGGCCGGGGTTCACGAAGTCGGCCAGCTTGCCGTAGGTGTACCAGGTTTTGTTTGCGGTGTGATTATGGGAACCGTCCAACCACGGGCCATCCACGGGGGTTCTGGACTGGGACCTATAGGGGTTGGTTCCCACCGCTTGGGACATCGCGAACGTGCGGGCGGCAGGGATCTTGACGCGACGGAGGGTAGTATTCGTGCCCGTGTAGAAGCCGATCCGCCGGTCCGCGGGGCACTTGAACGGCTTCTCGGAGTATCCGAGGTACGGTGCCATCAGGGACAGACGGCGATCCCTGAGGATGTCCGGGTTGAATTCCTGACCACCACCCTGACCCGCCTGACCAGGACACCAGTTGGCGCCTGGAGTCGTATTGCCATCGTCCGGGTTTGGGGGAAGGAAGTCGGTGAAATCGCCGGCGTACAACTGCAGCGCCTTGATCATTTGGCTGCCGTTGTTCATGCAGAAGATTCCCTGGGCTTTCGTTTTCGCCTTCGAAAGCGCGGGAAGAAGCATGCCGGCGAGAATGGCGATGATCGCGATGACGACCAGCAACTCAATCAGTGTGAAACCTTGGCGGTTTCGTGTCGGAGAGGACGACGGGTACATAGGAGAGATTCCGAACGTGTGGTTACTGGTGGGAGGCTGCCTAGTGTTTGGGATGTGTCAAACACTCATCCAATTGGAGGGGCTGATTGATCCCTGATTCAGGGGATCTCCACTGGATGCCGGGCTTGGCACGGCGGCGGAACCGTCCACAGTCCGCCCGACATGTTTGAGTTGCTGAAGAAGGATCCGACCTCCCGGGCGCGTCTGGGGCGTCTGACGACGACCCGGGGTGTGATTGAAACCCCGGTGTTCATGCCCGTGGGAACCCAGGCTTCGGTCAAGGCCCTGGACAACCGCGAACTGCTGGAGATGGGGTCACAGATCATCCTCGGCAACACCTACCACCTCGCGATCCGTCCCGGGATGGAGATCATCCAGGCAGCCGGCGGGCTGCATCGGTTCATGAACTGGAACAAGCCGATCCTGACGGACTCCGGCGGGTTCCAGGTCTTCAGCCTTGGGAAGATCCGGAAGATCAAGGAACACGGGGTCGAGTTCCGCAGTCATCTCGACGGCAAGGCCCTCTTCCTTGGACCCAAGGAAAGCATGGAGATCCAGCGGCATCTGGGATCGGACATCGCCATGGTCTTTGATGAGTGCCCGCCGCACAGCGCGTCACGGGAGGAGGTGGTTCGTGCGGTGAAACGAACGATCCGATGGGCGGCCGAGTGTCTCGAACAGCCGCGGGCCGCCGGGCAGCATTACTTCGGGATCGTGCAGGGGGTCAGCTTTCCCGACCTCCGGCAGAAGTGTGCCGAGGAACTGGTGGCGATGGGGTTCGACGGATACGCGATCGGCGGCGTGAGTGTCGGGGAGCCGGAGCCGGAGATGATGAAGGCGGTGGAAATCACGGAGCCGCACCTGCCGGAGGACAAGGCCCGGTACGCGATGGGTCTGGGGACTCCGGCGCAGTTGGTGGAGTTGGTGGCGCGCGGCGTGGACATGTTCGACTGCGTGCTGCCGACGCGCGTGGCGCGGAACGGAACGGCGTTCACGCGCAAGGGGACCTTTGCGATCAAGGGCGGGGCGGTGAAGGCGGAGTTCGCGCCCATCGAGGAGGGATGCCCGTGCTTCGCATGCCAGAACCACACGCGCGCCTATATCCGGCATCTGCTGAACGTGAATGAAATCCTGGGTTTGCGGTTGGTGAGCATCCACAACTCCCACTTCTTCCTGACGGTGATGTCCGAGATCCGGGCGCACCTCGCGAATGGAACTTTTGGCGAGTACCGCAAGGAATTCGCGGCCACCTACGTGCCCACGGAGAAGGTTCGCGCCGCGCGGGCGGCGGTGGTGCCCACGCTGCCGGCGTGACGCTGGGCCATGTCCGTCTCCTTCTCCCAACTCCACTTCGCAGAGCCTTCTCCTGCGGCGCGCCGAATCCTCTGGCACGTGCTCTCGGTCGGGCAGGTGTGGCGCGACGAGCCGGAGCGGCATGCGGGATTGGACAAGGCGGGCCTGTTCCTCTTCCGGGTTGTTTCCGGAGCAGGAGATCTCGAGTTCAATGGCTCGCGTTACCGTCTGGGCCCTGGTCGCACCTGTTGGCTGGTGGACCTGAGGCAATCCAGGAGCTACCTGCCGCGTGGAGGGGTGCCGCTTCGGACGGAAGGTATCCGGTTTGGCGGTCCGGGACTCGAGGGATGGCTTGAAGAGTTGGGTGAAGATCCGGTCTATGAACTCCCATCGGGCCTTCTGGGGCCACTGCTGAAGCGCATCCAGCGGCTTGTGCGGACGCGCCCCGTCGACTGCGAGTGGCAGATCCATTCCTTGCTTACGTCGCTCCTGGGGGCCTTGCTGGCGCAGCGTGGAGCGCTTCCGTCAGCCCGCGCCTCCGTGCCGAGGCCTGTGGGGTTGGTGCTGGATGCCATTGCTGCGGACCCGGCGCGCGATTGGCAGGCGCGAGAGTTGGCCGGAATCGCTGCCATCAGTTACTCCCGGCTGAGGCATCACTTCCGCAAGAGCCAGGGGGAATCCCTTCACGACTACCTGCAACGGACGCGACTCGATCTGGCGCGTCACCTCCTCAGCGATCCGAGGAAGGCGGTCAAGGAGGTCGCGAACCGGCTTCACTTCTCCAGTGAATCCGCCTTCAGCCGGGCGTTCCAGCAGGGCACAGGGATGAGTCCTACCCAGTTTCGCGAGCGCTGCCGCGACTGAACCGGCCAGTCAGTTTTGCCAAGTCTGCGGTCAGTTTTGGGATGGATGCCCAGGAGTTGGCGCCGCAAGATTCTGGGATGTCCCCCTCTGCAGCTTGCGGCCCCGTAGGCGTCGTTGGCCTCGGCCTCATGGGCACGGCCATCGTCGAGCGATTGCTGGAGCAGGGATTTCCTGTCGTGGTCTCGAACCGGACCCGATCGAAGGCCGGACCGCTCCTGGAGAGAGGCGCCGGTTGGAGCGAAAACCCGCTGCTGGAATGTCGTCGGGTTGTCGTCAGCCTGTACACCACGGAAGTTGTAGAGGCCGTGCTCGAACGATTTCTCATCGGGCACCACCCATGCGAGGTGTTGATTGACACCACCACGGGCCAGCCCGGCAGGACGGCAGCGCTTGGCAGGCGACTCGTGGAGCACGGGGTCCAGTATCTGGACGCGCCCATCTCGGGTTCGAGCCAGCAACTGCGCGATGGGGAGGCCACCGTGATGGTCGGGGGTGACGCGGCAGCCTTTGCCTCCTGTGCTGACCTGTGGCCGGTGCTGGGAAGGAACGTATTCCACGTGGGCCCATGCGGGAGCGCGGCGCGGATGAAGCTGATCAGCAACCTGGTGCTTGGGCTCAACCGACTGGCCCTAGCGGAAGGGTTGGCGTTCGCCGAGGCCTTGGCTGTTCCGCCCGCTGCGGCGCTGGAGATCATGGCCGGGTCCAACGCGTATTCCCGGGCCATGGACGTGAAGGGAAAGAAGATGGTCGAGCGGGATTACTCGGTCCAGGCCCGGCTTTCCCAGCATCTCAAGGACGTGCACCTGATCCTCGCCGAGGCGGCGCAGACCGGGCTGGAGCTTCCATTGACCCAGACCCATCGGCGTCTTCTGGAGCGCGCCGAATCTGCGGGCCTGGGTGATCTGGACAACAGCGCTGTGCTGGAAGTCCTCCGGAAACCTTCACTCCCGGCAAACCCGTGAAGCCGCCGTCGCTATCCACTCGCGCCCGATCAGCGGTCCTCGCGGCTGCCATTGGGGGCCTGCTGTTCGATGGTGTCGAACTCGGCTTGATGCCAGTCGCCTCGTTGTCGGTTTCGAAGAGTCTGATGGGGGCCGACTATACCCCGACGGCGGGCGGCGATTGGTTTGCCCGGTTCACAGCCGCCTTGATGCTGGGAGCCGCGTTCGGGGGCATCTTCCTGGGGAGCCTTGGAGACCGGATCGGTCGGACGCGGGCGTTGGGGATCAGCATCCTGTTTTATTCGGTCTTCGCTGGCTTGGGGGCGCTCGCCCAGACCCAGGTGCAAATGCTCTGCCTGCGGTTCGTGGTGGGTCTCGGCGTCGGCGGGGTCTGGCCGAATGCAGTGGCGCTTGCGGCCGAATGCTGGCCCGACAAGTCCCGACCGGTCATTGCCGGGCTCATGGGTGCGGCGTTGAATGGCGGTATCCTGCTCCTCTCCCAGGTGGGCAGGATCTGGCACATCACACCGGAGTCCTGGCGGTGGATCTTCTGGCTGGCGGCCGCACCGGTCGTGCTGGGACTTCTGGTGGTTGCCTTCCTGCCCGAGTCTCCCCTGTGGCTGGCGTCGAGATCCCCCGGACGTCCGCAGGTGGCCGGCGGGCCAGTCGGTGCGGCCCACCCGGTGCGGACCCTCTTCCAACCGCCGTTGCTTCGGACCACGCTGGTGGGGATCGCGATTGGATCGATCCCTCTGGTGGGTGCCTGGGCCGCCAGCAAGTGGATGATCCCGTGGGCCGACAAGGTCGGTGGTGCGAATGCAGCGGGCTACAAGGCGGTGACGCAGGGATGGTGGGCGGCGGGGGCGGTGGTCGGGAGCTTCACCGGTGCGCAGATTGCTGCATGGCTGGGCCGGCGACGGGCCTATGCCTGGATCAGCGTCGGGGCGACCGCCCTGACGTTGGGGCTCTTTCTCGGGACGGCGCCGCTCCAGCCGGGATTCCTTCCCATGGTCCTGGCGCAGGGCTTCGTGGCGACGCTCTTCTTCGGCTGGCTGCCGCTTTATCTGCCCGAGTTGTTTCCCACCCATGTCCGCGCTGCCGGGAGCGGCATTGCCTACAACGTGGGACGGTTTGCGACCGCGGCAGGCGTGCTGGGTGCTGGAGCCTTGTTCACGGCCATGGGCGGATCCTACTCCCGCGTTGGTGCCTCGTGTGGCCTCGTGTACCTGCTTGGACTTCTTGCCATCGGCTTCGCGCCGGAAACCGACCGGAAGAAACTCGACGACGCATGAGCCTTTCCCGCGCCAACCGTCCGGATCCCGGCCGGCATCCGTCCGACCGAGGTGACGCAGTCCCACCGGGGAGATTGCGGGTCGCCGCGGCGCAGATGGTCTTCGAGTCCACGGTTGAGGGAAACCTCGCCCGGATCGAGGCAGCTTGCTCCGATGCTGCGCGGGAAGGAGCGGATGCGCTGCTGCTGCCGGAATGCGCGACCACCGGGTACGCGATGGAAAGCCTCCAGCAGCCGCGTTTCCTCGCGGCGCACTGGCGCAGGATGCTGGCCGAGGTACGCCGGCGCGTGCGCGACAACGACAGAACCTTTCAACAAGGGATCCAGGGAGGGCGAGACCGATGAGACCCTTCGAGGGGAAGATGGGCACGTGGCCGGCCTGCGGGTATCTGTCCGCGTTGGCCGTGTGGGCAGGATCAGGGAGGCACTGGCTCGCGATCCTGATCCTGGGTTATGGGATGGCATTGGAATCAGGGACCGCCGCGGACTCGGGCGTGCCGCTGGTCATCTGGCATTCGCAGCCTGTCCGACCGGGACAAGCGGTGCTGGTCTATGGGGACGGGCTTTCAACAGCGCGGGTTCAGGTGCGGCGGATGGAAGATCTCGCTGCAGGTCAGCCTGGCGGAGGGATGGCGGAAGCTGATCCGAATCAGACGGCGGGGGTGGATTTGGTCCCGATCCAGCCCCGTGACCGCGCGCTCAAGGTGGTGCTGCCGGAAGGTGAAGCGCCGGGCGTGTTCTCGATGACGGTGGCGGCGGGGGATCGTCGGCAGAGCCTCCTGGTAAACGCGCCACAACCGTGGTGGGTGCGCGGGGCGCAGAGGCTGGAGGCGGCCCCCGGAGATGAGATCCGGGTGTTCGGACTCGGCCTTGGGTGGGAAGGGGCCCGGGAGCCGCTGGCGGGTCGTCCACCGGGGACGCCGAAGACGCGGGTCGTGCTGGTGGGCGGGAGCGTTGTCGAGCTTCCGGTGTCGGAGTCGGACCTCTACTCCGCTCGGGCCGCCCTGCCGGGTGATCTCATTCCGGGCGAGTATGTGGTCTGGGTGCACAATGGGTGCGGTGGTCCGCTCGCTTGGGGGCGGTGCCCGGAGAAGCTGAGCGTGGCTCGGGCGGTTCCATGGCCTGACCGTGAATACAACGTGCTTCACTTTGGTGCGCGTGGGGACGGGGTTGAGGACGACACGCCATCGGTGCAGCGGGCACTCGATGCGGCAGGAAGCGATGGAGGCGGGGTTGTTTGGATTCCCTCGGGTCAATACCGGTTCAATCGACCTTTGCGGATTCCGCGGCGCGTCCTGGTCCGGGGAGCCGGGAGGGACCGGACCCTGTTGCATTGGAGCAATCGTCACTTCGCGCGGCTGCGTGGCATCGTTCACGGGGAAGCGCAGTTCGGGATCGAGGACCTGACGATCTGGTATGTCGGCGCGGAACGTGGAATCGAGAACATGGCGGAGGTGGAGGGCAAGTCGCTCTATTCCGCCGCGAACCGTCCGCCTTGGTGGGAGCAGGGTGACATCGTGCTCCGGCGACTGGTGATCCGCTGGAGCCCTTATGCGGCACGGCCGGGATGGGGGCAGTTGAGCGATACGATCGAGATCACCCGGCAGTTGAATTTCGAATCGTTGGATGCCGCCGGGACCGGTGTCGCTGTCTGGCTTTGCGGGCGCGACATCCGGATCGAGGACTGTGACATCTACTCTGGAGGTTTCCCGCTGCTGCTGGCGTTCATGTCGGACGGCAGCCTGGTCCGGAACAACATCCTGCATACGGGGCGAGGCGGGTTGGTTTGGGCCCAGCGCGGACGGAAGGTGATCTGGGAAAACAACCAGATGCTGGGAGCAGACAACATGTCCCGGGCGGGTTGGAGCACGAAGGCCCACCCGTACTACGACCAGGTCTACTTCCGGGGAAACACGGTGGCGTTCGCGCAGGCTGCCGATTACGAGATCGTCGGGTCGGACGGTGCATCGCCGGTTTACTACGGAGGGATTTCGGCTGCCGAGGGGACGTCCGTCCGCTTGAGCCGGAGCGTGCGCTCCTGGCCCTTCGAGCCGGCTGGGCACCTGGCGTTCGTGTTGGCCGGTCGTGGCAAGGGGCAGGCGCGGTCGGTGCAGGCGGGCGGGACCAATTCGATCGTGGTGGACCGGCCGTGGTCGATTCCGCTGGATGACACCTCGCTTCTGGGGATCAACCACAGTCTTCGGCAGTGGCTCATGGTGGGCAACCGGATCGCAGACGGTGATTCGATGCAGATGTACGGGTTGAACCATGAGGTCGTCTTCGCCGAGAACCAACTCGAGCGGGTGGGGGGAAGTTCCGAGGCTGCGCTTCGCTTTCTGGCCTTCCAGCACACCAGCGATGGTCCCGAGGCGGCCGAGCCATCGTTCTTCTCCCAGATGCTTGGGAACCGGTTGATCGCACCGAGATTCGACATGCGGCGCTTCGAGTCGGGCACCGCGGCGATCGAGTTGAGTGGGGGTGACGTTGACTCGCTTGGACGGACAGAGACGCCGTGCCTGATGAATGCTGCGGTCCTGCGGGGCAACGAGGTTCGTGGCGGCAAGATCCTGATCTCGGTCGGAAACCAGCTTCCCTACCGGGCCGAAGACATCCTCATTGAGGACAATCGCATCAGCGATGCCCCCGAGGGCATCGACATTGGTGGACGGACGGCTGGCGTGCTGCTGCGGGGGAATCGGTTGACAGGAGTCCGGCGGCCCTTGGTCGGAGCGGGCATCGAGGCTGCGTGGCTCGAGCCGGGACGGCGTGCAGACTACTGGTTTGAGGCTGTGGCAGGAGTCTTGTCCCGCCTGTCCGCCCGGCAGCGTGTGGATCTCCTCCCCTTCCGCGACCGTGCGATGCGGATGGGCCTTGATGCTGGATCGGATCCGCGGTGGCTGGCCATCCGACGTGAGGTTGCCGAGGCCATAGCCCGGGAGTATCCGGCTCCCCACAGCCCGGACCTGGCCGAGGTGCTGTTCGACGCCCGTTTGCGGTTCTCGCCATCCGCCAACCTGGAGGAGTTGTTGCGGACTGGAACCGGAGGCAGTGGGGATTGGGGGATCACGCTTCAGCGCGGCAGCCCTGAGTCGGTGTTGGTTGAAGTGACGCCACGTTGGACGTTGGACTGGAAGGCGGATCCCGTCCGCGCCGAGATGCCCGCCTCTGCCGAACCAAACCTGCGGATGGCGGTGCGGATACCAGAGGGTGCGCGGGGCACCTTTGCCCTTCCAGTGCGGGTCCGGCTTTCGGTTGGGGGGGCGGCGATCTCTTGGGACGAGGTCCTGCGTTGTGGAACGGGCAGCGTGACGGACTGGTTGGTGATCGGCACGGAATCGGAACGGACGCCGGTGGATCCGGCCGTGTTCTCCAGGCTGCCGGGCCAGTGGCGGTGGGATCAACCGGTGCGTTTCGGCGCGACCGAGAGCCACTGGCAGAAGGTAGCGGGTTCCCGGACGCTGGAGTTCGAGAAGTTCTTTCCGGCGTCCACCAACGGAGCCACCATCAATCGAGGAGCCTTCGCCATTGCCGCTGTGCAGGTGGACGGCGACGCCTGGGTTGAGTGGGAGGCGGGTCTGGGTGGGGCGGGATCGCGGCATGAACTCCAATTCCACATGGATGGCCGCGAACTGTTCGACCTGCGCCTGGGACGCGAGACGTGGTCCCCGAAACGGCTGCCCATGTTCCTGCGCAAGGGACGGCACGTCATCCTGGTCACCGGCAGGACGCGGGACCGAATGCCCGAGGTGACGCTTTCCGTTCGCGAACTCGATGACCATGGCGGTGGCCGGGTTCGACCCGTGATGCCATGAAATGACCCATGAACCTGATCTGTTTCAACCAAGGTGTTCCAGCTGCGGACTTCAACAAGGGGTCCCATCGATTTTCCTCCTCCCAACCAGTCATCACGCAGAATCCATGAAAACACAGACGAGAGATCATGTAGGAAGAGTGGCGCAGTGGGGCCTTTGGCTCGGACTGGCGCTTTCCGCAGTGCCAGCCCAAGCGCAGGTGATCCAGGCAGTCAATCAGGCCAATGGCGATACCGACCGGCCGACCGCCCAGTTCACAGGCAACACCGTGGACATCCGGAACGGCGGGACGCTCCTGCGTTCCGGTTACCGGGTTCCATCGTTCGGTGCCCGCGCGTTGTGCATGACGGATCGAACCCACGAATGGAATGCGGCGGCGACCAACGTGGCGATTCCGCCCTATCTGGTCGGGGCGCCGTACGTGGCGATCGCGAACAACAACCGCGACAACGCCACGCTGGAGGTGGAGATCCAATTGAACGTGCCCTCCCGGATTTACCTCCTGGTGGACAATCGCATCGGCGACAACGATGCCTCCAATCCGCCGAACTTCAGCTCGGTGATGAGTTGGGTCGCCAGCGAGGGGTGGGTGCCCACGACCAACGGTGTCAACCGCGCGGCCAGCACGGCCGTGCCCGACGAGGTTGGGTACGATGAGAACGGCGACGGGAGCATCAACCAGGTGGCGTCGGTCTACGTGAAGACCGTGCCGGCGGGGCCGGTGAAACTCCTGCAACAGGGTGAGTCACGAAACATGTATGGAGTGGTCGTGGTCCCTGCGCTGGTGGGTGCCATCGCCACCACGAACGGGGATCCCGAGGCCGAGCGACCCACGCCGAAACGCACGGGTGAGAAGTTCACCCTCGTGAATGGCGCGTCCACGCTCCTGGTGGACTATTGGATGCCATTCTTCGGTCCGAAAGCCAAGGCGATGACAGACCGGTTGCACGAGTGGAATGCCGTCTCCGCTGCCCTCCCGATTCCCTCCTACCTGGCCGGAAACGAGTACGTGGCGATCGCCAACAACTATCGGGACAATACCGAGCTCGCCCTGGAGGTGACCATTGCCGGCAAGGCGCTCGCCTACCTGATCGTTGACAACCGGGTGGGGGATGGGGACGGCGCGACGCCGCCGGATTTCAATGCCAACATGCTCTGGGTTGCGGAGGCGGGATGGCTTCCGGTGGCCACGGGGATGAATCGGGCTGCCATTGCCGAGAATCCCGATGAAGTCGGATACGACGAGAATGGGGACGGCAGCATCAACCAGGTGGGATCCGTGTACTACCGGATCGTGGAGCCGGGTGTTGTGGCGTTGGGGCCCCAGAATGAAGGCCGGAACATGTATGGCCTCGTGGTTGCGCCCGCGGTGGCGCCGGCCGCGCCGCAGTCGGTCGTCGTTGCGAAGGTCGGGGATGGCAAGGTGACCCTGACCTGGGAGACGGGGTGGGCGTGGTCCTATGTCGTAACTCGATCTGAAAAGGCCGATGGGCCCTTCGAGGTGGTGGTACCGAAGGTGGGCGGGGGTTCGTTCGAGGACTCGGGTCTCACCAACGGCAAGACCTATTACTATGCCATCCGTGGGGAGAACGCGGTTGGCCAGTCCGCCGCATCGTCGGTGGTCAGCGCCGTGCCCGCAGCATCGCCTGCGAACGTCACGGCCACCGGATCCGAGACCGGGATTGATGTCCGTTGGGACGCGTTTCCGGGTGCGGCCGCTTATGAAGTTCGCCGGTCCACGACTCCCGGAGGGCCCTACTCCACGGTGGCTCCGGAAGTCGTGGGGACGTCTTACCGGGACGGCAGCGCCCCGGGAGGTCGCAATGTCTACTACGTCGTGCTCGCCAAGTTGTCCGGTTCGGAGCTGAGCGGTGCCTCGGCAGAGGCGGTTGCGCTGAGTGTCCCGGACGCGCCGGTCATCTCGGTTGTCGAGACCTTCTCCGCGCAGGGAGTCCTCGTGGTCTGGAGTTCCTCAAACCTCGTGGTGGACGAGTTCGTGGTGGAGCAGGCCACTGCAGGTGGCGGCTTCACGCAGGTGGCCAGTGTCGGAGGGCGTGCGACCCGTGCCGCCGTTGGTGGATTGCCGCCGGGTGGCAGCGGGACTTTCCGCGTCCGGGCACGCAATGCCTCGGGCACGTCCGCCGCTTCCGCGACCGCGAGCGGGGTCGCCGCTCCCTCGGGCTGGTTCGTGAACTTCGCCAACAGCTCCTTCACGACCGGTGCGGCAGGCTATCCGTTGCCGGGCTATGGCGATGACTACGGAGATGTCTTTGGTGACCGTGAAGGTGGATTGACCTATGGCTGGCTGGAGGACAACACAGCCAACTCGCGCCACCGTCAGAGCGACTCCTCGCCTGATCCCCGCTATGACACGCTCAACCATCTCCAGAAGAACGCCGGCGACATGGTCTGGGAATTGGCCATTCCCAATGGTCGCTATGCCGTCCGGATTGTTGCTGGTGACGCCACGGCCGTGGACAGCGTCTTCCAGTTCTCGGTGGAGGATGTGCTCACAACGACCTATACGCCCTCGGCAGCCGCCGTCTGGGGTGCCTTCGATGTGGAGACGCGGGTGGCGGATGGATTGCTGACCATCCGGAGCGGGCCGGCAGCTGCAAACAACAAGATCTGCTTCGTCGCCGTGCAGTCCCTTCCAGACGTCGCTCCCTCGATCGGGATCGAGTCCCGTCGGGTGATCTTCACCGGTCGATTGCAGGCAGCCGAGTCCATCCAGGGCCCGTTCCAGGATGTCGCCGGCGCCACCAGCCCGTACGAGATGCCGGCGGATGGGGCTCAGAGGTTCTATCGATCCGTCAACTGATTCCCCCCGCAGGGAATTGGCAGTTCAAGGGGAGGGCACCCGGCACGGGTGCCCTCCTTCCCCATTTCAGCCACCCGTATCCTTTGCTCCTCATGCAAATCGTTCCTCGTTCTCGCGTCCGTCAACTGATGTTCGCCGTGGCCATGGCGATCGGATCTTCCGCCTCGGCGCGCCAAGGGCCGGGTTGGCAGTTTGATCGTGACGTGGATCGGAATGCGCTCCCGACGGTGCCGCCCGGGTTCGAGGTCTCGTTCTTCGCACGGGAGCCGCTGGTCCGGCAGCCGTGCGCGATGGCCTTCGATGCGCGAGGGCGTCTGTACGTCGGGATGGGGCCTCAGTACAGGAATCCGAAGCCCGAGACACCCGGCGATACGGTGGTGCTTGTGCTCGATGAGGACGGGGACGGGAAGGCGGACCGGGCGAAGACCTTCGCCGGCGGGTTCAATGCCATCCAGGGATTGGCCTGGCATGGACGCGATCTCTGGGTGGCGAACTCACCCGACCTGACCGTGGTCCGGGACCTCGACGGAGATGACGTTGCCGACGAATACGTCCGGGTCTACACCGATCTCGGCAACCTGGAGCATGGCCTGCACGGGCTGAACTGGGCACCGGACGGGAAGCTCTACATGAGCAAGGGCAACTCCAAGGGCCTGACGGAACCGGGTCGGGTTGCGCCGAAGCCATTCCGCGAGTTGTGGGGTGTCACCGCACCGGCGGGCACTCCGGACTTTCCCGAGCCGCAGACGTTCACGCCGGACCAGTACCGGAGGGCCTACCACGATCCGGAGGACGATTGGGGGCGTGAGGGCGGCATCCTGCGGTGCGACGACGGCGGCGCGAACCTCGAGATCGTTTCCCGCGGGATGCGCAATCCATGGGACATCACCTTCGACACCGGCTTCCAGTGGATCGGAACTGACGACGACCAGACGACCGGGGATCGGGTTATCATGCCATTCCTCGGAGCCCACTTTGGCTGGAACCATCCATGGAGCGCCCATTGGGGAACCGAGGTTCACGAGCCCTCGGCACCAGTCAGCGGTCCGCTGTTCGAAGGTTCCGGAACAGGTGTTGTCTTTGGTGATTCGCCCGGGTTCCCGGCTTCGCACCGGGGCGTGTTCTTCATCAACGACTGGCTGCGGAAGACAACCTTCGTGTGGCGTCCGCGGTGGGACGGCGCGTTGATGCGATCTGCGCACGAATGGGAACCGTTCGTTCAAGGTGGTCGGGCGCTGTTTCGGCCGACCGATCTTGAGGTGGGCCCGGATGGGGCATTGTGGATCCTCGGTTGGGGGAGCGGATATGGTGCCGAGTATGACCGTGGCCAAATGACCAGCGAGGGTCGGGTGTTCCGGGTCGCGGCGAGTGGTGGCCAACGGCGGGAGTGGCGGTTGCCGAAGCGAACGCGTCCACTCCTGCACTGGACTGTGGCGGACCTGATCGAGGACCTGGAAGGACCGCTTCCGGTCTGGCGCATCGATGCGCAGGACGAACTCGTCCGGAGGGGAGCGTCGGTCCGTGGGGAGTTGGTGTCGCGTCTGGAAAGGCCCGGCGCAGGCCGGGGGACGGAAACCTGGATGGCTTGGGCGCTGGGCCGGATGTTGCCCTCGGATTCCACCGTGGACGCGTGGTTCGCCGGACGATTGGCAGATGCGTCCGCGAGCCTGAATCTGCGGCTGCAAGCAGTTCGGATCCTGGCCCACCGATGCCGGGGGCGGCAGGGTACCTTGCCGGAGGCTGTCGTGGATCTGCTGCGGAGCCCGGAACCGCGATTGCGGATGGAGGCCGTTGCCGCCTTGGCTGTGGCTGGCACAAAGGCCCAAGCCTCAGCCCTGCTGGCATTGATTGCCGGGGAACCAGATCGGACCGTCTTCTACGCGGGTTGGCAGGCCCTCCGGCGTCTGGAAGAACCCGCAGTCTTGCGGGGGCACCTGACGGACTCGAGGCCCGCGGTGCGGAAGGCGGTCCTGCTGGCGTTGCTGGAATCGCACGCGCTCAAGGAAGGGGAAGTGCGAGCGATGGTGGCGGATACGGATTCCGGGGTGAAGGCGGTGGCTGCGATTTGGTTGGAGAAAGCCGGGGCCGGTAGGGAGAAGGCGATGGTGCGCGGTCGCCCGTTGGACACGGGGATTGGGGCAGTGGATGCGGCTTCGGAGAACCCGGGTGTGTCGATTGTGCGCGGCCTGCAGGCGCGGAGCCAAGGTCGGTACGTCATCGTGCCGGGCGGATTGAAGGCGGGGGCGCAGCCCTATTCGGACCGGCGTTATGTGTTGAAGGACGTTCCCGTGGCGCTTCAGGAATTGGAGTTCATCCAGACTGCCAACGAGGACGACGGATCGCACGGTGCTGCGTGGCTCCGGTTTGAGGCCTTGGCGCCGGTTCGGGTTCATGTGGCGCTCGACAGCCGCGGGAGAGCGCCCTCCTGGCTTCGAAAGGATTTCGAGAAGTCCGGCGCGATGTTGGGCGCGGACCACTGGACCTTCGATCTGTACTCCCGGGATTACCCGGCAGGAATCATTGAACTCGGTGGCAACACCGACGACGGGAAGACCGGCGGCAAGGGGAACTACATGGTCGTGCTGGAACCGTTGCCACTGTCATCACCATCGACCCCAACAGGCATTGAGGAGGCGCTCGCAATGCTGGACCAGGGCGATGCCGCACGCGGGAAGTGGTTGTTCCACGCGACGGGTGGAGCAGGGTGTGTTATGTGCCATCGGTTGTCAGGGTCCGGGAATACGTTCGGGCCGGACCTGTCGACGGTCGGAGATCGGGCCAGCGTCCGCCATCTGGTGGAGTCGATGCTGACGCCGAACGCAGTCATTACCGAGGGATTCCAGATGCAGACGGTGGTTACGGCCGAGGGAGAGCAGTCGGGAATCCTCATCGAGGAGAGTGGACTGAGCCTGACGTTGGGACTGGCGAATGGGGATCGACGGACGATCCAGAAGCAGCGTGTCACCTCACGCTCCACCGCGTCGACCTCCGCCATGCCGGCGTACAGCACGCTCCTCTCCCCTCGTGACGTGGCGGATCTGGCGGCATACCTCCTCATGCAGCGTTCGGCTCCGAACTCCCCGCCGCGAGGAGGCTCCGTCGTGGCACCGGATCCCAAGGACGGATTCCATTGGGTGGAACAGTCGGATCGGGTGATCGTCCTCCACGGGGCAAGGCCCGTGGCTGATTTTGTGTTCGGAGATCCACGGATCCTGCGTCCGTACCTCGCGAACCTTCACGCCCCGGACGGAACTCAAGCCAGCCGGTCGCATCCGCCCATTCCAGGAACTGATGCCACGGACCATGACACCATGCACCCAGGCTTGTGGCTGGCTTTCGGGGACATCAGCGGTGTGGATTTCTGGAGGAACAAGGGGCGGATGGAGCACGTCGGATTCGTGGAGCCTCCGACCCTGCGTGAGGGGCGATTGGGTTTCATTACGGAAAGCCGCCTGATCACTCCGGAGGGAAAGCAGCTATGCCAGCTCGTCACCCGCCTCGGTTTCCGCGCGCTGACGAACGCCTGGAGGATCGACTGGGAGGCGATGTTCCGGTCGGACGCAGGAGATTTCTCTTTCGGCGATCAGGAGGAAATGGGGTTTGGGGCGCGAGTGGCGACGGCGATCACGGAAAAAAGCGGGGGTGTCGTGACCAGCAGTTCCGGGCTCCGGGGTGCCGGCCCGACCTGGGGGCAGGAGGCCGAGTGGTGTGACTACTCCGGTCTCGTTGGGGGAAAGCCTGTTGGAATCACGCTGGTGCCTGATATCAGGAATTTTCGCGTGAGTTGGTGGCACAACAGGGATTACGGCGTGTTTGTTGCCAATCCGTTCGGGCGCGCAGCAATGAAGCAGGGGCTGTCGAGCGTGGTGACCGTGCGACGCGGAGAGGGCTTCCGGCTCCGGTTCACGGCCTTCATTCACGCGGGGACTGGATATAGCCCACAGGAGGCCGCTCGCGAAGCCTGGTAGCGACTTTCGGTTGGCGAGCGGGAACTTGGTGATGGCAGCGGTGTTTTAGGTTGCCTGCCCTCACGCGGTGGAATCAGGGGCTGCGCCGGGTGGGGGCACCCGGCCTTCAACGGAAGTCATCTGGCATCTGGGAACTGGCATCTCCGCCGCAATTTCATGGGCTTGGCAGCAGTTCCATGAGGGTTTTTTTTTGGGGATGGGGTGTGATGGATGTTTTTGGGGATGAGGCGGCTTGACCGGGGAGGGTCGGTTGGGGTTTTTTGAGCGTGAACCTCCCTCATGAAAATGATTCGCAAAGCCCATGCCGGCCTTCCGTGCATGGCAGCGGTGGGAACACTGCTGTCCACAGCCGCCCTTGGCGGCACCTTCAACGCAAACTTCAACGACGCCGCGCCCCCAGCGGGCTCCCAGGTGTTCGGGAACGCGGCGGTGACCGCGACCGGGGGACCCGATGGATCCGGGGTCCTGAAGTTGACGACGGCCGCCAACGGTCAACAGGGCTCCTTTGTCCTCGATGATTTTGACGGCGGCTCGGCCATCTATGGATTCCGGGCGACCTTCAAGGCCCGTATCGGTGGCGGCACGGCGATTCCCGCCGACGGCTGGAGCTTCAACGTGGGACCGGACATTCCGGATGCTGCGTTTGGCGAGGGCGGAGCAGGCGGAGGCATCCGCGTGATCTTCGACACCTACGACAACGTCGATGGCGATCCGAACAATGGCGTGGGTGAAGCTCCGTCGGTCCGGGTGACGGTGGGTGGCCAGACGGTGGCCGCCACGTCCCTGCTGGCGCTTTCCGACCTTGTTTCGTCCGCGTTCGTGCCGGTGGAGATTCTGGTGGATGCGGATGGCGCACTGTCGCTCACCTACAACGGGAAGAACCTGATCCCGAAGACGTACTTCCCCGGATACCAACCGCTCTTCTCGCCTCGGTATGCGTTCGGTGCGCGGACGGGTGGTTTGAACGCGAACCACTGGGTGGATGACCTGGTGGTGGAGACCTTCCTGACTCCCAAGCCGGGCATCGTGCAGGGGCCGCGCAGCCAGCGCGTGCTCGCGGGGAAGGCGGCGAACTTCTCGGTGACGCTCAACAACGCGGACACCGCCACGATCCAATGGCTCCGGAACGGGGCCCCCATCGGTGGCGCCACGGGACCGACGTACTCGATTCCATCGGCGGCGCTGGCTGATGAAGGGGCGCGCATTTCTGTGCGGGTCACCGAAGGCGCCACGACGGTGACCTCCGAGGAGGCCGTGCTCAATGTGGTCCAGATCGAGCTGCCCGCAGTCGCCGCGGCCTCGTTCAACTTCAACGATGGATTGCTGCCGGCATCGGCGGTGGTCTACGGCGCCGGCACCGCGTCGGATGGTATTTCAGGGTGGTTGCCGTTCGTTTCGGCGGCGGGTGGCGTGGGGGATTCGGGCGTCCTGCAATTGACCGAGAGCCAGAACGGTCAGAGCGGTGCCTTCCTGATTGATGACCTGAACGCAGGAGCGCCGGTTTATGGCGTTGCCGCGAAGTTCGATGTCCGCATCGGTGGCGGTTCGGATGTGCCGGCGGACGGCATGAGCTTCAATTTTGCGGCAGACCTTCCGGAGGCTCCGGCAGGCGAAGCGGAAGAAGGCGTGGGCTCCGGTCTGAGGGTGTGCTTCGACATCTACGACAACGCGGACGGAAATCCGAACAACGCCACGGGAGAGGCTGCGGCCATCACGCTGAAGTGGGGTTCGACCGTGGTCGCCGAGTCGCGGTTGGCGCTGTCCGACCTCGTCACCGGCGATGGATTCGCCGAGGTGATCGTGCGGTTGACAGCCGATGGATTGCTGGATGTTGCGTTCAACGGGAAAGTGCTGCTGTACCGCACGCCGGTCCCGGGCTTCGGGTCGATCTCGGGCGGACGGTTTGGCTTCTTTGCCCGCACGGGTGGTTTGAATGCGAACCAATGGGTCGACAACCTCAACCTCTACACCTACCTGAGCGCGCCGTTGCGCGTCAGCCGTCAGCCGGCGGCACGCACGGTCCTGGCAGGTCGACCGGCCGCATTTGATGTGCAGGTGAACACGCCGGAAGGGGCGACGTACCGATGGTTCCGCAATGGCACGCCGATTGCCGGTGCGACTGGAGATAGCTACACCGTCGCCGCAGCGGCGGCGGCGGATGAAGGCGCGAAGTTCAAGGTGGAGGTCAGCCTCGGCGGTCAGGTGGTCACGAGCGAGGAGGCCACGCTTTCCGTGGTGGATCTCACGGTGCCCTCTGCTCCGCAGATCAGCCTCGACTTCAACTCTGGCCTCCCGGCGGGTGCGACCATCGCCGGAGCCTCGGCATTGGTGGATGTTTCCGGCGGCGTGGGTGACTCCGGTGTGCTCAAGCTGACCACGTCGGCGAACAGCCAGAGCGGTGGGTTCCTGTCCGCTTTGGTGGAGTCGGGTGCGCAATTGCAGACGTTCACCCTCGCGGTAGACGTCCTCGCGGGAAACGGCACGACTCCTCCTGCGGATGGATTCAGCATCAACATCGGGCCGGGTCTTGGGGCTTCGGCACCCGGCGACGCTGAGAATGGTGGGGGCAGTGGATTGACGCTCGCGTTTGACACCTATGACAACGGTGGCGGCGAGGCCCCGGCCATCGAGGTCCGGTACGGTGGGCAGACGATTGCCTCCCTGAAGGTGCCCCTCGATGTCGTGAATTCGGGTGAGTACCGCACGGCGCTGGTGCGTGTGAGCCAGACGGGTGTCCTCGATCTGGCTTTCGGTGACCTGGTGGTCTTCAAGTCACTGACGTTGCCCGGGTACGTGCCGATGAGCAGCGTGCGTGTGGCGATGTACGCCCGCACCGGCGGTCTCAATGCCAGCTACTGGTTCGACAATGTCCGCATGGCCTACACGATCCCGGCGACGGTCTCGATCACGCAGGAACCGGCGGATGCCTTGGTGCTCGCGGGTTTCCCGGCGACGTTCACTGTGCAGGTCAGCAATCCCACGGCCTCCACCTACCAATGGAAGAAGGGCGACTCGGACATCCCGGGCGCGACGCAGCCTTCCTATACGACGTCGGCGCTGACGGCTGCCGATGATGGTGCGACCTATTCCGTGGTTGTGCGCAGCGGTACCGGCGGCGTGAACAGCCGGGTGGCCAAGGCCTCCGTGCTCACGGCCTTCACGGCGGGGAACACCCCGGCGATCAGGGCCAACTTCAACGACGGTGGCACGCCCGCCGATGCGCTCACGTTCGGTTCTGCAGCTGTCCAGCCCAGTGGTGGTGTGGCGGATTCGGGTTACATGTCCCTCACGACTGCGGAGAACGGACAGGGCGGCGCTTTCATGCTCCCGACACCGGCCAGTCCCAGCCCGATCACGGACTTCATCGCCGTCTGGCAGATGCGTGTGGGTGGCGGCACGGATGTTCCGGCAGACGGCTTCAGCTTCGCCTTCGGTCCCGAGATCGGAGATGCAGCCTTCGGTGAAGACGGTGCCGGTTCCGGCCTGATCATCGGGTTTGATACGTACGACAACGGTGCGTCGGAAGTCGCGCCGGAGATCACCGTGATCTATCAGGGCAACGTGGTGGCGACACGGTCGCTGCCCATGTCGGTGCTGCGTACTGGGAATGTCTTCAAGCCCATCGGGGTGCGGGTGAACCGGTCCGGGCTCCTCGACCTCTACTACGGCGAGACGGCGGTCTATCGCGGGTTGGCCTTGCCGGCCTTCACGCCGTTCGGCGAAGGCCGCTTCGCCTGGGGTGCTCGCACGGGCGGATTGAACGACAACCATTGGATGGACGAGGTCACGATCAGCCTCAACACCCAACCGGCCGAAGGTGCCGTGCTCGGCATTTCCACGGCCGGCGGCAATGTCACGGTGACGTGGACGGGAGGTGGTGTGCTGCAGTCGACCACCACGTTCCCCACGGGGTGGGCCGACGTGGCCGGTGCGGCCTCGGGCTATACGACCCCGACGACGGGTGATGTGCGGTACTTCCGCGTCCGCCAGTAGTCCGACCGTCAACGGTGGATGTCACGGCGTCGCCCTGTTCAGGGGCGGCGCCTTTTTTGTGGGGAGTTGGATTGCTTCCACAACCTCCTGACGTTGGTTGCTACGATTGGGGTGTGGCGGCCGACGTGAGGAGGCAGGCTTGTCTCTTGAGGCTTTAGGCATGGGATTGCTTCCACAACCTCCTGACGTCGGTTGCTACGATTGGGGGTTACGATGGGGCGATGGAAACTGGGGTCTTCAAAGTTTGCGGTGGGGTGGCGAGGGTTGCGGAATGCAGGTTGTACTGGGGCAGGTGGACATCGTGTGGGAGGACGCGTCGGCGAACGTGGCGCGGGTGACGGCGGCGCTGGAGAAGGAGGAGCCGCGGGCGGGTTCCTTGGTGGTGTTGCCGGAGATGTTCGCGTCGGGGTTCAGCATGGACGCGACGCGGGCCTGTGGGGGCGGGGCGTTGGCGACTGCGGCCTTGGCCGGTTGGGCGCGGCGGTGGCGTTGCTGGGTGGTGGGCGGGGTGGCTCTGGAGGACGCGGACGGACCGGGCAACATGGCGCTGGGGTTCGGTCCTGATGGAACGGAGATCTTTCGGTTCCGGAAACTGCACGGGTTCAGCCCGACGGGTGAACCCCAGCAGTATCGGTCGGGTGATGCCGTGGGCGTGTGGTCGGTGGGGGAGTTCCGCGTCGCACCGTTCGTGTGCTACGACCTGCGCTTTCCGGAGGTGTTCCGGGCGGCGGCTTCGCGTGGCGCGGACCTGATGGTGGTGATCGCGAATTGGCCGGCGCGACGTGAGCGGCATTGGCTTGCGCTCTTGCAGGCGCGGGCGATCGAGAACCAGGCGTGGGTGATCGGCGTGAACCGCGCGGGCACCGATCCCAATGCCACCTACTCCGGTCGCAGCGTGGTGGTGGATCCGATGGGGGTGGTGCGGTTGGACGCCGGCGAGGGGGAACGTTGGGTGTCTCTGGACGTGGACGTGGCGGAGGCCCGTGCGTGGCGCGAGGCGTTCCCGGCCTTGAGGGACCGGCGCGAAGGCTGGGCGGGCTGAACGGGGCGAACGTCAGCGCAGGTAGTTCTTGAGCCAGTCGAAGATGGTGCGGTGCCAGAGTTCCTCGGTGGTGCCGTACATGCTGGCGAACTCATACACGCCGCAGTGGGTGACGAGGGTCTTGAACTTGTCGGTGTGCCCCTGGAACCAGTTCATCATGTATCCGCCGTAGGAGGCCCCGGCGGCGGCCATGCGCCGGTTGTCGATGGACGGTTGCTTCTCCAGCCACGCGAGGCAGGCCATGAGGTCGTCGTACACCTTGCCGCCCCAGTCGTGGGAGATCTCGTCGGTGAACTTCTGTCCGAATCCCGTGCTCCCGCGCGGATTGGGCATGGCGAGGACCCATCCGTTGGCGGCCCAGGCCTGGGCATTCCAGCGGGTGGACCAGGAATCCATGAAGGCGCCTTGCGGACCGCCGTGAACCCAGAACACCAGGGGGTGGCGGTGCTTTGGATCGAACCCAGGCGGGCGCAGGATCCACATCTGGACGGGCGTGCCGCCCGCACCGGTTACCGTCACGGACTCGGGTTCGGGCAGGGTGAGTTCGCCGAGTCGCGCGGTGTTGGCACCGGAAAGGTTGAAGGGTTTTCCGCCGGAAAGCGGGAGCGTGAACACGTCGGGCGGATGCGTCATCCGGCTGAGCGTGAACACGAGTTGGGAACCGGCGATGGAGGCGTCGCCGGCAGCTCCGGTGGTGGTGAGGGGCTGGGGTTGGCCGCCGTCGAGCCCGAGTTTCCAGAGGCGTTTCGTTCCGGCGGACTCGGCTTCGAGGATCAGGGAGCGACCGTCGGGATTCCAGGTGATGCCTTCGACGGAGGTGTCGAAGTCGGCGGTGAGACTGCGCGAGTTGCCGGACTTGCGATCGAGGAGGAACAGTTGCCAGCGATCGGCCTCGGCACCGGGACGGGACTGGGCACGGTACGCGAGGTAACGCCCATCGGGGGAATACTTGGGAAGGCCGTCAGCGGCGGGATTGGCGGTGAGCCGGGAACGTTCGCCCGTGGCGACGTTGACGGACCACAGGTCGTGGTTGGTGGACCACGCCTCCTCGCGCGTCGGCATCGGCGTGGCGGTGTGGGCGATCTCGCGACCGTCGGGGGAGAACGCAAATTCGTCACCCGCACTGAAGGTGGACGACGTGGGGACGGCGTCGCGGTTTCCGGGCGTGAGGTTGCGGGGAACACCGGCGGCGATGCCGTTGGTCACCGGGACGACAAAGAGATGCTGGCGCTTGTCGTCCACCCACGAATCCCAGTGGCGGTAGAGGAGTTGATCGATGACGCGCGCCTGGACCTTGGAGGAGTCGCGGGACTTCAGCTTCTCGCGATTGAGGGCGTCTGCTTCGGCAAAGGGCTTGTCGGAGAATTCGGGGAAGACAGCGGAAACGAAGGCGATGTGCGAGCCGTCGGGTGACCAGACCGGCGTCGTGGCCTCGGTGGATATACTGGTGAGGACGCGGGCTTCGCCGCCGGTCACCGGAAGGGTGTACAGCTGGAAGGAACCGCCGCGGTTCGATTCGAAGACGATCCACTGTCCGTCGGGAGACCATCGCGGGTGACGGTCATGGCGCGGGGAAGTGGTGAGGGCGCGGGGTGTCCCGCCGGCGGTGGGTACGATCCACAGATCGGAGTTGGTGCGGTTGTCCGCGTACTCGACCTCGGTGACGACGTAGACGATCCACTTGCCGTCGGGAGAGGGCTGGGGATCGGAGACGCGGCGGAAGGCGAGCAGGTCGTCGACGTGGATGGGGCGCGCCGCCATGAGGGAACCGGCGGTGGCCAGGCTGAAGAGGAGGGCGGAGCGCATGGAAGGAATGGGAGGAATCGGGAGGGACGGCGGGTTCCGTGGAGGGAACCCGCCGCAACGGGCGTGCCGGCGGGATCAGTACTTGAGCTCGGCGATGAACTTGCGACCGGCGGCGAGGTCGAGGACACGCTGCGCACCGGCCTCGCGTTCGAGGCAGAGGTTCCCGCGGAAGTCGATGTCGCGGAGCGCGCGCATGAACGCGGGCCACTGGACTTCGCCGGTTCCGACGACGACTTCGGCACCCCAAGTGCCCGGCGTCTGGGTGCGGGTGGCATCCTTGAGGTGCACCTGGCGGATCCACGGGGCGAGGGTGTGCAGGGCGGTAACGGGATCGCCCTTGTCGTAGAGGAGCATGTTGGCGGGATCGAAGTTCACGCCGACGTTCGCGCGGTTGAGCTTGCGGAGGAAGTGGCTCAGGAGGGGTGCCTCTTCCTGTCCGGTTTCGAACGAGATTTCGAGGCCGTGCTCGGCGAAGAGGTCCGCCGTGCGTGCGATGCGGTCCATGAGCTTCGCGAAGGTCGGATCGGATTCGTCGTGAGGGAGGAACCCGGCGTGGAGGGTGACGAGCTTGAGGCCGAGTTCGACGGCGATGCGGGCGTTGGCCTGGAAGTTCCTCCAGTTTTCGTCCCAGGTGGCATCGGGCACGACGCCGCCGGTGACCTTGATGGTGTCGAGGGTGGAGTAATCCTCCCCGACGGTGGTCATCATGCCGGAAAGCAGGCGGATGCCGTGCCGGGCGCAGAGGGTGGCGGTGTTGCCCCAGGTGCCGGGGCTTTCGCGGAGGGGATCGAGGTGGAGTTGGAGGGCGCGGACGCCAGTGCCGGCAAGACGTTCGAGGAGTTCGGTGGGCGACGCGGGTTGGAGCGACCACGAGCACACGCCGATGCGGTCGATGGACTGGGCCGGGGGCAGGGCCTTGACGAAACCGATGAACCCGGAGGCCTGACGCTGGAGGCGCGCAACGAGCTTTTCATCGGAGATGCGGCCGTCCTTGCCGAGGACGTTGTAGATGGCGGGGATGAAGACGCGCTCGGGATAGATGTGGCTGTTGCGGTAGCCGAACACGCCTTGCAGGTGTTCCACCGGACGCAGGGCTCCGGAGTCGCCCGCGGAAACCCCGATGAAGGCAACCGGTCGACGCTCGAAGGCGGCCGGGAAGGGCAACAGGTCGATCAGGCACTTGAGGGCGCCAGGGAACGATCCGTTGTACTCCGGCGTGACCACGACCAGTCCGCGGGACTGGAGGATGGCATCGGAGGCAGCGACCACGGCGGGCGACTTGGCGGCGTAGGACGTCGGCGCGAAGGCGTCGGGCGGGAACTGGCCGATGTCGATGATGTGAAGGGGTTCGCCGAGGGCGGCGTAGAGTTCCGCGACGTGGCGTGCCACGCGGGCGGAGTTCGAGTCGGGACGGTTGGTGCCGATGATCAACGAAATCATGGGCCGGAGTCTGGAGGAGAGGTGCGGGGGGGCCTAGGAAAAGTGTGAGGGGAGTTGCCAGTCGCCGGATTGAAGGCCGGGTGTCCCCACCCGGCGCAGACGAGGGGAGGAGGCTGGGGAAAAGAACCCCATGCGAGATGCCTCACGTTTCAAGCCCGGCCACATCGCCGCGTGAGGGCACGCGGCCTTCACGGGAAGTTCCCAGATTCCCGTTTCCAGCGGGATCGATCCCGATCCCGATTGCGATCCCGATACCGAACAGGACCCCA